>Ga0209949_1000042_pt1 | contig 77322 bp, 114 predicted proteins | sample SalPonC_black_MG_FD_185711 | JGI IMG/M metagenome (GOLD analysis project Ga0209949, IMG submission 185711) | Salt pond soil microbial communities from South San Francisco under conditions of wetland restoration - Salt Pond MetaG... | ecosystem: Environmental > Aquatic > Marine > Intertidal zone... | reverse complement strand
AGAAGACTCCCGTGTACTTTGAGCACGTTCTTCTCGTTCACGCTGTTGTTGCTCTCGGAAGTCCTCTACTAAAGGATGTTCAGGAGCCCCTAAACGTAACACAGAGGTTTCCATATTAACCGTCGATGGCCACATCGTAATGTTAAAGAAATCGACACGCTGGGTTCCGTCACTTAAATCGAGACCTAAAGTCGCTGGGAGAATCTCCTTGTGAGAAATAATTAACGTAGCCACTTTTGTATCTTTCATGGCGGCGTTAACACGAGCGTAGTCTTCTTCTTTCATGTAGAGACGTACAGTGTCACCCTTTTTAATGGGTGCGATACCTAAGTTTTCATCTGTCTCTTCATACTTCGTTCCGTTGGCTTCACGGACAACTAGGCTCGGAATGCATTGAGCATTACCTTCCGCATTGTCGATAAATTGACCAAGAACTAGTTTCCAAGGCTCCCCCTTGACCATTACATCCTTAGTATATAAATCGGGATTGTTTTTACCGATATAAAGGGCTACTCGACTAGTAGTCATTACTTGTTTTTGTTCTTGTTGGGTAGTGGAATTAAATTGGTTGATTTTCATTGTTTCCTTCCTGCCTTTTTACTTAGTACATTGATGGTCAATATTTAAGTTGATAACTTAAATACGGTTTGATGTTATCTTATATTGACCAAATTGTTTCCTTCTTCCTTGCTCTTTCTATCACTATTCGATAGATAGTACCATCTATGTATATAAGATAAAACTAGAAGTCTCATAAATTATATACATGGATGGTACTATCTATCTTTCTTTATTTCTACAACTCTAACTTAAACTAGCTAATAAAGCCTGGTCTTCTTTGTCTAAGCTAGTGATATATCTATTTAACCAATCTTCGTATTGATTAGCGAAAGCTCCTTGCATTTGTGAGATGGCTTCTTTGAGCGCTGGGATTAATTTCTCTACAGCTGCTCTATCACCATGACTATTCTCAGGATCCTCTAAATAAGGAATACTCTTACGAATGACCTCTCTTTTTATATCTTCTTTAGCCATTCGATATAGAGGTCTTACAACCTTTACACCTTGATGATTCCCTATTAAAGGAATAAAACATCTTCGACTATTTTTCAGTCTAGACATTATCCACGAAACTAATTGATCTGTTTCATGATGAGCTACTAACAATACAGGTCGTTCATTAGAAGCTGTATTCGTTTTATTTAAGACTCTTGCAAAGAATTTATATCTACTATCCCTCCAATTAGCTTCCTTATTGTTATTACTACAATCCTTATTATGGATTCCTTCTAACTCACTACTAAGTATTAAAGGTACTTTATATTGATTACAAACCTCCCTTAATAAATTATCGACTTGATCAGAATATGGATCTCCGTAATGATAATTGATAACTTTAATATTTGCCTTTCTTTCGACAAGACAATGAAGAAGGTACATTGAATCAATACCTCCACTTACGGCTAAATAAATATTAGTCAATTTCCTCTCTCTCCCTTCCCTTTTACGATTTAAGTTTAAGGTTTTAAACTAGGAACTAACTCCTCCTTTATTCTCTGTTTCCTAGACTCAGTCATCACACATTCCTTGATATTCAATCTTAACCATCGACTCATATATACATCTGGCTCATTTTTATTAAGCCAAGTATCCCATCTAATAGGCTTATAGCTAGAACTAGAATTCTTGACTTCTAAAACAAAAGATTTTAAAGGAATGAATTTTGGATTGACCATATAATCATAAACTACTTTAGTTATGATCAATCTCTCATCACTGAATTCTTGATTGAGACCTAATGTAGTTATTAATCTTTTTCCTGCCGGTGTAGCACTACTTACTCCCCTTCTTAAATATGGATATTCATTCAGGATATGTGCATATTCCTCTTCTCCTAACACTCTAATTATTTTACTAGAACTGTTACTATTAGGTGAGTGAGAAGCTTTTATAGCTATATCTGATACTGCAGTGACAAATGATGGAAGAAATGGACCTATCGATTTATTGAAGGCTTTTAGAGACTCCAATAACTCTATTTCATTTCTCCTCATATATTCGAAAATATCTTTTACTGGTATGTTATAAGGAGTCTTTCTAGTATCAGTAAAGTATATTATTTTATTACTTCTATTGCAGACGGGTCTTAAATCTTCCTCGATTATCTTTAAAATATCGGGCCATGTATAACCTTCACAGAATAACCCTTTATTCGATACTAGAATTCCGTCAGGTGTCAGTTCAATCATAGACTTTTATAACTTCTTTAAATTATTCAGTTTCTTCTCTATAATTCCTGCAGCCCTTCTTCCTTCATTAGTAATACTAATCAAATCCTCTCTATACCCCCAAATAGACTCTATTAAACCTTCACTAGCTAATACTTTGGTCATTACGTTTATATCAGCCATTGAAAGACTACGGCCATATTCAATAATATGGTGATATAAGTTCTCTTTAGTCTTTGGGCCTGCATAGAGTAAGAGTAGAAATAAAAACTCTAATTCTTTATAACAAGGTTTATTTAAACTCTTGTTAATTAAACTAACTATAAACTTACTTGGTCTAACTCTTTTTAACTTCAGACTTTTCAAAAAGGGCAACATAATAATTACATTAGTAAACTTTTATACATAAACTTTCCTCTTCCTCTACATTATTCACTTTACCTTTACGTATTATTGGCATTATCTGCTTTCTATTTAGATTACAGATCTTCCTTTTCTCTTTCAAAAGAACTATGAAAAATTCACCTACAATTAATATTTTCCACTCTTCATAACTTAACGTTATTGGGTCTTTATGTGTTAGAACCCATTTAGATTCCTCTAACAGTTTATCTACATCATATCTAGGACTCTTAATGATTTTTCTTCCTCTTCTTGTCATATCTTACACCCTATACTCTATACCTTACTTTCTTTACCATTTGATATTGAATCTATATGCAAATAATATTAGAGATACAACTCAATACCTGTTATATCTCTAATATTTATAGACTTGTTAATTTATTTACCTACTCTCATTAACTCTTCGTTAGTCTTCCACGAACTTAGAATTCTAACGATTTTAGGATATGGTACCTTTCTTTCTAAGGCTACCTGATACTCTTTATAGAGTTTAAAGCCTGCTTTGACCATTAAAGGTACTAAGACCTTTAATAACTCTTTAGGACCTTCCTCATTCCAAGAGCGGACGAATACTGTATTGACACAGTCAATATTTGACACACCAAACTTAGCAGCTGCAGAGATTACTCCCGCCTCACTACCCTTTACTTGGAAGAAGTAACAAGCTCCACTAGGATGTTGGACAGCAATGTCTACACCGAATAAATCATCCGCTGGCGAGAACTGTTGTGAACGAACTAGCTCCTTCACCTCAAACATCTTTAGGATGCTTGCTACTAATTCTTCATTCAAGTCCCCTCTTCTCTGTCTCAAGGCATGACTCGTAGGATCACCGTCCCATGAAGAAGCATCTCTTCTTGGATCTAATTCAGCATCATAATCACTTTGGCTTGCCAACTTGACAAGATTATAAGAGGTTGACGAGACCTCAATTAATTGCTCTAGTTTATTTCCTGATGAATCAAATGCTCCCGCTAACTCTATAGATGAAGATGAAGCCTTGGAGGTAGAAGCATTTGTAACCTTTTTAATATACTTTTTAGTCCGCTCTGATCTCTTTAAAGGACGCTCTACTTTATGTCCTTTATGGGCTTTGGTGTCCTTTTCCTTTAATACTAATCCAGTAACCATCTTTCCTTTATCCTTTCTCTTTCCTTTCTTTTATTTAATATCTTCTTTAACAAGAATAATGAATGACTGTAATATTTCTATCTTATATGTATGAATTACAATCATTCATTATTCATAAACTTCATGAGTCTATCCCAGACTATCCGAAGTTTACAAGGCATCTCTTCTTTCTCTTCTAATCCTTTAACCTTAGTATGAGAAGGAGAATACGTATGAGAATGAGAATGAGAAAGAAATAACTCTTCCAGTAACTCATGGATATTAGAATTCTTATATATATATCCTTGATTCACATCCTCATATAACTCGTTAATACTATTCTGTATAATCCTTGTTAGTTCATCATAAGGCGGTTTGCCATTGTATTTACTCCTTTCTATCTTACTCTTGCATTCTTCATATAGAGTAGTCGCGTCTTTAATAAACGATGAGGGAGGTACTCCCCCTCTAGGATCACTCTTATAGTAATTGTCTATATATAACTCTCTGGCGATCCTAAGTATATCTGGATTATTTAATGACATACTTTTTAACCTTTCTAACCGTTCTCATCATCATTGTCATCGTTATCATTATCCTCTTTTATATACTCCCAAATTGATGATGTGAGTATAGAAGATAGTTGATGTTTCTGCTCCTTTCTCAAACTGATAAACTCCGTACACCATTCTTTTATACTCTCAGCAGAGGCGGCAATTCCTTTCCCACTGAATCCCATATAAACTCTTTCTGATGCACAGAAAACTACAAATACAAATACATTTAAATTAATACGTTTTGAGTGGATCTCAAAAGGTCCACTAATAAAATCTCCGTCCTGTCGCGTATAGAGAGCTTCTATATCGACTTTTACTACCTTCGGGTCCTCGTATTTATCTAGGTTAACACTGAACTGCTGTTGGTAATATATGGCTATACCAAGTCCATCTGACTCATGCTTATCGTGTCTGAATCTTAAAACCCAATCTCCTTCTAAAATATAATCTTGAGTTGGGGTTCCATTAGGGCCTAATATGAAACTGTTCATTCTTTCTATTAATTAGTTCTTATCTTTGATGAATGACCAACCTTTAGGAAAGTCTTTATAACATCTCTCCTTCGGTGTAAGGGGAATTAAAAGAGGTAAAGACATTTTCTGTTGAAGTCTTTCTTCTAACTGCTTTAATTTCTTTAATCTCTCTCTTCTAATCCTAAAAAAGATTGAAAGACTTTCTAGACTGGCTCTCTCATACAACTCTATTCTATCGACAGCTACTTCAAGTGATAATATTATTACCTCTTCTTGAATCTCCTTATGTACGAATTTATAAAGTACGACCATTAGGACACACCTCTATCTATACACTAAGTATTACTTTTCTTTTTACCTCTTCTTGAATCTTCTTATGTAGATTTGAGGAGATTGCTTTTAACATCTCTTCTAATTGAAGGGCTTTAGAAAGACTCTCTATCTCAATGCCTTCCTCAGGCATCTTTTTATGAATATTGGAGTCACCTATAATGATAGTTTCTGTACCATTCCATCCTATAGTTCCTCTTTCTTCTTCCTTCCACTTCATGAATAATTTGCCACTCCTCTTGTCAAATGTAATCTTATCTGGTAAGGATAATTTATATTCTTGAGGAGATATAGACCAATTAAAAGTAGAAGCTAAACTTAAATCTATACTTACAAGGATTTCGTCTTTAGTCTCTATAAATCCTTTATCCTTTAATCCCTCAAGAGGTTGATATGGTATAACCTCCATCTTAGTTAACGGATTTATATGTGGTGAGATTCTGAATGCATCACCAATAGTAATCGATAGTCTAGAACATAGCCTCTTTCTGGTTGTTAATTCTGTTTCTTCATTTTTAAAAGCATCATCTATTTCCTTTCTGACTGAAAAACTAACTTGTCTCGTAGCTTTATTTAATTGATCGGCCCAGGATACCACTTCATCTATCTTCGGTACTATTAATGTAACCCTCTTGTAATTGTTTACTAATAAAGGATTATATCCAATGAATTTGCAATCCTTTCCATTTTCATTCTCTTCTACTACCCAATGAAAGAAAGGACATACTGCCCTTTTATTAGTAAATTTCGTTAATAGATACGCCCTCAATTTTGGTGTTACGTAATTACTTTCATGTAAATGTATCATAGTATATACTCCTCTAAATAAATAAAACTAAAGATCTTTCTATACCATCATTTTATATATTATTTGAATGTTGCGTCAGATACACTCCGACCCAACCCTTTCACTTCTGCAATATTACAGAACTGTTCTCCTAAAGACGAACCAAAGAAATATTGTATAGGCAGTACTGTAGAGTTTAGTTGATGACAAATAAGAAGAATTATTCTTAATGAGATAAATACAGCCCCAATTGTTTCTAAACCTAAACTTGGTTTAGTATAATTACTAGTTGGAATAGATCCTATTTCTAACGCTTCATCTAGAATTTGGATCTTTAAAGTACGTAAGGCTACTTGCTGTATATTCAACTTAAAGTCCTCCCCAGTTAATTACTTACTGATATTGAGAATACGGAGGACGGTATCTCTTTTAAGACTTTACTTATTTGTCTATAAACTCTCTACCTATATCAATTCTTTCTCTCTATTAAGTTAATGATGATTTAATGATGATATAGAAAGAATCTAAAAGGAAAGAAGAAAGCAAAGAATAAAGAATCAATATCAGTAATAACTGGTTCTTCTTATTTCTTTTTATACTTTTCTTCTTTTCTCCTTCTCTGCTTTATACACTCTTTTGCTTAGCTCCATTACTTTGTTTTACTACATCTTACTCTTTCCTTATACAAGTAGTATCATCAACAATTTCATACAGTTCATTAAACCTCTCTTCGCTAATGTTACTGTATGAACCGTTTGGATACTTTAACCTAACTTGTTTCTCTTCTGTTCTCTCGTATTCTATTACGTACATGTACATTATAAGCTGAACCCTCTAATTGCCCACATACCAATGATTCTATTTTGATCGTGACTCAAATCCCCAAATTGAAGATGTTGAGCTAATGTCCAGATACTATCTAGAGACGCACAATTTTGTGCTCTATAGAATTCCTTTTCAACTTTTTTATTGTTCACTTCCTTCATTACCATTGCTTTGAAATGGCTTACTAACTCAGGGTCTAATCCATCTGTTAGTAATAGCTCGTACAGTTTCTCCCACTCGCATTTTTGTGTACGTTTAGGATTATTATCAACTGCTAACATACTTCAACCCCTAAATTTAAACTACTAATACTTCGTACATAGATCTGGAAGTACATCCTAAACCTTTAACACACGTTCCATTTATATTAGTCATATAACTAATATGATGGTGTCCATGTATCAAAAGGCTAGGTTTGGCTAACATTACCAATTGCTCAATAGCTTCCCTACAATTATCTTTCTCTTCATAAGCTATTACCTCACTTCTAATACCTTCATGGCTCAGAATGATGTCTACTTTACAAGAGCTTACATTACCTATACATCTATAATATTCTGAGAAGTCTATTGTTTCTTCTCTCCACCAATCTATCCCTTCTTTTCTATAACGTCTATCAGTTGAGTTAGCCCCTCCGATAAACATTATATTAGAAGAACCTACAAGCTTCATATATCCTCTAGGAATATAGTAAAAGTTATAAGAGTCATATCCCATATCTTCTAAGCTTATAGGGCTATTTTCATGACGATACCTTTTTAGAACTGAATGATCGTCATGATTACCATCAATAAAATAAAAGGGGATTGGAGAATTTAGATTAGCTAGGAAATCAGGATAAAGATTAGGAAAGAACCCAAAGTCCCCTACTTGATAAATCTCTTTACATCCCATTTCTTTAGCATAATCTATTGCTTCATATATAAGCTTAATATCTCCATGAGTATCCCCCACTATTAGTATTTTCATCCTAATCTAAGATTCGTGGATCAATCTTCCACGGTTCTTCAGCATAGGTGTAGTTGGGCTTATAACTTTCCGATGACTCTAATATAGAGTAGACTTTCTTATTCGCCCTTCTTTTTCCTTCTTGTTCTTGTATGTAACCCATCTTACATAACTCTCTTATAACTGTGTGGAGATAAGATGGTGAAACATCAGATTCTAACGCATCTCTGATATCTTCAAATTCTTTAAATTCTTTGGGGTCTGACGATGCTAAAAATATGCTGAGTACTTCTTGTTGAAGTTTTGATAACATAATAATTTCCTATTCCTTTAGTTATTGCGTAGAATTGCTTCTAATTCTTCTACCTCTGTGTATCGAGGATTATGCTCTACCACTCTTTTGATTGATAGAACGTCGTCTGTTGCTATTGTTGGTATATTAGATTCTTTCTTTTTACCTATCTCTACCTTTTCACTTTTACTTCTCCGTTTACTAGGTTTCACTCCGTGTCTCTTGAGAGCACGTCTGTATTTCTTACGGGCATTCATGGGTATATCACCGTAATTTATTTTGCCCCACTCATTGGCACACATCTTTTGCTCTACAATACCTATCTTAGATCTTAAGCTAGTCAATGTCTTTCTATATATTGCTATTCCTCTCTGACCGCTTATATACGACACTAACGCTTTAAAGGCATTAGGATATGCTACAGCATGAGCTTTATATTCTGACGGTAACCATTTCGCTAAGAGAGATGGGTTCCTTGAACTCATATCTTTTCTTAACGTATCTTTTATAAGCTCCAATAAAACAAGATAATTGAAGTTTGTCTTATCTTTATCTTTCTCCTTCTCCTTCTCCTTCTCATTATCCTTATTAGCGTTTATCTTTATCTTTAACTTTATATTTAAACCTGAAGACGTTTCTATAACTTTTAATTTATATTCTTCTTCTTTTTCTTCTGTCTCAACTAGCACTTTCTCCATCATTGGTAATGCTAAATCAAGCACTGTTTTCCATGAACTATATTTCACTATTAATTCCCAGAAGATCTGTGAATTAAGAAGTTCCACCCTTTTATCTTCTTGATCTCCCCATGAACTGGTAAAAGCCGTATTAAAAATTCTCCTTTCTCCTCGGCCTTCAATGTCCCTTATATAAAATATGACCTTTAACGTTAAACCTGGACTCACTCTTAGCGAGTCTAGGAATATCTTCATCAACTTTCCCCTGGTTACAGATCGGCGTTGTCTTGATAATTCCACTGTAGATTGTGGGACCGAAATCTTTGGCCTAACTGCTTTGATGCTACTCATTCATCCTCCCTTATGATCTCTATATCTTTTAATATAAAGATTCATTCTATAAATATATGTGTCCCATTATCATGGGATAAATACCAAAGAGAAGATGGATGATATTGGAAATAATTACTTTTATACATTTCTTTATTATCATCCATCTGCCTAGGTAAAAATTACTGTCAGTGCTGATTCCCTTAGATTTATCATAACGATAGTCATTACTTACTAGCTGTAGGGAATCTATTTATCTATTCCTTCTATAATCCCAAGGTAATTCAATACCTGGTACGGCCGGATTGTTCAATTGTGCTTCTCTAATAAACTGCTCATCAGCACATCCTCCCACATAAGTCGTATACATGAAGGCATGACCTCCTTCTACCAGTGCAGCATTTATACTCTCTCCTTCTTTAGTGAATAAAGAAGATATGATCCTACCATATCTATCTCTATTTCCCCTTGTGAAGGTTATACCAGAGTTATTAAGATGTCTTTCTAATGCTGCTGTAGCTGCATCACCCCCTTCTTGTGTCCTTTCATATGCGTCTACTCCACATAATCGAATAGACTCTTGTTGACCATCTAAGAAACAACTTATAGTATCACCATCTATTACTCTACAGGAGTCAGGGAGGGTTTCTATAGACAGCTCAGATAATACTGGACCTGGTTGAGGTTGAGGTTGGGGTTGAGGATTAGGAGTATTAGAACATGATGCTAAAATTCCTATTAAAAGAATTGATGAAATTCTATTCATATTATTTGATAAAAGTTGAATATATTCTTGGGAACTTGTTTAGGAGATTTAGTAGATCTACCTGAACCTCTTCCTTCTTCTAATATCGTGGTATTAATTATCATAGTACTGACTTAGAGTAACTAAATTATTATAAGGTTACTATCTCAATACTACACTACAATTAACCTACTCTAGTAGTCTAGAGTGACTTTCTGATTGCTATGAACTCAGGAGAAATTGAGATTCTTTCCCAGGCTTCTCCAATGCCTAAATCTCGCTCTATCCATAATGTCTTCCATGAATGGTAGACAGCTGGCTCTTCCCCTTTATGTGTTGGAGATAACTTTATCTCTGCTTTACCATTAAGAGGATTGTAAAAAACTAATATATCTCCATCATCAAAGATCTTTTTCCTCCTTTTAGGACTTTTGAACATATTGAAAGTTTGATTATTATTTAGAGTTAATTAATAATCAATAGAACCTAATCTTTACCTTCGAAGCACTATCCTTATCTGATCCTTTACTTCTTCTGACAACCTGCTGTATCTTATACTATCTAATAGACTTGCTAAGTCTTCAGATAAACAACGAGCTTGTACTGATCCTGAATTAGGATATACGGATAGAACAACGTGACCTTTAAAGTTTATTCCATTACAAGGCAATGGAGAACCATTATCATATATCACTACATAATGCTGAGAATCTCTTTGACTTAATCTAAATTCTTTCAATGGCTCTACCAATACTAAAAAATCAAAGAGTAACCCTAATAAAGGACTCATAAATATAGTCATAAGTAATTAACTTAAATCTTTAAATTCTTGAACTGCTTGTCCCAACGTTGGATATATCATTGTGTCCTCATCCTCCCCGTATATCAATTTATAATGAATACTATTGTTTATAGGCTTTACGTGTAACTCGATTCTACCGTAAATACCCTTATCGTTTATCCCAGTGTACAAGGTGAAACTACAAAACTTATGTTGTATTGTAGGTAACAAATCATCTATTGAGTCTTGCATTTAATTAATGAATATCTGTAAGATAAACATTACAATAATATTAAACAATATTCATACTTTTTATACTTATCTTTGTTATTAATTAACTACTCAATTATTTTTTAATAACTTGCTATACCTGAAAAGTAACCCATATAATAAGCTAGAACGTGCGTAATAACAATCAATATGAATACCATCTCGATGTTCTGATTATTCATTTTCCTAATCGAAATATGTTGAACTAAAGAATTAAAGTTACTGACTCCTTTCTTTCTCCTTTTCTTAATCATTGACTTGGCAGCTTGATAATTAAGAAGCTAAAGGAGCACATAAGCAGGAAGTAAATTCATTGATATTGCTGTAAGGAATCCTTTAATTCTTTTTTACTTTTATTATTGAGAGTTTAAATATCTGTTTACCATATCTTTTTGTCCCTCAGTTAAGTTGCGGATAACTACATCCCTATAATTTCTTGGGCGCTGTGTTGGTATTAAACATAAAACTCTGACTGTACCTTCGGCATAGACAATGAATAATTGTCCTTCCTGATTGTTAAAAGCATCACACCTGAACGGTGAATCTGTAGACTTTAGTACTCTAACGTTATTAATACCACTCTTATTAACTTCTCCTTGATAGGAGTATGCTGCATTTGTGAGTGGTATTAATAAACTTAGTAGTACGATTATTGTTGTTCCTAATAAATTCATTAATCTAAAGTCTTTAATTCATTTATAGGTTTAGTATATAAAACCTATACATGTATTTAGTACTTAATCTATCTAGTACTTAATTTATTGATTAATGAATTTATTAATAATTAGCAATAGTAAATTATGAAATGCATTCCTTCCACGTTTCCTTCCAACCATACAGTTCTTCTCTTGTTGGAGTGGGGATTTCTACCACTCCCAAAGTATTTAGGAAATCACCTAGAGTTTTTACCTCTTTACAATGCGTCCTAAGTCGAGCAGCCTTGCACATAAACTTTAGGGCTTTACTAGCTTTTACTGACAGAAGTAGAATTAGAATCATCTCTTTTTGATCGACAGGATATGCCGTTCTTTCTCTAATGTAATCTATGACTTCCTCTTCTAAGGGATATACTCCATACATCCCTTCATATTGTTCCATAAACTCTTTGACAGAAGCTTCTACTTTTTTCTCATTCCATTTCATTGCTTTTACTCCTAATAACTTAAGGATATATATATTTGATCAATGTACTTAATAGAGAATCGAACTCTATATCTTCTATATTTCTATAGATGTTTTACCTTTATAAAACTATAAGTACTTCTAATGAACTCTCCATAATGAATCTCAATCTCATCTAGGACTATTCCTATATCTCTTACAACATAAGAGAGAAGAGCTGCTACTCCAATATCTATAAGGCTGCAGATGGAATCTTAACATGCATTACATTATCTATCTTTTTCTTACTTTTACAGATATTGAAATCAGTAGCGGTGAGAATAAACAAAAGCTGAGAAACAATAGGAGCACCCCATTTACATAATTTATTTCGCTAGCTCCCGTTGCTATAGCTATACTTCCGTTCCATCCAATCGATATTAACCAGCCCCAAATCGGAACTAATAATATCATTAGAAGAATTACCATCCATAGTTTCATTGATTATTCATCTCCTATTATTGTCTTTTCTTTATTTAATGTAAATCTAACTCCATTAGGACCTAGAGTTGATATCAATTCCGCGACAGTCATATCTTCAATATGATCAAGTACCATAGATACATTGCACCCACATTCTGAAATGCATATTGCTAGACTTGCTAGCATCAAGCATTCTCCACTGAGCTTTGGCTTATCTCTACTTTTCATTAGTTCTTTAGGGTGACCCCACCCTTTAAAGAGTGGGGCTATTAGTTATTATCAATGCTCAATCGCTGCTAAATAATCAACGAATTCAGAGCCATCTTCGTCTGCTCTAATTTTGTAAACATTAGAGGGTACTTCTACTACCTCTAATTCGCAGTATGGACCATTTGCTTCGGCACCTAACTGCTCAACTAATTTAATGAGAGTCGGATCTCTTCTCAATCCCTCGCTCATCTCTAGAAAGTATTTCTTTCCCATCAGATTCGGGAAATAATATACCTTTCCTCCTAGTTCTTTATACCGACTTAACAACTTGTCAGAAGGATTAAATCCTCCTGCTAACGTATTGATTAATACTTTCATAGCCTCTCTCTCTTTCCTTTGTACTTACCTACTTTCGACGTAAAAATCTACTCTCTAAGATCAATAGAGTATGAATAAACCTAACTTTGAAGTTAGTCCTAATCTTTCCTAAAGGATATACGCCATACCCTAGGTCTACTAAATCAGCTTCAGGATCATACGGTAAACCTTCTCCGTCTAATCCTGTTACCTTAAGGTTGAAGAGATTAATTAGCAGCTGCAACTTCATATTGTCCTTCCTCGTATCCATCCATCCATCTAAGGCTTACCCAAGAAGTAATGTAAGGACACTTCGCTTCTTCTCCTAGTTTACTTTTAGCTCCAGTCCTATGACCTTTCTTATAAGCTAGATCTTTTACTCGTTGTACGGTACCTGTATTCATATTTAATTTACTCACTTATTTTACTTGTTAGATAAAGAATAGGAAGAATAGTAAGAGTATAATTATTATCTCTCAAATGGACAAAATTGATTCGGGTCAATGTAAATGAAAGTACATCTACAGGGAGTAGATTTTGTACTCTCTATATTGATCCTAAGAATAATAATTGCCTCTTACTTTCTATCCCTCTTAGAAGTTATTAGGAAGATTTATAAGTGTATTAAAGTACAGATGAAGAGTAAGGTAATTTATTGTTCTTATAAATAGGAACTCTTTTTATCTATACTCTTTTTATCTATACTCTCATTATCTTCCTTTTAACTTTTAAGAACAAATAGGCGGGGAGTAAGTTATTCCAATAAAAATATTAGGAACTCCCTTTGCCTATTTGTATTTTATCCATTAGCACTGATTAGCGATAATACCTTATCAGCTGTCAGGTCTTCTGATAAATCTACATAACCCTCTCCCGATGAACCAGAATTGGTCAACGTAAAGATATCTGGTAAACCTAACATAGCCACGGTACTATTCACCATTGCCTTCTCAGCAATAATTGCTAAATCACCTTTACCTCCTCCTACTGCTTGGTTATTCATTCCTCCACTTCCTAAAGTCAAAGTCATACAACTTTGTCCTTCATCATTAGTGGAAGGCTTAATGAATCCAATAGTAGTCCCTTTTGATAAGAGCTCTACATCTAACTCAAGAATAACATCATCTGGATTGATAATGTAATTTTGGTCCTTATCATCGGGCATAGGCCCTTTCTCTACTAGACCAACTATCATCTTGAAGGCTGCCCCTTCCTCCGCATTATGATAGCCGTTTACATCAAGTCTGAAGACTTCATTGATTTGAGTGAAGCATAGCCATTCTGTAGCTGGTCCTCTAACAAGATCTCCTGAATGATAAATAGTGTTACCATTCTCATCTATCTTGTAGCTCTTATTCCAAGCTACTGAATGATTTCGGGAGTCAGCCCTTAAATCTAAGTCACCGTTGTAAAAGTCCCAATGAATACCTACTAATAGCTTCTTCCCCCTATCCATCTCGATAGTTAAAGAACTACCAAACGGAATGGGCCCCATAAAGTTCTTTTCAGAACTTGGGATCTTAAGAGAAATATTATTAGGCGCTTTAACAACTCTCATACCAAGCTTTTCTTTTAATGCCTGGAGTAGAGTTGTTTCATATAAAGCCATTAATGAAGAGGGCTGCTTGCTAATCCGCTCTTTAGTAAAGGCTTTACCATTTCTCACTCTATAGACTCTATTACGATCATCTCGTTGATAGAATCTTAAAGCATTGACGGCTTTGATTAATCGAGGAATAGCTGCCTTATTAGCTTCCTTTTCAACAAGAGATATAGGCCATTTTTTACTAGTTAACGTATTGAGCACATCGGGCTGCATAGGTCTATGGACCTTTTTAGACTTCTTCGCAATACGATTGACTAAACTAATATTTCCCTTATTGGCTTTTTTGAAGGACATCCATAATTGCTTACGACGGTTAAATCCTTTAGCTAACTCTAAGATCTGCTCCTCTGTTAATTCTGGTAACTCATATCCATTATTAATAATAAGACTATAGGAAGCCTTATTTTTAATAACCATTAATAAACCACCAGTAGCTTTATAGAACAGGTAACGGAATAATTCATCCTCCTTATTAGGAAGATCACCTGTTGCTTCTACTACCAGTACCTGAGCTTCTTTATTGTTAACTTCTAAAGAGGCTAAGTCAACTTCTAATCCTTTAAGTACTTCTACAATATTAAATACTGTAGATTCCTTAAGAGCAGTGCCTGAAGCTAACATCTCTTTACAACGGTTAATGATTTCTTCTATTTCTCTATCTTTGATTACTCGGTACTTTAATCGCTCAGGAATCTCTAACTCCTCAGCAGGAATCCAAATCTGTTCTTCTAATCCTAAAGACTCAAGCCCGTAAGTGGAGAAGTAATGAAGGATTTGTTGAACTAATAATGTTTCATTAGAACTATCCTTAATTAAACCCCAACTCTTGTGAAAGGTTTTATTTAGTTGATGACCTGATAGAACATTCTCTTTTACCCATTCTTCTAATAATTCAATATTAGAAGATACTAAGATTAATCCTTGTTCAGGTAAGATCTTAGTTTGCTTCGCTTGACCTACTCGCTCAGGTAATGCTTGAAATAATGCTAAACAGGCGTTAGTGAATTCTTTGTTAGAGGTGAGAAGTGATTGCAAATTCATATTGAACTCCTTTTACCTTCTAGGTAAATAAATAAATAAATAATTGATTATAAATAAAAACTTTCTAAATCGTATCTGTGTAAATAAATACGACTTCTTTTTCTCAGTTCTCTATAAATATACGTGGAAGTATATGGTAGTTTACTGAATCTTTCTGTTGTTGATTCAGATCACTATAATGAACCGTTGGATATGTTCCAATCTCATTGCCACAAGCAATGAACCTTTCTACTTGTTCATTATTTAGTCGATAAACATACATTCTTACTTGCCCATCAACTCCTCTATCAGCAGTGCATGGTATAGGTTGATTATCCTCTGTCACTATATTAAAGATAAGAGTCTCAATCTCTCCTAATACTTCTTTCCCTATCCCTTCCCCTAACACCATTACTGCTGCTATTAATATAGTTAAAAAGGATTTTAAGAGGGTTATCATTCATTTGAATTGTTTTAGTTAACTTTAATAATTATAAGAAAAATCCCTTATTCTTTTCAGACTATTATCTGTTAAAATAAGGGGTGTAAACATCAAAGAGACAAATCAATCTCTCATTGACATTAAATATGAAAATCAGAACAGAACATACTAACGATAAATCTTTTAAGACTCCTATTATAAAAAGAGAAATTCATAATGGTTATATAGTTCCTAAAACTAAACCTTATAAAGAGCGTTCACAAGCTGTTGCTGGTTATACTACTCACTTCCCTCTCCTTAATATAATGTGGAATCAAAAAGGTTTATCTAAATCAGATGCTCTTAAGTATAATATTAGCACATTTAGTGATAGAAATGGTGGGTCTATAATGCCAGCAGAATTAGCTTATAAGATATCAGAAGGAAAGACTTTGCATAGTGGGAGTAAGTTTAGATCTACTCAATTCCTACAAGACCTTAAAGGACAAGGTGTATTAGCCGAAATTAGTAAGCCAAACTATAAGAGAAATATAGCAGCAGAAGCTAAAGTCAGGAAAACAAAAGGTTTGAGTCGCTACATTGCAGATGCTATCTATAAGATTATAACCACTAATATCTTTACTTTATATGACGAGATTGATGAAACTTTCATCGTTAAAGTCAAGATAAAGAACTTTTATCCTAACAACCCAACACTTCAAGAGAACTGCCAGTTAGAAGCAAATCTAGAAGCGACTTCCTATCAGGCATTAAAAGACCAGAAAAGAGCCGTAGAAGTGGTTAATGATATTAAACGCAGAACGGATGTAAGCATAACTCAACAGGATCTAAGAGATGCAATTAGGAAGTTTATACCGGGTATACAACCAGAAAGGAGAGAGAAAGCATTCAACATGCTGGTGGGTAAGTTGATTAAAGAAGGTCATAAGATAAAGGACTATACAGTAAGGGGATTTGGCATAGAACAAGAAGACGGAACTATAGGAGATGAGGAGATGGATATGAATAAGGATATTAGTGATATGGGTAAGACCAATACCACTAATAATACTCCTAATACCCAATCCCAAACCTTATCCACTGATTCCAACTATGAATCCTCTACTACTCACCCTTCCCCTATAGGCCCCACCACCTTAAGTCCTTCTGCCTTGCGCCATCAAGCCTCCTTAATCCTCTCCGCCGATCATGCGTCTTACCTATCCACCTTCAATGAAGCCTTAGGCTTAAATCTCTTAAGCTATGTTCCTTCTGACGATTTAGATTCTCGTCAACTCTCTGTTATGAATAGCAAAGGAGCTTTACCTTTCCTTTATAAGACCCTTAGTAAAGTCAGTCCTAGAGTATATGGACAAGGAGTAGATAACTTATTCTATTGTCGTAAAGAGATGAGGTTACATGCGATGGAAGGGCTAGGGTTCATGGATGTCGATTTAGAGAATTGTCATGCTCAAATTGCCCTAGCCTTATGGGGTGACAAGCTACCCAGTCTAGAGGCTCATCTTTCTAAAGGATCCTTATGGTCTGCATATGAAGAGCTATATAAGGAAGCGGGAGTCAAGTTCCATAAAAGTTTAATTAAAGCGATGCATCATGCAACATTCTTAGGAGGAGGTACGAAAGCGTATCAAAAAGCGGTCAATACATATAACAACCACCATCCTGATTCAGTTCTCTCCAAGGAGGAATATGAAGCAATTGTGAAAGTATTTATATCAAGTCCGTTCTATAGAGAAGTAAGAAGTTTATTCAGATGGTTAACTAAGGAGTTTGATGGGAAACGTATCACCTTACCTACAGGGGAACAGATTGTCGCCCGTAAGTTCCGTAATCTAGGAAGAGATAAGAAGACTGGTGTTATGAAAAAGGATGAAGGGAATATGTTAACAGTAATAGCGGGCATCCTGCAATCTATAGAAGTATCTATAATCTCCTATATGATAATTAAGACCCATCACTCGTATGTACCGATCTTATGGCAACATGATGGGTTAACCATAAAAGCCTTAGAAGACAATGTAGTAGAGGAGATGCAAAAGGCAGTAGATGAATATTGCATCCCCAGATTAGGAAGAAGTATCAAGTTAGTAGGGGCCCATTTATCTTAATAAAGATACAGACCCAAAATCTATTGATAAGATAAGTAATTGATAACTACGTTTAAATAGACCTCAATTTATATATTCAATGAGAATTAGAGTGCTGTTAGAGACCTTCCTTAGCAAATGTATTTACTGGATAAATTGAAATAACGGTTTTTGACTATCACAAACAAGTTTAATATTTGAATGTGCCCCTGGCTTAATATTAAAAGGGATAAGCCTCAATACTTTATGTTTTATTTTCCCTTCTTGAAGATATACAACCTCACATAACCTAAGAACCGTATCCCCACCCTTGTAGATATAAGCATCAAGAGGAATTATTTCATGAGGAGGTAGATCACTATTTACAAAAAGTACTATAAGTCCATCATTTCTCTCAATGGTAAAATCTGTTTGACTATCCATAATCTTTAATATATTCAACTAAACTTTTAGTCCTCCAGGAGTGAATTGAAGATTCGACATCTCCATTAATTCTTTTGAGGTTCTAATGCGGATATAAGACGAATAAGTAATTGCTTATCCTTTCCTGGCACCATTATCTCTAAAACATTATTAAGATAATATATCCTACTAAGGAGGGCATCTCTATTCCAATCTTTTATATCTAGATAAACTTCTTCTACTGTATCGATAATAAATTGAGAATAAGATATATCGGTCTCAGCGTATATAAGATTAATGTCTTGGTAATTGGGCATAAGTAGTAATAACAAATCAAGTCTATATAAAAATTAATCTCATATAGACTTGATAAATAAACAACAAAGATTAGGTATTCACAAAGAAGCTGAGGAGTAAGTTTTAAATCTTAAAAGTATAGGAACTCCTTTTAGCTTCTATGCAGTAATAACTTTAGAATTTAGCCTTGAAACAGAGCAGTCTCCCCATTCCAATCGGAAGGGGGATCGTCAATATCAACTAACACTTCTTCTAAGTCCTCTTTCTTAAAATTTATGAAACCATCCCCGTCCTCATCAAGACAGATTTTAGGGTCACGTAACTCTACTTGTACGTAAGTACCTTTAGAATAAACCCTCTCTGTTTCTATATCACTCTGCAAATAGGTTATCGTGCCAGTCGCTTCTTTATTAAGAACGCACCAAATAGTTTTGTTTCCTAATCCACGAGAGATTATTTCTTCTAATAACTCAGTTTCGTACCTTACACTAAAAGAACCTCGTCCATGAATATCTCCACAAGCACGCTCTGCAGTATAAGCTTTTAATAATTCAATATCATTCATTTGACTGACTTCCATTTTAGTTAAAATTTCCTTAATAAAGATTGGGGACTTGATAGATTGATAAGAACAGAATCTCCATTCGAGTAATTGAAAGTCCCCCAGGAGTGAATTGAACACTCGACATCCCAATTATGAGTTGGGCGCTCTAACCACTGAGCTACTAGGGGATAAACTATTGAGCCTATATAAATACATAGGCTCAATAGTGATTGAACTTTAACAAAAACATGAAAAACAAGAAAGCTGAGGAGTAAGTTTTAAGTTTTAAATCTTAAAAGTATAGGAACTCCTTTTAGCTTTCTTAATATACCTTTTATGTTTCCTGCTCAGTTAACAGGAATAGGTAGCTGATATTTCTTAACTACTAATAACTAAGTAACATCGATACCTACTATTAACTAAGAGTATTCTTTAAACTCTTTCGAAATCCTTTCTACGATACTATCGTAGTACTCTTCTACTACCTCGTCTAGATCTCCAATACCTTTTCTTATGACAATAGTGGGATCCATAGCTCTGATAGTCTCAATGATATAAGAGTTATACACCCAGACTAAATGCTGATATTCAAAACCAGCATCTAATAATTCATCCCAACCAGTAGCTCCCTTCTCTTCAATAAAGCTAAGAATGCGTCTTAGTTCATCCTTAGAAGGTGCTTCGATATAATCTAATACCGGGTTGGGATGAGCAATGCCTAATGATAATCGCTTAGCTACCATATCTTAATTCTCCTGTTTACTGTTTATTAAGAATTGGATTTACTAAGAATTGAATTCATTCTTAATGTATTCAACGAAATAATCGTAGTACTCCTCTACATCTTCTTCTATATCATCAGGAGCTTCAAGTACTGGGTCCATACCCCCGATACGCTCAATGAAACTATTCATTAGCCACAAGCAATCATTGTAAGAATAGCCTGCATCTAACAAGTCATCCCAACGAGGATTTTTTAATTCACTCAGGTATTTCAAGATTTCAATCACCTTTTCTTTAGAAGGTGCTTCAATACTTTCTAAAGTAGGTCTAGAGTGGGCAATACCGTATGACAAGCAGTTAGCAATCATATATTTATGTATCCTTGTGTAATATGAATAAGTCCTCCAGGAACGATTTGAACGTTCGTCATTTCTATTTAATAAATAGAACCCTCTACCAAACTGAGGTACTGGAGGATAAAAGGTAAATCCTTTTTAAGAGTTGTTTACTAATTAGAAGGATTTACCTAAGAATTTAATCGCTTAGTAATTCACATTGTTGAATAGACATAATTCTTTCTCTTTGTTCGATTCTTCCATAACTATTCATAAGAACTGATTGATTACTTAATATTAATACATTTATCAGCTCTTATAAATATTTAGATCTGTTAAGCATCATCCCCTACTAGTATAGAAATCTGTATAGATGTTCCTTTATGAACATCTAATAAAGATTCTACTTGTTCTCGCTGTTCTTCCTCAAAACAATAGGATAATAGAGCAAATCGACAGTATTCTTCTAATAAATATTTGTCCCGCTCGGGATCAAAATTCCAATTACATTTAAAAATTAAATTTTTCATAATTATCTAAACTCCTCTTTCTGCTCCTATTAGAGACTTATTCTATTAGTGGGTTTCCTTGTATAACTGTAAATTACACAATTAGGATATAACTCTCTAACTATTTTACCAGCCTTGGTATATCCTTGTTCGGAACCTTCGACAGGTAATATTACTTCCACAGTGTGAGGATAAACCCATCTATGGTTATCGTAGTAACCAATACTAATCTGCCAGATGTTAGTTTTCATAATCCCTTAAAATCTTTATTAAACTCCCTAACATCCTTTGACTGCTCTTTATTCATAAATTGATCACAGGCATAGAGGGAATCGAACCCCCATATGAGACTTAGAAGGTCCCTGTTCTATCCATTGAACTATATGCCCATTTATTAGATATACCTACACCAATAAAAATAGTGTAGATATATCTATAATAACTTTGAGACTTTAGGTCATTGCTTTTACAACCTTTTGTTTCATACTTTCTTCACCTGCTTTAAAGGCTTTACGAAGAATCTCAATCCCTTGAACCGCCTCTTCATGAGTTTCACATTCTAAGAAGGAAGTGCCTGGACGCGCCCCAACCATTACTAGAACTTTATCAACTGGATTCCAACCTAATCCTGACTCTAATAGCATGAAGCAAGGACGGATTAAGAATGTATCCAAATATAAGTCCACTGACCATGCAATAACCTCTGAAACCTCTTGAGGTTTATCACAAATATTATAACCTAATACCTCAGCTCCTTCTAACGGAAACGGTTGGGTGGGTTCAAATGGAAAATATCCCATACCTTCTAATTCAGGAATACCTGAATAAGGAGTAAAGGGTAATCCCCCCTGATCTTCTTGAAGAAGGCTCTCTACTAATTCCTTAGCCTCCTTTAAGCCTAAGTCTCTGCATCCCCGTAATTCTTTAACCATAGCAATTCTACTACCCGGCTTAGAGAAGTTAAAGTCCTCTAATTTAGGATTATTAAACTTCTTAGATGCTTCGTTTAAAGCGTTTACGACTTCTCGGGGATCTTTATTCCCGATTATTGAAGTGATACGGATACTACTAGACTGCTGACGGTTGCGGCCGTGTAGCACCCCTTTCTCTGGATCATATGACCAGTAGAGGCCTTCTGAAATGGGAGTATCTAACCATTCACAATTAATAGCCATGTTATGCTTTCCTTTCCTTTCCTTTTTGTTTATGCTTTGACAAAGTATGTAACAACGTAGTAGTTATGAATAGGTAGTTGACAATAAGACTTATCAACAACAACTTTACCTTGATAAAACCACTTGCCTACTTCAGGATCAAATTGAAGGTCAGAGATTTCTCTAATATCTCCTTCTACAACCAAATGGTCTATTTTAAGTTTAAGATAAAGCTCATTGGCAAATTCTATAACTCTATCTAAAACTATACTCATTCTAGAAGGTTTGTAATACCCTTCGAGTATATGGGACTCTCCTCCTAATACTCCAATCTCTACACTGTAGTATCCCATAACTCCAACCGGAATTATTTTGAATAGAAAATCTTTATACGAGACGGCGGAAGGTGTAATGTTAGTTACTTTATTCCCCCAGCTCCCACAGGAAGAAACCCCATAATAGGTCACTTCATCTGTATTTACAAATCCTAATTGACCCTTAATCCAATCCTCTGTAAATCTATTCGTACTCCCATCTGAATAGCAATATAAGCCATCAGAAGGTACCTCTCCATGGGTGGGAATAATAGGAACATTGAAGTGTCTAAAGACATCCATAATTTATTGGTTCTTATAAGAATCTTAATCCTCTTGTATCCCTTTATTCTATATATCCAATATAAAGGTGTTAAGCCTCTCCGCCCTGACTCGAACAGGGGTCTCAAACTTAGGAGGTTCGTGTTCTATCCAACTGAACTACGGAGAGAAGAAAATGAACAATTGAACTTATATTATTTAGAAGATTCTTCCATAATTATTTATAAAAACTGATTGATTAATTAATATTAATATATATTAATACATTTATCAGTTCTTATAAATATTTATATCTGTTTGTTAATCATCATCCCCTACTAGTATAGAAATCTGTATGGAAGTTCCTTCAGGAACTTGTAATAAAGACTCCATTAGCCGTTGTTGCTCCTCTTCAAAACAGGTGCATAAAAGAGCAAATCTGCTATAAACCTCTAATAGATCTTTGTCCCGCTTGGGATCAAAATACCATTTACCTTTAATATTTAAACTTTTCATAATTAATAGTTACATAATATAAACTCTTCTTTCAGCCCTTCTATTAAAGACTTATTCTATGGGTCAGTTGAACTATACTCCCTCAATTCATTTGAAGATTAAAAAGCTATTAGTGATTGGAATACTAAACGTAAAAAGATGAGAATAGCAAGAAAGCTGAGGAGTAAGCTTTATATCTTAAAAATATAGGAACTCCTTTTAGCTTCCTTATTCTACGATGAAAGTTGTAGCTTTCTTATTCTACTTATTGATGAAATATAGAAGATATCCTTTTGTCAGGGTAGTCTGTGATGTAAGGACTTCCTCTCCTCAAAAGTGAAGAGAGTTCTTATCTAAACCATTACCCACCCCATTATCCTCTACTCCAGTTCGGGTATATGTTGTTTCAGAGAACGTAATATTCCATTCATGAGTATGAGTAGCAGTAGTTGCTTTTACATTTGCATCAATGGGAAATTTGTGATGATCAAGTACATTATCAATCCAAGGTTGGACTGTATCATATACTTCATCTTCTTCTAAACCTCTAAGATTACCACGGCATACAGTTGTAGTTGTTCCTCCTAGCCAACTAGGCATTAAATAAGTGAACATAAGATACCCTTCATCTCCTTTAATACATTGAAAGGGTAAGAGCCTTAAGCCAACTAGTTTAAACTGTTGATAAAGGAAAAAGGCAACTTCTCTGGGGGCTATACTGATATAACTCGGAATACATTTTATATCGATAACATTCCCTAGTCTTATTCTTTTATCTCCATTTTTACTGTCAATACTAGCCTTAAAGTGACCCTTGACGTAAGTCCAATGAGACATAACTCGCTCCTTAATCTACTAAACATTCGAACAAAACATACATCTAAAAGGATTCAAACCTTTATCTCTACTTCTCGTGAAAAAAGTATTATTTTGCTTATTAAACTATAGATGTTTTTATTTAGTTAACTAAACTAACCTATTACATACGCCCTCAATTCATTTGAGGATTAAAAGCTATTAGTGATTGGAATACTAAACGTAAAAAGATGAAAAACAAGAAAGCTGAGGAGTAAGCTTTATATCTTAAAAATATAGGAACTCCCTTTGCCTTCTTCGTTTCTATATTTAAATTACATCATTAGGAATTGATATGTAGATTTAGTAGATAAAATCTTTAAGTGCTATTTGACTCTTACATACTAATTCCACACAAAATGACAAACTGTGGATTTCTTTCGTCCTCCACGCTAATGATCTAAACTATATGCCTTTAGTTGATAGATTCAATCTATCTAAATACAGTTACTACAAGCCCCATTTAGTTATAACAAAACATTTAAGTTGCTGTTAGGGGCTTTATAACTGTGTTTCTACAGACCTCATTTTTTCTATGTTTGTTAGATTTGAATTGCTGTTAGAGGTCTTCTTCTCTTAGTATTATAGTTATGCTGTTAAGGATTTTCTGATACACATAAATGTATATCCAAACCCTCTTCTTCTATTAGGACTACTCAGATCTCAATTTATTCTGTATGCATTAGAAATTAGATTGCTGTTAGAGATCTTCATGTAGTCTTTTGCACAAGTCCCATTTAGTTATAACAAAACATTTAAATTGCTGTTAGGGACTTTATCTATAGATGAATCTATCTAAACTATCTTAACTCAAAGTTGGCAGCTTGATAATTAAGGAAGTTTTGCTTCATCTATAAACACAAATGATGAAAACTAGAACAGGCCCCATTTAGTTTATCCTCATAAAAAAGATATTGCTGTAAGGGGCCTTATTTTCTTCTATGTATTCCAGGCGGAAGTGCATAGCTCTTCAATAGGTTGGTATCTAGGATTCTCTAGCACTAACTTATTGAGGACTTGACGCGAACCTAGCTGTTCCCCATCCATAAAGGCTTGAAGGACAACAGGTGAGAACCCGCTGATGAAGGAGACTTTATCTCCTAGAGGTGCAGGGAAATCTAATGTTGTACTGTTGAGATTCCAGAATACGATATGAGGCATAGTATAACCAGCTTCATTGTATTTAACCTGGATAGACTCAAAGTTGGTTAACGAAGAATCTCGAGCTGCTTCATCAAACTGCATATCTGATAAGATAAGCAGTACTTTGGGCATATCCTCATCCGGGACATTGTATTGTTGACTCCGATTAAGGATTAGATCAAATACTTTTTGAAGGTCGGTATTGAATCCCCAAGGTGCATTCCTCAACTTTTCGTAACGTGCTCGCAGATAGCGCTTGCTATCTAGGTGATATAGCTCAGGGTCAGCACTGAAGGTAATTACAAGATCCTTGAAAGGTTCTTTTACTACCTGACTAATGAGTAAACCCAAGGCTATAGAAACTTCCATTGGAAGCCCTTCCATGGATCCCGAGACATCACATAGAGGAATCATGTTAGACAAGACTCCTTTAGCTTTAACTTCCTCTACTAAGACTTTCCATTGCTCTTGTTTAAGAGTTAATTGGTCTCCTTCAACACTACAGACTCCTTTCAATACTTCATGAGGATGAAGTAATTTGGCTTTCACTTCAGATACCCCTTCCTGGATTTGTTGAATCCAATCGGAGAATCCTTTTTCATCATGACGCTGGAACGCAGAAGAATAAATCTTCATAGCCACGGAAGGAACCGTTGAGTAATTAATATGCTCCCAATCTCGGGAAGACATATAGTGCTCTACTACCTTGAGCCTTGCAGATAAACTAGACACCGTCTGACGGTATTCTTTCTCTTTCATACTCAAAGACTTTAGTAAAGCCTTTTGCATTAAAGGATAAGTCTTAGCTAGACTTTTACTTGCACGAGGTAGCCATTTGCCTAATAAGCTAGGACGATCAGAGGTGATATCTTGCTTCAACTGCTTCTTAACAGCTTGAAGAAAGGATTGCCCCTCACGACTAACAGGGTCTAAAGAATATCCCAATTGGATAGTTGTTTTCCAACTTCCATACTCTGCAGCTAATAACCAGAACTCTTCAGTACTTAATAGGGATATACGTTTATTTTCATGAATACCCCAGTTGTGCTGGAAGATATCAATGAATAATTGTTTCTCTCCTTTACCTCCTCGGGGGTCTCTTGCATGAAAGATAATCTTAAGTGTAGCTACAGGGTCTAAGTCTAGTGCTTCAACCAATAAATCAAAGTTATTATCAAAGTTATTAAAGGCTCTACCTAATTTAAAGAATAGGTCTACCAATGAAGAACTAGTAGAGTCATAGGAAATAGCCCCATTCCAAGTAGATACATTAGTTCCAATACCAATACTTTTATCACTAAAGACACTATCTTTAAATGTACTCATTTGTATTTCTCTCCTTCTTATTTAATTTATTATTAGAGTTTACCATCGGCCTCCTCTACCATTTTCATCAGATGAGGAGAGGTGTCAAAACCATAGACTTGTATTTCTCTACATATATCATCCAAATCCTGATTGAAGTTGGCCCGTTGGTCTAAACAGGTGTGGAGGGAATCGAACCCCCATATGAGACTTAGAAGGTCCCTGTTCTGTCCGTTGAACTACACACCCCTATTGTCATCTCCTCAATATTGAAGAGTATATATGATATCGTATCCTTGTGTATATAAAAATGAATAAGAAATAAAGATTATTAGAAAAGATGGGACAGTAACAAAAACCTGTTTACATCTAACTCTCTTTATTCCTTATTCACCTACATTCTCATCAAGATCAGTAAATTAGATGGGAAGTAAATTTATAATTATGATTAGGAACTTCCTTTATCTAATACCTTCTTAGTTAGGCTACATTGGGATAATGATAATTGACCCAATCTTCGAGATTAGGAATTGACATATCTTCACAGCCTCCATCAAGATATTTGCCATGAGAATCAAAGATCCAATAGGTGGGAGATAAATCATCTCCACCTACGTAAAGAGTATAACCTTTATACTCCTGATTGAATTGTGCCTGAGTAGGCAACTGGCTAATAGTAAATGAAGACATAACGATAACTCTCCTTGATTAGAAATTGACGACAACTGGCCCGTAACTAACGAGCCTAATAATTGCTTTATCTATGTAAGCTATAACTGCTTATTCTCTAATTCATTAATACCCTTTCACGACGATACAAATTCAATACTTCTCCTATCTCAAGAACTCAGGAACAAGAATAGCTCTTCTACGAAGATTCCTAAGAACTCAGGAAAATCTTCCTCCTCAGCAAATTCTTTCAATTCTTCTTGGAAAGGAACTAGCCTCTCCTTTAGTATACCTACCAGTAAATCTTTGTAATTAGCTACATCCGCTACTTTACGAAGAGCACTAAAGAACTTTGTCATTGAGTATAGTTCTACTCCTAAGTCCTCGTAGGAAGTAAGAGAAGTTTCTATTATAATCCTTACGGTAACTCTGTATCCTAACTTCTTATCTTTAGCATGGAGAAGAGATACCATTTCCCCTATACTTCGTTCCACTTTTTCTTCTATATCACACATCATCCTCTTTCACTCTTAATACTGGATCTAGATCGAAGTGTGCAATATAGCTCCAGTAGGTACTGCAATGGAACCGGACCACTAATTGATCCCATCTCCTTCCCAGTAAATAGGTGAGTTGATGAACTTGCCACCAAGGGCAAGTATCAGAAAGAATCCAGAAGCCACAAGGAACCTCTACTGATTCTGTATATTCTTCGTCCTCTATAGACTCTCCTACTAGAATTTCTACTTCATCAGCAGAGTAGAACTCATGATGAAGTATCTCATAATCCTCTGGTTCTAAACCGTAGGATTGGAGTAGCGGAAGAGGGTCAACATCTCCCCATACATGAACAGGGATTAGAACTTCATTAGTATTCCGGGTCATATTGACTGCTCTCCTTATAATAATTCAATAGATCTTCTAGAGAATCAAACAAAGGTCCATCCTCTATTTCAGACCATACCCATTCTTTATTAGGTAAATCTGGCTCTGGAAGATCCATCCATGTACCTAATTCAGCATTAGGTTGGAGAAAGGCGATACGAGTAGGATGTGTATTATGAACTTCATATGCCTGTGCGGCTGTTGAACCTGATGGACTAATTAATCCGTACTTAGTCATGGCTAATATATACCCCAATAGATAAGCTGTAGTGTACCAAACCGTACTAATTTCATGACCCATCCAAAGATTGTTGAATACAATCTATGGTAAAGGTAAATCGATCTATAACCCTTCTTTAATCTCTTGTCCTATTAATTGTCCAAACATGTACCATTTGGTAGTTTATATTATAAACCCCTTTTAATTATCTTCTTTTAACCTCTTAGTCCATCCGTCTTTATATCCTCTTTCATATTCACAGGATTCATTACCCGTTAGGCTCGAAACGGATCTGCCCCAAGTCCCCTCTTCCCATGAAGGACCATCAGCATAACCTTGCTCATAGCCTTTCTCATAGTCAGTCTTATTATCAGTCTTATTATCACTCATTATGTATATATATTTCTACAAGTATCGATAGATAATATTGATATCTGAAGGAAGCCATTTAATGGGAATTACTACTTCAAAGAACCTTATATTATCTAAAGGTAATCTTTCTCTTTCAAGTACTTCCAATAGTACTTCTTCCGCAACCTCTATATTAGTAAGGCTAGAGTAGCTACCACCAATACTGGCATAACAAGGAGTATTATTATCTACCTCAATGGAGTACATTTCTCCATAAGGCCATAATGTCCAACCAGGTAAAGAAAAGAATACAACTCTATCTTCTCTATTCCTTAACATTTCCTCTTCTGTAGGTGCAGGTAATCCCTTTAAATAATGGTATCGATGGTAGCTCATAATATCAGTACCGTCATCGATATCTTGTTTATGAAGAATATCCGGAGGGCTCTTTATACCCCCAACATGAGAACAATGAATTAGTCTCATCTCTTTTTCTACCCACAGTTTGAAGTATTTCTCATACAGCAGTACGAGATGTTTATTGCCTCAAGATATTAAATAGTAGTAATAGCCTTATCCACTAGGCTACACAAACTTTATCAATCCCCCAGGAAAGAATTGAACTTTCTTCAATCGATTATGAGTCGACCGCTTTACCATTAAGCTACTGGGGGTTACATTGAAATATTAAAAACTATTTAGTCTTTTACCTTCTCCCAATTTGAATATAAAGGAAACAATTCTATTATCAATAGTTATTAACTGGTCCAATAAATTCAATAACTACATTATAGGCCTCCTTTACAATCAAACCTCCCCCTAGTAAAATAGATACTCCTACTAGAGAATGGTAAAAAGCCCACAATGCTATAAATACCCAAACAACTTTACGAGTAGCTTTCTTTCCAGTAACTTTCTCATAAAGCCGTTTGAGTTTATTAATAGGATTAAGAACTTCTAATTTCTTAATCCATTTGAACTTATTATTCTTCTTCTTCATCCTTTCTGTCGATTATTTTTAGGTGTACATTAGGACATCCATCCCAAGTCTCTACTGGCCCATCATTATTAGATGCTCCATATAGAATACCCCAATCACCTGCTGGAATATCCCAAGAGTTAGCTCTTTCAATAATTGGACGGTCCTGCTTAGCAATTGGATAAGTCCAGATACCATCCTTTAAAGAAGGATGATGAATGTAACCATCGACCCTTTCCAAGACTAATGCTTCATCCCAACTTGGATGACCAACAATTAACATATCTGCTTCATTTAAAGCAGATAAGAGTACAGTACGTTCAATGTTCATGTTTAATTTAGATTAGTTAGAAAAGGAACAATAAGTTTTATACTACCGGTTAAAGTTTATACTACCGGTTGAGGAACAAAATCGGCATCATTAGCAAACTCTTGTGATACATAATATCCGAAGAAACGCCCTTGGATAATATATTGTTTCCAAGTAATCGGATCTCTCATCAAGTGATAGAGAGGAGTCTTTACCTCTTCTTTCACTAATACCTTAGTTCCTCCTGTTTTATTGGACTTGTACAAGTCATTGTATTGATCCGCAGTGCAGATCAAGTAATCTAAAGGAACTAAATTCCCAGTGTCCTTAATTGGATCCTCAATTCCCCATACACCGGGTTTAATAAAAACCGGATCACTTGTGAGGAACGGAGGGGCACTAGGAGTAACGTCTTTGATAAAGATATATTTCATTTCTTGTTTTTATATTCTCTCCTCTTCTTTCTATCCTACAAATATACAGGTTTATAAACTCCTCATTAGTTAAAGTTTATAAACCTATATTAATTTGTCTTACTCCTGTTCTTCTTGTAAAGGCGGTCTTGGATCTAAGTCCATCAGACTAAAATCCTCTGAAAGGTAATCAAACAAGATTAATCCTATAAAGCCATTTAAGGCCATAATAGATAATAATACCACATAGACCGTAAACTTACTGATTTTAGAACCAATAAGTAGTTCCAGTAAACCATGGATCATATTCATTATCTTTCTCCCTGTTTTGTTCGTACCTATTTGTATTGGTTGATCTTTCTCTTCTCAGCCGTATATAGCTGATTAGTCACAGGATCAATACATTGATCCTTACGTCCATTTACTTTGATTAACTCGTGGCTTTCTTCTAGGCAGAAAAGACGGGATGTGACCCCGTTAAGGAACAATATATGTTCAACTAATAGGCCCAATCCCCAACTTACCAACATTAGAAAAGCAACAAATGTTACTCCAATAAGCTGGCCTAAAAGACTAGGTTGACGATTCCTTCTTGGCATGATTTGTAAAGAGTTTCAACTTAGTGAGGAAGAGCTATATCTAGCCTTTTTAATCCTCTAAATCTTTTAAATCTTTTCTTGAAAGCCTTCCCAATAATAGCTATTTTTTAACATTGATGCCATATTCTAATTACTCCAAAAGTTAATTACTTAATGAATAACAAAATAGATAAGAAATAAAGGTTATTAGAAAATAACAAAACTCGTTATACCTAAATTTCTTTACCTCTTATCTATACATATACTATCTTCGTCAGATAGGAAATAAGATTCTATAAGTTAAGAAGCCCATTCCTTTAATTCTTCCAACGAAGAGAAGAATTCTTTCGTTAAATCATCTAAACAATGAGCACAGAAGGTGAACATATGACCTCCATTTATAGTTGATACAGCACAACCATAAAAGCCGTGCGCAGGGTCAGCATCCAATTGGACGATTTTATACCCTTCAATGATTTGTCCTACCCGCATTTTCTTCACTCCCTCTTTTCTTTCTAATTAACTATCAATACCTTTGGTAGAAATTGCACCTACCGTAATCCGAATGATGAATAGACTCATCAACAAATCTCTATTACTTTTAAGAATTAACTAATTAATTCCATTGGGAGGGGTGTACTTCCCGGATAGAACTAAGTTCATCATGTTCTATCGGTAGCTTACCTGCACGAGCCTTTAATCGATTACTTGGAGGGTAACCAGCTTCGATCAGCTCTTCCAAGATACTACGCTCTTCAGAGTAACTCTTATGAGCCCATTGGCGCCGCATTGTATTACGACCTTGGTAGTGATTCTTAACAGGTGGAACAAAGCGTTTAGTTCTAGACATAATAACTTAATGCCTCATAATGAAAAATGAACATAGGATAACCTGGATCTGCCCCAGGATGCCGGTATATAAACACAGCAAAGACTTACTCTTTTATCCTTAATATCTGTTACTCGAACTTGGGTTTGATAACCCAACCGACTAATTCTCCTTCGACTATTAGGGGGATTGCCTCCTCCTCCTTAGAAATGTAGCGAGCAACAAATAAAGAGAAATTATCTCTTATAGACCTTTTAGGATCAACTGTGAATGTATTAATGTTGAATACCTTCTTTATCTAATGTATTAATGTCGAATACCTTCTTTATCTAATTCATAATAAGAACTCTAATCCTAGTACCGTCCCACGAATCCTTTTTTTAAAACTCATATTTCTCTACGTCCCCATCAGACCATATGACTTCTACAATGTACATAAGTATTACCTTCCCTTAGATTTTGATTGGCATTATGGAGATATTATCTGTTTGCCTAATTCCTTTAGTTCTTATTAAAAACTCGATAAGATCTAAATTGTTAGGATCTAATCCTAATTCCCTAACTACTCTGTCGTAATCAGGTCTTTTAGAATTAATGATTCTATTCACAAAGACTGCAAATAGTTCCTTGGATTTATACTTCTTATCCCACTCAGGAAAGTTAAAGATAGGAGGCTTAGTATATATTCTCTTAGCTTCCTCTAAATACTTAAAGGTATAAATCAAAGAATCATATCTAAGGACTCCTACCCGTTCCTGATTAATAAGAACATAGAGTTCTTTGAATGAATTATTAGTCCCCATAAACAGGCTCACCGTTTAACTTCAGCTTGGGCAACTCAGTGATAGCAGCACAAGGTTTGTGACTATACTTTAAAGGATTTAGAGGACCACCAGGATTCCCAAAAGCCTTCATTCTATTAGGAGGCTCAAACCCTGCTTCACGGAGTTTCTCTAAAGCTATATAAAACCCCTTGAAGGAACTTCTAGTACGAGGACTCCTGTGTAACTTATACCCACCGGGACGCTTTCTGTATGTTCTGCTCATCGTTGTTTAGTATTAGCCAATGCGAGAAGTGTGGATCGTATATCCCTTAGTGATTAAGTAATCAAAGATTTGTACTAAACCTTTGTACCGACTATTAGGATATTTACCTGCAAGGTGACGGAATTTGCCTATTACTTCATTGAGAGATCTCATACAAGCTCCCCAACGGGCAAGTTCATCATACCAACCTTGACACTCCCCGGCCTAAAGGCGCGGGGATTCTTGGTTCTTTGACGTGACTTTCTCAAGCTGGCCGGAGCCAACCTGAAAAGCGGTCATATCTCCCCAAGCGTTTTCACTGTCTAGCAGCGAGCTTCCCACATGCCCTGCGGTAGCCAAGCCTTTCCTCAAGATGTTGATTGCAGCGTTATGATCCCTGCCCAACTCGCACCCACAAGCGCAGCTGTGAGTACGAGTTGACAGAGACTTTTTGACGATAGCGCCACAGTTTGAACATTCTTGAGAAGTATATGCAGGCTCAACAGCGATTGTGATTTTGCCCATCTTTTTGGCGAAATACTCTACCCATACCCTGAACTGATACCAGCCAGCGTCAGTGATTGACTTCGCTAAATGATGGTTGCGAACTAAATTCCTAACCCTTAAGTCTTCATAGGCGATGACATCGTTAGAGGTCACTACGCAACGCGCCAGTCTTTTGGCGTGTTCTTTACGCTGCCTACTTATCTTGAGGGCGAATTTAGCAAGTCGCTGTCTTGCCTTCCTTCGATTAGACGACCCTTTCTGTTTTTTGGACAACCTTCTCTGAAGACGTTTTTGTCGCTTCTCGGATTTCCTGTGGAACCTAGGATTCGGCTCTTGATGCCCGTTGCTGTCGGTATAGAAATTCTCTAAGCCAACATCTAGGCCAATTGTGTTTCGACTAGGCTCAACCTGTTCTTTTACCTCAACTTGAAGACAAAACTGAACATAGTAACCGTCAGCCCGCTTCACTAAACGGACTCGCTTTATCAGCGACTCATCATATCGAGCAAGGTCATAGGTACCGATCAGTCTTAGCTCTCCAATCTCAAAGCCGTCAGTAAACTTGATGTGCTTTGGTTCTAGAAGCTTCCAGCCAGTGGTTTTGTACTCCACTGAACGGACGTTCTTCTTGAACTGAGGAAAGCCTTTCTTGCCTTTAACCTGCTTTTTGCAATTGTCGTAAAACCGACTAATTGCAGACCATGCACGTTCGGCGGCTGATTGCCTAGCCATTGAGTTGAGTCTTTTGGCAAACGGAAACTCCTCAGCGAGCTTTTTACAAAGCTTATTGAGGTCATACTTTCCCACCCCGCGATTGTCCATCCAGTAACGAATAGCTTTGTTTCGGATGAATTGAGTCGTCCGAATTGCCTCGTCAATGGCTGACTCTTGAGCAGGTTTAGTTCTTGCCTTAAACTCTAATACAATCATACTCTTATGCTAACACATTGAGCATAAATAATACACATATTCCGAATCGAACGGATCTATCTCAATCCCTCTAATATGAAGGATTGAGATATTAACCATTAATGCGTTAGGCTTGAACAATTACATTTGATTGTAACCATTCAATACCTTCCTCTCCGTCACTAAACTCACCATCTAACTGAGCCTCCATAGCTTTAGCTAGGATAACACTAAACTCTTTACTAGGTTTCATACCTAATTGAATTAGATGACGTCCTTGTAAGATGGGTTTCTGTGCTTCCTGTTGGACATTAAGTTCATTAGCAAGCCCTAGAATATCCTTCATGGATTGAGGGAGATACTGAGGTAACGGAGGACGACCACTTACATCAGCCTCGACTAACCAGGCTAATTCCTGGATAGAAGCTTTGCCTAATCTCTTGGCTAATCGTCTGACCATACGAGGAGTAGCAGGGTTGCAATGAGCTAAATGATTCTCTACTAAAGGAATCACTTTCTCTGGCAGCCAATTAGGAACTCCTAAAGACTCCAGGAACTGTAATGCTACCTGACCACCTGCCTTTTCATGACCAATAGCTCTCCATCGACCACCGATAAACTCAGTAGTCTCAGGTTTAGCCATATCATGACAGAGAGCCGCCATTAACAATACTAATTGTTGATCTTTGGAAAGACCTTCACGATTAGCAATATTAGCTGCTGCGTCACATACTAAAGCAGTATGTAAGAGTACTTCCCCTTCAGGATGGTGCGTAGGATCTTGTGGAGTATCTCTCATTGCAGCTACTTCTGGAAAGAACTGAATCCACCCACAGTCCGCTAAGAATTGCAAACCTTTAGAAGGAACAATAGACTTAGTAGCCCATTTCTCCCATTCTATCCATACTCGTTCTACTGCCAAAGTATGAAACTCGGACATTAAAGTCTTACACAATTCAATGGTTTCAGGAGCAGCAGTAAGACCGAATCTCCCACAGAACTGCATCCCTCTAAGCACTCGCAATGGATCCTCAGCAAATTGATCGGATACATGACGTAATACTTTCCCCTCTAAGTCTACTGCTCCATTAAATGGATCTACAAGACCTTGAGAAGGGTTCCATGCCATAGCATTAATCGTGAAGTCTCTACGGCTTAAAGCAGCTTTAATGCCAAGGTAAGGATCTACTTGTACTTCAAATCCTTTATGACCTTGAGAAACCTTCTTCTCTTTACGGGGTAAAGAAAGGTCGATTTCTCCTAACTTAGGATGTTGAAGTTTAATAACTCCAAAGCTTTGGCCTACTAAAGAAGCTTTACCGAATTGTTTAGCAATCTCTAATAGCTGCTCTTCGGTCACTCCATGGACTTCAATGTCTAAGTCCTTAGGGTTATTATCTCCTAATAGAGCATCACGTACTGCTCCTCCTACGAGATAAGCAGTACAATCTCCTTTAAAAAAAGCAAGGAGGTTAAGGAATTCAATTACTTCTTTCTTGAACATGACTTTTAATATCTCTTTAATCTTAAAAGTTATTAATGGTTGAAAGACTATACGATTTGACATCTCTTAATCATTCCTTTCGTTAACTCTTAAGCTACATTAACGTTCTCTAAACTAAAGAAAAAAGATTAATAAAGTTGAAGCCAATACTGAAAGGATTTTGAGGAAATTTAGGTTCTCATCCTTGGGTTCCTTTCCTTCACCTTCACTCTTAGGGGTTCTCTCCTTCTCTTCATTCCTTCTTCACATCCCTTTCATTTCTACTGTACCGCAACCCATTTCCCTATACTGTAAGTATAACAATAGATACAGCGATTTGAGCCTCTTTTTTTTCTCGACAAATTAATTTATATGAGTCTATAACGTTTCTGTAGTCTATATAAAAATTACCTCCTAACTTTTAGAATTAGTTAGAAGGTATAATGATCAATATAAACTATTCACATAAATTAATTATACCATGGCTCTACGTAGAATATGTAGTCAGGTTTTTAGAGAAGCGATTCTAAAAGAATATCCAGGGTTACAAAATAATAATTTGTTCTGGCGTCATATAGATAGACTTTTATTTTGTAAAGCTCATCAGGTAGCTGATGATAACGGAGTTACTGTATTAGGAATACCGATTAGTCAGAGACATATAGCCTTTGATTTTAAGGCTATGAGTGAATTCCATAATAATAGGTTCTGTGCTTTGTACTACATAGAAAAGTTTAGAACTCAAGTGTTTAAATATAAGCTGATAGAATATGATTATAACAATTCAAAGTGTAGATATGCAGTCCCTAATTTCTCTTCAAAGATAGAAAGATTAATAGAGCGAGAGCGAGATAAGGTTTATAAAAATAATCGTAAGGTGTTAATAGAAAATGGTAATATATTAACTCCTGAGATCAAAAGAGCCATTAGAAAAGAAGACAAAGAATACGCAAAGATTATATCAAAAATGCATTATATGCCTGAAGTAGCCACTAAAATTCAAAACTATCTAAACGATCTACCCGTTAATAAATTCTCCTCTATCTGTAAGCACATCCCTGAAGCTGAATTGGCTTTATACGATAAGGATGCAAATGGTAACTTTATTATTAATGTAGCAGCTCAAAAGGATCAAAGAGATATTATTGAATCTCTTATATGCCAGCCTCAACCCTTTTACGTCCCTAGTTCTAAAGGAAATACAGTCAGACTCTTTGAGATTAATAAAGGCTTACAAGGAATTCATTCCCACTTAAGACATATATTGACCCAAGACTCAGTAGAAGTTGATATTCAAAACGCTCATCTAGCCATAATAGCTAAGCTTTGGAATATTCAAGAAATACAAGACTTTCTTTCTACAGGTAAGAGTATTTGGGAAGAACTCCTTCCAGCTATGGGCTATGAATATCCTAATCCAGTTCTTAAAGCTCAACTCAAAGATTTCTTCTATGGTCTTATATACGGCATGAGCTTAAAAACTTTAGAAGTAGGTATGACTCAAGTATTTGGTTACACTCCCTTCATGAAGTTCTACAAACATCCTTTAGTTATAGCCGTCAAAGAGGGTAGGAATAAAAGACTCAAAGAGCTTAGGTCTAAGAAGCTTCACGTTACTCCTCTAGGGAAAGAGGTGAAACCTTATTGTTACACAGATAAAGATGGATACTTCGAATCTAACCTTACATCTATTCTTAGCCAAGAGGCTAATGAATTAGAAATGCTTTTATTAGAACCCATCTTTGATCTATGTCTTAGTTCAAAAGAAATGACAAATTGTTCTTACCAGTTTGATGGTCTTACTATTAACTTTCAAAAGAGATCCAGAAGGTTACCCCTAATAAAGAAGCTGAAGAAATTAGTAGAAGAAAGAGCTGAAAGTTTAGGTATAATTACTACCCTTACATATTCAATCCCTTCTTAACCTTTTATCAAAGGGTTAATAAACCTAATCTAGATGACATATACAAAATTAGCAATTAATGGAATAAGTGTTTTACCCCTCATAAATTCACTATATGAAACTGAAGCCTATCATCCTTTTCCTGAATATGAGGCATCCATAATTACTTCCAGAACTTATAAGCCAATACAGATAGATATACTAATGTACAAAGAAGGCTTAAAATCTTTCATGGGTATATGGGACTTCGCTTACTGGCAACTTACACCTACTCAGACTTTTGATAAAGAAGAAGTATTATCTGAATTAAAGGATTTAGATCTACTCCCTAAACCACACCTATTTGGTACCCAGGGTATTTTACTAAGGACAGATCTTAAAGGCTTAGATTGTACCGAGAGAATATGGGTGAGAACTAATAAGTCAGGTTTCACCACCAAAGAGATTGAGTATATAAGTAAAGGATTATTCTTCACTTATATAAAAGGATTATAGAATTACCATTAAGTATTATCCATAATCAATAAGATTTTCTTGATGGTACCTCCTTTGACTAAAGATAGCATGGCTTGCATTGCACCTTCTTTAGTATCAAAATCATAAAAGGTTATTATTCCATCTTTAAACTCTACTTCCAATCTAATCATTCGTCCATACCCCTAGGCTTTTTCTGCAACCACTTCTTTACTTATCAAATGCTTAATAAACCTCTTTGTATCAATATTCAAGGTCTACCCTTCAATATGGAGTCCCACTTCACTCAGGAAAATATCGAACATACTAGATACCCTGAAGAGAAAGAAGTTAAAGCAACTATTAGCTATATAGAAGATAGAAAGCCTCAATTACTAATTATTAGAAGTAATAAAAGCTACTACCACTATATGCTTCATTTCAATTGCTTTAACTTAATAGCTATACCTACTCAATCTACTACTGAAATACCACCACTACTCAGAGAGATAAATTCTCCCTTCAAAGATGACGATATATCAGAGCCCTTAATAGGTTTATACTTAGCTATTCCTCATTTAAAACTCTCTGAAGAGGGCTTCCTCTGTATAGGTCAGTTGACCCCTAGAGAAAGTAAAGGGGTTAAAATGGACTATAGTATTTGGGGTGAGTCTATAATTATATCTCCTTTTAACTCAACTAAGAAAGATCAAACAGGAGTCTATATCTGTATACCCCCTCATATCTGCTGATTTGCTTCTCTCTGAGTAGCCCAATAAGTAATCACCGGTCTTTCAGTAGAGCTATACCAGAAAGTAGTAGTTTTCCAATTTAAGTTAGACATCTATTCGCTCTTTCAATTCTTAATAAAAGCTTTTACCTGAATCGAACAGGTAACCTTATATGTCAAATAAGATTTGCACCTAGCAAAGCTTGTATCTTTTAAATAGGAGATACTAACCCTATGCCGCATTAATGAAAGTTTTTGATCTGATCTACAGCTTTCTCAGCTGTGTCAATCTCTTCACTCCAGGGCACTACACCTTGTAAAGGCTCACCTGTTGGAGTATCGTGATGATACACCAGCCAGTAAGCTATAGAATCACAATCGTAAAGGATTACCTGAAGCGTTAATCCATCCTTATGGATTTCTTCTTCTTTATTTAACTTCTGAGCCCAGTTAGTGACCTGTTGGGCCAGTATGAATTTGACAGCTTTCTCAGCTGTATTAATCTCTTCACTATGGAGTACCTCTCCCTGGTAAGTCCCCCCGATTCCGTTGGTCCTATAGATATGCCACTTTTCATTATTCCATAGATAAGCTTGGTAAGTATCACCTCCAACTTGTATAGTATCGTAGTTTTCTAAATATTCAGCCCAACTCAAGTCAAGTGTCATATTGATAAGCTCCAATAAACTCTATCAGATCTATATAAAGACCTGTACAATTTATTATGAAGTTAAGGTTTTAATAAAACGCCTCCTTCCTTCATCTTCTCCAACTTTTAGATTCTTTAAAGAAAAAAGATAGAGGTGTATATATTTACACACCTCTGCTTTCGATTGATACTTATTCTGCAGGAACGACCCAATGACCTCCCATAATAATGGTAGTATAGCTATCCCCCTGAAGAGGGTCGTATTGTACGACTACATGATTGTCTGCAGTCAGCGCTACCCAGCAACGGGTTACAGGACTATCTGTACTAACTGATAGCACATCTTCTGCATGTCCTAGGTCGAAGATATTAGTTAATTCCTCTTTGGATAATTCTAGTGCTTCTTCGTAAGATATAGTCTTATTAAGGATTTCCTGGATATCATTTCGAGTGGGATTATGTAAAGGTTCCTTACGACTATATACTGAATAGTCCTTATGCCAACCTTTTTCAAGACTGGGATTGACAATATTGACTTCAGAATCTTTGGGGAATAACTTGACCCATTCAAAGGTTTTGCTTTCATCTAATACACGAATCAATTCATGTGTAGTATAAATCATTTTTGTTTCCTTTTCTTTGTATTAGTGGACAATACAAATGGAGGGAGTCGAACCCTCTATATCTAGATACTTTACTATTCTTTAATTAAATAATAGCTAGATTTAAACCCTCTTACATTTGTAGACGACAATTCTTCTGCTTTAATTAAAGCTATTAAAATGTCTATTTTTTCATATCCCGATAAGAATCACCACCATACTTTTGATAAGCTCCAATAAACTCTATCAGATCTATATAAAGACCTGTACAATCCATTTGTTAAAGATTTACACTAGGGGTTTGGAAGTCATTAAAGGTACACCCACCTCATTCTAAAATAAGATAGTTCCTTACCGAGTCCTCTGCCCCTAGTAAAATCTCCTTTTGTTAATCTCTTATATAATCCTTTAAAAGACTATATAGAAAGATTAACTCACTAATCTAAAGGTACTTACATCCAGCCGATTAGATGACTTTATTAAATCCAGTAATGGATTAATTGGATGCAGTGAGGGAGATTTATATCGCCTCCAAACTATTACTCCCAGTTTGAAGACTTAGACTTCTTATAAATTGTCTATGATTCCTTAGAAGCCATCAGGTAGACACTAAGTAGATAGTTAGTATTTCGCCCTTTCTTAATCTCTACTTAAATTAAGAAGAGTATAGACCCCATTTTCTAGCTATAGAGTATTGAGTTCATTCGCTGGGCCTACTAAATGAACATACTGCTATCTATTTAAGAAGGTTTATTAATTCAAACCTACAAAACTAGAACTACTCATTATAGAAGATCAGTCTATAGTTAGTTCTAACAAATTGTATATATTAGTATTACTACTAATACTTAAGGATCGTCTACATCCTTAACTTTATAAGCCACATGCTTATCTATTTAATATACCTAGGAACAGTATATTAACTGAAGTGATACTAACTCCAGGACTCCATATTCTATCTATTAACTAGTATTAGATAAAATATGACCTTTTCCAATATCCTTTCCAAAGGGATATTAGTTTTACTGTACATACTCAATTAAGGTATGAGGTCTTTAAGGTTGAACCTTATATAATAGCTTTAACCTATCTATCTTCTAACACCTAATCTTAGTTCCTCTAGAATCAGATGTTAAGGCTTTGATACAAGGCCTCATTACGGGCACTAGCTTCTATAAGTTTAGTTATCTAGGTATTACCTTTTTTAGTTCTCGGTGGTCTCACTCTCTTGTTCAGAAGGTAATCGGATATCAGGATTACTCCTCAATATACTTGAAGGATAGAGTAGTATCTCAAGACACATATTCTTCCTAGAAGGAGGTATATGCCCTTTCTTAGTTCCTGGTGCCATTCTGCTCTACCTGCTCCTCAGTAGGAATCCAATGAAAACTTCCAAACCATTCGCCCTCCCGGCGAACTATACATTTATAAGGGGTAGAGTTATTAACCTTTCTAACCGTTACTTCAACCCCTTCACCTCCGTATACAACATTACAACGGCGCTGCATCTCTTCCATTGAAAGAATATTAGCGCAACCGCTAGAGAATAGAAAAGCTAAAGCTACCATAATTAGCTGAGTCTTTGTGATATTCATAATTCCTAATTACCTTCTTCTTTGAAGTTAATTCTTCTTCAGACTGGTAGACCCTAACTTACTGATATCAGAACACTCAGTATGAAGATCTATAAAGTCATGTAACGTAGAACCTAATATAGTTAAGGTTAACTCAGAGGTATTAGATATATTCATTGGGATTAATAGTGTAAATATTAATCTCAATGTACATCTTCTATAACTTCCTTCATCTCCTGCTCAGTAGGAATCCAATGGAATGTTCCTAAGATATCACCTTTTTCTTCTTTCACAAGACACTTAAAGGGGCCTGTAGCTCCTACCTTTTTAACGGTGACATTAACTCCCTCTTCTCGTCCGTACACAGCTTCACATCTGGCTTCCATCTCTTGCATCGAGGCTATTCCCACACAGCCTTGTAACAAAAGTATAGGAAGAGAAAAAATGATTATACTTAGCCTAATGTTTGTCTTTTTCATTGTGTCTTATCTTGTTAGGCATAGAGATAGTAGGATTCGAACCTACGACATTCCGATTATGAGTCGGACGCTCTAACCACTGAGCTATATCTCCTAGAATCTATCAATCTATAAATCTATCAAAACTTATGGAATGGAGTCGAGCGGAATCGAACCGCTGTCCATAAAGGCCATTCTTTACAATTCATTCACAGGTTTAGTATACATATATCCAGTATACACAGAATTCTTCTAATCCTCAGAATGGGATCCTTCTTTAACCCTAGAAGGAATAGGTTGTTTCAGTGATTATCTTTATTCTTAATCCTTCGTACTGAAAATAAGATATTAAGAATGCATCCATCTTAGGTTTAATCCTAATCCCCAATGGAAAGAGATTAAGAGTACCCATTTAGGCAACTACAAAAGCAGCCTTACGAGCGAAAGGAACGATGTTGTTAGCATTTATTCGTTCAGATCTTTTATTAAAGAGAGATGACCTACTCTCTACCTGCACTGTAAAGTTAAGCAATTATGTCTAAACCAGGACGACCCCTTGTTAAAAAAATGATAACTGATACTCAATAGAATTAAGTAAGAATACATCTCTATTCCTAAAAATATATCCTTACTTAATCCAACTTTGTTAGTCTTATCGATGCATCCACCAAGCAGTGAAGAGGATTTGAACCACTTCACTGCCCTACTTTTATCGCACTCGGACTACCTTAACTTTTGTTTGAGTCCCATACTCAGGATTATTTGTCCAGGAGACTTCATACACAACACCTGTGCATTCGTCCTCCCGAACTTTCTCGACTTTGAAGCCCCCATTGTCTTCTAAGAGTCTCTTTACCTCTAAGGATTCATAGTTAAAGTCTCCTACTTCACTTTCATGTTCTTCAAGACGTGTAGAAAGAAGTAGATAGCACGATCCTTTTCCCTCCTCGACTGCTTGCTCAATGAAGGTGAGACACTTTAAATACGCCTTTCGATTTTCAGGAGGTTTAGAGTAACCTTTCTTTTCCCAATTCTCACGCTTGATAGTATCTAATCTTTTTTCCATTTGTTGTGCTAAATCCATCCGAGATTGATCCTCAGTAAACGTACGATTTATCAAGCAGTAAAGAGGACTTGAACCTCTAATATCTATTAGGCGCTACCCAATAAATATACCTATATACTCCTTGCTAGCTAGTTGTATATAGTGCTGTTACATTTCAGCCATCACTGCGAATCTATTAGACAATTAAAGGATATAAGTTGTTTAACTGTAGTACCTCCTCTAAAAAGTAAATGTCTACAGCCAATCGAAAGGCAGCTTCAGCTAACTCTTCAGTAGCTCCTGTAACTGAATAAGTTTGAGTACCAGTAGGAGGCCAACCCTCAATTTCTACAGTACCATCTAGGTTGTAGATGGTGTAAGTTTCAAATCCTCTGTAAGTCATAACTTAAATCCTTAGGACTTAACTCGTCCAACTAGTATATAAAACTCTGTCTCTCCTTTTTAGTCAATAAAACAACCATCAGGCAATTTAATTAAGAACTACCTGATAGTTATTCTATTGTTCCTTAGGAGGGAATAGATATAACAGGATTCGAACCTGTATCTTCTATTAAAGGTTGTCCTCTAATAAATGCTTTACCTATTAAGCTATATATCTTTTTCTACACCTCAAGCTTTAGGCTTCGGGCCAGTGGTTACGGTATACATACCGCACCAAACGAGCGATGTGGTAAGGATGCCACATCGCTTTGTTAATGATGTAACTAAGTTTGACACTCTTAGGCCCCCCTGGTAGGCTGGACCCGTATCCAGAGCGTTTAAGGAATCTTTTAATTCCTCCCTCGCATAGTCCAGCCTCTAAGGCTTGTTCAAAGGTCACAGAGACCTCCTCCGCTCTAGACCTTTTTGCGAGTTGCCAGCATACCCGCTTAAAGGCTATGTCTCTATCACCATCCTGCCAGTAATCACTCGGAACTACCCGGGAGGAAAGCCAACACATTGTGTTGACTAGATGGCCGATCTCCATATCTGAATATTTGATAACAGTTAAAGATCTATCCTTTTCTTTCCTGAGCCATGACTCCTCATAGTCATGAACAGTATGAGGCTCCTGATTTACAGGATCAGTATTATCCTCGTTTTGCTGTTCGAGAGCTGCCAATTGTTCCTCTACTTTTAGCAGCTTACGGAGAAGTTCCGCCTTCCGTTCTAGAACTTCCTTATAACTAATGGTGATCATTTAGTTACTCCTTAGTAAATGTAAATACTTTGTCATCCGCACGGATGGCCGTGACAGTTCCATCATAGGCTAACTGAATGTCTTTCCAGCCGGGGAGGCCGTACTCAGCTATCTCTTGATAACTGTAGTCCCCGCTTTCGGGGACATACACCTCGTCCCAGGTAACAAACGTATTGCGAGAGGTGGGTAAAGGGCAATGTAAAGCATCTCCTGTATAATAGACCTTTAAGTTAGAGGTCTGTTTTGTGAAGATGTTGTAGTTGAAGGATACAGTGAAAGGTAATTCTCCCACTGCAAAATACCCCTTTAAAGGTATATTGCCATTATCTCTTACACTACGATACTCTAGATAGACCCCATCTAACAGTATCTTAATGCGAGGTAAGCACCAATTACGGCGCCAATAGGAGAACCCTTTAGCTAATTGGGTTCTGGAGAGGTGAGGGACCTCAATTTCTTTCTCCTCACCCTTGTAGAGAAATGTTAATGTTAATGTGTTCATTATATCACTAATAATAATCTTTAAAACAAAAACTCTTAGATGGAATCGAACCATCATCTCCAATCAGTTGTGATTGACGCTTTACCAATTAAGCTATAAGAGATATCACTTCTACTGCGGAATCTTAACTACAATAGATTCTCCCTCTTTCTTTTTAGTGGGATAACGAGGATCTTTAGTCCATGAAACTAGGATCTCAAGATCCTCGTCTACTTTATTCTGAATCACCTCGAAGCCTTCCTGCTTCAGCATCTCTACTAAAGCATAGGCTTCATAGTTAAACCCTTTGTCTACGTAGCGAAGTTGCGACTCTAAAGTCCGGTCTAGATAAAGGAGGATACTACCGCATCCTTCTTTAACAGCTTCCTCAATAATTGAACAGCAGATTGCGTAAGCCTCTTTGTTGCGTGGTACCTCGTAGTACCCTACGCGTCGCCAGTATTCCTCCACTCTTGGAGGAGGTAGCTGGGCTTTCATCTTTGTAGCTAAACTCATATCATATTCCTCGTAATATAAACAAATTCCTCTAGATGGACTCGAACCATCATCTTCAATCAGTTGTGATTAACGCTTTACCAATTAAGCTATAAAAGAAAGGAAGAACAACTAAGTATCCAAGACTTTACTGTCTGTTTCCACTACACTCGGGAAGAGGATGGCAAGCTCTTTGAACTCATGAATATGAGGAGGTTCACCCCCCAAGTTCAACAACTTCACTTGATCTATCCCTAGCTTACCTAGATCATAGCCCAGTGTAATAGACACCTCAATACCCCAATTTCTAACTTCTCGTATTTTTATAGGTTTGTATTTGTCAGTCAATACTTTTAATTGACTTAACGTGATGTAAGCAGTTGCAGTAGCTGCAGCAACTGTTTTAAGTGGAACCGCTGCTGGATCCCCAAAGTAGTCAAATACTTCGTCCATATTCTTGAATTCATTAGGCCCGACTTCAAGGGCCACATTATAGAATCCAAGATGCAATGTTAGGTTCACCATAATTTCATTCATATCATAAACTTCAGTCATATCATATTCCTCATAACGTATAAAATCCCCCTAGATGGACTCGAACCATCAACCTTCCGATTAAGAGTCGGCTGCTCTACCATTGAGCTATAAGGGGTGGGTAAAACTAAAGGACCTTAGACCACAAATTTAATATCTCTTGATCTATATCACCTCCTTTACTACTAGCTAATGCTAATACCTTCTCCTGTAGATAGGTATTTACATTATCTCTTTCTCCTAAGACTAAGCGGATAGTATTACTATCTAACTCAAGAGGCCATGTTGGATCTACCCGGAATTCAAATATGTCTCCATACTGTGCGGATAGAAATTCAACACTGCCTTCAGGGCAGGTGAAAGTTATGACTCCATAGTCTTCTTCTAAGTGAAAATCTTCCATCTGTTCGTACTCAGCTGCGTCTAACAGATGGCCTATAAACCTTATCAGCTTCGTCATATGCGTCATATGCAGATTAATGATTGTGGTAAGAAGGCCAAATCTTTTTGATAGGCTTGGCTGCTTTACGAGGCTTATTAGCCTTTTTAATAGCTGCCTCTATAACTTCCTCAGAGCAACCTTTCAAAGCTACTTCTGGGTTGGCTACACCAGGGAATAAACCTCGGTTAGCCACAATCATCTCAAAGAGTTCTGTTCTGTACTTCTCTGCAGTATTCATTATTCTCTCTCTTATTATTTTACCTTTACTTCTTCTATATATTGGATCATCTCTGGAGATCCAAACGGAAGTTTCTTTACAGCCTCATCTACTGAGGAAGCTATAACTTCCAAGGATCCTGGAACCCCATTTATAAATACTAAGTATTTGGTTAATTTTTCTTTCATCTTCTTTCTATTTACATTAAGAGTTAGAGAAGGGGTTTAAACCCTTTTATCTATATCCACGATTGAATCTAATAGCCCACCCAAGAACTCTAACTATATAGCTAATCATAATCATAAGCTATTGATGTACTCTACATAGTTAGAGTATTTTTCTTCTAGAGCCTCTTTAAAGACTTTTAGATAGTCCTCCTCGGACAGGCTCTTGAAGGTACTTTCTCCGTACGCCCAGTATAGAAAAATGTCTACCAGGTTACACAAATAGCGGGTTAAATATTCCTTAACAGCCTTCTTCTCCCCAGCTATTAAATACACACCTCCACTACCTCTCCGTATGAAAGGATGTATATACACGCCCGGTATTGCCAGGAGCAATCCTTCATGTTCATCAGCGCAGGAGATACCCACCACCACAGCTGATTCAGGTTCCACGAGAGTTAAGACTTCACTATTAGTGAGTAAACCTTTTAAAGTCTCTTCTTCTAAGGTTTCTTTATATTGAGATATTTGCTGAGCTTTACTTATCATTTATTACCTCTTGAAAAGCTTATCAATTGGTAAAAGGATTCACACTTCATTCTCTATATCTAGGTCTATTCCTAGTGCAACCTAATGCTTCTTATAGAAGATTAGATTCCCGCCACCTACCATGTCAATTAAGATTTAGTCTCTTGACTGGGGGTTGAGAATTTAATTAAGGTGGCTTATTGAAATTTGTTAATGGAAGAATACGAAATCTCCTAACCCTTATAGGGACATCCCTGGTACAATCCCGAAGAAATTCAAGTTACTTAAGAATATATACTTAAGGAACCGTCGAGGAGGGGGGCAGGGGATGGGACACTCCCTTGTATCGCAAGGGGTAAACCTTGTAAGTAAGGAGAGGTTAAGCTTTCATCCATTTTTCCTTAACTGAATCATTGGAAAACCGGCGCACTTTTATAAAAAAACTCCTCAACTATTATAAATAGCTAAAGAGTATATTTGTAAATGATCACGATTGTTTACTATTATACTATGAAGAGAACCTGCACCGTTGAGTTTCGCAAAGCTTTGTTAAATCTTTACCCAGGACTTGCTGATAACTGGGGGCACTGGAGACATATGTCTAGACTGTGCTTTGCCCAAGACTACTCAAAAGTTCCTATTGGAATATATCAAGTAGCCAGAGACTATAGAGTTTTAGACGACTTAATAAGACATAGATTTATAGCCCTTAAGTTTATAAAAGAGTTCAAGCAGAATGTCTTATCATATCAGGTTTCATCTTATAGTCCAGTGAGGCATATTTGTAGACACGCCTCATTTAAGCCTAGCCCTGAGCTCTCCAATCTTATTTCTAAGGAACTTACCAATTTTGATAAAAGGGCTAAACGTTGTTTCATAGACAATGGTAGACTTGTAAGTAAGAATAACTTAAAGATCCTGAAAGAAGAAGATTTAAAGTTAAGCCATCTTTACTTATCTCTTAGTAATACTCCACCTATCATCTTGAAATTTATGACTTATTTAAATCGCTTACCTTCAAATCGATTTAGTAAGGTTATCGATCGTTTACCTCTAGCTTGTGAAGCTTTATTTGACACAGACTCTAATGGAAATCCAATAGTTAATCCTAACTGCTATATGGACCAATTGAATATACTTCAACAAGTAAGAGAACAAGCACAGCCTATATATCTCCCAAGCCTCACAGGAAACACTGTCAGATTCTTTGAGGTAAATAGAGGACTTCAAAGTGTCCATAGTTATCTTAGAGACATTTTAACAGAACACTGGATAGAGCTTGATTTACAAAATGCTCACCTAGCAATAGTCGCTAAATTATGGGAAATCCCATACCTCCAAGAAATTCTCTCTACTGGTAAATCTATCTGGGAGATCATAATGCCCACCTTAGGGATGAACCCCTTAGATAAAGAATCAAAGTCTAATCTCAAAACTTTACTTTATAGTGCAGTGTATGGCATGTCACAAAACCAGATAGTATTACATGCTGAAAGGACTCTAGGTGAAAAGAAGGAAGTGTTCCTTTCCCACCCTATTATCACAGAGATTCTTAAGGCTAAATCAAGAGTTCTTAAAACTTTGGCCTCAAAGGAAGAACACATTACTTCACTAGGAGTAAAACATAACCCTTATTCTTTTATGAAGAATGGGATATATAACTCCAATCATCTCTCTATAATTTCAGAAGAGATTAGTGAATATGAAGCTCTATTACTAGAACCAATATTTGATTTGGCCATAGAGACTAAACAGTTTGTTATAACTCTTTATCAATATGACGGGGTCTCTATTGAACCTCGTGATAACCGTAGGAGAGACTCAATCCTAAAGAAGATAAAGAAAGCAGTAGATGAACGCGCTAAAGAATTAGACATTCATACCACTATTACAGTTAAGTAGTATACCTCCTTTACTTCCTTCTTCTTATCGTAATTCTCTCCCATTCTTGTAAACCAAAGGAGGCTCAATCAGAGTACCATCCTCGTATCTACAGAGAACTTCGGATGTTACCCCGAAGCCTTTAGTCACTCTTTCTAAACTCCCACACTCTGCACGAGGCAGGAGGTTGAAGTTATATAACATACCTTCAGATAAGGCTACTAAACCTATAAAGCCAAATAGCAAGGCAAAGAAAATTATAATCCCCTCATACTCTTTGGACATATATATATCACCTATTATTATTTTAAAACAGCTATACCCCGAATCGAACAGGGTCTTCCCTTAATTAAAAGGGCTCTTACCAAAGAATAGCTAGTACCTGAGAGTATTAGATGACCACTTCATCACACAAACATCCTTGTTCCTTGTAGATCTCTTCTGAGATATTAAGATCTTTAAGGAGAAAGATATCAACCAGAACTGATAATCGTACCCTCAGTCTTTCTGAGAGTACGATATTAAGGCAGGGGCCTCGATCACAGGAACCTTCTCATACTGCATAGAAACTCTTGGCCTTTTCTATGTTCTTGACTGCACCTTTACGCCAGTCTTTGTACTCTGAGAGAGCTTCCATGGTCTCTTGCCATGCCTCTTCCTCGTTCTCGCCACTTCCCAAGTAGCATAGACAATCACCCTTAGGAAGGCTTTTGTCTTGGAACGAGACCACTTCGTCCCCATAGGAATTAACACTTACGCTGTCTATGGAGGGAAGAGAATGATGTGCAATGACCACAGCATTGCCGTGGTCCGACCAGTGACCGCCTTGGTGACAGTGGCCACTACGGACTTCGAAGCCCATATTCATTAATTCTTCTTTGGTAATATTCATAATTTTTCCTACACTTCTTTTTTGTACAATGCACATTTCCTGAATCGAACAGGTATATCTCAATCCTTCATATTATAGGAATTGAGATATTAACCATTAATGTGCTTAAATCAGACTTAAATCAGACAGGCAAGGCTCAGGGCTTACCACGTGAATCGTGTACCACTTCCTTGTGAAGTAGCAGGACCACCATTGTCCCTAGGTTTATAATCACCCTCCTGACTCTTCGAGGCACCTCCTCTTCGATCATCCGGCCGTCCTCGACCAGTTAAGTCAGGAGTATCAGCTTTAGGACGCTCTGCCCTTGTGCCCCCATCTGAAGTGCGACTGGGTGCACCTCGATCAGGTGGAGGATTACTATCCTCAAAGGGCTTGGCCAGGCTAGCCTTAGCACCGAATAGGATGATGGTAATAACGATTACCGCGACGATTGATCGACATGATTGATGCAATTTCATACCCTGATTTCCCTGGCTATAACGGTGCCACCGATGGTTTAATGAAAGGGGATTCATAGTACATTACTGCACTATCAGATGGTTCATAAGAACTATCTGTGCCCTGGAGCGCTCTCTTCTTATACCCACAATACATTTGGATATAAGAAGAGACCTAGCAGACCTCCCGTTTTAGTTAGGTAGGGAATCACCTTTTTGTTTATTTGTTTAAAATGTACTTTGTTTTTGTTGGGTCTAAACCAATTAAACCCAACCGTTTCAGAAAACTTATTTCAGAGTCCTTGAAGCCTTGGGCTTTACCTCTTACTAGAGGAATGCCTTTTATCCGTGGATGATTGCACAAAGCGTTAGCTTTATCAATCACACTTTGTAGCTGAGAATCAAGACGGGCTTCTAACCCTAAAGCCTTTAGAAGTTTAGGCATCGTCTTGAACAACGCCTTCTTTGATTGAGCCTGTAAAGGATCAACCCACAAAAGAACAATAGAGCTACCCAAGTCTCCTTTAGCTAAAAACTCCTCTACTCCTCTTTGCGAGGATTTGACCTGTATTCCTACAACGGAATCCTTAACCTCTAAGAAGAAGTCATATCCGAGGATATCAGCCTTGTTTCCCTTCCGGGTAGACCAAAAGTTAACACCATACAGACTAAGCATCCATTCAAAGAATGCTTCTGTACCCTCTCCTCTAGGTTCTGAGGAGTAAGATCGTATGGCCTTGTCAGCAGCCTTAGCCGCTATATACCTACAGTCCTTTAACGCAGGTCCTACGAATACTTCACACACCTTTTTCCGTTCCTCCAGGTATTAATGTGTATGTGTTTATAAATTATTGAAATGGACATCCTCCGAGTCGAACGGAGAGTCTTAATAGTTCATAGAAATATGTACTATTAAACAGCCAAGTTGATGTCTTACTAAGATGGGATCCTTTTACCATCACTACGGATAGCTATTAAATCCCATCCAATCATATTATTCTGTCCTATCCTTTATTGCTACTTACAATCTTTAGAACACAGAAAGAAAAGAAGTAGACCCGAATGGTATTCTTATCGACCACCTCAGTTGGTGGCTCTTTATTCACCTCAATTGGTGGCTCTTCAGTTTCTTGTTCTTCTTGCGCTCTTAAACGATCATACAACTTCCAATCACTGGGAGTGGGGTGGCAAACTTCAAGGTCTGAAGCTGCTCCATATAAACTCGTCCTTTCTCCGATCATGGACTACTCCTTTATATCAAATATTAAACACATCTACCTGGATTCGCACCAGGATCTACTAAGTCTAACGACTCAGTATGTTCTACTAATTGAACTATAGATGCAACGGCTCTTCTTAGCTCTCTACTGGAAATTCCTCCAAAGAGCCTAGAAGATAATCAGCAGCTAACTCTGCCGCCCCATGAAAGGGTAGAGCTGAGAATTTACTGAGTAATACTTCAAGCTCTTCTACGACTTTCCCGGAGGTAATCTTACCTTCAGCAATATGCTTTAGGTGGATAAAGGTTTCCTCTGAGCCGAATAGCTCCAGGGGGTTGTACCCCCTCTCATATCCCTGTTCGTCGTAGAACGAGCCCATGGATACATCCGGCTCAGCTTTAATGCGAGCTAAGAGGGCGATGCTTTGGACAGACAAATCAGGAAGCTGAACCTCCTGAATATCTTCTTGATTGAAGGTGCAGTAACCAAAGACTCTACTAGGGTCCGAGGCTTCAACTTCACCATCTTTAGAGATGATACTAATGTTTCCTGTGGGGACTTCAGGGTTGTGCTTAATGTCCATATTTAAGTTAAATAAACTCTATCAGGTCTTTATATAGACCTGTACAATTTATTTATTAATTTATTAATTAGCCACAATATGGAGTGCCTTCTTGGCACTCCATTACCGGTTCTCCACTGCCGCATTGGCACTGTCGGTCAGGATTCGGACTTTCAATCCAGTATTCGCTGACGTCATTGCCAGCCATGGCCTCTGAATTTATGAAGTTGGTAGCCGCTTCCTTTAATTCAAAAGACTCAATATATGAGGGGCCATCATAGACTTTGTACATATCTTTTATTCCTTATATTAAAGAAATGGACTTGGGGAATTACGATATCCCAACCTACCGATTATGAGTCGGTTGCTCTTCCTTTGAGCTACAAGTCCCCGTTTACATACGTATAGCCCCAACCGGGCTATATACTATTTACTGAAGGTTGCTAAAGCTTCTTGTATGGCCTTCATGTTCAAGGGCTTCTGAAGTTCTTGAAGTTTGGCTACTAAAGCTTTAGTATCCGAACGCATCTTATTAGCTTTCAGGAAATTTACCAGAGCACGTCCCTGGAAATAAGAGTCATTCTCCTCAGGACATAATCCAGACTTTAAAAAGTCTGCTACATCCATTAGGAGGATGACTTTCTTAAGGTGTAATTGTAGAAGCACATATGCCAAACTAGCATCTGGGTCAAACCAATCCCCTTGAAGGAAAATACTTGCTTTGTCTAATTTACTTTGTAAGTTCATCTTGCATCTTTCCTATCTTTACATGAATTATCGGGGATAACAGATTTGAACTGTTGACACATGGATTATGAGTCCACTGCTCTAACCGCTGAGCTAATCCCCGTTCTTTTGATTTGAACAACTTTCTATAAGTAATTAAAAACTTATAGAGATAGAAATTATCTATCTGTTACATCTTAAAGATGCATCCGCCTCCACCATATCAATTAAGATTGGGGGTATTGTTCAAGGAGGCTTATAGAACTACTGAACAGAGATTCTGGGAAATTTAGGTCTAGGTCTCTGGGTCTTCTCTTCTTCTTTATCTCCTCGGTCCTCTCCTGGGTCTTCTTCTTCTGGGTCATCTTCCTTAGGTCTCTCTTGCACTGACCGCATAATATGCGGTCATAAATCTACATATCCTTCATAGCGTGAGAGTTTCAGCCATTTTATATCTCAGGATTTTCAGGGCATAAATTGTAAAACTCTGTCAGAGTGGTCTTTTTGAAGAAGACTCATAAAAATAAAATACTCCTCAACTATCAAAGATAGAAAAGGAATATAATTAAATTAACTATTTAGTTAATTCAATTATATCTTACATGGATATTCCAATACTAGAAACTTTTAGTCTTAATGGAGAGTGTACCCAACCTACCTGCTCCGTATCCGAGACTGATAAGTACTTTTCTCATTCTAGTCTAGTCAGCATCTTCTAAGTAGATAGTTCCACCTGACTGGCGAACCATCTTCATGAATTTTCCTACCATATCTTGGCAGGAGTATTCATCATCAGGGTCTAACCCCGCTGCGGTGACGAACTCCTCAAAGCTACAGCCTTCGTAGTCGTACTGGTACGTTATACCAAATAAAATAAAAGATCTCATAAGAAGGATTAATAATAATAAACTCCAGAAGGCCTAAATGAATAGGCCTGTGCAATTTATTGAAATTCTTCTTCTAGCAAAGCGTAAGCCTCTCGCTCTTCACGGCGAGCAGCCTTTCGCTCTTTGTAATTTCGTCGCTTTCTGCTATTACCACAATCCCAAGGGTCTTGTTTAAAGACCTTTCCGAAAGAAAGCTCTAGAAGTTTCCAGGGCTCTTGCCCAGTTTTATGAGAACGTGCCCAGTTATTTAGGATACGTGCTCCGTGGGCTCGTCTACGCGCAGATTTTGCCATAACTCTAATTTGTAATTATTCATCCATATAGTCTAGAGCAGCAAGATACTGCTCTACTTGGGCATACGTAAACTTTTTCATGTGGAGCCAATCCTCAAAGCAAATCTCTTTGCTAAGAGAAGAACTCTCATACTCTTCCCTAAGGGACGGGAGTAAAGCTAGAATTGGATTTTGATTATCCTCCATTTTTAGCCTTCCTAATTGAAAATGCATCTACCTGGATTCGGACCAGGATCTATCATCTTAATATAAGACAATATGTTCTACCAATTGAACTATAGATGTTATGTTATGCACTACACTCTTGTTACGAAGAGAGTAAAGGAAGACTTATTAGTCTTATAAGCCTTCCTTCTCTAACATTCCCTTTCTAACCTAAGTTAAAGGGAATGTTAGAACGGCAATAGCTAAAGAGATTGGTGACCTCCTCTTTGATGTTAGAGATCACTTGAGCTACTTGAGCATTCAATCGGCTGTTAATTTTAGCTACTTCCGCCGCCAACAGATTTGCACGACGACTCATAACTTTGTCAGCTGCACGGTAAGCAGCAACTGCAGTCATAACAATGGGAGTCGCTACCTCCCGTAATGTCCAACCACTCATGAGTTTAGGAAGATCGTCATCACTAATATCTCCTTCTTCCTCTTCAAGAAAATCGAAGAAGCAGACATCCATGAAAGATGCTTCCATCCAGGTTTCAGTATGAGTCTCTAATTGCTCCCGATACCAAACCCCGAATACGTAAGCCGCATTAGCCGCCCACATTAAACCTGCTAAGACTTTGTCACCGGTATCAATGAATTGTTCTTCATGTTCTACGTAAAGGTCTTCAGCCTTAATGAAGACCCGGTCTAAGGAGCGTTCCATTACTGAAGCTACATCTAGGAATTGATAGATCATGTTCTCAGCTGCTAATTGGACACTGTGGTAACGCTCAGTCATTTCACTAGTAAAGTTTGTCATTGTTCTTCTTTCCTTTTTCTAGGTTTACTTAATTACTTAATTGAAGCGAATCTACATTTATTCGGCAACTATACATATCAATATAGGTCACATAAGATCTGTAGAAATCTTAATGTTTTACGCCTCTCTCTCTCTTTGTTAATCCTTTCTTATATAGGAGTTTTGTCTCGAACCTATATAAGAGAGGATTGATTGTGTCTACCCCCAACAGAAATGGGGGGTGTTGAAGAAAACAGTGCGGAAGCACATACTTCCTAACGAATCCTGATTATCCTGCATGAACCGAGTGACCTCAGGATGACCTAAGGCAGCTCCTTTAAGCACTAAGGAGTTGATGGTACCATCTTCCTGATCCATCGCGTAGATAAGGAAGTAATCAGGTATCTTCCCTTTCAAAGGGACATAGGTAATTGTATCTTTCCCCTCGAAGGGATTGTGTGATACAATCCGTAACTTGAAACCTTCGGCAGTATAACATATATCTGCCTCATTGCCCCCTGGATCCCGGTAGGACAGGGAAGAAGAATTGAAATAGGGGTAATCTATATCTCCACCCTCAGGGCTAAGACCGGCTTTAACAAGGCAGCCTTTAATTTCAGTAACTAACGACATATTCTTCCCTTCCTCTTTCTTCTAGCTATACATATTCTAGGAATTGCACCTAGCCACCTCAGTCCTATAAATTGATATAAGACTGAGATGGACTTAACTTACGCGTTATGCTCTACCCAAGCTTGGAGGCTGGGGATTTCCATGTCGAGGGTATTGCCCTCCACCACCATTCCCTGGTCGTTGAAGATAAGGAAGCTAGGAGACAAATCGTCTCCATACACAACCATCTTGTATCCTGCATACTCCTCAATAATTTGAACCGAGAAGAGTACTTGGGAGAGTACTTGTTCGAGGGTTGTATTGGACATAAGGTTACTCCTTCCTTACTGATTGATTATTTGTGAATCATGCACCTTATTGGAATCGAACCAATCTAAAGCCGAGTTATGAGCTCGGTGCCTCCCCAATCGGCCAAAGGTGCATATCAGCTTAATGCAAATCACAGTACCTACTGCCTACACCTATTGATGTGACAGTAGATAAGGATTTGAAATAAGTCATAAGAAACTATAGCTGCAGACTATAATTCCTTACTAGCGTACCGCATCTCAATAAGAGATTCTTTCTTGCTTAAGGAAAGTTTGATTGTTGCTACTATAGACTATACGCCTACACAATCTTATATCTATACAGAAGGGGAAATTCCTGTATAGACCCAATAGCCCTTCATCTCATTCCAAGATTATTCACTCATTGGTTTATACGACTATGGTGAGCCGTGGTTACTAATTAATGAACTCTTGAATACATTAACTAATCCATGTCCTTACTTCCCAATAAGAACTTTTTCCTCACATACTGCTGTTCACAGCATGAAGCATAGGACGATGCTTCCACATTCATTCTTATCTGAATTAATACCTGCTTAGCATATGACTTACCAACCACTGAGCAATTTGCTTCTTGGTAACTAAGTTATATCCCTCACTTCATGGATCTCATTCGATCTCCAAGCTCAACTGTAGAGATGGCCAGGTATGTGCCAACTAATTTTATTATCCTTGCTTTTAGCTTTCATTGATGAACGCTAATCACTTCGCAAAGGATTGATAGTTCAATGACTATCTATTACCTCTGGTCCTGCTGTAGGAAAGGTATAGGACATACCCAGGACAGTCTATTAATAAGACTGTAAAGCACATTCCCTGAATTGAACAGGGCTACATCAAAGATTAGTATTGCTACTATTCATCAATGCATTCCTTATTTAATGTGCTAATGAAACTGATTAATCTAAGCTGTACTCTACTTCCAGGAGAAATGCTTCTCCTTGATGCGGATGTTGTTCCTCTTGGGGAAGTGGAAGTAACAATACATTGACCACCGTAGCTTTTCTTCCATTGTAGCTAGAAGTCTCTCCCACTTTAGGAAGAGCACAGCCTTCCACGTAATAGGATTTAGTTTTCATATACTTTTTCCATGTGTGGTGTATTGACAGATTCATAGACCCGCAGGGGGGCCTATGGGCATATAGTTTACCAAATCACTCAGTAAACTTATTACCTGCTACTTAGTATTAATACCTAAGCACCCGCTCCTACCATGCTAATAGAATAGCTGGGGGTACTGTCATTAGGAGCTTCTTAAAAGGACATAGACTTAAGCCATCTATGTCCTTTTGGTTTATGCAGGAATGGGGAAAGTGAATTCCTGTTGGTCCTCTCGTATTGCAATAATCGCAGTACGAGATTCTACGGAATCATACTCCACCTTTAACCATCCCGGTTGGGGACAGCGAGGGGAGGCAGAGTATGATACCTCACCCTCACTATAATATTCTTCCGTTCCTACGAACGCCTCCCGGTTGGAAGGTAAAGGGCATTCCATAGCCCGAGGTTCAGAGACCTCTAAGCTAAGGATTTCGCCCTTTATATCAGTCTTCAGGGTAACACCGAATTCAAGGCCTTCGACCTTGAAAGTGGTATTAAATAAAGCCACTGGGTGGCTATCTCCCAGATGTCGTTGGAAGAGATTAGGGGTTAACGGTTCGACCTCTAACTTTCTCTTCTTGCACCAATCCCGCATAAGAGGCGCCAACAGGTGACGCCATTGAGTATTGGAGAGATACGGTGCCCCTTCAATGGTTAAGGAGCCAAATTCGTTTGCGGCTTCGATGATTCTAAACATATTCTCTACTCCTTTTACTACCGGAACCTTGGGAAAAATCGCTATTAAGATTATATCCTTAAAATTATATCTTTAAGTTCATATCTTTATCAGCAACCGGACAGGGAGGGCCACAGGATGGTTCACTCCCTTGGGGCGTGATTAATTAATCAACATAATCCCTATAATTCTTATGCCTTATAGCGTATAGCTACTTTATCTTAGACTTTACGTCTAGAAGATATACGTCAAAATGAAAAAACTCCTTAACTATCAAAGATAGAAAAGGAGTAAAATATTAGTTAAGTTCTAGCTTAACCAATACTATATTCAATATGAAACGTACATGTACTGTTGAATTCAGAGAAGCTTTACTCTCTATGTACCCAGGTCTAAAAGACAATGAGGGTCATTGGAGGCACATGTCCAGATTACTCTTTAATTCAAATTATAGACAAATTCCTATTGGAATCTATCAGATAGGTAGAGATTATAGAGTTCTAGATGATATTGTTAATAACTGCTTCTCTGGTATTAATTATATCACAGACTTCCATGATGAAGTTATGCAATATGAAGTGTTGCCTTACAGTAAATATAGACATTACTGTAGACATGCAACAGTTAACTTCCCTAGACAGGTCTTAGACCTTGTCGAGAAAGAGTTAAGGAATTATGATAGAAAGGCAAAGAGATGCTTTATAGCTAATGGTATGTCTTTCAACAAAGACACCCGAAAGCAATTAAAGGAAGAAGACTTGAAAATAAGCCAATTCTATTTATCTCTAAGTAACACCCCTCCCATAATCCTAAAGTTTATGACATATCTTAATCGTCTACCTGCCATCCGTTTCAGTAAGGTTCTTGATAAGATACCTTTAGCTATGGAAGCATTGTATGACACAGATGAATCAGGAAACTTAATCGTTAATCCTAAATGTCATCTAGAGCAACTCCATATTCTTCAAGAGATGAAGGAGCAAGCTCAACCAATATATCGACCTAGTCTCACAGGAAATACTGTAAGGTTCTTCCAAGTCAATAGAGGATTGCAGACTATCCACAGCCACCTCCGCAAGATTCTTACTGGCCACTGGATAGAACTTGATTTACAGAACGCTCACCTAGCTATAGTAGCTAAGTTGTGGGACATCCCCGAACTTCAAGAACTTCTATCACAAGGTAAATCTATATGGGAAGTATTAATGCCTGACCTTGGATTATCCCTAACAGACGCTGAAGCAAAGAGTAATTTAAAGACTCTTCTCTATAGTGCCGTTTATGGTATGTCACAAAGACAATTAACATTATGCTCTGAACAATACTTCGGCAGCAATGACTTCCTAAAGCATCCAATCATAGCCCAATTAATGGAAGGTAAAGCTAGAAAGCTTAAGGACTTGGCTACACAAGAAGAAGTTAAGACTCCAATGGGTATAACCCATAAGCCTCATTCTTTTACCAGCAACGGTATGTATAACTCAAATCACCTTTCCATTATCTCAGAGGAGATAAGTGAGTATGAAGCGCTCCTTCTAGAGCCCATCTTTGATTTGGCAATGGAAACTAAACAGTTTGCCATTACTCTCTATCAATATGATGGAGTGTCTATCGAACCTGCAGATTCCCGTCGTAAGAACTCACTAATCAAGAAGATAAAGAAAGCTGTGGACGAAAGGGCTAAGCAGTTAAATATAAAGACTTGCATTACCGTTAAGTAGTTAGGAGCCCTTATCTCAAAAAGAGAAAATAGGATACATATTTAAAGGCCTCAGAAAGAGAGGAGAGTAAATGTAATTTAAACCTTTGAGCGCTCGTCAAGAAGACGACCTAGCAGGTCTCCCAATTAGACTAATGAAAGTCTAATCCTCTTAACTTTTAATTAAGAGTTAACCCAGGGAATCGGGTAATAATCCTGATTAACCTTTATTGCTTTCATTAAATAAAAAGAATCACTAGGCAATCTCTAAAGATTACCTAGTAACTCTCAAAAGTGAAACATTAGGAGATACCAAAAGACATAGAAGGAATCGAACCTTCATAATTAATCCCTTAGGATTAACGCTTTACCATTAAGCTATATGTCTAATTCTTTAACGTCGCGCCATATCCGCGACGTGTTTTGGGTTGTTGTCTACAAACTCCTGGATCTCTAATGCTACAACCTTCACAAAGAGGTGTTTTACATAGCCTTCGGAGTAATTGAATTCAGAGGGGTGAAAAAGCTCCTCTGAATTCATAGTTTCTACAAGCAATCGAGTCATACGGACTAACTCACTGTGGAGCCCGCCTGGGAGATAGCTATTACCTTCTTTGTCAAAAAAGAAGGCTTTCTCTTTTGAAGCTTTCTGAAGCTCGAACAGAGCCATTGCTAAACCCTCTTGAGCTTTAGCAATGTCATCATTCTTTTTTAAGCTGTTCCATAGCGAAAGGAGGCGATGCCTCGTGTAGGCTTCATTGTCTTCCGTGTCTTTGAGCACAGAGAGGAAGTTATGCGAATTCAAGTTGATAGTTATAGTTATATCCCTCCTAAAGGATAAACATTAGCGCCATATACTTATATTGCTATAAGTACTTAGGCCAAGCTGTGGACGTCTCAGATATAAATCATTCCTAACCACATAACGGGAATGTATCTGTACTAAGTTTCCTTAGTATTTTTAAGTGGTAGACTCCACTATTCTGAAATTACAGACAAGCCACTTCCACTACAGTTTCCTGAGAAAACTGTTTAATGGTGAGCTTGTAAGTTTTTTTAAGTCGACGGATCCTCTAAACCAATGTCTTTTATAGGAAGTTAAGCTGCATTATGCATTAATCAGCAAAAGATCCATTCTTCATCATCACATTCATCAATGCGGTCGCTGTCCTTAATGAGCTGAAGAATCAGCGACTTGTCTTCCTCGTTTAAATCGAGCATCCACTCTCCTTTGTGCTCTGAACGGAAGTAAACTACCTCATCCTTAAATGAATAAGGAAAATTAGAGGTCAGTTGGGTTCCGTCTCCGTTAGTTTTCAATACGACTTCTTTACAACCGTTGTAGTTGTTATTGAAGACCTGGCAAGTCCAGGAGGGGTCTACTCTATGCATCCATTCCAGGGTCTTTTGCTCTAAGACGGTTTGTCCACTAGGGTTAATTTCCGTGGGAAACCACCGGGACTCTTTCTGTCCCGCAAAGCACACTTCACGTCCGACACTGGAACTATACGGGTATTCTCCTTTCATGCCTAAGTCTTTAACGTAATCACCCGTCTTTTTATTGATTGCGATAATAGTCATAGATTCCTTCTAAAGAATAAATGTCATTGACATAAGAAACTTATTTAGTGTAAGCTTCCAAGTCCTTTAGCGTTCTTCCAATAGGTATTACTCTATTGAACGACCTTGCGGACCTCCCAATTAGACATTACTGTCTAATCCATCTAACTTTTAATTAGAAGCTAACCTGGGGAATCAGGATTTAATCATCTCAAATAAACTAAAAGACCTACATTCAATGGAAGAATAGGTTATACTCAAATATATAAATGCTATAAATTTCTAATATGAAGCAGAAATATAAGCAATTGAGTATCGGGTTCTACCCAGAAGACTTAGAGAAATTAGAAATAATATCTCGTAGCCTTAATCAAAGTAAGGCAGCTTCTGTAAGAGAACTTGTACACTTCTTCCTATTAAATGTAGATCTAAATAATTATAAGAATGATTATAACAAAATCCTTTAAAGATAATGTCATAGAGATTAGAGAAGATGGATTCTTCTCAGCTACAGCCATGTGTAAAGCTTTTAATAAAGTCCCCAAAGATTATCTAAGACTAGACTCTACTAAAGCTTTTATGAAAGCTTTAGAAAGTGATAGGCTGATCTGCCCATCACCAGCAGTCTATATAAGAAAGGGGAATAGCTTTACTGAACAAGGAACCTGGGTTCATCGTTTAGTGGCTATAGATTTGGCTAGATGGCTCTCTCCTGAATTTCATGTACAAGTAATAACTTGGGCTGATGAAATTCTCAGGGGAGTTACTCCTTCTCTACATAAGCCTTCCTCTGAAGACTATTATGTAGCACAGTTAGTTGATCTATTCTCTAGAACAGATAAACCACTACAGAAAGAGATTATCTTAGCCAATACTGTCTCTGACACTCCTCCTACAAGAAGGATAGATTTAAAAGTATGTGGTGAGGCTATATATTATGAAGTGAAGATGCATAGGATTACTATGACCGACCTTAAAGAAATATTCTTTGAAAGGCGATATCCCGATCTGCTCTTCAATCTACATAGAACCAATTATACTCTTTATCTTGTCAGTCCTAAAGGGATTAATGAAGAAGCTAAGTGCTTTATAAGCCTCATGAAGAATGTTCAATTCATTCATGGAGAACATTTAGCACTTCAAGCCGCTTCTTCCCTTATGACCCAACTAGAGGCAAGACAGCAATTGCTAAGACACGTACTGCCAAGCTATTCCCATCTACTACCTGATAATTGGAAGACAGCATTAAAGCTGTCAGAACCTGCTCCTTCTCTTTCTCTTAAACCTCAGCCTATCTCTTTAATCTATAAAAAAGACCTACCATTAGGAGTAGTCTTTTGTAAAGGTAGAGGGTTGAAGGCTAAGAGATATAGAGGGTCCTTCTCCCACAGCAAAAAGAAGTATGAATGTGGTTACTTCCATACTGCTGAAGAAGCCGGGGCTAGTGTCAGAGATAAGATGTTAGAGATTAAAGGAACTTACAAGTTATAGCTTGTACCTGTCCTATTCTCGTTCTTATGTCTTATTGATTTAATTTGTAATATATTACTATATTACTAGAGGTTGTCTCCTCTATGCCTTTTAGCGTTCTTCCAATAGGTATTACTCTATTGAACGACCTTGCGGACCTCCCAATTAAACTAATGAAAGTTTAATCCATCTACCTTTTCAGTAGAAATTAACCCAGAGAATCGGGAGCATACTTGTAACCCTGGTATGCTAGCAGGGTAGGGATGATAATTAACTGCAGAGAAAGTCTCTACAGTTATATTCTGGGTCTCCCTCGTCTACCTCCACTGTAGACACTTTCGTTGCCAATAGGTGGTGCCGAGCAGCTATACGCTCCTCGACTTCAACGAAATATCCAAAGCTCTTGGCTAGACGGAGCCTCCGCTCCGCCACTTCCACCAGATGCTTAGCTAGTCTTTCCCCGTTTTCAGCGGGGGACATTTTGGGGTCAACTTCGAAGTCACTAGGACATGACAGTCTGTCCATCAAGTTTTTACCGAGAATTTTTACGTCCTCGTATGTGAGGTCGTAACAGCTACTGAGCGTGACCCTGTATGTGCACCCCTTTAGGGGGTACACTAAAATTTGGCTCACGGGTACGATGGCTGATGCTATGGTGACAGGGCTAAACATATTCTTGTCTTGTTTAAGGATGTATACAGGGCATCCCAAGTAATTACTTAGAACTGTCCTTTAGCGTTCTTCCAATAGAATAATGTCTATTGAACGACCTTGCGGACCTCCTAATTAGACGTTGCTGTCTAATTCCTTTATCTTTTCAATAAAGGTTAACCCAAGGAATTGGGAGCATACTTATAATCCAGGTATGCTAGCTGGATAGAAAAAAGAAGAATTAGTTCTTCTTTTTCTTGAAAGGGTTTTACAGTTTATAGTCGTCAAGATCGACGAACTGCGCCCCCTCTCCTTTCAGGTAGTCCTTGTAATCTTCAATCTCAAACGCCTCTTGTAGGAGGCTTTCCTGGGAGTCTAAATACTCCCGGAAACTCATCACCCCGTCAGTGATGTTCACAACGAGATGGGCCCCACCGAGGAGGCCTTGCTCCCCTTAGACTTGAGTCCCCTTTACATAGACTTCAGTCCAACCCTCTCGGGTTAGGATCGAGACAACCTGTGAAACTCGCTCCTCGTGGACCCGACGGGCATTTGCAATTGCCCGTTGAGTAACTGCCGCGTTTTCTTCCAGATTTCTCACCAGCCATTTGAATTTGGTTTCAGTGACCATGTTTCTATATCCCTCCTAAAGGATAAACATTAGCGCCATATACTTACAATAACGTAAGTACTTAGGCCTGGCTGAGGACGTCTCAAGCATTGTTCTCCCCTAACCTCTGTATGAGGGAGTGCTTGCCTAATGTTTCCATTAGATTTTTATACTAGGTTAGACTCCTAGTCTAGATAAATAGGAAGGATTTGAACCTTCAATCCTAAGGGAGTGCTACCACCTTAGAAAACCTATCTATAATAATTGGCTACAGCCTACCAACACGGCTGCACGTATACTAAGTTAAACCTAATATCTAAGTTAAACTTAATATCTCCGATTCGAACGGACATTGATCTTTAATTAAGATCTTATACAAACCTTTCAGCTACTTCCTATAAGTTCTTAAAGAACCTTGTCACGTTAGCTGGTAATTAATAAGATAGCGAGTCTTATTAACTACTTCAAGATAAGTAGAAGATAGTCAGTATGACTATTTAACCCTTAAGGGTTACAGGACTTCCACCTGTCATCTTAATCAAAGGCAATAGCCTTCTATTATATCTAGTGCTGTTACCTTTTCAGCCACTATTTATAGCTTTAGAAGATACTATCATCTTCCCCAGTCTCGCCTGGGTGTCCTACTAGATTAGTCCTAACAGATACTCTTTCGAGGTCTGTTAGGGCTAATCTAGACTCTAGTATGGAAGTTCACAGGGATATACTATATAGGGGTATATCAGCCCCTTCTGATCTCCACGGATTTAAGTCAATTAGATAAATTTGAGGCTTTCTTATGAACCTACCTCTTATCTTTTAACTACCGTTAGCTTTATAAAAGCCCAGCTCACAGAGATCTAGGACAGGAGTTATAGCTGTTTACTCCTATGCTAGGTAACGTTATAGATCTATAAGAATCTATTTCTTCCTACCCTATAAAGGTGTTACCAATTGACAATTATCAGGAAGTTCTCACACTGTCCACTATAATTCCTTAAGCTGTGCGTCTCTTAAGGTAGGGCTCTTGAATTAATCACTATTGGAGAGCACCAAATAGTGATAGCAATAATAAATTACTGTCAAGCAGTAACTCGGTCTCTCACCTTCATTGCTAGTCGACATCATATTGGACTGTCGGAGAGAATTTTGGCTCTAGGGATTTCAACCTGCCTATATACCTCTAGGAAAGGGATATACTATATAGGAGTATATCAGTCCTTTTCACAGTGTCCACCAATAATCCCCTCAGTCGTGAGTCACTTGGGGTGGAGGCTCCTATAATAATCACTACAGGGGAGCACCCATAGTAATAGCAACGCTAGATTACTGTCGAGCAGTAATGCGTCTCTCACCTCGTGAAGGTGTTGCTAGTTAATAATTCTAATTAGAATTATTAGAGAGACATTTTAACTTATAAGTTCTTATAAGTTCAGGTATTCCGACCTGCCTATTAGCCTCTAGGAGAGGTAGCATACTTATAACCCTGGTATGCTAGCAGGGTGGCAAAGCTACTTAGATCCTTTCAGACCTAAGCAACCAGCAATTTCCCCTCGCCCCTGATGGGGCTCAACAAAGACCAACTGCCCTGGGCAACAGATGTCTTTTCTTCCTAAGCTCCAAGCCGCTTTCGCAGCTTGGTAAGATGTGATGAAAATAGTCCCTTCTTGAGGGGAAGGGAGATTCTTAATCTCCTCCGTACCTTCAAAAAGGATGGATACTCCATCTACTTCTCTTTCGTCTCCTGAAGTTCGGACAACTTCAGGAAGAGCCCCTTCCCAAGGTGGTAATGAGATTACCAGATGAGGTTCGGCGTCAAGGGCCAGCTGTTGCCGCCCCCTGAATGTAAACTCTTTGGTGGGTTGAAGGGGGTTTAAGATGCCCAGCTTATGTTGGGAGAGATTCACAAACTTCATATTTTTATTTCCTAAATGGTTTGCGGCATTTAAGCCTTAAGCACTGTCTCCCATCTAATAATAGACGGGAGAAGCCTAAACCCCTTCATAGAAATTAATCTATGAAGGAGCCAACCGTTTAAGCCAACATGTACTTTAAATAAGTCTCATGGGTGGCTGTTTCCATCTGGCCGTCAGTCCGAGAGCGGTCCCAGGAACGGACCTCGTCCTCTCCATATTGCTCGATTAAAGACAGGTAGGCCTGTCCTCGAACTTCGGAGACGATGAATTTCTTCACTTTCTGTTTATCTCCTACCAAGCAGTAGGTCTCGATTCTGGTCGAGGGGAACAGTGGATGACGGAATATGAACTTACCGTCAATATATAAATCGGCAAATTCGGACTTTACTATACATCCTATAACTCCCTCGCGAGAGCTGAACACTTGTAACTGCTTATGAGCAATACCGTAACTAATGTTCTCTTGAATTTCTGGAGGTAAAGAAAGAGTGTCAACAGTCATGATTATATTGTATATGTATGGTTTGCGCCATCATCTGCTGTCACCAGATAATGTCTTAAGCACTGTCCCCCATCTAATAATAGATAGAAGAAGCCTAAACCCCTTCATAGAAATTAATCTATGAAGGAGCCAACCCTTGATATACTTTTAACCCTGGTATATCAGCAGGGGTGGAAGGCATTTCAGAATTAAATATCCTGAGATGCCTCCCAGTGCCCCTCCTCATAACCCCTCACATAATGAGGGTCGGAAGGGAGCTCAGGCTCCCATACGGCAGAACTTTCGTCCTGCCAAGTGGGTCCGTCCGAGATACCTTTGCGATATCCTCGGATATATAGCCTGTCCTCAATGGTGAGGAACTTCTTGGCCTCTTCAGGCCAATTGTATTGTCTTTCACCGTAGACCAAAACCAGAAGCTCACGGGCTTCTGTATTGTTCAGGGTGAATGTAATACCTTTCAGAGTCAAAGTTTTCATTATCCCTCCTAAGGATAATACATTAGCGCCATATCCCAAAGGGACTTAGGCCATGCCATGCTGAACGCGCCTCATACTATGTTCTTGGTGTTCATCTCCAAGAAAGTATGTATAGAGTTTCCTCTATATTTTTAAGTGGTAGACTCCACTTTTATTTTAGCTTCACCAGTTTCTGTACTCTGGTAGGCACTCCATCCTGGTAGATTACCCGTACGGGAATGGCCCCTAGGGAGAGGAGCTTTTGTAAGCATTCTCGAGTGTGGAGGGGGGTAACCTCCACCATAACTCCCCGTAGAGGGGTGGGAGTGGCTCCGAAGAGCCACTCCCATTCCTCATCATAGGCATCAATTAACGTTAGAGCGTTAATGTTATCTACTAGCGATGGTACGGGAGAGTTAACGTCATCAGTAATCAGTCTCATATTTTTCTCCTGTATTTTTTTAATTCATGCGCCTTACTGGAATCGAACCAGTATCTGCCGAATTATGAGTTCGGTGCATTACCTTTATGCTAAAGGCGCGTTTACGTTTCACTACTCTGCAGTAATGAATGGCTTCCATCCCTCTAAATATTTAGGGGGAGTCCGTTTAACACGGATTAACCCAGAAGCCTGGGGATTTTTACTTGTTTGTTCAAGTCCTCTCCTGAGGATGCCCTTTAAAGACATGGCAATTTCGATTATGACCCAGAGGTCATAAATCTTATGCACATGCCTTTAAAAGACAGATAAGTAAGTAAGGAAGAATTCTTCCTTACCCGTAGATAACCCACCTTCATCAACTCTACGGCTATTGATGAAGTCCCTATGTTCTAATAGATAACGTCCATAGGGAAAACGTTATCCTCGATAAGAAAGTCGACAGTGACGAATATTTGACTCACCCAACACATGAAGGTTAGATGTACTGGAAATGTCACTGTCTTAGACTCTTTATCTTCCAGTGATAAAAGAGTCCTTATGGAAATAAACATAGGATATACCTATGTTTACCCTACAGCTTTACGCCTGGGGTTCTAATCCTTACTGTAGGTAAGGCCCAGTCTCTCCATATATAAGCCCCATTCGGGATAGCCGGAGAGAGGCATAGCATGATTATTAGGGGATCAATCCTAATAACCACTAGCAGTTTATTTTTAATAGGACCTGCTTAAGTCCTATCTTGCATATAATATATTCAGTCTCTAGAAAACTGTCTATACTCCTTTCCCAATATGGGTTACCGCCTTGAGGTTGTGCGGGTTCCTGCAATACTGTCTTTAACTAGTGCTTTAATAAGAGGCAGTCTCTTAATAAAACACTACCCTCCCTTAAATATGTAAAGGAGGGAAAACATAGTAAATCTGATGACAGTTTTACCTGTCATGGTTTGCCATCATCAGTACCAGAGTAACCAACTCTGATAGACATACACCCCGAAGGGTGTATGTTTCGGCATTAAATCTTTGCTAGTACTTTAGTACCGCCAGGCAGAATCCGGGATTGTATTTTGGATACTTCCTCTGGCTTGACCCATAATAGGTCAACACCGATCCAGCCATAACCTTCTTTATGGGTAAGATAATAGCGCGGGCAACCATCTTTATAAATATGATTACGAGAAGAAGTAGAATCAACTACAACCATAATGCTTCTCCGATGTTTCATGTGACAGTAATATTTACATCCCCTGTCGAAGGATGAAGGTATGCGATATGAAGAAATTATCTTCATACCTTGAGCACCGCATAGGCCTAAACCATAGATTTCTCTACAGCCTACCTAGATTCCCCTTTAACGCAGGGGATAACGTGTGGCTAATAGATTATATCCATTAACTTCTTTACCCCTGTCAAAGCTCTATTATGAGCTTCTTTAATTTGTTCCTTATTAAGGAGTAAATTAAGGGGAGGGTCGGCATATAAAATATACCTACCAAGAACCTCTAGTACTGGGAAATATCTATCTTCCCTGTCTAGAGCCTCTACCCAACTAACTCCTAAAGGAGAAGAAGAGCAAAGGTTTTCATAATATGTCTCCCTGTCATTAAACCACGCTGGGCTTAATATAAGAAACAAATCATGAAGTTGAGCCAGTCTCTCTAATAAAGAAAGATGCTCTGAGACTGAGACATTGTGGAGATTTAATAATCCCTGTCTCAAACTCCTGTCTATTACCACATATATCACCTCCTGTCAGGCAATAAAAATAGAAGATAAAAAAAAGAGGGGGAGGCCCCTCTCAACTTTCCTCCCCGGTCTAGCGAGCAGGTACTTCTTCTTCAGGTACCTGTTCTTCTTCTTCGAGGGCCTCGTCCAATTGGTCAAGCATGGAGACCTGACGGCGACCGACGTTGCGGTCACCAGTTAAGGTCTCAGCGTGAACCATATTGACGCTGTACTCGACTTCCAAGACAACAGGTTTCCCTGCCTCGCCCTTGGTCTTTACAGGCACGCCGTCTTCAGTGTAGGAGAATTCTCCCTTACTGTTGTAGCACGCAACCCGAGCATCGCTGAGGCGCTTGGAGATCGAGGACGAGTCCTCTCCCAACAATTCGACCTCAGAGAAAGTGCCCAAGAGCACGACCCCTTTGCCCGCTTGGCCGAGTTGCCAGACCATCTCTTCCTGGTCTTCAGAAGAGAACCAAGCGTTCAAAACGCGCTTGGAATCTTCTTGACCATGTTGATCAAGTCCGGCGAAACGGCCTTTGAGAAAGGTACGTTCCTCGGTGCGAGAGGTAGCGTTGGCCTTGGGTTTGTTCTTACCCTGTGAAGTAGGGAAGAATTTCACGGCGTCAACGCTCATACGCATTGAAATAGTCATAGGATACCTCCAGTATCTATAGATTAAGACTACACCTACACTCAAGCAGTAGGGGCTTTGGCCTTCCCTGTTGTGGGTCGGCTCTCTTCTTCTGATTAAACTGTCTAAGAGTATGACAGTGGATATTGGAACCTTCCCAGGTTGGCTTTCGCCTTGACTCCGATCATGCCATGAGGCAATAATCCTTGTCAGATGTCCAGTCAAGCTTTTACACTTTAACCTAGACTTTTGCTCTGGTCTCGCAATGACGCCATAAGCAGTCACGCTGAACCATAGCTTTGTCTAGAATCAAGCTTTAGCTTAATAGACATACTATTGCCTAGCGTCGCATCTTATGCCATAAGCAATAAGAAAATAAACTAAGCTTAATATACGATACAAACAATGACAATCAATCACTACTTTGCAAAAACAGTCCTCCGGACTATAAACTTAGGGAGTAATATCTCCCCCCTACTAATAATCCGGAAGCCTCGACACACTCTCGACAGACCCTTATACACTACTGAGACATATACGAAGTTGGCCAGAAGCACAACTCGTATAGTCATTGTCAGTAGGTACATCAGGCCGCACATTTGAGAGTGGCACATTTGAGACTTTTACCCGGATCCTCGTAGAGGAGAGGTACTGTTGACAGTAGGTTATGGTACAGATATCTAACTTTAAACTGCGACATTATATAGGTACTAATTGCCTCACCCTACCCGTCTATTGTGATTGATAATAACAACCCAAACTACTACAAGGCATGGCCATTGAAGAGTTATACGGGATAAACTATTATCTTTCACAGACAAGGCTGGACTAATACAATTAGTATTGCTCCTAATATAAGTCATTTGCAGTTAAGCTAAACAAAGGTGTTCAACTACTGTCAACGTTTCAAAAAAAAGACTCTATCAAATAGAGTGTTTATATAATATAACATTTGTTGTGTTCCTTTAAAACTTATTAAAAGATTTACTCTGTAAGGTATATGCTAAAGCTGATTATTGTGTGTTTGTTTCGGATGAAAAGTTGTGGAGTTTATAAACTTAAAGAAGAAAGCTTTAGAACCCAACGGGGGCTTTATGGACAAAGCTTTAAGTTACATATAAATATTATTTTTACAGTCATGGTGAATACCTCTATTCGTTATCAATAAAAAGAGAGATTCATCAAAGATCTCCAGAAGCATTCAGAAATGAATATAATAAAGAAAAAAGGGACAGACGTGAAGCGTTTGTCTGTCCCAAAGATTTTTTTTATAAATCAACTAGAGAATCAAATTCCTCCATGAGCGCGTCTCCTTGCTCATGCTCTTTATCGGTTAAATCCGCATTTAAGTCAGCCTCTACAATAGGCTGACACCGTAACTCTAACGAATCGCGGTTAAAGAGTTTAGTCACTTTATCGACCAGGAAGGGACCCACAGAGAATCCGACTTTCGCCGTCTTCTTTACCCCATCTTTAAAGACAGGGAGCAAGAGTTTTATGGTGCTCTTACCCAGACCTGCGGCAACCTTTCCGACCCGCAGGCTCTCTAGTTGATGCTGAAACAATACCGGCAGCCCTTCCTCGAAGGCGAACCGAGCCGCTTCAGCGGCGGCGTAGGGACTTTCGTCGTTATACACCTCCGGCAGGCAAGGACCTGATTTGCCGGGGTTGGAGAGACGTAGCTTGAGATGCCCTACCGTATCACGATCACTCGCACGGTTTAATGGACTGGGCTGCCCGTATACCCGATTAGGAGCCACCAGGCTGGTGGAATCACGATTGAGCAGCCGTGATATATCCCGTAGAGGGACCTCCATAATTGACCACCAGAAGAGAACGTTTCCTAGCATCTCAGCGTCACCTGAAACCCAGTTGTATGATTCGCCCTCCCAGCTCTTCCAAGTATAACGGAACCGTCCCTCCCGGCGGAAGCCAGGGAAGTAAACCCGCTCTGGTGTCCAGCACACCTCTACTGTGTCGTAAAGGGTGACTGAATTATTGTCTTTATTCTTAACGGTGGCCGCCGCCTGGAAGAAGGCGTCGAAAGTTGCCGTAGAAGGCAGCCACCAGTAATCAAGCAAGTATGATTCCTTGATCCGTTTCCCTTTGAAATCCTCCTCCTCATCAGAGAGAACCCACTCAGGATCAGTCTCGCAAAACCAATTGCCCGTCGAAGTGTACTGTTTTGTTTCCCGGTGCCCCCAGTACAGGAGCCAAGATTTGAAGGCCGGGAGAGTAGTCCCATTCTTCGTGAAATAGCCCCCTTGCTTAAAGGCGTCGACCCAACCCTCCGGGAGGACTGAGCCATGGTTGAACCGGAACATCGTTACCGCGTTAATGGCATTGATGACCGCCCAGACACCGGCCAGGGGTTTCTCAGGTTTACCGTTTTTCTTGATCCAATCCGGGTTGCAATACCCATCGATAGGGTAGACATCCTCCTCCCACGATAACGTTTGCACGTTATACTTACGGGATTTGATATCTTCCCCTTTCGGGTTTTTAGCCAAGCCCCCAAAGATGAACATCTCGAACACCGTGATGGTGCTGAGTATTTCACTTTTTTGCGCTAGGTCTTTTTGATTGGAGATGAATTGAACGGCCATGAGTGATACCTCAATTTGTTTTCAATAAAAAGAGAGGGAAGAAAAAAGAGACTAGTGGTTGCTAGTCTCAAATATATATACAGGGATGTTTCTACATATCTTCGAATTCATCCCAGTCGTCAAGGACTATACCCGCGAAGGCGGTTTTATTAGGAGTTTGCTGCGGTGAAGCGGGTGCAGCTACCTCCTTCTGAACTTCAGCTTTCGCTTCAGCCTTAACTTCAGCTTTCGCTTCGACCGGTTGTTGGGTCTCAGCTTTAGCTTCCGCTTTAGCTTCCTTTTGACGACGGCCTTCAGCTTTCGCTTCGGCTTTAGCGGAACGCTTGAGTTGGCTCAGCTCAGCACGTACTGTCGCACGTCCTTCTTCACCAATCTTCTCATTCCACCAGAACTCCAGGTCTCCCGAGAGACTAGAGAGGAACTCGTCTAATTGATCAAGTTCCATTTTAAGGGTATTGATCTGCTTCAGCCAAAGCTTCCGCAGAGTGCCAGCAGGGTTTTTGAGGCTAAGTACCTCCCCAACCGACTTAGGTTTTTGTTTAACGTCTGCGTCCGGGAGGTCCTCAAACTCCTCATCGTGGCAGACCGGGTTATCCGGCAGACAAGCCGATTGATCGTACAGTTCATCTACGGCCATCACCCACTTAGCCGCGACTATGTTCTCCGAAGAGAGATTGACATGGTAGGCCTGTACCCCCTCCATGCCAAAGACCTCTTTGTTTTCCGCTTGGTTGAGGTGGGTCTCAGACCCCAAACAAACGAGCAGGTGGAGTTGAGGCTGTGCTTGAGGCACTACCTCTTTCAGGGCCTCCCACTGATCGGCCCAGTCGGTTTCGCCCCCGACCAAGGTTGCTAGAGTTTGGACCCCTAGCTCTAACCGGAAGTTATAAGGGATCCGGCTCCCTACCGCCAGCTTGCGGCTTTGCTCAGCCTCAGTAACCTTGTGCCGCCAGCGAGTGGCTTTTACACCCTCCACCACAAACACCTCCTTACTGTCCTCCATCTCCTCAGTCACCTGAGAGATACGGTAAATCTGAGTCTCCCCAGGTTTCCGTTCAAAGGCCTCCTCCTTGCGGGGGAGCTCCGACATGAATTGGATGAACGGGGCGGATGTATGGACCACCTCCCGTCCTTCGGCTTTAGACCGGGTAGACATGAAGCCTCCCTTGAAGAACAAGCTCACCTCCGATTTGTTCTTGCCTCCCCGCGCTTTCGCGTAGGGAAATGCCATGGGGACCACGACATAGATCAAGGCACCCACTTGAGGCTCACTCCAAACACCGGGATGGATACCGGCTTTGTTTAGGAGTTCAGTAGTGGACTTAGCAACAAGGTTGGATTTTAGCATGATGTTCTTCCTCAATACGGTTTCAATAAAAAGAGAGAGGAGGAAAGAAAAAAGGCCTAGCGTGTAGAGGTTGCTAGACCTTTAGTTGATATTATTAGAACTCGCTTTCTTGGTTCAACAATTTAGAACGAGTCCCACTCCATTTCTGGAGGATCGGGTACAGGTCCCGTAGCATCTTTATTGATGCCGTAGGGAACTCTAGTTTCTCGATATACTCCCAGTGACGGTCGTATTTCGATAGGGCCTGTACTAACCCTGCGTTGCCCTCGACGTCGTCTCCTTCGTCTAGGCTGAGGCGCCCTTTAGCAGCGGCTCGTTGGAGCTGAGCTGCCAGGCATAGGAACTGGATATCCTCAGGACTAAATGCCCAAGCCCCGTAGGTCGATAGGTACTTACCAAGCTTACGGCCCTGACTAAGCCGTGCTTGGATTTCCCGCCCGTGGGCAAGGAACAGTACTATCTGCCACACCTCACAAGAGGTGACTACTTCATCCCGGATTCCCTCTCCCCGTAAGAGGTCTTGGAAGACCTCGTGTAGGAATTGTTCATCATCCTGGTGTTTCGCTCGGAACGCCGCCAGGGTTTCCCCCACGGTGAAGTGGTTGAGGTTACCACTTCGGCAATACTTTCGTATTGCTGCGTGCCAGTCCAGCACAGTCTGATTATAGCCAGAAAGGCCGAGACCTTCATAGATACACCAGATACATGCCAATACGGCCGTCTGCCAGTTGGCTTGGATAGCCTCCGGAAGGTTTTTAAACCATCCCATCCCCTGCAGCAAGCCCAGCAGGTTCAAGCCCCGCGCACTCCAGTCGAAACCGGAGGCCACGGAGACGAGGGCGTAGTGCTGACGCGTCCCAACCGCCAGCTTTTTCAATTCGTCGCACGAGAAGGCACTACCCTCCGGCTGGCCCTCAGCCTCCGGGTCCAACTGTTTAACCAGCTGTTCCCATTGACTGACCTCGACCTTTAGAGAGCGTGGGTTCCATGACATTTCGACCAGCTTCAGCAACTGATCTAGGCTCAGCGGGTACTGAGTCAGGGACTTTTTCTTGGACGTATCCTTGAAGAAGTCCGGCAAGTCAGCCGAGTTCTCCCAGCTGCCAAACAAGGTGCGAATTGGATTAACCAACGCCGACTCGTTAGAGCCAGCATGGTTCCCTCCGCTGAGAGTTTGACGAGCTTGGGCGATTTTAGCTTTTGAGACTTTGAGTTTCTTAGCCATGGTGAGTTTTACCTCAATACGGTTTCAATAAAAAGACCAACTCATATGGCCAAACGTTGTATGTTCAGAACAATACAATGAATTAAATATTTATATATGCAATGAATATACTAGACTCAATAGATAGAAAAAAGAGAACCTAGCGTGAAGCGATTGCTAGGTTCTCAAATAATTAGTCTTCTAAGAAGTAGTGCTGAATTGCTTCAGCCAGCCCAGGCCAGGACTCGACCACATGCCAGTTTTTTATGGTCCACCGTAGGAGATTTTCCAGAGACACTAATTGCACTCCGTCCCCATCTACGTCCCCGCCGGTTAAGGAGGGGTCGTGTGGGTGCAAGAATACTTTCGTGTTTGGAAGTAATCGCTTCTTAGTTTCCCAGCACGGCTCCGGACACGCAGCAGTAGGTTGCCCTACTACCTTCACATCCAAGAACTGTGGTACTAGCACTGGGTTCCGCCATAGGAAGACGGTATGACCCTGCAGACGGGCCAACGGGCTTTCGGTAGAAACGTATACCGAGCCCGGTTTGATGTTTTGTTTCCCTTCATTTACTGTCGGGATACGGGCCATCCACGCCCCCACCTTAGCGCTGTACGCGCCTTTTGCCCGAGTGGCTTTGGCCACCAGTCCGGCTTTCGCCTCGCTGGTTTCCTCCCCACGTAACTGCTGACTTATGACCGCCCGGTGGGAGGCGAGCCACTGTTTCCATTCAGCCTGCCATAGTTTATCACCGTGGTGACGCCACGAAGTGATCAGTAGCACATAGCGATATACTACCTCCGCATACAGATTTAACTGTCCGCCTCCGCCATCACCAAGACGGAGCCCAAGTAGTGGAGAGATCCACATCATTTTCCCTCCATTCAGCCGGAGGATGAATGCCTCCCCGAAGGTAGAGATCATCCATTTCAAGGCCTTCGTCGGGTCGTCGGGAACCTCCGCACCCTGGGGAAGGCGGAAGTCCTCTTTAAGGATTTTATACCAAGCCTCAGTCTCGCCTAGGTAGGCTTTGACTTCCATTAGGTCCCCATCATCCTTTCGGATTTGCACATTACCCTCGGGAGAGGGGACCAACTCTGGCTCAAGGATGAGCTCCGGGAGAAGGTCTGCCAACACCCGGGCGTTATGACCGGTGCTGTATAGCATTGCTGCGATTGTTTGGGCCATGGTGTAGTTAATCATGGTATTGTCTCCTATATTGTTCAATAAAAAGATAGGAGAAGAAAAAAGGCCCAGCGTGAAGCGATTGCTGGGCTTTTAATATTAATCTATTACTTCAATTACAGAACGTTAAACGTATTCTGTAATTCCCAGAACATGCCTCCCGTAGGAGTGGAGCCTAAGTTCTCCAGCTGGGTGCTGGTCTCCATGGTCATTGGAGCCAGCTCAATCCGAACTTCCGTACGGTGGAAGTAATAGTATCCGTCCTCTTCCTCTGGACCGGCAGGAACAAACCGGTAAGGATATTCTTCCCATTCCTGGGTATCCTTCTTCTCTTCCATCTGGGAATATTTCACCGCAGACTTCAGAATTGAAACCATGTAGGGGTCAACCCACCGGCCCCAGACGCCAGTACGGACCGTGGCTTTTGACCACTTCCGCCGGAAGTCAACGAATTCGTCCGAATCCCACACGATGTCTCCGACAGGAAAGTCTTTCAACTCCCCACGAACCTCAACAGGTTGGGTTACCTGATGGGTCTTCCGTAAGACACGTTTGCCCGTGAGGGCCAGTACCGTTGCTGCCGCAGGGTTGTACGTCGGTGCCCCCTTGGCGGTCTCCTGTCCTAGACCGACATGCGGTAGGCTGATAGGTGTCACCTCACCCTCAAGAGCTTTCTGGATGAATTTATCCATACTTACCTCCGGTTCGGCATACAGAACTATACCGCCGAGTTCTGTATCTTTCAGACTATGCGCTTCCGGGACAGCGTCCACGCACAATTTAGACAATGTGGCTGCGAATTTCTCCGCTTGGGAAACGGCGCACCATACGCCTTTAATGATAATGGTAACCCGCGCTTGGGTGGCAGACTCACCTTTCCCAATGATGACAATGTCTTCAGGCATCACCCGAGGGGTCTGCGTAACGACAAAGTCGAATTGGCGCTTTTCCACTGCGGCACCGGCGGTGAAGCCGGAGTCATGTTCCAACCGGTAACCTGCGCTACCTTCGGGTACAAGGGCACCCACAGTATAGGGTTTCCATTCATCGGAGCCTGGAGCCCGCCACTCCAGGTTAACCTTACGCGCTGCCAACGCTTTTAGGTGTTTAAGCCGTTCGTTTCCTACTAGGCTGTTGAATTGCTCCGCTTCCTCCTCGGTGTCTAGTCCCCCGACGGTGACTTCGAACTTTAGGATAGCCGGGTGCTTGAGCTTCCACTCAAGCACCGTGCTGAAACCTTGGCCACTGTGCGGCGATGCCAGCACAGGGCTGAAAGAGCGGGCTGCAGCTAAGTGCAAGCAGTGTTGGTACACTACCTCGCCTTCTGCTGTTTGTGTTACAAGCGGGTAAACATATTCACCTTGAAGCTTCTCTGCCCACTTACGTGTAAGCAGGCTTAACTCCTCAAGACTGAGTTCACTCAAGCGACGGACAGCCGCGTCGAGTTTGACAAACTTATCCTCCTCTAAGAATTCCAAGGGCTTGTCAACGCCTTGGTTTCCTTCCATGATTTCGTGTGCGTCAAGGACTGAGTCCAAATCGCCCGAGCTGAGGGAAACGGTGGAAAGGGTGTAGTTTACAGTCATGGTGAATACCTCTATTCGTTATCAATAAAAAGAGAGATTCATCAAAGATCTCCAGAAGCATTCAGAAATGAATATAATAAAGAAAAAAGGGACAGACGTGAAGCGTTTGTCTGTCC
>Ga0209949_1000041_pt1 | contig 77548 bp, 55 predicted proteins | sample SalPonC_black_MG_FD_185711 | JGI IMG/M metagenome (GOLD analysis project Ga0209949, IMG submission 185711) | Salt pond soil microbial communities from South San Francisco under conditions of wetland restoration - Salt Pond MetaG... | ecosystem: Environmental > Aquatic > Marine > Intertidal zone... | reverse complement strand
CCACATTTTCTGAACCGGGATGGCCCGGATGTAGGGATGACCGCGATGCCGAGCTTGCCTAAAGCACGCGCGTAACCTTTTGCGGGGGTTGTAGCCCCCCACCTAGAGGATCACGAGCGCAGCGAGTAACTGAGCAAAGCGGTCTCATGAGCGGAGCGAATAACTGAGCGAAGCGGTCTCACGAATGCAGTGAGTAATCCGCTCAGCCACATTTTCTGAACCGGGATGGCCCGGATGTAGGGATGACCGCGATGCCGAGCTTGCTTAAAGCACGCGCGTAACCTTTTGCGGTGGTTGAGACTCCCCCACCCAGAGGATCACGAGCGCAGCGAGTAACTGAGCGAAGCGGTCTCATGAGCGGAGCGAATAATCCGCTCAGCCACATTTTCTGAACCGGGATGGCCCGGATGTAGCGATGACCGCGATGCCGAGCTTGCCTAGACATCCACGTAACCTTTTACAGCGGTTGAGACTCCCCCACCCAGAGGATCAGCGAGTTTTACCCAGACAAGAAAGGAAAGAGTAAAACAGGCTACTGTGGATCATCGCATGCTTCGGAGGTGACACTCAGAACACCATCGACCTCTACCTGTTTGACGGAGTCGGAGGTATTAAAATCAATAATAACACCAATCCCTCCCTCTGAGGGGCGAACCGCCGCAGTGAAATCCGATTTGGTGGAGGTCCCGTCGGATTCTTCAATGAAATATCCACCTATAGTGACGGGATTAGGAGACTCCGTTCCGCAGCCCGGCCGCCCTTCCAGGATCACGTATTTCTCTGTAAAATCTATTCCGTGAATGGTCATCTCTCCGCTGGTTTCTCCTGATGAACGCACTTTGAAGTCGGCGGAAAAAGACCCCGTCACCCCTCCTTCTAGCTGAATCGATACCCCCTCTACCAGGGCGGCTGTTAAAATTAAATTATTAGTATTTACATTTTCTGACGTACGCTGGCTTTGGTTTTGCAGGTCCGTCAGTTCGGCAGTGCTTTCCGCCGCTACTGAGGCGGACAGGTCTGCCGGTTCAGGTTCGAACGTGGAAGCGAACTCACAGGCGGTAGTGAACTACCCACCTGCTGAAGACAGGTGGGCTTCGGGCTTCACAGAGAATAGCTCACTGCTCAAAACCTGCCTGAAGACAGGTAGTCGAGTTAGGAGTCTTACGTTCTCTCCACCCGTGTACTCGCTAGTCCCTAACGAGGTTTTTATGTCTTTTACTGACACTATAAATATGCACAAAATGTTGCAAAAATGCAATATTTTGAAACAAAAATTTTCAAAATACATTCGCTTTCATCCCATTGGCTGAAGATCAATGGGTTTTACGCTCAATTATATAAAACAACTACAAAATATTTCACCATGCCTGATTTAGGATTTCTTTTACCTATCATTTTTCTTGGACTCATCGTTGTTCTGAGCGGTGTTTTCACGGTCAAACAGCAAACCGCCGCGCTCATGGAACGTCTTGGTAAATTCCAAGGCATCAGGGGTGCCGGACTGCATTTCAAAATCCCCTTTATCGATCGCGTCGCCGGCCGGGTCAGTCTGCGGGTACAACAACTTGATGTACTGGTTGAAACCAAAACCAAGGACGACGTTTTTGTCAAGCTGAAAGTATCCGTACAGTATTTGGTACTGAAGGACGCCGTCTATGACGCCTTTTACAAACTGGAGAGCTCTTCCGAGCAGATTACCTCCTACGTTTTCGACGTCATCCGCGCCGAAGTTCCTAAGATGCGCCTCGACGAAGTATTCGAGCGCAAGGACGATATCGCCATGGCCATCCGCCGCGAGCTGAAGGAAGCGATGAACGACTACGGCTACGACATCATCAAAGCATTGGTTACGGATATCGATCCCGACGCGGAAGTAAAGCACGCCATGAACCGCATCAACGCCGCCGAGCGTATCAAGACAGCCGCCGAACACGAAGCCGAAGCCGACCGTATCCGCATTGTCGCCAAAGCACGCGCCGAAGCCGAAAGCAAGCGCCTGCAGGGGCAGGGCATCGCCGACCAGCGCCGCGAGATCGCCAAGGGCCTCGAAGAGTCCGTGGATATCCTCAATAAGGTAGGCATCAACTCGCAGGAAGCTTCCGCCCTCATCGTCGTCACCCAACACTACGACACCCTGCAGTCGATGGGCGAAAACTCCAATAGCAACATTATCTTGCTGCCCAATACGCCGAATGCAGGCGCCGATATGCTCTCGCAAATGGTGACCTCCTTCGCCGCTTCTCAGCAACTGGGCGAAGAGATGAAGAAAACCAAAACGACTAACGGAGAGGCCGTTTCCTAAGCCTTCGAAAGTGAAAAAGATTGGAGGATTGAGGGATTGAATAAATGGCCAACTGAAGCGCTGTTCCCTAAACTTCCCCTTTAATCCACCAGCTCAACAGCTGCAAAAAGGCAGCAGGTGTAACTACCTGTTGCCTTTTTTGTTATATTCCCGGCCCTGAAAATTCTACCCGATTTTTATTTAATAAACTCACTGGAAAACGTATGAAAAAAACTGTTCTAAACACCGGTCTCCTGATGCTATTGGCCTTGTTCCTGCTTCCGGCGGGAATGTCAGCACAAGAGAACGGCAAAAAGCAAAACGGTAAGATCAAACCTTACGAAGAAGTCATTACCGATGCGGCTGTCTCCGACGAAGGACTCTTCAATGTTCACAAAGTAGACGGTAAGTACTATTTCGAAATGCCCTTTGATCTGCTGGAAAGGGAAATCCTGGTGGTCAGCCGTATTGCCGGCCACGTCAAAGGCCTTAACTTCGGCGGCGCCGGCATGAAGTCGCGCCCCCAGCAAGTCATCCGCTGGCAGCGCCACGACGACAAGGTGTTGCTCCGTTCTGTTTCCTTCAACAGTGTAGCGGATGAAGAGCAGCCCATCTACAAATCGGTGCGCAACAACAACTTCGAACCGATCATTCAGACTTTTGACATCGCCACTTTCAATCCCGACAGCACGGCGCTGGTCTTCGACGTGACTTCCTTCTTCACCTCCGACGTGCCAATGATCGGCGCGCTGTCGGACCGGGAACGAACGCGTTTTAAAATCAAGGGGCTGGACAAAGACCGTAGCCTGATCAGCCACATGAAAAGCTTCCCTGAAAATGTGGAAGTCCGGCATATCCTGACGTATCGGGGAGATGAGTTGCCCGACAACCAACTGACCAATACACTCTCTATTGAGATGAACCAGTCGTTCGTGGAGCTCCCGGCCGATCCCATGGAGCCTCGTTCTTTTGATGCCCGTGTCGGCTATTTCTCCGTACAGCAAACCGACTACAGCCTCGATGAGCAGAAAGCAGCCAAGCGACGCTACATCACGCGTTGGCGCCTGGAGCCTAAAGACCCGGAGGCCTACGCCCGCGGCGAACTGGTGGAACCGGTGAAACCCATCGTCTACTACGTCGATCCGGCTACGCCGGAAAAGTGGCGTCCCTATATCAAGCAAGGCATTGAAGACTGGCAGGAGGCCTTCGAGGCGGCCGGCTTCAAGAACGCCATCCTCGCCAAGGACCCGCCCAGCCCGGAGGAAGATCCCGACTGGAGCCCCGAAGATGTACGCTACTCGGTAATCCGCTACATCACTACCGATATCCAGAACGCTCAGGGCCCGCACGTCCACGATCCGCGCACCGGTGAAATCCTGGAAAGCGATATCCTCTGGTACCACAATGTCATGAACCTCCTGCGCAACTGGTACCTCATCCAGACGGCGGCCGTCAACCCGGAAGCACAGAGCACCAAATTTAAGGATGAAGTGATGGGTAATCTCATCCGCTTCGTTTCCGCCCACGAGGTAGGCCATACCCTCGGCCTGCCCCACAATATGGGATCCAGCCCGGCCTATCCCATCGACTCTCTGCGCTCACCCGGCTTCGTGCAGCGTATGGGAGTAGCCCCGTCAATTATGGACTACGCCCGCTTTAACTACGTCGCCCAGCCGGAGGATGAGGGCGCCGGGCTGCATCCGCGCATCGGTCCTTACGACAAGTGGTCTATCGAGTTCGGCTACCGCCGTTTTCCGGATGCCGATACCCCCGAAGAAGAGCGCAGCATCCTCAATGACATGATCAAGGAACGCGCCGATGATCCTTACTACCGTTACGGCCGCCAGCAGCGGGGCGTTGTTGATCCCAGCGCCCAAACCGAAGACGTGGGCGACGACGCCGTGGAGGCCTCCCGCCTGGGTATCGCCAACCTCAAGCGCATCCTGCCCCAGTTGCTGGAGTGGACCTACGAGGAAGCCGAAGACTACGATCAACTGGAGGAGCTCTACGGCCAGGTAATCGGGCAGATGCGGCGCTATATGGGCCACGTATCCAGCAATGTCGGCGGCGTGTATCAGTTCGTCAAAACCGCCGATGAGGAAGGCCTCGTCTTTCAGCCGGTACCGCGCGCGCACCAGGCCGAGTGCATCGCCTTCATTAACGAGCAGCTGTTCCGGACGCCGCAGTGGCTGATCGACAAGGAAATTCTCCAGCGCATCGAAGCTGAGGGCATGATGGACCGCCTGCGCGGCGCCCAGGTCTCCGTGCTCAACAACCTATTCAACGGCGACCGCCTGCTGCGTCTGCAGGAAAGCCACGTACTGCACGGCAGTGACACATACTCGCTGCAAGCCCTCTTTAACGATACGCGCCAAGGCATCTTCAGTGAGCTCGGCGGCGGCAAAGCCATCGACCCCTTCCGCCGCAACCTGCAGCGCGCCTACATCGAAAAGATGGAGGAACTGATGATGCTCAAGGAAGACAAGTACGACCAGAGCGACATCAAAGCCCTCGCTCGCGGCACCCTGAAACAACTGAAAACCTCAGTCGGCAAAGCGCTGAAGAATACGGATGGCGCCGTGACGGAAATGCACCTCGAAGATATGATCGCCCGCATCGATGCGATCTTCGAAGGCAAAACGATGCCGGCGGCGGCTTCGGCAAGCCGGTGATGCGTTAAGCGGATAGCATAACTTTTGGACTTTGAACGCCAGACACCAGATGCCAGACACCAGACTGGACAGCCTGGATTACCAACAGATTTAAAACCTTTTCCCGCCGATGTAAGGGGACGTAACAAAATTAAATCAAGTTGATAACCAGCCATTTAGTCTCTGGCATCTGATATCTGGCATCTGACGTCCAAAATAAAAGGGGATGAGGAGTATGCCTTGGTTTTTTGGGCTGCTTCTCATCCCCTTTTGCTTTTCTGCCGGCGGCGCCCCCCATCCTTTGCCGGTCAGTTCCCGGCGTCCTGTTAGTCTCCTCCAAAAGATGAGATTCACTCGTGGATTGGAGGATATTGGCTATTATACTGACGTCGAAATGGTTTGAGAAATCAAACCATATTCGAGTCAGCATATACTCATTCATTGGTTTCGAAATCGATCACATCATTTCGCTTAAGCATGGTGGTTCCAGTGGAACCGACAACCGAGTACACCGTGTACTAGTTTCTTATTCTGACTGACGATGTGGCGGATGTTGCCGTTGTACAGGGAAGCGTTGTTGGCCACGAAGTCGGAGCCCGTGTAGTCCAGCTCGAAGTTGATGGCTGCGCCGGCGACTGAACCTATCCCCGCTCCTCGCGTTCCCATAAATATGAAAAACATGAAAGGAAAAACCGCAATCATCACCGGCGGCAGCAAAGGCATCGGCTACGGCATTGCTGAGGCGCTGGTCAAAGAAGGAATCAACGTAGCCGTCACCAGCCGGCATGAGGACGAAGTGCAGGAGGCCGCCCGCCGCCTGACCGACACCGGGCCCGGAAAGGCCATCGGCATACAGTCGGATGTGCGCAAGCTGGAAGATGAGCAGCACGTGGTCAAAAAGGTACTCGACGAATGGGGGCAGCTGGACGTGCTCATCGCCAACGCCGGCGTCGGCCGCTTCGCCGCCATCGACGAGATGAGCCCGGAAGACTGGCACGCGACCATCGACACCAACCTGACCGGGGTGTTCAACAGCGTCAAAGCCGGTGTGGAACCACTCAAAAAATCTAGTGGGTATCTGATCACCATCGCCTCGCTGGCTGGTACGAATTTCTTTCCTTCCGGCGCCGCTTACAACGCCAGCAAGTTCGGACTGGTCGGCTTCACCCAGGCCGTGATGCTCGACCTGCGCCACGACGGTGTCAAAGTCACGACAATCATGCCGGGATCGGTCACCTCGCATTTCAACGATCACGAACCTAACGAAAAGGATGCCTGGAAGATTCAGCCCGAAGACCTGGGCCAGATGGTCGTCGACCTGCTGCGGCAACCATCGCGGACGCTGCCGAGCAAGATCGAGGTCCGGCCGTCGCAGCCACCGAAGAAGTAAGTCGGAAGGCGGAAAGCCCGGATACTTCGTACGAAACGAAGCAGGTATTTAGCCCCACTCTTGTGCTGACAAAGTTTAGAAGTTTAGGTCACCGCTCCTTCCTACGGACCGTATGGTCGGAGCGGTGACCTAAACTTCTAAACTTCCCCTGACGGATATTTTTCGAAGTTAAATACTCACAAGGCAATCATAAACCCGATCGTAAAAGCCTTGCCGCCGTTGAAGATTTCCTCCCCTTCCAGGGTATTGATATTAAAAAAGCCGAGGTAATGGCGAAAGTCGATGAACAGCTTGTTACCCCGGCTTATTTTTTTCTCTATGCCCACCCCGAGCGATAGTCCGGCGTCGAAGCGGGAGATATTTGATTCCTTGAAATTCAGGTGTTCCTGAAACAGCCGGTTGTCTTCCCGGTAGGTGGAGTTAAGCTGTACGCCGTAAGCCACTTTCGGGCCGATAAAGCCGTAGAAGTCAAAGATTTCGAAGGGAAGGTTCATTTTGAGGAGCACGGGCAATTCCAGGTAGTTGATCACCGGGCGAAGGTAATTGCGACTGCGGGATAAATTGACCAGCACTTCCGTGTTTTCCCGCTGAACGAAAGCCGTGCCCGTCTGGATCGAAATATTTTCCTGCAGGGTTATTTCCAGGGGAACCGCCGCCCGGAAGAGCACCTCGTTTGGGATGCCTCCTCCCCCGCCGAGACCGATGTAAACCTGTGCTTTTCCCAGTAAGGGAAGGGCAGACATAATCAGAAGAGCTATCCATGGGAAAGGTCGCATAGCAATTGGGTTCAATCGGTTGTAGCGTTGGAATTAGGCGGCTTACATAAGATTCAAACGGGAAAGTGGAGTTCCTATTATTTCGGCCAACTATATTTTAGCTTTTTTCTTCAATTGTCTTTCCGGCTTTTCAGCTTAAAGGCCGCCGTACGCACCCTCCTGGCGGTTTCGCCCTCCGGGCGCTGGTTCTCCAGCAGCATCTGCCGGGCTGCCGGCTGTTCAAAGACTTCTTGCATATCGCGAATACTACCGGCCGGCACGCCGTTTTTTTTCAGTAATGACATCAGCTCATCCCGGTCCATCGACTGAAATCCGGGACGCAGGGCATCTAGCAGATCCTCGCGCTGCTGCACGCGTAAGGCATTGCTGCGAAAGCGCTCCTCCTCGTTGAGATGGGGCAAATTCAAAGCGATACACAATTGTTGAAATTGCTTTTCCGTACCGACCGCAACAACTACCTGCTTTTGATCTTTCGTGTAAAAAATATCGCCGTAAGGTGCAATATTCGGATGCTGACTGCCGCGGCGCTGCGGAATATGACCGGCGATGAGCCAGTTGGTGGCCTGATTCGCCAGGGAAGCCAGCGCGGATTCAAAGAGCGAGGTGCTGACATAACTGCCTTTACCAGCTCGCTCCCGCTGCAGCAGGGCGAGCAGAATGCCTTCCTTCAGCTGGTGCGCCGCCAGTATATCAATTAAAGCTACCGGCATGCGGACCGGCTCGCGCCCCGGCTCTCCCGTCATATACATAAAACCCGATTCCGCCTGCAGCACCACGTCGAAGGCAGAGCGCTCCTCTTCTTCTCCGAAGGCAGACAAATGGGCATAAATCAGCTGTGGATTGATTTCGGACAGCGTCTCATAGTCCATCCCCATCCGCTGGGCGGAACGCGACTTGAAATTGCTGATCACAATGTCCGCCTTTTCCACCAACCGGTGCACTTCTTCTTTTGCCGGTTCCGTATTCAAATCGAGCAGGCGCACTTCTTTTCCCCAGTTGACGCTTTGATAGTAGGCGGAATCGGGCGCCTCCGGATTCTCTTCCGGCACTTTCCAGCGCCGTGTCACATCGCCGCCGGTTCGGGCATTTTCAATTTTAATCACCCGCGCACCCAGTTCGGCGAAGAACATGCCCACCGCCGGCCCGGCCAGCACACTGGCCAGTTCCACCACCAGCAAATCGCGAAATACTTCGTTTTGCATCAAACTTGTTTTTAATTTTGGATAGGAAAATTTAAACAAGATATCTGGTGGACATCCAGCATCCAGCATCCAGCATCCAGCATCAAAAATAATACCCTATATTCACATTAAACCGGGCACTCCACTGCGTATCATCCTCCTGATTGCCGGTGGAAAGCGCGGTGGTCCATACCGGTCCCAGCCAGGGATGGTTGTATCCCGCCGCATAGTCGAAGTAGGTATACACCTGTCCGGCCGTCACCATCATACCGACCACGTTCATGTGCGTGTCCTCAAAATCGGGATTCCGCTTGTCAAAAAAGGCATAATCTTCGTAAAAAGTCAGTTGGGTAATCGGCCCGAAATTCACCGGCAGTTCGTAACTGATGGCCAGAGAGTATACCTCCCCACCCAGTGCAACCTGGTAATTGGCGCCGTAAGCGCCCATTATCAAAAAAGGCAATTCATCACCCTCCGGATAGACCGGCCGAAAATCATAGGTAAGCGCCTGGATTTTAAGGTTTAAATATTTTGCCGGTTTGTACTGGTAATGAAGGGCCAGCGCATGCCGGTCGCCCTGCTCTTCCGATTCAATATTATACAATCTTCCCCACATGCCGGAAGCACCGATCCGGTGATACTGCTGTTCGCCGAAAGGAATGACGAATTGCCCGTTGAAGGTCTGGTTCTCTTTATTCGGGCCGGTGATGTCGTAGGAATAGCGGTTGGCGCTGGGAGAGCGGTCGGAAAATACCAGGTCTTCGGCACTGTGGTAATAGGCCAGGTCAAACTCCAGGTTCTCCTTCCGGTAAACGTACTTCACACCCATGTCGTAATCATCCTCGAATCCGATATAATAAGGGAAAGTAAAAAACCAGCTGTTGGAACTGTAGGGGCGTATGCCGAAGGGCACCTGGCTCAGCCCCACCTGCACTTCTGAAACCGGATTGATATCATAGGTAATCCAACCGTGTTTGAGAATTCCTCCCCCAAAGCCGGAACTATACAGCCGGTACTCCGCATTCAGCGACAGCCGGCGCCAGGTTGCTTCCGCATTGATGCGAAATACATCGAAGCCGAAATCGCCGCCCCGCTTCTTCTGCCCCGTTTTCCAGGAAGAGAGGTTGTAATTAAAGCGGAGCGCTCCGCCTACATTGACGATGGGCGCGTCATCCTTATTTTTAGGCGCCTGTGCGAAGGTATCAGGTAATCCTGTGAAAATTAAAATAAGTGGAAGTATCAGTCCTGTTTTTTGGAAAAAAGCATTCATTTTATAGCCAATTCTAGTAAAAAATGTCCCCACCGGCATTTATCTTCTCAACAGCAAATTACTGACGCTGTTCGCTTTGCACTATCAATCCCGGCAGGAGAAAACATCCCACCGACAGGGGCGTTTCTCAAGTGTACCTACAACTTCAATGGAATTATGAAAATATTCAGCGCCTCTCAAACCCAGCAACTCGACCAGCACACCATCGAGCACGAGCCCATCCCCTCTATCGACCTGATGGAACGCGCCTCCGCGACCTTCACCGACTGGTTCACCCACCGTTTTCCCGATGTGAACCGCCCCGTGGTCATCTTCTGCGGGATCGGCAACAACGGCGGTGACGGACTGGCCGCAGCCCGCATGCTTCACCAGCGCTTCTACGAGGTATCCGTCTTCTGGGTCAAAATCAGCGACAAAACCTCCGAAGATTTTGATATCAACCTCGACCGTTTGCCCAAAAGGGACGCCGTTCCGCTGCATACGATCGAAAAAGGTAATAATTTTCCGGAACTTCCCGGCAATGCCGTCATCATCGACGCCATCTTCGGCTCCGGCCTCAACCGTCCCGTGGAAGGCTACTGGGCAGAACTACTCGAGCACCTCAACCAGCAATCTGGAACCAGGGTGGCCATCGATATCCCCAGCGGCGTTTTTGCCGACCGGCACACCGGCAGTACGAGCTTTCAAGCCGATTATACGCTCAGTTTCCAGATGCCTAAGCTGGCCTTCTTTTTTCCCGAGAATTACCATCGCATCGGCCAGTGGGAGGTGCGCAGCATCGGCCTGGATCAGTCTTTTATTGAAAAAACCGAAACCGTTCACCACTACCTCGATACGGATGCGGTGCGCCCCCTCTTACATCGGCGCGGGCGCTACGATCACAAAGGCACCTACGGCCACGCCCTGCTGATGATGGGCAGCCGCGGCTCCGTTGGGGCCTCCGTTCTCTCCACCCGCGCCTGCCTGCGCAGCGGCGTGGGGCTGGTCACCGTCCACGGCCCGGAATGCGCCTACGATATCCTGCAGACCGCCGTCCCGGAAGCCATGGCCAGTATCGACGACGACAAATCGATCATCTCGGAAGTTCCCGATCTGGCTCGCTACGCGGCTATCGGGGTCGGCTGCGGTATCGGGCAGCGTAAAAAGACTGTAAAGGCACTGCGTAAATTGCTTGAAAAAAGCGAGCCCCCGCTGGTCATCGACGCCGACGGCATCAACATCCTAGGCCGGCAAAAAGATGCCTTCGACCTGATCCCCAAAGGAAGCATCGTTACGCCGCATCCCAAGGAATTCGAACGCCTTTTCGGCAAAACCGACAACGACTTCGAAGCGCACGAACGCCAACGCGAAATGGCGCAAAAACTAGGCATCTACATCGTTCTGAAGCGCGCCCACACCTGCATCGCCTGCCCCGATGGAACTACTTACTTTAACTCTACAGGCAACCCCGGTATGGGCACCGGCGGCACGGGCGACGTGCTCACCGGCATCATCACCGGTCTGCGCGCCCAAGGTTACGACGGACGCGACGCCTGTTTGCTCGGCGTCTTCCTCCACGGCCTGGCCGGCGACCTGGCCGCCGGAGAGCTGGGCGAGGAAGCCCTGGTAGCCGGCGACCTGGTGCGGTTTCTGGGGAAGGCTTTTCTTGGGGTGAAAAAAGGATAGTTACGTTTACGAAACCTTTGAGGTTTCGTAAACGTCTCAGAAATTCGCAACTTTGGCATTTAACAACAGAAAATTGTAAATTGGAATGGCGAAAGTCATATTAGTCACCGGTGCTTCCTCCGGGCTTGGAAAATCACTTTGTGAGCGTTTGCTCAAAAGCCAGCACCGGGTATACGGCACCAGCCGGCAGGCGTTGGAACAATCCACCTCCTATCCCATGTTATCACTAGACGTTACCGATCCGGAAAGCATTGACCGGGCGATCCGGGAACTTATAGAGCGGGAAGGACGCATTGACTTACTGGTCAACAACGCCGGCGTAGGAATGGGTGCGCCATGGGAAAAAGTAAGCCTGGAAAGCGTCCGCCAAATGTTCGATACGAACCTCTTCGGCGCCCTGCGGCTTAGCCAGGCGGTGTTGCCTTACATGCGGAAAAACGACAGCGGCAAAATCATCAATATCAGCTCCATCGGCAGCATCGTTGGACTTCCCTACCGCGGTGCATACAGCGCCAGCAAGGCCGCTCTCGATATGTTCTCGGAAACGCTGCGCATGGAGGTCAAGCCCTTCGGAATACAGGTGACCACGGTACTGGCCGGCGATATGCAAACCCCCATCAAAAGCCACTGGATCGGCGATTATGACCCGGGCGGCGATCCGGTCTACGGTTCCAGTTACCGGCGGGTCGTAGAAGCGGCGGGAGCAGAGGTCAGTAAGGGGATGCCTGCGGAAGAAGTAGCCCGGCAACTGGAAGTCATTATTGAAACGAAAAACCTTCGCAAAGCTTATCTGATCGGCAAGCCGGTACAGCGCCTTTCGACAAAGCTCAAAAGCCTGCTGCCGGCCTCCTGGTTCGAGCGGATCATCATGCGGTATACAAACTTGGAATCATGAAAAAAGTAGTTGTACTCACCGGCGCCGGCGTAAGCGCCGAAAGCGGAATCAAAACCTTCCGGGATGCGGGAGGCCTCTGGGAAGGGCACGATGTTATGAAGGTGGCTTCCCTTCAGGGATGGCAGGAAGATCCCGTACTGGTCCTCGATTTTTACAATAAGCGGCGGGCGCAGCTTCGCGAAGTCACCCCCAACCCGGCCCACCAGGCACTGGTAACCCTGGAGGAACACTTCGATGTTAGAGTCATCACGCAAAACGTCGATGACCTGCACGAGCGCGCCGGCAGCTCACAGGTGATCCACCTGCACGGCGAGCTGGTCAAATCGCGTAGCTCCGCCGACGAAAGCCTGGTTTATGATTGCCCTGGTGATATCCAACTCGGCGATACCTGCGAGCTGGGCAGCCAGCTGCGCCCGCATATTGTCTGGTTCGGCGAAATGGTGCCCATGCTGGAACAGGCCGCTATCACCATCAGCGATGCCGACGCCGTTATGATCATCGGCACCTCCATGCAGGTATACCCCGCCGCCGGCCTCGTCGGCTACGCCCCATTCGACCGCCCCATTTTCTACATCGACCCCAAGCCCTCCATCAATTACGAACTCAGCCGCATGGATAACCTGCGCGTCGTCGCGGAAAAAGCAGGCCGGGGCGTTCCCGAAATTGTCGAAGAACTCGTTGAATGGAAAACATGACCTTGATGACTTCCCTCTTCACTTTTCCTTACTTTTCCCCATGGCCTTTCTCCGACTCCTGCGCTTTCCCAACCTGCTGATCGTCGTGCTGACGCAGTATTTGCTGTACTACCAACTGCTCCGCCCGGCCCTGCTTTCCGAAGGCATACTTCCGGTCTTTGATCACCGGCACTTCGCCCTGTTTGTTTTCGCAACCGTCCTGATCACCGCGGTCGGCAACATATTCAATGACATCTTCGACTATGACATCGATCTGTTGAACCGGCCTGAACGGGTGGTGCTGCAACGCAAAATTTCTTTCACCTCCGCTTACCGGCTGGCGGCCTTCTTCGGAATAACCGGCTTTTTGCTGGCGGTTTATCTCGCCTTTCACGTGGAACGGCCCTACTTGCTGTTTCTTTTTCCGTTCGCCGTGTTAGGGCTGCATCTTTACAACGCCAACCTTAAGAAGCGCCCGCTGACAGGAAACCTGGTTATCGCGCTGTATTGCGCCGGCGCCGGCGCCGTCCTCTGGCTGGCCGAATGGCCTGCCCTGGAAATACTTGCCCGGAAAGCAGCGGACACACAGCTGAAGGCCTGGTCGGTTTTTCTCTGGTTCCTGGTCTTCGCCTTCCTGGCCACCGCTTATCGCGAACTGATCAAAGACCTGGAAGACGTCAAAGGCGACAAAGCACTGAACTGCCGGACCTTGCCTGTCATTTGGGGGGAACAACGCAGCAAACGACTGGCTTTGTTCTTCGGTTTTCTGCTCCTGACCTTTTTAGGCGCTTACGGTTATCTCCACCACAAGCAATTTGGTTTTCCCGCCCTCACATACATGAGCATTTGCATCGGCGCTCCCCTGCTTTTTTCCATGGGCGCCCTGCACCGGGCCAAATCGGAAAAAGCCTACCACCAGATCAGCCAAATCGCCAAGTTTATTATTCTTACCGGCATTTTATTATTATTGTTTATCCGTCTTTGACCCGGTACACGCCCATGCTCCGCAAAGCCAGAGAATTTTATCAGCATGGCCCGAATTTTCTTATTTCTTATTTTATACTCCCAATCATGTGGTTTTCCAATAAACACCTCATTCTCGGTTCCAAATCTCCCCGTCGCGCCCACTTGCTGCGCGAAGCCGGCTTTTCCTTTGTCATACGCACCAAAGATGTGGAAGAGAGCTACCCGGACAGCCTCCCCCCGGAGGAAGTCGCCACCTTTCTGGCGCAAAAAAAGGCGCTGGCCATGCTGGAGTTTCTGGAATCGGAAGGAGACATCCTGCTCACAGCCGACAGTATCGTATTACTGGACGATGAAATTTTCGGCAAGCCCACCGACCGCGAAGATGCCGCCCGTATTCTGCGCCGCCTCTCGGGCAACCGGCACCGTGTGATCACCGGTGTCTGCCTGCGCTCCAGCAAAAAAGAGCTGCTGTTCGCCGGCGAATCCGTCGTCTATTTTGAAGCACTGAGCGAAGAAGAGATCACCTATTACATCGATCACTTCCAGCCCTACGACAAGGCGGGCGCCTACGCTATACAGGAATGGATCGGTCTTTGCAAAATATCGAAAATCGAAGGCACCTACGCCAATATTATGGGACTGCCGGTGGATATGGTGTACGATAGGCTAAAGGAATTCTGAGTGACCGATGGGCTTGAAGTATGTATTTAGAGGCTGTTTCACCTAATTCTTCAGTTTTCTTATGCCTCTTTTTCCGTCATGCTTCAGCTTTTTTGAGCTCCATAGCTAAGGCTATGGAGCTCAAAAAGAGCTTCGCCTGACAAAAAAAATAGCCTATAATAAATTCTGAACACTTAAATGAAACAGTCTCTTAGTCCCGACCCGGCGGTTCCTGGGAAGGGCGTCGCTCTAACCCGCCCAAGTGTGGTCGGGCAAGTCTTCTAAACTTCCTTAAATGGTAAAGCTTGGCGCTAAACCCGTACGGTATGCTTACTTACTCAGTCCCCACACCCACTCTCCGTCGGCGTCGAAGTAGCCGATCCGGTCGCCCTGCTCTACCCGGAACAGACCTTCGCCGGCATAGGAGATATACTCGTAGTTAGGCTGCACGATGAGTTCCCCCTTGAGGTTACTCAGGCCGCTGAAACCCTGAATGCGCACTTTGGCGTAGCCGTTTTCGAAGGATTCGATGCGGTCGTATTTGGGCGGAATGATTTCGATACCCCGTTGATTGATCACCCCCCATTTTTCATCGACCTGCACCACGGCGACCCCGTGCTGGAAAGCACTGGCGCGTTGGTAGTAACCATCGTACAGATCCGCCTGTTCGGTAATGTAGTAGAAACGGTAATGGTCATCGCGCACCAGGCCGCGCCCCTCCTGGAAAGTCAGCAGCCGGTCGACGCTGGGTTCCAGGACGATGTTCCCATCGCTGTCCACCAATCCTGCCCGCCGGATACCCTGGTATACGACTGCCTTGCCACCGTCGTAATCGAGGCATTTGGTGAAGGTGAAGTCGACGATGCCCTCCCCCGCCTTGTTAATATATCCACAGGCACCATTCTGTTGAACGGCTGCCCGCCCCTCAGAAAATCTAGAAACTTTGGAATACGCACAGGGGATCACCAGCCTGCCGGTCGTATCGATAAAGCCGTAGGCGTTACGATCTTTCACCGGCGCCAACCCTTCGCTGAAGGGGCCGATTTCCCGGTAAGCCGAACCGGTGATCATGCTTCCTTGCAGGTTGATGAGGCCGTAGCGGATGCTGTTGTTACCGTAGGTGACGATAGCCAGATCGTGCCTGTCGAAAGGAGTTATATCGGTATAGCGGGGGCGTTGTATCCAGCCTCCCTGCATATCGATGAGCCCGTATTTATTGTCGACCATCACGCGGGCTACCCCTTTGTGAAAATCATGGGCTCGATCGAATCCGGGTGGAATGATAAATTCCTCCGAAGCGTTGACGTACCCCGCGCCTTCATTAGTGTATACCCAGGCCAGTCCGTTTTGAAAATTGCCCGCCCGCAGGTATTTAAAATCGATTTCAACATTGCCCTGTTTATCAATGAACCCCCAGTTATTCCCCAGCTTGACAGCCGACAGCCCCTCGCTGAAATTTCGTACCTCCCGGAAGCGGCAGGGGATCACTTCCAGCCCGTTCCGGTCCACAAAGCCCCACATACCGTTGCGTTGCACCGAAAGGCGCCCCTCGCTGAAGGATCCGATCTCGTCATAAACGGCATTGACCGCAATCTGTCCAAGGGTATCGATCAGGCCGTACTTAGGCTCTTTGATATACACCTGAACAATCCGGTTATCGGTATGCTCCAAAAACTGAATGCCGTCGTAGCGACAGGGAATGAGCTCTGCGCCCCGCTGATTAACCATGCCCCATTTTCCATTACACTCCACGATACCCACCTCATTGACAAAATCGCGGGCAAAGGAATAGCGAGGATTGACGACTACCTGGCCGGAGGTATCCAGATAGCCCCACAAACAGTTTTCACAGGTGAGCTCCGCCTCCGTCTTGAAAAGCTGATCATATTGAGTATAATCAATCATATAGGCCCGGGCGCGCAACCCCGCCAGATATGCCTGCAGCGGTTGCAGCCCGTAGTCGTTTTTCATACTCCCCGAAAGGCGTCCTTGCAGGCTCATGCGGGCGACACCTTCCTTAAACTCGCCGATAAAGGCAAAATCACGGCGCTGTACCCGTCCGATCCGGTCGATCAGGCCGTGGCGGCCGTTAGAGAAAACACAGCGCGCCAGCCGCTGACCTTTCCGGAAATCATCGAGGCGAATATCCCAGTATTCCAACTCGGTCACCAGTAACCCAACATCGTTTTGAACCAACCCGTAGGCCATATCAAAACGGAAAGTGGTTCTTTCAAATTCGTAACGCTCGTTCTTCTGAATACCCACCAGTGTCAGCCCCAGTTCCCGCTCCGTCTGAACAAAATGAAAAACGGGCTCGATCTGGGTGCTCCCGTCCTGTAGACGGCGAAGCCCCCAGCGATCGGCTTCCGGAGAGTAGAACCATTCGAAGTCTTCCAGCAGATAGGCATTCTCCTGCTCTGCCGAACCCTCCCCCGGCGCCGGGTTGCCGGCGATGCGTATTTGGAAATGCTGAGCAAACTGACTGTTATCGCTGACTCGTCCTTCCGCATCGAAGTGAAAAAGATCCAGGGATTCCTGCCCGCTGTCATCGGTGCGGAAGGCTTTCGCCAAATGATCCTCTAATTCGATCCGGTCGTATATTGGATCGACTATCTGTTCGCCTGCATAATTGACTATCCCGAAAGTACGCCCCAGTTTGACCAGGCACACTTTACCGCGCAGCGGAGCGATATAATCGTAGTGAAAGGGAATGAGTTCCTGGTCACCGGCTCCGACTACGCCCCACTTGCCCTGAAAATTGACGCGGAATGCGCGACCTTCATACATCTGAATCTCGGAGTAGCGGGGAGATAGAATGACCTGACCGCACCAGTCGAGCAGTCCCAGCTGCCGGTCCGACTTCACCATCACATAACGAGGGGAAAATGCGTAAAAATCCTCGTACCCCTCCTCCGCAATAACCCGTTTGCAAGAAGTGGAATACAATGAAAAACGCCCCTCCGTCACCAATTTGATGAAGTTGTCGCTCACCTTGGTATAGGAGTCATATTCGGGTGGAATAAGTTGCCGCCCACTGCGACCTACTGCTCCCCACAAACTCCCCTTGCGAAAAAAGAATAGACTGTCGCTCAATATATTTACCTCTACAGCGACATTAGACAGAATTTCTTCACCCTCCGGGCTTAATAGGCCGAGCAATTTTCCCTGCCGCGTTAGAAAATACCGTTGCTTTTCCAGAGCGATCTCATCATACCGGGCCGGCGCCAACTCGCGCCCCCCACGGTCCACTATCCCCCATTTTCCATTGCGGCGATACGTCAGATAGCGGTTATCCCATACCTGTACCCGCTCGTATCCCCTGTCCAGCACCATGCGTCCCTCCAAATCGATGACCATCCACTCTCCCCGTTCCCGGACGGCAATCAGCGTCGAATCGAGTACTTTTAGATCCTCATAACGGGGGCGGACAAGCTCCCGGCCACCCTTATCCAGCAATCCTACCCCGCCATTCCGCTGCATGACCGCATAGCCGAAACGCTTAAATTCTCCAATCGCCTCATATTCGGGAGAAAGCACTATGTTGCCCTCCGCGTCAATCAGCCCCCAGCGCTTGTCTACCTTGACGGGAAATACCTGCTGAGCCGTTGCCTCGAGTCCGATGAGTATAAGAAGTAAATATAAAATGGGTAGCCGCATAAATCTTAATGGGTGTTAATCATTAATCCCTGCCACCGGAGAGGCTCTTTGGCCAGGCCGGTGAAACATGTATCCGATTAAGTGAATAACCTCCCCCCAGTAGATTATTTCTTAAAACGATCCACCCGGTTTTTAAGTATACCAGCGTCCGCTGAGCTGTAAAAAAAACCGCCTTCGTGCTCAGGAACCGGCATTGTGTGGAAAAGATCTTAATTTAACCCGGTTTACTCATGGATTAATCTTTCATGTAGAAGCCATGAATCACTAGTGCGCCGCGCACTAGTGAAACACAAAGGTACCTATTATAATTTTATTCATATAATTTTTAACACAATTTGATCGTCAAGACAGTGGCAGTGAGGAGGAAGCAGCCGGTCCCCATATTTAGCCGGCTTGATATGGCAAGAGTAAAGTTGGGCGGCTATTCGCTATTGGCGGTTCGCTGCTCAGCAGGGCTTTCGCCGGATAAAGCCAGCTGTTCGCGACGCGACCGCCTGGAACGGGGCCAGTCAGGCATCCAGCATCCAGCATCTAGCATCCAGCACCCAGCTCATACCTGCGCTTCACCTCCCACAATTTGCCGTTGTGACGAAGCAGGACAATATCTTCCACCGGGAATTGCCGCTCGTACTTCTGCTGCCGGAAATATTCCCAGGCTTGCGGAAAGACGGAGCGCTTCAGGTCCTTAAAAGCTATGGTCATATGCGGATGATAGGGACGCTTATCCCGGCTTTCCAGTCCAATAGCTCCGGCCAGGTGCTCCGCCAGCGCCTGCTGCAGCCTGGACAGCTGATCGTTTTTTTCAACATCGATGAAAATTACCCGGGGCCGGAAACAATCGAAGTTTTTCAATTTCAGCTCAAAAGCTGCTTCCCCGCTCGCGAATTGTATCAAGGCATCTTCCAGCTCCAGGACCTGAGAACCGGGCCACTTAAAAGGGGGGGAAAGTGTAATGTGCGGCGGGGAGCGAAGCGCGTGCATGCTATTAAACCTGGTCGCAGCCTCCTTTTTAAAAAGCGTAATTTCTTCCTGAACCGGTTCTTCCGGTACTATAGCAATAAAAAAAATGCCTCCTTTCATAAATGTTTATTATGCTTAATGGTCACTACTGCCGTGACGCTCGGTTCTCTCTCTTAGGTTTTTGCCAAGCCGAGCTTCGCGCTCCACCCTCTTTCCGTATCTTGCACATATGCCGGGACGACAATTACACTTCCAGGAGGAACGCGACGACTTCGAGAGCTATCTCTCGTATATTCAACAACACCGCCACCCTTTATCCTTGTTGTTAGACCGGGTAAAGGATATCCGCAACATCGGCGCCCTGTTTCGCATCGCCGACGCTGCTCGCTTGTCGGGTATTTACGGCTATAAGTTACCTGATCCGGACCAGCAAAAAAAATTAAAAAGGGTTGCGCGGGCTACGCTGGAATACGTCCCCTACACAGCCTTAAAGCATATAGAAGAAGTGGAAGCGTTAAAAAAAGACCATACTTTGATCGGACTGGAAATCACCAATCAAAGTGTTCCCTACCACCAGTTGGCGGCTCAGGGCCCCTGTGTTCTGGTCATTGGTAACGAACAGCACGGCGTTTCGGAGGAAGTCCTGGCTCTGTCGGATCAATGCATTCACATTCCCATGTTAGGCGTAAAGACCTCTATGAATGTCTCCGTCGCGACGGGTATCGCAGTGTACAGCATGCTGGAGAAAAAAGGGGATTTGAAATAAGAAATAAGAAATTTTACCCGGTCATGCGAAGCCTGGGCGAAAAGAGAATACACCTATGAATTACGGGCCGGAAAGCGTGCTTGATCCTTCAAGCTTTTACCAAAAAAGCCCACCGGCTCCTTTCTGGAGTCGAGGGCCAAAAAAGTCAAATGGTATTAGAACTTCACAGCAGTTCTTCGTTGGTGGATTGGCGGCTCACATACCAGTAGTAGCTGATCAGGCCCAGCCCCCCGAAAATAAGCACCATGCCGAGGTAGGCGACGAATCCGGGAAAACCGGCCATTTCCAGTGTGTAGCCCAGGATGAGTCCCACTCCTGACATCACGGCGACAATGCCGTTACGCAGCGATATACTTCGGTCCTGTGTCTTTCGGAAAATGGAAGCATCCTTATCACGTTCGATCAGCGCCATACGGATACGGCTCCGATAGGTAAAGAACATATAAATAAAGATGATGATAGAAGAAAAAAAGCTGATAATGGCTACAATGGGTATGAGAACTTCTTCAGCGAATTCCATTTAAGTGTGCGTTTATTTGAATAATGTGTATTTTCAGAGTCTTTGACGGCGATATTTTTCGAGGGGTTACAATAATGGTAAATATTTTTTGGGGAATATCCTTTTCCCATGTAACCCCTGAGAATATTCCATCGTCAAAGAAACCGATAATGTACACAGTCGAATGGTTGAAGACAACATTATGGTCCAACAGGTCCTGAAAGGTGATCGTCACGCCTTTCAACAGCTGGTGGAACGCTACCAGAATTACGTCTTTACCGTTACCTCCCGGGTGCTGCGATCGCGGGAAGAGGCGGAAGAAGCCGCCCAAGACGTTTTCCTTAAGGTGTACAAACAGCTGGGCTCCTTCGAGCAAAAGTCGAAGTTCAGCACCTGGCTGTACACCATCGCCTACCGGACCGCGATCGACTTTGCCCGGCGAAAAAATCCCCAGGCTTATTCAATCGAAGATGACGAGTCTTATTTGCAGATTGAAGATGAAGTACGGCGCACCCCGGTGGAGGATATGCAGCAGCAGGATATTCAGGAGCAATTAGCGGAAGCCATCCGGCAACTGAAACCGGTGGATGCGAGCATTATCACACTTTTTTACCTGAAAGAGCACACGGTTAAGGAGGTCAGCGAAATTACCGGCCTTACCGTAACCAATGTGAAAACAAAATTGTTTCGGTTACGTGAGCTGCTGCGGGAGCAACTCAGCCGGCAACTACAATCGGAAATTGAAGATTTACTATGACTACACACGATGAACTCATCTGGAAACACCTCGACGGCGCCTGTACGCCGGAAGAGAAAGAGCGGGTGGAAAAGCTAAAGAAAGAGGACGCCGCTTTCCGCGCCGCCCTGCTGGAACGGCAACGACTTGATCAGGAACTGGAAGAACAGCCGCTGGAACAGCCGTCTCTGCGCTTTGCCAAAAACGTCATGGAGCGTTTACCCGAACTGTACCAGCGCAGCATCGAACCCCTGGTGCGCCCTCTCTGGATAAAAGTATTTTTCGGCAGTCTGGGCGCCCTGTTCCTGGCCTATTTCATCATCGTTTTTCAGTCGCTCGGCCAGGCTGCTCCACAAAGCCAAGGTCCTGCTACACGCTGGGCCGACCGCTTTTCCGACCTTTTCGCTTCTCTACCCCCGCAAACGCTGAGCATACTCGCCGCAGTAAGCCTGGCCTACCTCGGCCTCGTCTTCCTCGACCGCTTCCTCAAACGCAAGTGGCTGAAAAAAGCCTGAACACGCATAACTGGAAAGAAGTAGCGAAAGACGATTCCAACCTCAGCGCTACCTATTCCCGCTTTTCCTTATCCGCCGAAGTCGTCGGCCGCAACCGACTATGGCGTCCGGAGTCCGAAGCTTTAGCAAAGGCAAGCGCTTTCCGACGTCCCCTCATATTCCTTCGAAAGCCATTCGTTCTCCTTTTTTATCCTCGAAGAATTCACCGTCGCGATAGGCCAGGTGTCCGCTGACAAGCGTAGCTCCCACCTTACCTCGGAAAGTATGGCCCTCGAAGGGTGACCAGCCGCATTTGTAATAGAGGTTGTCTTTACTGACGGTCCACTCCTCATCCAGGTCGACGATGGAAAGATCGGCCCAGTAGCCTTCGTCGAGATAGCCGCGCTGCGCGATGCGGAAGCACTCGGCCGGCGCGTGGCACATCTTCTCCACAATGCGCGGCAGGCTGATTTTACCCTGGTGGTAGAACTCCAGCATGACATTCAGCGAGTGCTGCACCAGAGGAACCCCGGAAGGCGCCTCGAAGTAATTACCCTGCTTTTCTTCCCAGGTGTGCGGTGCGTGATCGGTGGCGATGATGTCGAGCCGGTCGTCGAGCAGGGCCGGCAGCAGCGCCTCCTGGTGTTCCCGCCCCTTGATGGCCGGATTGCATTTGATTTGAGCTCCCAGCCGGTCGTAATCCGAGCGGTTGAAGTAGAGATGATGCACACAGAGCTCCGAAGTGATGCGCTTTTCCCGTAAGGGAATATCGTTGCGGAAAAGGGACAATTCATCCTTGGTGGAAAGGTGCAGAATGTGCAGGCGAGTATTATACTTTTTAGCCAGTTCTACCGCCAGCGTGGAGGATTTTAAACAAGCTTCTACACTGCGAATATCCGGATGATATTCTATAGGTACCTCTTCCCCGTACTTTTCGCGGTAGGTCGCCATATTCGCCCGGATGGTGGCCTCGTCTTCACAGTGGGTTGCTATGAGCATAGGCACTTTAGAAAAGAGCGCATCCAAAGTTTTCTCGTCATCGACCAGCATATTGCCGGTACTGGATCCCATGAATACCTTTACCCCACAGACCCGCCGGGAATCGGTACGCAGTACTTCCTCGATATTGTCATTCGAGGCGCCCATAAAAAACGAGTAATTGGCCAGCGAAACCGCTGCCGCCCGGTCGTACTTCTCCTGCAGCAGCTTCTGGGTCAGCGCCGGCGGTTTGGTATTCGGCATTTCCATAAAAGAGGTCACCCCACCCGCTACTGCTGCACGCGGCTCCGTATATAAATCCGCTTTGTGCGTCAGGCCGGGATCCCGAAAGTGTACCTGATCGTCAATGATGCCAGGCAACACATAACGCCCCTCCGCTACCAGCTCTACATCCGCCTGCCGGTCAAGCTGGGCGCCGATCGCTTCCAGTCTGCCGTTTTTAATAAAAATATCTCCTTCCTGAATACCGCCCCGGTTGACGATCCGGGCGTTCTTGATTAAAATCGTTTGCATATCGATTAATCCTGTAATTTTGGCAACTAATATACTACATATTTGCCGACTATTAGGAAAGCCGGACGTGATTGTCCTTGGGCATACCCGGTTATGGCCAGCACCCAGTATCAAGCATCCATCCAGCTATCCAGAATATTTCCTAGCTTTGCCCCTCAAAGCTAACACAGGACTTTCTATGACTACGAGCAAAGCGATCATCAATTCCGATTTCAGGTTGGGCGTACTCGGCGGCGGGCAGCTGGGCAAAATGCTGGGGCTGGCGGCCGGCAACTGGCATCTGCCCCTTTACGTGTTGGATAAAGCAAAATCTTTTCCCGCCGGCGCCGTAACCCTTCATTTCCACGAAGGCAATTTCGCCGACTACGACGATGTGCTGCGCTTCGGAAAAGATAAGGACGTGCTGACCATCGAGATCGAGCACGTCAACACGGATGCTATGCGGGAGCTGGAAAAGTCGGGGGTGAGGGTGCATCCGCGGCCGGACGCACTGGATATCATCAAGGATAAAGGTGTGCAAAAGCAGTTTTACACCAAAAACGGTATTCCGACTGCGGAATACGGCCTATATGCCGACGCGGAGGCGGTGCGCAGTGCCGTCGCTTCGGAAACACTGCCATTGCCCTTCGTTCAGAAATCCAGAACGGCCGGTTATGATGGCCGTGGCGTGGCCGTGATTCGCTCCGAGGCGGATCTCACTCAGAAATTATTACCCGGCGCCTGTCTGATTGAAACGCTGGTCGATATTGAAAAGGAACTGGCGGTGATCGTCGCCAGGAATGAAGACGGGCAAATTGAGACCTTCCCTACCGTAGCGATGGAATTCAATCCGGAGGCCAACCTGGTCGAATTTCTAAGCTGCCCGGCCCAGATCGATCCGGCTATCGACCGGGAAGCCCAGCGCATCGCCCGCTCGACCATCGAAGCCTACGACCTCTGCGGGCTACTGGCGGTTGAGCTCTTCCTGACGCCGCAGGGTGAAGTGCTCGTCAATGAAGTTGCTCCGCGCCCCCATAATAGCGGTCACCATACCATCGACAGCTGCTACACCTCCCAGTTTGAACAGCATCTGCGCGCCGTGCTCAACCTGCCGCTGGGCAGCACAAAATTGAAATCCCCCGCCATTATGGTCAATCTGCTGGGCGCCGACGGCTATTCCGGCCCCGCTCACTACGACGGTTTCGGTGAATGCCTGGCCATCGAAGGCGTAAAAATGCACCTGTACGGCAAAGACCAAACCCGCCCTTTCCGCAAAATGGGCCACGCCACTGTGCTGGCAGAAGACCTGAGCAGCGCTCGCGAACGGGCCCGGGAGGTACAGCGGAAATTAAGGATTGTCAGCAGGTAACTAATAGATAACGGTTTTGCCCCCACCTTCACAGTAGTTTCTCATGGAGGGTGGATACCCTATAACCCCGATTCCTTTTGAATAAGCAGGAAAGTGGGAAAGTTTACCCCGTAGAATGGTCGCTTCGCGAATTCCACGGGGTTTACCCGCCCCGAGGCAACGAAGGGTAGACGGAAGCCGGAATCCTGCGTAAAGTCTGTATTCTTCCGACTTCCGGCTTCACCGCCGCCATTTCTCCGGCCCCACCACCGCTTTGGGGTAGTCATCGCCGATGCGTATATGGTGTTCTTCCTGCTCCTGGAAAGACATGGAATGCGGGTCGTGAATCTTATCACTGGGCAGATCTGCCAGTTCGGGGATCCAGGTTTTGACAAATGCTCCATCCGGATCAAGACGCTGCGCCTGGGCGAGCACGTTGATGCTGCGGCCGTCCCGCGAGTCGGGACCTACACCCGCCATTTCCTGCCAGTTGCACCAGTTGCTGGCCACGTCGTAGTCGATGAGCAGGGATTCGAAATATTCGGCCCCCATTTGCCAATTGACTCCCAGGTCGTGCACCAGGAAGCCGGCGGTAAGCTGCCGGCCGCGATTGGACATGTAACCGGTGTTTTTAATCTCCCGCATATTGGCGTCGATAAAAGGCACGCCGGTACGGCCCTCTTTCCAGCGCTGCAGTAGTTTCCGGTCGTTGCGCCACTCGGGGTGACGCTCTCCCTCCACGCCTCCTTTCAGGAAGATCTTATTTTCGTGTTTTTTAGCCATGAAGCGATAAAAGTCCCGCAGCATAAGTTGATAAAATATCTCGTAGGTAGAACCGGCGGCGCCCCGCTCCGCCTCGTAACGCTCTAGCTCGTGATAGACCATTTTTGGAGAAAGACACCCCTGGGCCAGCCAGGGAGAAAATTTGGTCGAATAGTCTTCACCCAGCAGATGATCACGCGATTCCTTATACTGATTCACCGCCCCGCTTTGCCAGAAATAGTAATCAAGTCGTTCCAGGGCGGCGCTCTCTCCACCGGTAAAATCAATAGCTGCCCTCGGGTCCGGTTCGAAGTCAGCATAACCGAGGTCCTCCAGCGTAGGAATATCGCCGGGATGTATGGCGGCAGTCACCGGTCCGAAGGGATCGGGGACGGGTAAGGGATCGCGCACCGGAACGTAGCGCTCCACTTCCTTGCGAAACTGCGAAAAAGTATCAGGCGTATGATTGATGGGAAAGGGCAAATCGGCGGTATAATACAGCAATTTTCCCCGGTAGTAGCGCATCTCCTGACCGATGGACCAGAGGTTCTTCTCCAGCGCATCCTGCACCTGAATTTCCTCCTCCGTGCGCTCCCGGTTACAGAAAACCCAGTTGGTTTTGATCTGCCGGGCCAACTCGAAGATAACTTCTTCCGGTTTTCCCACCCGCACGATGAGGTCGCTGCCGAGTTGCCGCAGGGACTGCCGGAGATCGGCGACGCTCTCTATGATAAATTTCGCCCGGTACCGTTCCGTTTTCCGGAAACCGTACCAGCGGGTTTTTCCTCTGAACAACCGTTCGTCAAAAACGTAAATAGGAATCACCTCCTGCGCCTGCTTCTGCGCATCACTCAGTGCTTCATTGTCATGTACTCGCAAATCCTGCCGGAACCATACGATCGCGCGTCTCTTTTGCATATATAATTGGCTAAATGTGAAGTTTCAAAAATTATTGAAAGATAAACAACACACGAGGCTAATGGTTTGAAGTTTCATCCACTATCGGTATGCGCTGAACTAAAAAATTCCGGACTTTGTTGGGCAAGGGAATAGAAAAGAGAAATACAAAATGTCTTTTGATACAAAAGCCTTACATCACGAACTCCGCTTTCGCACTTCCCGGTCCTCAGGAAGTGGCGGACAGCATGTCAATAAGGTAGAAACCCGCGTTGAACTGCTCTTTGATGTAAAGGATTCCAATTTACTTTTCGAGAAACAAAAGCAACTGATCCGGCAACGCCTGAAGTCGCGCATCAACAAGGAAGGCGTGCTGATTATCAGCAATCAGGAATCGCGATCCCAGGCGCGCAACAAGGACGCGGCCATCGCCCACTTTGATGAACTCATCAAAAAAGCGCTGCGCCCTCGCAAAAAGCGAAAAAAGGTGAAGCGTTTGACCGCCCATCCCGAAAAACGCCTGCGCAATAAGAAGCGGCGCTCGGAGAAGAAGTCGATGCGGGAGAACCCGCGGGCGGGAAGAGATTATTAAGACAGGAGCGCAGAGTTACTGCGTTTTCTTCAGCCGACGCTGCGCCTCGGCGTGGGGCACCCTGCAGGCATAGCGCGCAAAGGGCAGCTGTGCCGGCAGTAAGTGGCACGCAGAGCCGTAGAGAACGCAAAGGGCAGCGCCGGCCTTTCTTCTTCCAGGAAAGCAACTATTCAGTCGCCGCTGCGCGGCGATATTTTTAATTTTCGCCACGGATCACACGGATTTTCACAGATTTCCCAAAATGAAAATCCGTGTGATCCGTGGCTTCTTTAAAAAACTTGCCCGGCAAGGCAGGGTGGTAAATAGTAACCCTAAAAAAAATAAAGAGGAGATTAGAAGAACCGCCAACAATCCCCGAATATTTGTAATTTTGGCGAAAGCTTACACTACGAATGCAATATTTGCTCTTCCTCCTGCTGTTTATAAGCCTTCCCTTTATGGCCACCGCACAATCTCTCCATGCCTTCCAGCTATTCAATAGCCAGGGAGGAAAAGTAGAATTCGATGAAATGGTCGCTGTTCTTCGGGAGGCTGATGTGGTTTTCTTTGGTGAGCAGCACAACAATCCTATCGCCCACTGGATGCAACTGGAAATCAGCCGGCGCTTTCTCGAAGCCGAAGGTGCACAACTCATTCTCGGCGCTGAGATGTTCGAAGCTGATGACCAACTATTACTGAATGAATACCTGACAGGAGTGATCGCCGAGAAGAATTTTGAGCAGGAGGCCCGGGTATGGAATAACTACCAGACCGACTACAAACCGCTGGTCCTGCTGGCCAAAAATAACGACCTGCCCTTTATCGCCACCAATATCCCGCGGCGCTATGCCAATCTCGTATTCCGGGAAGGACTGGAAGCCCTGGATCAGCTCTCCATGCAGGCTAAATCCTACATAGCTCCTCTTCCGATAAGCGTCGACTTCGAGCTGCCCGGCTATAAAAACATGATGCGCATGATGAACAACCACGGTGGGGAAGGCAGCACCAAACTGGTACAGGCACAAGCCATCAAGGACGCTACGATGGCCCACTTCATCGCCACCAGCTGGGAGGAAGATCACCTTTTCCTACACTTCAACGGCAGCTATCATTCTGATAATAAGGAGGGCATCCTCTGGTACCTCGAGCGCTACCGGCCAGGGCTGAATGTGCATACGATCAGCACGGTCAGCCAGAAGAACGTCGATACGCTTCTCGAAGAACATAGCGGCAAGGCAGACTACATCTTATGCGTTCCCAACAACATGACCAAAACTTATTAAATCCGAAACAAGGTCCCCTGTAATCCGTTATCATGGCAATGAATTACGGAAATACTATGAAACTGAAATACATACCGCTTCTACTTATTCCCCTCCTTACCCTGGTGTATTGCGACAGCAATCCTTACCAGCAGGGCGAAATCCTCTACAACAACTTCTGCGCCAACTGCCATATGGAAAACGGGGAAGGCCTGCAGGGCCTCATCCCGCCCCTGGCCGGCGCCGATTGGATGAAAAACAATCAGGAGGATCTGGCCTGCATTATCCGCTACGGCATGAAAGGCCCTATCGAGGTCAATGGCCGCACCTATAACCAGGCGATGCCTGGTGTTCCCGAACTCTCCGGCTTCGAGATCACTAATGTCATTAACTTCATCAATCACGCCTGGGGCAATGATTACGGATACGTCAAATACGAATCGGTGAATAATGCACTGGAAGAATGCGCCGATGCGGAGTATGGATCGAGTGAAAAATAATGCTTCCGGGAAGATAATGAAGCATCCAGCAGCTACCCTCCAGCACACCACTTCGCAAACTCCTCCGTACTAAAGTGATTCAGGCACTGTTCCGCTGTCAATCCTCCCTTACGGGCGGAGAGCACACCGTAGTGGATATCGTGGATGCCCTCCAGGCTATGAGCGTCCGGATTGATCGCGATGAGCACGCCTTTTTCCAGGGCATAGGGGATCCAGGTCCAGTCCAGGTCCAGCCGGTAAGGATTGGCGTTGATTTCGATGGCCACGCCGTTGGCCGCGCAGGCATCGATGACGCGCTGATGATCGATGGGATACCCCTCCCGCGACAGCAACAGACGGCCCGTAGGGTGACCGAGGATGCTGGTGTAGGGATTTTCGATGGCGGTAATCAGCCGCCGGGTCGCCTTTTCTTCATCCATGCGCAGGTTACTGTGCACCGAAGCAATGATGAAGTCGAACTCCGCCAGCAGATCTTCTTCGTAGTCCAGGGAGCCGTCGTTCAGGATATCGCTTTCAATGCCCTTGAAAATACGGAAGGGCGCCAGTTCCGCATTGAGGCGATTGATTTCCTCAAACTGCCGGCGCACCCGTTCCGGCGACAGGCCGTTGGCGTAGAAGGCGGATTTGGAATGGTCGGTGATACCGAGATAAGCAAATCCCTGATCGCGTGTATAGGTCGCCATCGCCTCGAGGCTGCCGATTCCGTCGCTGTAGGTGGTATGAGCATGAAGGATACCGCGCACATCCTGCTCCTCGACAAGCTCGGGCAGCTTGCCGGTACGCGCCAGATCCAGGGCCCATTCCTGCTCCCGCAGTTCAGGCGCGATATAGGGTAGAGCGGCCTTTTCGAATACGGTGTGTTCATCCACCAGGTGGCGAAAATCGACATCCGGATAGGCTTTGATAAAAGCCTCGAGGAAAGGTTCCGCTCCCGTTGTCCGAAACAGCTTGGAACCGAAGTCCCCGGGATTGCAAGGGAAGAGCCGCAAGGGCAGCTCGCTCTCTGTCTCAGCCGTGATATAGTTTCCGTCTCCTCCTGTGCGGCGAAGAATCTCCTTTTCAAAAAGCGGTTCCAGACTGCCATTATAGCCGATGAGTATATCGATCGACTCAAGGGTGTTGCAACGCCGCCGGGTGGCGCCGGTCAGGCTGAGCCGGGCCTCCGGCAACTGCTCACTGATGTATTCCAATATCTGCTGCGCCTCGGCTTCCAGTGTGGCGTAGTGAAACTGATTTTTCGTGCGCTGATAATACTGGAGTTTTTTACGCAGGTCCTCCTGGGTCTTTTCCCCGAAGCCCTTGAGTTCGATCAGGCGGTTCTCATTGACCGCATAGAGCAACTCACCGATACTTTCCGCACCCAGGTCTTTCCAGATCACCCTGATTTTCTTGGGGCCAAAGCCTTTAATTGCCAGCATCTCCTGTACTCCTTTCGGCGTTTCTGACTTGTAGCGCTCCAGGGTCTGCATCTCCCCAGTGTCCAGTAACTCCCGGATTTTTCCGCTGATGGCCTTCCCCACCCCTTTAATCTGGCTGATCTCATCGTCGCTCATCTCCTCCAGAGGGTGGTCGAGCTTGCGCAAGGTCATGTAGGCATTCTGATAGGAACGGATTTTATAGGGATTTTCTCCGTGCAACTCCATGATCTGCCCGAGAAATTGAAAGGTTCTGGCGATTTCTTTATTCGTCATGATGTACCATACGTTAATAATAGAGTTGTTGCGATAGGAGTCCTGAGGTGCTTGTACTGAGGTCAAAAGGGTTTGAGAAAGTTCTCAAACCAATTTACGTCGAGTATAAAATTGATCTTTTCCTCTCCCCGATTACCCTCTCGCAACAACTCTGATAATTTCAAAGTTACTAGTGCCTCCGGCACTAGAAGCCATCCTGGCTTTAGCACCGCAGGTAAAGAACTTGCAAAAGGTCTCTGTATGCTTTGCGACCTTTGCGCCTTTGCGTGGGGTTCAAAAACGTCTTTTCGCGCCAGCGAAAAGCTACTCGTCGACACACTAACCTATTAGCTGCGCTGAGAAGGGGCCGCACGCAAAGGTCAGTGCGGTCTGCACTGGTCTAACCCGGATTATTCATTTTGAATAGTCTCACGGAGAACCTCCAGACCTTTTCACTGAAGTAAAAAGAGAAAAGATCAAGCTTGCCTCACCCCCGGTTATTGAGAAACGCGATAATGGTTCGCACCTGTGCTTCCGCGAACAGCTCGACGATTTCGTCGTCCATCAGCAGCAGGGCATCCTCGTAATTATCAAAGAAGAGATGTTCCACCAGCATGGCCGGCATCAAGGTGCGTTGAATGATATAGAAGCGTGCTTCCCTATCGTGATCGTTATCGCTGGTATCGGAGCGCATGGTGATCCGCCGGCCCAGCATTTCATCTACATGACGCCAGTGTATCTCGGCCATGAGGTCGGAGGCCGTTACACCCGGCGTCGTATAAACCTCAAAGCCACGTGCCCGGTGCGAAGCGGAGGCATTGGCGTGATTCGAAATGAGGATGCCCTGCCGGTAGTTACGATAGTACCAGTTGGCCATTTCCACCCGGTAGACGAGAGAGAGATCGAGGTATTCGTGACTAAGCATCACGTAACGGATACCGAGGCGGGTGAGTTTTTCGGCAACGAGGTCCGTCATACGCCTGTTCCAAACGCCTTCGAAGAAAAAGCCCCCCTCGTGGAATTCGCCGCGGCTGTGTTGAAACATTTTCGAGGGTGCGGTTACATAATTACCGGAGGGACTGAGCCCGCCGTGACCGGCATCGAGAAAAACGCAGAAATTGTCATACATGCGATACTGGTTTTTTGAATTTCGCTGGATGCGAAAGATACAAAAGATTGCGTTTACTTATCTTTGCCGCCGCCCCAGAAAGGATTGCCCGCCTCCGGAAGAGGCAGCGGCGGGTAAAAGGACAGAAAGGGGATCGGGAACGGCAGAGGTACGCTGTCCGCTTTTTGCTGTCTGCTCAGCAACCAACAGCCCTTCAAAAAGCCCTCAGTTTAATCTTGAACACACACTGTATTTAAAAACAAACAACCTTTCCTATGCATCGATTAATTTTTGTACTGACCTTACTCCCCGTTCTTTTCCTCAGCGCCTGTAGCAAGGACGACGACGAGCGAAACCAGACGGAAATCGACCGGGAACAGATTCTACAACACCTCGCCGACAACAATATCGACGCCGAGGAACACGAATCGGGCCTTTTCTATCTGATCACCCGCGAAGGCAATGGGGAGAAGCCCGGCATACAAAATGAAGTAACGGTAAAATACAAAGGTTCCCTCCTGAACGGCACCGTATTTGATCAGACGAACGGCGATGACAGCATCACTTTTCCCCTGGGGAACCTCATTCCCGGCTGGCAAATTGGCATTCCGCTGATCGATAAAGGCGGCGCCGGTACTTTATTTCTGCCTTCGGCACTAGGATACGGCCCACAGGGCGTCGGCTCCATCCCCCCCAATTCTGTCCTGATCTTCGACATCGAATTGGTGGATTTTCAGTAACAAATTGGAGGATTGAATGGCTAGTACACAGTGTACTAGTGCCTCCGGCACTAGCAACCTTCCATCCTCCAATCCTGTATTTTACGCTTGCGCCTTCGGCGTATTAAACGACATGGGCGGGAACGGGGTCTGATCCGGCTCGCCAATAGAACCGAACTGCGCTTCGTACTTTTCGATATTTTCCGAAAGGGCCTTCATCAGCCGCTTGGCGTGCTGTGGTGTAAGGATGACCCGTGATTTCACCTTCGCCTTAGGTACGTTCGGCACCATGCGAATGAAATCGACTACGAATTCCGAATTGGAGTGGGAGATAATGGCCAGGTTGGAATAGATACCTTCGGCTACATCATCCGGTAATTCAATATTGATCTGGTTGCCCTTGGGTTTCTTCTGATCTGCCATGGGAAGTAGTTTTAGTGATTAGTTATTTGATTGATCGCTCATTAAAGTTGTTGCGATAGGGTAACCGGGTGGAGAAAAAGTTCAATTTTATACTTGACGTAAATTGGTTTGAGAAGTTTCTCAAACCCTTTCGACGTCAGTATAACCACCTCAGGACTCCTATCGCAACAACTCTATTCAATCAACTTTTACTTTTCTTCTTCGTTGTCTTTTTGCTGGTAGCAGCCTTCTTTTTGCTCGTTGTCTTCTTTTTCCCTTTCCCCTTTTTCTTTTCCGAGAAGGTACCGGGTAATTCCGCTTCGATGAAGTCTTTGACCTGCTCCAGGGTCAGTTCTTCGGCCTGTTCCTTGGTGATGCGTTCTCCATCGATCTTCGGAATCTTGACCGACTTCTTTTTGTAGCGGATAAAGGGACCCCAGCGGCCGTTTTCGACGGCGATATTTTCACTTTCCCAGCGCTTGATATAGCGATTGGCTTCTTTTTCCAGCTTTTTCTCGATGAGCTCATGCATCTCATTCTGGCTCAGGTTGTCGAAGTCGTATTTGCGGGGTACATTGACGAAAAGGTCTTTATACTTCAGGTAGGGACCGTAGCGGCCTTTGCCTTTAGTGATTGGTTCACCTTTAAATTCACCGACCGGCGCATCCTCCTTGAGTTTGGCTTCGATGAGTTCAACGGCCCGTTCGTAGCTGATTTCCAGGGGATCCTCATCCTTGGGGATGGAGACGAACTTATCGTCAAAGCGGACGTAGGGGCCATAGCGGCCAATACCTATGGAGACTTCCATGTCCTTGTACGTTCCCATATCGCGGGGCAGCTTGAACAATTCCAGTGCCTCCTCAAAGCTGATGGTATCGATGCGCTGTCCTTTGCGAAGATTGGCATACTGAGGCTTTTCGTCTTCCTCCAGCTCATCGGGGGCGCCAATCTGCACGACGGGACCATTGCGCGTCATGCGCGTCAGCAGGGTGCGGCCGGTTTTGGGGTCCTTACCCAGCACCCGGTCGCGGGTAGGCCGGTCGGCGTGCTTGATCGTCTCTTCCACCGTTTCGTGAAAAGGGGGATAAAACTTGCGCAACAGATCGCGCCACACGCGCTCCCCCTCCGCAATATCATCGAGCTGTTTTTCGATATCGGCAGTAAAACTGTAGTCCATGATTTCTTCGAAGTGTTCTTCCAGGAAACCACTTACGGTGATCCCCATTTCGGTAGGGAACAAACGGTTGCGCACCGTTCCGGTGGTTTCTGTTTCGATCTTTTGCTGGACTTTGTCCTCTTTCAGTTTCAGAACCTTATACTTGCGCTCTTCTCCGTCGCGACTGTCTTTCACAACATAACCGCGGCCTTCCTCCATGATTTTGCTGATGGTCGGCGCATACGTCGACGGACGGCCTATGCCCAGTTCTTCCAGCTTTTTCACCAGGCTGGCTTCCGAATACCGCGCGGGCGGCCGGGTGAAGCGCTCGGTAGCCGTCATAATGTCCAGTTTCAGCTCCTGCCCTACCTTCAGCGGCGGCAGCATACCTTTGGCTTCCTGTTCTTCCTCTTCCTCATCGGTCGATTCCAGGTAGACTTTCAGGAAACCATCGAATTTCAAGACCTCGCCTTCCGCCTTGAGATAGGCGTCGGGAATGGTGGAAATACCGATTTTCGCCGTCGTCTTTTCCACGATCGCATCGGCCATCTGGGAGGCGACGGTACGTTTCCAGATCAGCTCGTACAGGCGCTGTTCGTCGCGGGTGCTGCCCACCTGTTGGGCTTGTACGTAGGTGGGACGAATCGCTTCGTGCGCCTCCTGCGCCGAGGCCGACTTCCCCTTATACCGGCGGATCTTCACGTAGTTTTTGCCAAAGTTCTTTTCGATCTCCTGGGCGATATTCGTCAGTGCGCTTTCGCTGAGACTGGTCGAATCTGTACGCATGTAAGTGATATGCCCGGCTTCGTACAGGCGCTGAGCCACCGACATGGTGCGATTGACCGAAAAACTGAGCTTGCGGCTCGCCTCCTGCTGCAGTGTGGAAGTCGTAAAGGGCGCAGTGGGCCGGCGCTTCAGCGGCTTGACCTCAATGTCGTCAATCTTGAAACTCGCGCCGATACATTTATTCAAAAAATCCTGAGCCTCCGATTCAGAATCGTATCGAGAGGGTGATTCGGCCTTCAGCGAAACGGCTTTACCGTTTTCATTGCGGATTTCAAAAATAGCGTTAATGCGGAAAAAAGGAGTTGCCTCGAAGTCAAGAATCTCGCGTTCGCGTTCCACGATGAGCTTAACCGCCACCGACTGCACCCGGCCGGCCGACAGTTTACCCTTGATCTTCTTCCAAAGAATTTCCGACAATTCGTAGCCCACCAGCCGGTCCAGCACCCGACGGGCCTGCTGGGCATTAACCAGATTGACATCTACGGTGCGCGGACTCTGAATGGCCTTCTGAATAGCAGGTTTGGTAATTTCCCGGAAGACGATGCGCTTGGTGCTGCTCTCGTCAAGCCCCAGCACCTGGCACAAATGCCAGGAGATGGCTTCCCCCTCCCGGTCTTCATCCGTCGCCAGCCAGACTTCCTGAACCTTCTTAACGGAGTCTTTAAGTTCCTTGACTACTTTACGCTTGTCGGGAGAAACCACGTACTTCGGTTCGAAATCATTCTCTACATCCACAGCGCCCTGACTTTTCTGCAAATCGCGCACGTGGCCAAAGCTGGATTTTACGGTAAAATCCTTTCCCAGGTATTTTTGTATGGTTTTCGCCTTTGCCGGCGACTCTACTATGAGTAGGTTTTTGGGCATAGTTCTGTTAAATTTTATAGTAATATTACGTATACCTCGTCGGAATGTTCAGCAAAAGGGAATAACAACATATACATTTCAAGATTGCAAATGTAAAAATTTACGCGATAGTCCAAGAACGGCTCGCCGCGAAAAAAATTATCCTTTACCGGGAAGGGTATAGTCTTGACTTGTGTTTGCTCACGAGAAATTACTGAGCTAGGCTTTTATTTATCACAAATGTATGTGAACTACCGGCGAACGCAGGTTGAGCGCTCATCAGGCACAGAGCAACACCTGTGTAATAAGGAGGGAAGAGTACAGAGCAGAAAAATCAGTAACTTGACCGGATCAGCATTTCGGGCAGCGTTTGCAACGCTTACCTTTCTTGTATTTCTTACAACACTTTTTCTTCAGTTTTTTTCCTTCTACGATCGGCAAAGCGAAAGGCAGTACAACCTGTCCCGGCTTAATGGTATCTTTTTTGTTTCCTCTTAAAGTGCTCATTTTTCTATAAAGGTTAGCACAAGTTGGTGTTTGAAAATAGACAGTTTCTCATTGACCGCTCCAAAAATAAAGCCTATTTAGATTTGATCCAAATAAAAACTGAAAAGATGTTTAAAACTGACAATTTTCAGACAGAAGGGCCTTCGGAATGTCCACTATAGGAACTCATCTTATTTGTGCAAAATTTAGAAAAATTACGCCTTCTGTGAATGACAAATGTCAGTAGGTCCCTTGTATTGGCTAATTTTCCTAAATTGCGGCCAACGCAAAAAGGAAGAGGAATGAAAACTATCTACGTAGCTGCAACCGGCCAGCATGTCGGCAAAACCACTTCTACACTGGGTTTGGTTTCCAACCTGCAGAAGCGGGGTTTTAATACGGGATACTGCAAACCCGTGGGGCAGGAATCCGTCACGATAGGCGGCATGGTGGCCGACAAGGACGCCGTTCTCTTTTCGGAGGTGATCGGTTTCGACATACACCCGGAATGGCACAGCCCCGTGATTATCGGCCGCGGTGTCACCAAGGAATACATTGAAGATCCTTCCCGCTTTCAGTTCGAGTCAAAAATCGAGCGGGCAGCGGAGAAACTCAATGCTGAATTTGAACTGGTGGTTTACGAAGGCACGGGACATCCGGGGGTGGGAACCGTCTGTGATCTGTCTAACGCCCGGGTAGCTAAAATGCTCGGTTCGGGCGTCGTTATGATCGTAGAAGGAGGCATCGGCCGAACCATCGACAAGCTGCACATGAGCCTGGCGCTTTTTCGCGAACACCAGGTACCCATTCTCGGCGTCATTGTCAATAAAGTGCATCCGGAAAAGATTAAGGAGATCAAATACTACCTGGGCAAGAAGTTTGAAAAAATGGGCATCCCACTGCTCGGCGTTTTGCCCTACGACCAGCGGCTCTCCTTCCCCATCATGGAAACCATTCGCCAGGCCGTCAACGGCAAGATCATGCTCAACGGCGGCCGGATGAACCTGCGCGTGGAGGACATCATTGCCGGATCGCTGGTCGATGTAGAAGAATTCAGCGCCTTCCGCAATATCCTGCTGGTCGCCAGTATCAAACGTCTTAACGAGGCTATTGAAAAAGTCGACTCCATCGCCAAGATGAAAAATCTGGAAAAATCGCCGCTCTCCGGTGTCATCGTTACCGGTGACGGGCGTCACGCCAAGTGGTATGACGAGGCCGACCTCAACAATCCCTATTTTAAAAAACACAAGATTCCAGTACTGACCACCAAGCTTGACACCTACGGCTCGGTGGTCAAGATCAGCCGGATAGAGGTGAAAATAAATACCCAGACGCCCTGGAAGGTAAAGCGGGCTATCGAACTGATTCGTAAACACCTGGATTTCGACATGCTGCTCAACCAGTTGGAAATGAAAACTCCCAAAACATAAAGCAATACCGCCACCATAGCCGGGAAGACCGCTGATTCCCCAGTGGTTCCGGGAACAAGCGCCGTTCTCGGCTGTTGTGCTTTTTATTTTTGATTAAAAACGAGCCCTGCTTATGCTGACTGCCATCTCGCCCGTCGATGGAAGATACGCGAACAAAACGAAGGAATTATCCGACTTCTTTTCCGAATACGCTTTAATCAAATACCGCGTTTTGGTTGAGGTCCAGTACTTTATCGGCCTCTGCCAGCTCCCGCTCCCGCAACTGAAAGAATTTCCGCCGGAACGCTTCAGCGACCTGGAGCGTCTCGTCAATCGCTTCGACGAGCAGGAAGCTGAAAAGATCAAGGCTATCGAACGTCGCACCAACCACGATGTCAAAGCTGTAGAATATTACCTGAAACAAGCGTTCGAGGCCATAGGGATCGGTCGCTTCAAGGAGTTTATCCATTTCGGGTTAACCTCCCAGGACATCAACAATACCGCTACCCCCCTGCTGCTAAAACACGCCGTGGTGCAGGTTTACCTGCCTCAGCTGGAAAAACTGAGCGAACAGCTGGAACTGCTCGCCCGCACCTGGATGGAGGTGCCCATGCTGGCCCGCACCCACGGGCAGCCCGCCTCCCCTACCCGGCTGGGCAAGGAAATCCTCGTTTTCGTCCGCCGCCTCGATGTACAGACCCGACAGCTGAAAAGCGTTCCCTTCACCGCCAAGTTCGGCGGCGCTACCGGCAATTTCAACGCTCACTACGTGGCTTACCCCTCCATCGACTGGAAAATCTTCGCCGATCGTTTTGTCGGCGAGTACCTCAGTCTGGAACGCGCCCACCCCACCACTCAGATCGAACACTACGACAACCTGGCCGCCTTGTTCCAGGCCATGAAACGCATTAATACGATTCTGATCGACCTGTGCCGCGATTTCTGGACCTACATCTCCATGGACTACTTCAAACAGAAAGTAGTCCCCGGTGAAGTGGGCTCCTCGGCTATGCCGCACAAGGTCAATCCGATCGACTTCGAAAACGCAGAGGGCAATCTGGGCATCGCCAATGCCCTCTTCACCCACCTGGCCGACAAGCTCCCCATCTCCCGGCTGCAACGTGACCTCACCGACAGCACCGTGCTGCGCAACGTGGGCGTACCCGTGGCCCACAGTCTGATCGCCTTCAAGTCTGCCCTGAAAGGACTCTCCAAAGTCACCTTACATAAGGAAAAACTGGAAGAGGACCTGGAGAAGAATTGGATGGTCGTCGCCGAAGCCATTCAGACCATCCTCCGGCGCGAGGGCTACGATCAGCCCTACGAAGCACTGAAAGAACTGACCCGAGGCAAAGCCCAGGTCAATCAAAGCGATATCCATGCGTTTATTGAGGGGTTGGATGTCTCCGATCAGGTGAAAGCAGAGATGAAGCAGATTACGCCGCAGAATTACCTCGGCAAATAGGAAAGTTTATAAGTTTAGACGCCACCCCGCCGGGGCGGCTGGTTTAGGAGTTTAGCAGGTCTGAAACCGGAAATTTCATTGTCAGATCTGCTAAACTCCTAAACCAGGCACGACAGCATCGTGCCGACTAAACTTCTAAACTCCTTCTTTACATCCCTTCCTTCATCAACCTTTCCGGCCGGCTAATCACCGGTACCACCTTCTGCTCCGCCAGGTTATTGATCTGCGGCAATTTTTCCTGCAGCAGCTGATCCAGGTTTTCCAGGTACCCCTCCAACTCGCTGCTGAGCTGTTTGAAGACTTCCTGCGCCTGATCGGTAGGCGGATAATCGCCGCGCTGCTGATCGGCCATCAGGAAGGCCAGGCGGTTGTTGACCTTAATGCCGTAGTTGAGCGGATCCTGCCGGCTTTGATTGCGGGTTTCGTGGATCTGGTTTTCGATGAGGGTCAGTTCTTTCTTCAGCTCCTCCGCCATCTTGACGAGTTCTTCGTAGGCTTCTTTTTCACCGACCTTCTCCTTGAGATAATCGGCATCCTTCTTGGTCCGGCGGATATCCAGGATGGCCTGATGAGCCTCGCTGACCTTATCCCGCACCTTTACCAGAAAATCGAACTGCGACTGGTAATCAGCGACAGACTGTTCCAGGCGCGGATCGGGGATGATCTCAAAAGTCTGCTCTACCGATGTCTTTCCTACTTTCAGCCGGGCGCGGTATTCACCAGGAACGGCCTTGGGCCCGCGGTTTGGTGAAGAATAAAGCACCATACCCGGAAATTCTGTAAACCCGGGATAGCGCATATCCCATACGAAGCGATTCCCGCCGGATTCAACCTCGAGCTTTTCATCATGCTCCTTGGCCTGGTTACTATAGCTGCGGATCAGGTCGCCGTCGGCTTCCAGAATATCCAGTTTCACTTCCAGGGAATCGGGAATTTCTTCAACAAAATAGTGGAAGATGACCCCGTCCGGATGGTTTTCGCCTTCGCGCTTCAGGTCGGCGCCGCCCCAGCCTCCCTGGGCCATGCGGTAAGAGGGTTTGGGTCGATACAGGTGAAAATCCCGCTGCGCGATCGACTCATCCAGTTGATGCAAAGGCGTCAGATCATCGATCATCCAGAAACTGCGGCCGTGCGTGGCGGCGATGAGGTTGTTGTCGCGAACGTGCAGGTCGCGAATGGCGACGATGGGCAGGTTGAGCTGAAAAGGCTGCCAGGAAGCGCCGTCGTCAAAGCTGATGTACATGCCCCATTCCGTTCCGGCATACAGCAGCCCCGGGCGCTCCGGATCGGCGCGGATGGCACGCGTGTAATGATTTGCATCAATTCCGTCTGTGATCAGTTTCCAGCTCTTGCCGTAGTCGGTAGTTTTATACAAATAAGGTGTATAATCGCCGAACTTGTAGGAGGTAGCGGCCACGTAAGCGCCGCCGTCGATCGTCGGATGTATGTCGATGCAGTTCATCATGTTGTGCCTGGGCGCCATAGGAGGGGTCACCTCTTTCCAGGTTTCGCCGCCGTCACGGGTGACATGCAGCAGACCGTCGTCGCTGCCTGCCCAGATAACGCCTTCTTCACGGGGGGATTCCGTGACGGCGAAAACCGTCGCATAGTACTCCACCCCGGTATTGTCCTGCGTGATCGGCCCGCCGGAAGATTCGATCGTCTCCGGGTCGGCGCGCGTCAGGTCAGGACTGATCACTTCCCAGGATTGCCCTTCGTCGTAACTCACATGCAGGTAATTGGAGGCCACATAGAGCTTGCCGGGGTCATGGGGAGAGAAAAAGACGGGAAAGTTCCAGTTGAAGCGGTACTTCATGACTTCTGCTCCGGAGCCCGCCGGGTTGAAGGGCCAGACGTTGACCGAGCGGGTCTGCCCGCTGCGGTGATCCTCCCGCATCATGTATCCCTTGTAGGTGCCGCCGTAGACGATTTCCGGATCCTCCGGATCGGGCGCCAGGTGGGCGCTCTCACCGCCGGCACTGGGCTCCCAGTGTTGCCCGGTAATGGCATTGGCGGAGGTACGATGCAGTATCCTGACGGTGCTGTTGTCCTGCTGAGCACCGTAGATGCGGTAGGGGAAATGATTGTCGGTAGTCACCCGGTAGAATTGGGCGGTGGGCTGGTTGTGATAGGTTGTCCAGTTGCGGCCGCCGTCGGTGCTGACCTGGCCACCGCCGTCGTCAGCTACCGCCATGCGGGTATTGTCATCCGGCGCGATCCACAGATCGTGGTGATCACTGTGGGGGGTATCCATGGACTGGAAGGTCTTGCCACCGTCCTGTGACTTCCAGAAGGAAACATTGAGCACATAGACGGCGTCCACGTCCTGCGGATCGGCGTAGATGCGCGAGTAGTACCAGGCGCGCTGGCGCAGGGCGCGGTTTTCATTGACTTTGGTCCAGGTTTCGCCGCCGTCGTCACTGCGGAATACTCCGCCATCCCCGGCCTCAATAATCGTCCAGAGGCGTTCCGAATTTTGAGGAGAGACCGTTACGCCGATAATACCGATTACGCCTTTCGGCAAACCAGGCTTACCGGTGAGTTTCTCCCAGGTATCGCCCCCGTCCTTGCTTTTCCAAAGGTGGCTACCCGGCCCGCCGGAATCCATACGATAGCCGTTGCGGCGAATTTCCCAGGTGCTGGCGTAGATGATACGCGGATTGTTGGGGTCCAGAATGAGATCCACCGCTCCCGCTTTATCGCTCTCGAACAGGATGCGTTCCCAGGTCTCGCCGCCGTCCCGGGAGCGATAGACGCCACGCATATCGTTAGGCTTCCAGAGGTTACCCATGGCGGCGACATAGACCAAATCCGGGTTGTTGGGATGCACCCGGATGCGGCCGATATGCTGCGACTCTTTCAGTCCGATGTCCTTCCAGGTTTTCCCGGCATCGGTAGAACGCCACAGCCCCCAGCCGGAAGAGACGTTGCCGCGCACTGTCTGCTCCCCTTCGCCGACATAGATGACGTTCGGGTCGCTTTCCGATACCGCTACCGCGCCTATGGAGCCGCCGAAAAAACCATCCGAAATACAGGACCAGGTCTGCCCGCCGTCTTCGGTCTTCCAGACACCGCCGCCGGCCGTGCCCATATAATAGAGTTTAGGCTTTCCAGGTATGCCGGTGACCGTTCCGGCCCGGCCGCCGCGGAAGGGACCGACCAGGCGCCATTCCATGCCTTCGTAAAGCGATTCGTCAAATGTCTTTTCAGATTGTGCATCGAGGGGCAGGCTGCCGGTAAACAACAGGCCTAAGCCGACCCACAGGGAAAGCAAATACTTCATGAACAGATAGGTTTAACAGATATTTTAAAGGGCGGGAATTTAGCAAATTTTGTTCCAACCCGAACACAATTTGCCGCCCGAAATTTTATATTTGCCGGAAGCGGTATTTAGAGCCTATCCGAAAGTCAAATTTTCTTACCCGATTCCATGAAGTCGTATCCTCCGGAAATGCCATTTGTAATCAGAAACACGTGCGATCCTTATTTATTCTGTAACCCCTGTCTCTTTTAACATTTGAATTAATTCAGTCCATCTACTTTTCAAGAAAAAACGAAACCAACCAATCATGAGCAGCCAATGCCTCCGGATTCTCGGGATGATCCTGCTGACCATTTTTTCTTCTCAGCTCTACGGCCAGTCTTCACAACTTCCAGCCGGATTCGAGGAAGGTATGCAATACCGCTTCGCCGGTCCTACCCGCGGCGGGCGGGTGACGGCCGTCACCGGTATTCCCTCGCAGCCTTTCACCTTCCTGATGGGCGCTACCGGCGGCGGCGTCTGGAAAACCGATGACGCCGGCATGAGCTGGCGTAACCTCTCCGATGGTCAGATCGCCGCCGGCTCCATAGGCGCTATTGCGGTAGCCCCCTCCGATCCGGCCACTATTTACGCCGGCACCGGCTCGGCCTGCCCGCGCGGCAATGTATCGGCAGGCATCGGCATGTACAAATCGGAAGACGGCGGCAAAAACTGGCGCCACGCCGGATTACCAGAAGCCGGACAGATTGGAAAAATCCTCGTTCATCCCCAAAACCCGGAGCTTGTCTACGTCGCCGCCCTGGGCCACCTCTTCGGGAAAAACCCTGAGCGGGGCGTCTATCGCTCCAAAGACGGCGGCGAGAGCTGGGAAAAGATCCTCTTCCTCAGCGATTCCACCGGCGCCGTCGACCTGGCCGTCAATCCGCACAACCCCCGCGAAATGTACGCGGCCCTATGGCGGACCGAACGCAAACCCTGGACATTGATCGACGGCGGGCCGGAAGGAGGCATCTGGAAAACCAATGACGGCGGCGATACCTGGGAAAAGCTCGCCGGCGGCCTGCCCTCCGGTCTGCTGGGCCGCATCGGCCTGGCTGTCTCCCCCGCCGATCCGGATCGCGTCTGGGCGCTGATCAATGCCACGGAAGAGGAAGACGCCGGCCTCTACCGCAGCGACGATGCCGGCCGGAGCTGGCAGCGCATCTGCCGCGACCACAAGATCCGGCAGCGAGGGTGGTACTACACCCATCTCACCGCCGATCCGAAAGATGAAAACACCCTTTACGTCAACAACGTCGGCTTCTTCAAATCTATCGACGGCGGCAAGACTTTCGATACCCGCATCAAAACGCCCCACAGCGACCATCACGGCCTTTGGATCAACCCGGATAATACCCAGGTGATGATCAACTGCAACGATGGGGGCGCCTGTGTCTCCCTCAACGGCGGCAAAACCTGGTCGACTCAACTCAACCAGCCCACTTCGGAATTCTACCGCCTTACCGTCGATAACCAATTTCCTTACCGGCTCTACGCCGGCCAGCAGGACAACAGCACCATTTCCGTGCCCAGCCACGATCCCGGCGGCATCACCGACACCCAACACTGGCACAGCATCGGTGGCGGCGAATGCGCCGACGTGGCCGTCGATCCCCGCAACCCCGATATGGTCTGGGCTACGAGTTACAGCGGTGAAATCACCATCACCAACCTGGCCACCGGCCATGAAAGACAGGTCACGCCCTATCCGCACTACACCGAAGGCACCGAGCAACGCGATCTCAAGTACCGCTTTCAGTGGAATGCCCCGGTACTGATTTCTACTCACAATCCGGACGTAATCTACCATACCTCCAATTACGTGCACCGCAGCACCGACAAGGGCCAGAACTGGGAGATCATCAGCCCCGACCTGAGCCGCGACCTCGATCAGTACCATGACATTCCCGGCGGGCCTATCCAGCACGATGCCACCGGCGTAGAAGTGTACAGCTCCATCTTCGCTTTTGAAGAATCGCCTCTCCAGGAAGGTGAACTGTGGGCAGGTACCGACGATGGCCGTCTACACCTGTCACGCAACGGTGGCGAAAGCTGGAAGGAAATAACCCCCGAAGGCATGCCCTTCGAAGGCACCGTTAATAAGATCGAACTGTCTTCCCTCGCCCCCGGCCGCGCCTTTATCGCCGTATATAATTACCGCTACGATGATTTCAGGCCCTATATCTATCGCACTACCGGTTACGGCGCTTCCTGGACTCTTCTCACCGACGGCGAGAACGGTATTCCCGGTAATCACTTCGTCCGCAGCATCGCCGAAGATCCGGACCGCCGGGGGCTGCTCTACGCCGGCACGGAATACGGCCTCTATTTTTCTCTTGACGACGGCGCCTCCTGGCAGTCGCTGCAGCTCAACCTGCCGAACGTGCCCATCACCGATATGGAGGTGCACGAAAAGGACCTCGTGCTCAGCACCCAGGGCCGTGGCTACTGGATCCTCGATGATCTGACGCCGCTACAGCAGGTCGATGCCGCTTCGCTGGAATCCGGATACTACCTGTTCGAACCCAGAGCCACTTACCGCACCAACGTCGACGACTACGAAGCCCGGCTATACACCTATTTTGCGAAAGCGCCCGAAGATCCGGTATTGATAGAAATCCTGGATGAAAGTGGTTCCGTCATCCGCAGCTATGCTACGGATTCGGAAAAAGAACTGAACAAAATAAAAGTCCGGCAAGGCCTCAATCGCTTCATCTGGGATTTGCGCCACGAAGGCCCGGAGCTGGTCGGCAATCTGGTCACCATGGTCATCCGCAACCCCTCACCAGGACCTAAAGCCGTTCCCGACCGCTATCAGGTGCGCGTCAGCAGCGGCGACTGGAGTCAGACGCAGCCCCTGGAAGTTAAGGCCGATCCGCGCTGGACCGACATCACTCCGGCCGATTACGAAGCTCAACTGGATCTAGCCCTGGACATCCGCGAGATGATCAGCCAGGCGCAGCGGCGCATCAAAAATCTGCGTGCCCTGCGCGAGCAAATCGAATCAGTCGCCCAACTGGCCGGGCAAGCCGGTTACGAAGGAAAAATTCAGGAGCTTGCCAAAGAAATCAGTACGCAGCTTACCGAGGTGGAAGACCAACTCATCCAAAACAAAGCCGAAGCCAGCCAGGATAATATCAATTATCCCAGAGTGTTCAGCAATCACATCGGCCGCCTCTACGGCGTTGTGGCCGGCGATGATCACCGCCCCAGCGGCGGCGCCCTGGAACGGTATGAGGACCTGAAAATTGAATATCGGGCAATTGTTCGTGCATACCAGCAGGTAATGGAAAACGAACTACCTCGCTTTAATGAACTACTGGAACAGGAGGAAGTCAAACGGCTTATTGTTCCGGAAAGGTTATGACTGATGAAAGAGTTCGTTGCTCCCCCTCAGGGCCGAATCAGTCGTAAATTCTGAAAAACACCTAAATATAACGATACCATGAAAAAACATCTAATCCCTACCCTCCTGCTCCTTGCTGTACTCTGGTCCTGCCAGACGGAGCCCGCGCAGCAGTTCGAGCTGCTCATCAAGAATGCCGTCATCTACGACGGGTCCGGCGAAGCGCCGGTCCGGGGCGCCGTCGGCATTAATGCCGATACGATCGCGGCAGTCGGCGAACTGCCCGATGCAAAGGGCGAAACCGAGGTCGACGCCCAGGGTATGGCTGTCAGCCCCGGTTTCATCAACATGCTGAGCTGGGCCACCGTCAGTCTGCTGGAAGACGGACGGGGAATGAGCGACCTGCTGCAGGGCGTCACCCTGGAAGTCATGGGCGAAGGCTGGTCGATGGGACCACTCAATGAGGAGATGCGACAGGAACAGCTGGAAACCCAGGGAGATATCAAATACGACATTCCCTGGACAACACTGGGCGAGTATCTCACTCACCTGGAAGAAAAAGGTGTCTCGCCGAATGTCGCCTCCTTCGTCGGCGCCACTACCCTGCGCATTTACGAGATGGGCTATGAGGATCGGCCACCGTCTTCCGATGAAATGGAACGCATGAAAGCACTGGCCCGTGCCGCCATGGAAGAAGGGGCGCTGGGCATCGGCTCGTCCCTCATCTACGCTCCAGCCTTCTACGCCGATACCGAAGAGCTCATCGAGTTGTGTAAAGTGGCCGCCGAATACGAGGGCATGTACATCACCCACATGCGCAGCGAGGGCAACCGCCTGCTGGAAGCCATCGACGAGGTGATCGAAATCGCCGAAACGGCCGGCCTGCCTGCCGAAATCTACCACCTCAAGGCGGGCGGACAGAAGAACTGGCCCAAGATGGACCTGGCAATCCAAAAAATCGACAGCGCCCGGGCCGCCGGTATTAAAATCACCACCGACATGTACAACTACGTCGCCGGCGCTACCGGCCTCGACGCCGCCATGCCGCCCTGGGTGCAGGAAGGCGGCTACGAGGAATGGGCGCGCCGCCTGGCCGAACCGGCCATCCGCAAGCGCGTCAAAGCGGAGATGAAAACCGACGCGCAAGACTGGGAAAACCTCTACTTTGCCGCCGGCTCGGCGGATAACCTGCTGCTCGTCGGTTTTAAAAGCGACAGCCTGAAAAAGTATACCGGCAAATCCCTGGCCGAAGTGGCCGAAATGCGCGGAACCAGTCCGGAAGAAACCGCCATGGACCTCGTCATACAGGACGGCAGCCGCGTGGGGACGGTGTACTTCCTCATGTCGGAAGAGAATGTCAAAAAGCAAATCCAGCTGCCCTATATGAGCTTCGGCTCCGACGCGGGCGCCCTGGCCGCCGAAGGCGTTTTCTTAAAATCCAACACCCACCCGCGCGCCTACGGCAATTTCGCCCGACTGCTCGGCAAATACGTGCGCGACGAACAGGTGATCTCCCTGCAGGAAGCCATTCGTAAACTGACCGCTCTGCCGGCCGATAACCTGAAAATAGAACGCCGCGGCCGCCTCGAACCGGGCTACTACGCCGACGTGGTCGTCTTCAACCCTGAAACCATACAGGATCACGCCACCTTCGAATTCCCGCACCAGTACGCAACGGGCGTGCAGCACGTGTTCGTCAACGGCCGGCAGGTGGTGCGGGACGGCGAACATACCGGGGCCACGCCGGGGAGGTTCGTGAAAGGCGCGGGAGCGAAATGAGAAGGCGGAAGTCGGCCTTAGGCCGGAGGAGCGGCGGATACGTTTACGAAGCCTCGAAGGGTATCGATTACCCACAACTTTAGTCGGTACAAACTTCCTCTGTTCTTCTGTTTTTCTGTTTTTCTGTTCCTCTGTTCTGCGGTTCCGGCCTGTTTGAAACAGTTTTTCACCTTTTTGTAGACATTCAGAACCGCAGAACAGAAGAACCGAGGAATTATGAACAGAAGAAGTTAGCACCAACTAAAGATTTGGGTATTCGATATGTCTCCGAAGCCCCGTAAACGTATTACCCGAAACTATAGAAACATTAACACCCTCACATGAAAAAAGCATCATTATTCGCAATCTTTTGCCTGCTCAGCATAGTCAGCTACCCCCAATCCACCGAAGCCGACCTGGGGTCGCTCGACGCTTACATCGAACAAGCGCGGCGGGACTGGAAAGTTCCAGGCCTGGCCGTGGCCATCGTCAAAGACGGCGAAGTACTGCACGCCAAAGGCTACGGCGTGCGCAGCCTGAAGACCGGTGAGCCGGTGACGGAGGAGACCCTGTTTGCCATGGCCTCCACCACCAAGGCCATGACGGCGGCTGCGCTGGCCATGCTCGTCGACGAGGGGAAGGTCGACTGGGACGACCCCGTTGTAAAACACCTTCCCCAGTTCCGCCTGGAAGACCCCTACATCACCAGCGACCTGCGGGTGCGGGATCTGCTCACGCACAATACCGGCATCGGCAACGCCGACTTTCTGTGGTGGAAGACGGACCTGAGCTCCGAAGAAATCCTAGATCGCATGCAGTACGCCGAGACGGCTTACCCTTTGCGCGGCGGCTACACGTACCAGAATATCATGTACCTGGCCGCCGGTGAACTCATCGGACGCGTGAGCGGCATGCCCTGGGATGAGTTTATTTTCAAGCGCATTATGGTTCCGCTGAACATGAGCCGCAGCACGCCACTTCGCCGCCTGGCGGAAGAAAAGGAAAACCGTTCGACCCCTCACGACTACGTGAATGACGAGATCCAACCCATCGTCAATACCAACGCGGACAGGATCGGGCCGGCCGGCTCCGGCTGGTCCTGCGTAGCTGATATGGCCCGGTGGATGAACTTCCTGCTCGACAGCGCGCGGGTAGATGACACCCGGCTGATCAGCGCCGAAAACTTCTCGGAGCTCTTTTCGCCGCAAATCGTGATCCCCAAGAATCAGTTCTACCCAACCTCACAACTTACCCAGCCCTTCTGGACCACCTACGCACTGGGCTGGTTTCAGCACGATTACAGGGAGCATGCCGTCAGCTTCCATACCGGAAGTCTGGGGGGGACCGTCGCCATTTGCGGGCTGCTCCCGGAGCAGCGCCTGGGCGTCTATGTCTTCGGCAATCTGGATCACACCGAGCTGCGCCACGCCATTATGTACAAGGTGTTTGACACCTTTACCGGCAGGACCGACGGCCGAGACTGGAGCGCCGAGTTCCTGAACTTATATCATGACCTGCACGCCAAAAGCGAGACGGCGCAAGAGGAAAAGTGGGCCAAAAGAAAAAAAGGAACCTCCCGATCCTTACCTTTGAAGGCCTATACCGGAACCTATCAGGATCCCTTTTACGGTACGGTAGAAGTAGCACTCGTGGAAAATCAGTTGCATGCCCGGCTCTCCGCCGGATTGCAGGTTAGGCTCCGGCACTGGCATTTCGATACTTTCAGAGGATCTTTCAACCTCGCCTGGCTGGAGGACGATCTGTTTTCCTTTGAGCTGAATGAAAACGGAGAAGTGAGCGTTTTCAGGCGTAGGGACATTAGCTGGAAAAAGCTGGATGAGGAAAAGGAGAAGTAAACAAAAGCAGGAAAACAAGTAAATTCGAAACAACACAAAAAATACAATAACAGATGAACGACGCATTACGCAGCCAGTTTCCCGCGCTGCAACGAGAAAAACAGGGCGAAACGCTGGTATTCATGGACGGTCCGGCCGGCACTCAGGTGCCGCAGTCGGTCATCGATGCCATTTCAAACTACTATGAAAAGAGCAATGCCAATACCCACGGCACTTTTGTCACCAGTCAGGAAACCGACGAAGTGATGGATGCTGTACGCGCCGATATAGCCGCTTTGCTTGGCGCGGAGGGCCCGCACACCATTTCCCTGGGACAGAACATGACTTCTCTGAATTACGCACTGGCCCATGCCATGGTGCGCATCTTACAACCCGGCGACGAAATTCTGATTACCCAGCTCGATCACGAAGCCAACCGGGGCCCTTGGCTCAGCCTGCGCGAACACGGCATCGTGGTTCGCGAGGTGAAGCTGCTTCCCGAGGGCCGCCTCGACTACGACGATATGGAGCGCAAGCTCAACGAGCGCACCCGCCTGCTCGCCATGGGGTACGCCAGCAACATTCTGGGCACCGTTAATGACATCCCCCTCGCCCGGCGACTGACGCGGCAGGTAGGCGCCTGGCTATTGCTCGATGCGGTGCACTACGCTCCCCACTTCCCTATCGACGTGCAAACCATCGGCTGCGACTTCCTTCTCTGCTCGGCCTACAAGTTCTACGGCCCCCATGTCGGCATCCTCTACAGTCACCCCGGCCTGCTCGACCGCCTGCAGCCCGATCGCCTGCGCACCGCCGGACAAGAAGCCCCCTACTCCATCGAAACCGGAACGCTCAATCACGCGGCGATGGCGGGCGTGAGCGCAGCCGTCCATTTTATCGCTGGTTTGGGTGAAGGAGAACAGCTACGGGAAAAACTGAACGGCGCCATGGAACGAATCCATCAACACGAAATCGAAATGGCTAAAATGCTATACCGGGGCCTCGAAGAAATAGACGCTGTAAAAGTAATCGGCCCCTCCATCCGCGATCCCTTGCGAGCGCCTACCCTGGCCGTTGTGGTGGAAGGCCTTGCTCCACAAAAAATATGTGAACAACTCAGTCAGTACAATGTACTGGCCTGGGACGGCCACTTCTATGCACTTAGAGCAATCGAGGTTTTGGACCTGGTGGAAAAAGGCGGCGTAACCCGGCTAGGTATTTCGGCATATACCCAAGAGGAGGATGTTAAACGCGTGCTGACTGCTTTCCAGGAAATCCGTAAGGGTAAGTAGCCCTGCTACCGGCTTTTATTTATTAAATAAAATAACCAAATAGAATAATATTTATTTTATTTAATAAAAAAATGCTGTGTTATTTCGCCACTCTTGTGAAATCGGGGGATTCTGTTTTGGCACGTGTTTTGCATCTTTATAGATGAAGAGCAAAACAAATAAAAACATTAAAAAGTAGCGGACGTTTGATTTTCAACTAATCAGATGAAAAAGAGAATTGTCAAATAGCTACTACTGTTTAATAAGAGCATTTTATCTCGATTGTTCCCCGATTGGTATGGCAGCAACTGCATGAAAGTTTATCTTTCTGTAGTAGCTGCTTTTTTTTACACTGCCTCTTCTCTCCGGTTACTTATCGATGACTCAAGGCTGAATTGCCTGAAAGAAGAACATTCCTTCCGGATACTACTTTTATTTTCCCTATTTTCAGCCCTTCAGATTATAGTTACAATTACAATAGATTATGAGAATCGTGGGCATAGGCACATCTGCCGGAGGGATTGAAGCCCTCTCGGAGTTTTTGGTTCATTTACCATTAGACCTGGGGGCGCCCATTATCATCATCAAGCATCTAGCTCCCGACATGGAGTCCGCCCTGCAGGAAGTACTTACCAAGAAGACTACTTATCCGGTGGTGACTGTTACCGGTGAGCTTATACCACAGGCCAACACGATTTACCTCAATGCCCCCGGCCAACTGCTGATTTACAAAAAGCAGAAACTACAGGCCCTTTCCAAAGATACCGACATACACTTAGAGTATCCCATCGATCACTTCTTTGACAGTCTGGCCGGGGAAGTGGGGGAAGACACGATCGCCATCATTCTGTCGGGCGCCGGGTCGGATGGGGCGCGGGGCGCACGAAGCGTAAAAGAACAGGGAGGGCTTGTGTTGGTGCAGGATCCGCAAAGCGCCAAGTTCAAGCAAATGCCGAAAGCCGCCATAGACCTTGGAATTGCCGACCATAGCTTATCTGCCGCCGCTCTGGCTGAAAAACTGGGGAGAATATTCGAGCACAAGCAGGAACTGTCTGAAAAAAAGGCGCTGATCAACCTGGAAAGCAGAGCCGACCGTTCCTATTTCAACCGGATTCTGAATTACCTGAAGAACTATTCGGACATCGATTTCACCCAGTACCGGGAGCCCACCCTGATCCGGCGGCTGGAAAAACGCATTTTGCTTCATCAATCCAAAAACCTGGAAGATTATTTTAACCTGCTCCATGGAAACCGCAAGGAGATGGCTTCCCTCTTCCAGGACTTTATCATTAATGTAACCCAATTCTTCCGCGATCCGGACGCCTTTGAGCTCCTCTCCTCCAAAATCCTTCCTGAGATCATCGATAATAGCGATCCGGACAAGGCCATTCGCATGTGGGTGCCGGCCTGCTCTACCGGTGAAGAAGCCTATTCTCTGGCTATAGCCCTCAGTCAATACCTCGAGGAAAATAATATTGAAAGAGATTTTAAAATTTTCGGATCCGACATTTCGAAAGACGCGATCAATTTTGCCGCTGCGGGTATTTATCCAGCTAATATTGAGGTGAATATACCCGACAACCTGCTCGGCGCCTACTTTGTAAAGGAAGGTGATCATTACCTGGTTCGCAAAAAACTGCGCGAAAGGATGCTCTTCGCCGTACAGGATGTACTTAGAGACCCGCCCTTTATCCGCATGGACCTGATCTCCTGCCGCAACCTGATGATCTATCTCAAACCGGAAACCCAGCGGAGCGTGCTGGCTACCTTCCATTTTGCGCTCAACAGAAGCGCTTTTTTGTTTCTGGGTTCCAGTGAATCTACCGGAGAGTTGAGGCACGCCTTTGAAAAAATAAGCACCCGGTGGAGTTTTTTCAGGAAAAAGGAAGGCACTCAGGTCACGAGTATCCCGTCAAGGAAAAGGAATCTGGAAAAATTACACTGGTCTCCTTCGGGGGAGCATCATAGCTCCGCCCTCCCCTCCCGGAATAGCCTGCGGGAAGAAGAAAGCGTAGACCCCTTCACGCAGTTTCTGATAGACAATTATGCGCCAAAATCCCTCTTTCTGGATAAACACCTAAATATCAAATACATCCACGGGGAGATGGACCATATCCTGAAGGTGCCTCGCTCTCTTCCCCTGATGAACCTCTATAAAATGATGGACAAAGGAGATCTGAGCGTATTCCGCACCGGCGTAAAGCGAACCCTCAAATCAGACAAACCTACCGTACTGAAAAATATCAATCTGACGAAAACCAGTCAGGAAGTTGATTTGCATTTTCGTAAAATAGACCTTCCCGAGCTCGAGCTGGACACGCCCGTTATTCAGGTGGAAATCACCCCTTCCTCCTTCCAGGAAAAGACCTCCACCGAAGGGGAGGAGATGAGACAGATGGGATATCTGCAAGAACGGATAAAAAACCTTAAAGAGGAAGTCAAAGACGCCCGTAAACAAACCACTGAGCTGGTTAAGGAGCTGGAAACGACCAATGAGGAACTCGAATCCTCTAACCGGGAACTTTTGGCTTCCAACGAGGAATTGCAAAGCACAAACCTGGAATTGCAATCGATCAATGAGGAACTCTACAGCGTCAACAGCGAGCTTCAGGCTAAAAACGATGAACTCAACATCGCCAATGACGACCTGAAAAACTTGCTTAAGAGTACCGGCATCGGTACCATTTTCCTCGATAATCAACTTCACATTCGCCGCTTTACGCCGGCCGTAAAACAGCAATTCAACCTCATCGAAACCGATGTGGGCCGGCCGATTACCGATTTCTCCTATACCTTCGACGGTCTGGATATCGGAGAAATATGCAAGGAGGTCTTTAACTCCTTAAACAGCTTCGAAAAAGAAGTAACGGATAAGAAAGGCAATCACTCCCTGTTGCGGGTATTACCCTACCGCACGGAGGAAGATGAAATTAAAGGCCTGGTCTTAACTTTTGTCGACATCAATGAACTGGTCGAAGCAAGAGGACGATCCTTACAAAGAGGAGAAAAGTTCAGTGTTCTTTTTGAAAATTCCGATCTGGTGCTTCTGATGATCAACGCCGATCAGCAAATCAACAGCGCCAACCGGAACCTGGGTAAGTACTCGGTACAACAGCTGGAAGGAAAGCCGCTCACGTATTTTGTTCCCGATGACCGAAAAGAAAAGATCAATCAGCTCATCGAAACGGCTTTCCGGGAAAACCAGAAAAGTAAAATTGTTCTTCCTTTCCCGGATATGGAAGACAAAACGGCTTTTTTTGATTTAACATTCATTCCTTCCAAGCAAAAAGAGGAGCACGCTTTCATTCTCGTCAGCGCGGAGGACGTCAGTCTCCGGGAACTGCTCAAGGAGGAAGTCAGCTTCTCGCTGACTCAGTACGAGAGTTTCATGAAACATACCCGGCGCCCCATTGCCTTAATCGACCGGGAAGGCAAGGTCACCGCAGCTAATTCTTCTTTTCGTTCCATGTACAAACAGCCCATCGAGGCAGGCTATGATTTTTACGGTCTTCTGGAGGATCAGGACAGCGAGAAGGTCAAGCATATTATCGGAGAAATTTTCGAAGGGAAACCCTATGACATTCTGGAAATAGATCTGAAAGAGAGATCTAAGGCGATTGAAAAATTTTCCCTGTTCGCCACCCCCATCATCTTACAGGAAAGTATACAACAAGTTGCCCTGATCAGTGAGACAGAAATAGAGTCCGGGCAACAGGAAAAAGAATAACCCTAAAGCCTCCCTTACCTGGTGTAGAAGCTTTTTCAGTTTCTTCCCCTCTTAATCTCCAGTTTTCTCATTTTGGAATACAGGGTTTGCGGATTCAGACCCAGGAGTTCGGCAGCGCCCCCGGTACCGCTAACCTTCCAGTTGGTCTGTTCCAGGGCTTTCAGAATATGCAGGCGTTGCATTTCCTCGAAAGGCAGGATGGAATCCTCTTCCGGGGTTTCATTTTCGGCCCTTTCCCGGTTGTCTATCTGGTCAATGGGATCCCAGTGGCTCAGAGACAGCATATGCCCTTTGCTGAGGATGACTGCCCGTTCGATGATGCTTTCCAGTTCGCGCACGTTACCGGGATAATCATAGCTCATCAGTTTTTCCATGGCCTCCGGCGGGATTTTGTAAATCTGCCTGCCGATTTTTTCATTGTATTTTTTGAGGAAGTGCTCTGCCAGCAGGGATATATCGTCACGTCTTTCCCGCAGCGGTAAATTGTAGACGGGAAAGATATTTACCCGGTAATAGAGATCAGAGCGAAACTTGCCTTCATGCACCTGTTCTTTCAAATCCCTGTTCGTCGCCACGATGATACGCACGTCAACAGTAATCACCTCATTGCCGCCGACGCGGACAAATTCCCCTTCCTGCAATACCCGCAAAAGTTTTGGTTGCAGCTCCAGGGGCAACTCTCCGATCTCGTCCAGAAAAAGGGTCCCTCCGTGGGCCAACTCAAAGCGCCCGGGTTTTTCCCTAATCGCCCCGGTGAAGGCTCCTTTTTCATGGCCGAACAATTCGCTTTCAATCAGATGCGTGGGAAGCGTACCGCAGTCCACCTTAATCAAGGGGCGTTCCGATCGCCGGCTTCTGTAATGGATAGCACGGGCTAATAATTCCTTTCCGGTACCGGTCTCTCCGTAGATCAGCACCGTAGAATCGGTCGGGGCTACCTGACGGACCTGATGCAGCACCTTTTTGTAGGGTGCGCTGCGGCTGATTATATTTTCAAAATTATACTGAGAAGAGACTTCCTCCTGCAAATAGACGTTCTCCTCTTCCAGCTGTTTGGAGAGGTTGTCAATCTCGACAAGCGCCCGTCGCAGGCGGGTTTCCTCATGGCGTTGCTGGCTGATATCGCGGGCAACCATACTCACCAGCACCTCCCCTCCGGCCCGGATACGCGCCAGATGAATGTTCACCGGAAAGATAGAACCGTTCTTTCGCTGAAAAAACCCTTCCACCTGCATGTTTTTTTCACTTTTCAGGTTCCGCCAAAGAGTTTCCCATTCCTTTCTCGTTCGTTCAGCTTCTATATCCATGATGCTCAACTCCTTCAGCAATTCCCCTTTTTCATAGCCCAGCTGCCGAATGGTGGCCGGATTAACGTAGGAGAACCGGCAATCGGAAGTCAGCCAGCACACCATGTCTGTCATTGTATCGAATACCTTCTTCTGGATGAGCAGGTCTTTCTCCGTTTTGTCTCTTATTTCCATCTGCTGAAAAAAACCCCGGATGCGAATCACCTGATCCCGTTCCGAGACGGCTTCGGCGCGGAAGAACAAATTTTTCTTCTCCCCCTCCCATTCGAACCAGAATTCCCACTCAATGGCCTGCCGGTTTTCATATAACTCCCGCAGCGCCTTGGTAAGCCAGATGAGCTGCTCGCTACTCAGGCGTTCTCTGAGCAATCCCGCGATATTTTCCCGGTGAACGGGATAGTCCTGTTTTTCCAACTGGAACAGAGAGTAGAAGGAAGGGGTTACAACTAAACTACCCCGCAACAGGTCCCACTGCCAGGCAGCTATGCCCTTATAAGCGATGCACCAATCCAGTAATTCCCGCCTTTGCGGCGACAAATTTAAAAAGGAGACTAAGCACAGGACATGGTCTTTCTCTTCTTCCATGATCATTTGAACCATAGATGGGACTAAGGCTGCTTTGGCAGAAGTAAAAAAAGTATGGCGCTTCAGTTTTTCTCCTTTTTGCAGCCGTTTCCAGTAGTGGGGGTAATTCCTCTCATTGAAATGGAAGTCGATATCAAAAACTTTCCGTTGGAGGAGATCCTTCTCTTTGTAACCAAGGGCCTGGTTGAAATTCTCACTCGCACGGACAATGAACCCTTGATTATCCACCCACAAAAGGCCATCTGCGAGGGATAACAGGGTTTGGTAGTATTCTTTAAACCTGGATACTTCTTTTTCTTTCATTCCATCCAATTCTCACCCTTACGGGCGCTTAAGGATCGCGTCCCAAGTGCGAGTATCGCATGGGAAGTGTAAAGTACAAGCCGTACGCTGACCATGGATTCTCACCATATTACCACCCAGTGAGACCAAAAAATCAATATTAAAACGATGAGAATTTAAATATAAAATAAAAAATCGAAAATCGAAAAGGGTTTCCGGCGAACGCGAATTGAAGTGGTTTCAACTTTCTTCGTTATATTTCTACTTGTTCGCCGACCTCAAAGACGTTCTCGGAAGGAATGTGAAAAAAACGGGTGGGGTCCTGGGATACTTTCATCAGATACTTGAAGATAAAGTCCCGCCACAGGCTCATCCCCACTTTGCGCTCCGGCACGAGCGTTTCGCGTCCAAGAAAGTAGGTAATATCTTCGAAGTCAATTTCCGATATTTTTTCAGGATACTTTTTATGCGCCAGCATGCGGCTGATGTCAATCCGGTCCATATAGCCGTACTTGACCAGCATACGGTAGAAGCGGTTGCCCATATCCTCCAGGGTGAGGCGTTCTTCGGCCGGAACGTAGGGGACGTTGCGGATACCTACGGTCAGGAAAACCACCTGTTTGTGAATGACCTTGTTGTGCTTGAGGTTATGGACCAATGCAGGCGGCGTCACCAGGATGGTGCCGGTCATATAGATGGCGGTGCCGTCGACGGTGACATAGTCGGTGCGGCGAAAATCATCGACAAACTCCTTGAGCGGCTGCAGATAGCCGCTGCGCTGTTTTCTGAGCAATTCCCGGCCGCGCACCCAGGTGTCGTACAGGATGTAGATGGCGACACCTACCAGCAGCGGGAACCAGCCCCCTTCCAGTATTTTGAGCAGGTTGGCGGAGAGATAGCCTACATCGGCAACCAGGAACAACAGGGTCAGGCCGAGTGTGGCACCCAGCGACCACTTCCAAAGGTCACGCATTGCATAAAAAGCCAGGATGTCCGTAATGACCATTGTAGAGGCCACCGCCACGCCGTAGGCGCCTGCCAGCGCCGAGCTCGTCTGAAAACCGATGACGACCCCCAGGGTAGCGACCAGCATCAGCCAGTTGACCGGAGCGATGTAAATCTGGCCGGCTTCTTTTTCTGAGGTATATTTAATCGGCAGACGGGGCAGGTATCCCAGTTGCACCGATTGGAAGGTCAGCGAAAAGACCCCGGAGATAATCGCTTGCGAAGCGATGATAGTGGCAAACGCCGAAAGTCCCACCATCGGATACAGCGCCCAGTCAGGGACCAGGTAATAGAAAGGGTTTTCCGCCGCCTCGTGGTTGTTGAGCAGCAGGGCCCCCTGTCCGAAATAGTTGAGCAGCAGGCCGGGTAACACAATGGCAAACCAGGCCAGCCGGATGGGTTTGCGGCCGAAATGCCCCAAGTCGGCATAAAGTGCTTCTCCTCCCGTCACCACCAGGAAGATGGCACCGAGTACATACAGCGCCTGAAGTTTTTCTCTTAAGAAAAACTGGATGCCGTGAAGAGGGTTAAGCGCCGCAAAAACATGCAGGTTTTCGAAAATGGTTGTCAGCCCCAGTATGCCCAGCACGGTAAACCAGACCAGCATCACCGGACCGAAAAGCTGTCCTACTCCTCCCGTACCACGCCGCTGCAATAAAAATAAACCGGCGAGGATTACAATCGTAATGGGCACCACATAGGGTTCAAAGATATCCGTAGCTACGTTCAACCCCTCCACCGCACTCAACACCGAAATCGCAGGGGTAATAATGCCGTCGCCAAACAACAGGGTGGCTCCGAAGATGCCCAGAAAAAAGATAAAGGCGCGCTTCCGGCTCTTATTCTGCGGAATGACCAACTCCATCAGCGCCAGAATACCACCCTCCCCGTCGTTGTCGGCCCGCATGATAATCACAAGGTACTTAAAGGAAATGACCAGAACCAGCGACCAGAAAATCAGGGACAGCACGCCCAGGATATTGGCGTCGGTAATTGCTACTGCGTGGGGCCCGTGAAAACATTCCCGAAAGGCGTAAAGCGGGCTGGTACCGATATCTCCGTAGACGACTCCGAGGGCGCCGAGGGAGAGGAGGAGCAAGCGACGTTGAGTGTTATCTTGTTTTGCAGACAAGGGCTTTGGACTTAGTTAAGCGAAAAATGCTGAATGCCTGGTTTTTCTGGATTCAGGCCTTGGAATGACCGCCTTGCGAATTCCACGGGTTTATCTAACCAGATCGTAAAGCGAAACGGGCGGACCGAATACGGGCATCCTCTTCACTGCATTTTAAATCAAATTCTCTCTGCGTTTGTTCATCCCGCCCAAGCCAACTTGTTTATTCGTAAAACGCCTCTCCTGACCTTGTGTTGACGACACCTCCAGCTGCTTCCTGCGCCTCGTTCAGGTAGGCGCGTATCTCCTTTGTATCGAAGAGCTGCTGAGCATCGTGGAAGCTTTGCCAGGCCTGGGAAGGGTCCGTTTTCATCAGTTGCTTACCCTTCGACAATTGAACCTGATACTGATCGATCGCCTCTAGGTTCTCCTCCACGACAGGCGTTGACTGATACTTGCCGGCTTTTGCAAAGCGGCGGCGGGCGCGTTTCAATTTCCCGTCTTCGAGAGCGAGCAGCCCTTTTTTCAGGTACTTCTCGTATTTGCCATAAGCTTTGGCCCGTTGAACATCACTCCGGATCGCTTCGTTTTCGATGAAGCGGCTAGCCAGTCCGAAAAAACGAGTACTCGCCTCCTGGTCTCCTTGGTCGAGGGCGGATTGTCCGTGTTCGCGCAGGGTGCTATAGGCGTTTTCCCGGATGCGCTGCAGGTAGTCGCTATCCCGGTAGCCTGCAGCTTCTTCCAGCGTCTGAGCGGCGGCTTCGTATTGTCCGTTGAAGAAGGCATCCTGCCCTTCCTGAAGCAGCTGATAGTGTAAGCGGCCTTTCAGTTCTTCGATCCGCTGTTCTACTTCCGGAGTGGCCTGGAGTTTTTTCGCCGCTTCATAGGCTTGCAGGGCCTGTTCATGCTGTTGTTGCCGGAAGGCTTCGTCTCCCTGACTGAAATACTGATTGTATTGCGACTGCCGCTCCAGTTGCATCAGGCGATCGAACTGAGGCTGTTCCCGCTCTTCGATGAGCAGCGACCTGGCAGCCTGGGCCTCCTGCAGTGCGGGCTCGTAGTCGCCATTGTGAAACAATTGCTCAGCCCGGCGCAGCCGCTCCTGAACGAGGTATTGTCGCTGCTGCGTAGCCCGATTCAGTTCCTGCTGCACCTGTACCGACAACTGTTCGTCAACAGTAGCAAATTCCGGGAAAGACTCCCGAAGGTGCTTTTCAACCAGGGCCTGTCCCGATTCGAAAGCTAGCTGCGCCGCCTTCCAGTCCTGCTCTGCAAAAGCCGCCCTCCCCTGCGCGAGCTGTTCGAAATAAGGAGTGTAAAAGGATTTTACCCGGCGTTGCGCATCCCGGGCTTTTCGCTTCAGGTCTTTGTCCTTCCGTCCTGCCGCATCAGCCTTGGCCTCGTCAAAATGCGCCAGCGCCGCCCGCACATCCGAAGCCGCAATAGCACTTATACCCTCCCGGAACCGTTGGTCGAAGGAAGAAAGTGCATCCGCTTGCTCGTATTGCTCCCAGTTGGGATTCTGCGCCGGTAGCAACGGATTACCAAGGAGATAAAAAATCAGGAAAGCCGGCAGTAATATGGTAGTCTTCATATGGGATGGAGATTGGTTCTGGGCTTAATTTAAAAATAATTATTTATACCGGTAAATGGCAAAAACCGAAATGGTAATGAAAGGATCCACCAGATTTTTTTAATTTACCCATCGAAGTGGTTTTCACACTTCGACGGCAAAAAATCTAGTTAAATGCAACCATCCCGGTTAGTAGCCTTCTCCTTATTTCTTTGTCTTTTCACTTTCCTTCATCAAACAAGAGCTCAGAGCCGCCTGGACACCCTGCAGGTGATCGTCCAAAGCAAGCGGCAACCGCTGTCCGCCGTGCTGGAAAGGCTGGCGCAAGTCTACGAAATCCGCATTTTCAAACCAAAGGGAACGGGAAGAGAAGCAACCGTAACACTGGATCTACCCCCCACTCCCCTGCCTCAGGCAATAAGCCGGCTACTGGAAAACAGCGACCTGAGTTACCTCATCTACCGGGATCAGGCCATCGTGATTGGCGACCGCGCCTTTATCGAACGGGATTTCGGCGCCAATTACTTTGAAGCCCTGGAAAAAGCCCTGAAGACGGAAAAGGAACAGGAAGAGGCGGAAGAGGGGCCTATCATTATCGGAGCGCTGAGCCGTCTTTCCGCTGTGGGAAAAGCGAAGGTCAGCGGCCAGGTGACCGACGCTGAAGACGGCGAGCCCTTGACCGGGGTCACCCTTTATTTTCCGGAACTTGAAGAAGGAGCCGTCACAGATGCCGAAGGTTTCTTTGAATTGAATCTGCCCACGGGGGCGCATCGGCTGGTGGTTCAATACGTAGGCTACGGCGAAAACCAACTGGCGCTGGAAGTATACAGCGACGACGAGCTGCCTATTACCCTGTCAAAACAAAGCATTGCCCTACAGGAGATAGTAGTGGAAGCCCGGGCTCCCGACGCCAACATCGCCCGGGTGGTGGCCGGCGTCACTCAACTGGATGTGAAATCGATCAAAAAGCTGCCTGCTTTTCTCGGCGAGGTCGACCTAATTCGGGGCCTGCTCCTCCAACCCGGCGTCAGCACTATCGGGGAAGGAGCAGCGGGCTTTAACGTTCGGGGCGGTAATATCGATCAGAACCTGATCATGCAAGACGAGGCATTCCTGTTTAACAGCTCCCACGCCCTGGGGTTTTTCAGTACGTTTAACAGCGATCTGGTCAGCAGCGTAAAATTGTATAAGGGCATTATGCCGGCACAGTACGGCGGGCGGCTGGCCAGTGTGCTGGACGTGGAAATGCGCAACGGCAGTTTTGAAGACTTCCGTATGCAGGGGGGGCTCAGCCCCGTAAGCGCGCGCCTGAGTATGGAGACGCCTGTGCTCAAGGGCCGCAGTTCCCTTATCGCCGGTTTCCGGGGGGCTTATTCCGACTGGATACTGGGATTGATAGAGGTGCCGGAGGTGCAGCAAAGCGCGGCTTCTTTCTATGATGCCAACCTGCGCTATACCCATCGTCTCAACGAGGTGCACAGCCTTAGCCTGTCGGGATACAGCGCCTGGGACCGGTTTCGCTACGCCGATGAGTTCGGTTTTAATTACCGAACGAACTCCGTGCAGGGTTTTCTGCGTTCCGTTTTTTCCAAAACCTGGCTGTCGCGTTTCTCGCTTACCTATAGTCAATATGAAAACCGGGAGGAGGATTTCAGCGGAGGCGACGCCTCCGTGCTTGAAAATGCCGTGGCTTACCTGAAAGCCAAAGAGCAGCTGACCTTTACGCCGGCCAGTGATTTGTCGGTCGACGGGGGGCTGTCCCTCATCCGGTATTGGGTGGAGCCGGGGCGCGTCGAGCCTGCCTCGCCGGAATCCACGACCTTGCCCCGGCAGCTGGAACAGGAAAAAGGCCTGGAAAGCGCCGCCTTTCTCAACGCCGAATGGTCGCCCAGCGCCGCCTTTTCGCTTTCGGCGGGTTTGCGTTTTGTCTGGTACGCCTATTTGGGGCCACATACCGTTTTTCAATATTCCGGCGATGGACCGCCGACCCTGCCCGCAATAACCGATACCCTACGATACGGCAAAGGCGAGCGCATTGCTTCCTACTCCAGCCTCGAACCTCGTTTTTCGGCCCGCTACCGCCTCGGCCCGGCTACCTCGCTGAAGGCAGGCTACAGCCGCAGCGCCCAGTTTATCAATCAGATCACAGATGCCGGCTCGCCAACGCCCACCAGCACCTGGCAATTGAGCACGCCGACTATCGCCCCCCAGCGCTCCCACAATTTTTCTGCCGGTTTTTTCCAAAATTTCCGGAACAACCAATGGGAAACTTCCGCGGAGATATATTATCGCATCATTGATGAATTGTTCGATTATCGTGATTTTGCCGACCTGACGGTCAACGAGCACCTGGAAACCGAATTGCTGCCGGGGGAAGGACGTGCCTATGGCCTGGAATTGAGCGTCAAACGCACAAGCGGCCGCCTGAATGGATGGATAAGCTATACCTTATCGCGCAGCGAGCTAAAGGTGCAAGGCGTGGCCAACGACGCCTGGTATCCGGCCAATTTCGATAAGCCGCATGACCTGACGCTGGTGCTCAACTACCAGCCGAGCAAGCGGCATACGCTGTCCCTCAATTTTAACTATAGCAGTGGCAGGCCCACTACCGGCCCCATTGGCTCCTATACGCTCGACAACGGCCTGAAGGTGCTGGATTACTCGGCGCGCAACCAGCTACGCATCCCCGATTATCACCGTCTGGATCTGGCCTACACCTTCGGCCAGGGGTACAATAAAAACAAGCGCTTCAAAACTAGCTGGACGGTTTCCATCTATAACGTGTACGGCCGCCGCAACGCCTTTTCCGTATTTTTCACCCAGCAAGCCTTCAACCCTCCAAAGGCGAAGCGATTGTCTGTTCTGGGCGGCGTTTTTCCCTCTTTGACCTTTAACTTTGAATTGATATGAAATATCTCATTGCCTCATGGACCACGGTGCTGCTGTCGGGTCTCCTTGTTTCTTGTGTTGATGAAATTCCCTTGCCGGATTACGGCGCGGAGCAGCGCAAACTGGTGGTCGAAGGACGGGCCATAAAAGGAAAGCCTTCCCGTGTATTCGTGCAGCTCAGCCGAACCACCGATCTGAGTATACAGGGGGTTCCCATTTTCATAGAAGATGCAGAAGTTCGCCTTTACAGCCAGGGCGGCGAAAGTACTGCCCTTATTCATCAGGGCCGGGGATACTATTCAACAGAACTAACAGCAGGCAGTCCCTTCGATTTGCAAACCGGCCAATCCTACCGCGTTCAGATCGAACTGCCCAACGGCAGCCGTTATCAATCCAGCTGGGAACCGCTGCACCCCGTTCCGGAACCTGACTCCGTCAGGTTCAGCGAAGTAGACAAGCCAGTGCTCAATGATGCCGGCAACATCGTCACGCAACCTCATGTCGAATATCAACTTACCACTCCGCTCATTCCCAATGGGTATACCTCACCGGTGGCCTTGCTCTGGGAGGCCGAAGGGGTGTTCCGTTTGTACGAATCTCCGACTCTGCTCAACCCGAGAATCTGTTACATCACAGAGCAGGTAGCCGGTGGCCGGGTCAAGGTGTTCAGCGACTTGAGTAATGCATCAACCGGTCTTGTCCGCTATCCGGTTTTGGAAAAAGAAATTGACTGGCGCTTTACGACCGGCTACTTCCTCAGTCTTTATCAATACAGTCTGTCCAAGGGCGCCGCACAATACTGGCAGCAGGTGGATCAGGTCATACAGCGGGATGGCGGATTATTCGAAACGCCACCCGGCGGCATCCCCAGTAACATCAGCAACCTGGACGATCAGGATGAGCAGGTACTGGGTTACTTTTTTGCCGGCGCCGTCGATACGATACGACTCTTGATTATGCCGGATGAGCTGAGCCGCCCTCTCACTCTTTACTGCGACACCCAGTTTGGCGAGGGCGGCGACGTTTGCTTCGACTGTCTGCAATGGCCGCATAGCACGCTGCAGCGCCCCGCTTACTGGTGATCGATATGCTTTTTGCGGCAGCCATTTTTTATTATACCGAAGTTCTTGAAATTTTTCAGCGCATGACCCGACTTCTGTTTCTTTGTTTTGCTCTACTGCTCTGCCTGCCGCTTAGCGGGCAGCAGGATCCTTACGCCCTGCACTTTGACAAACCCTTTTACACTTCCGGAGAAATCATCTGGTTTACCGTCTACCCCCCTGATTCCAGTCTTTCCCCTCTGCCCGCCGTGCTTCGCCTCACACTCCACAACCCCGCCGGAACCGAAGTACAACGCTTCCACCTGCGGCAATCTGATACCAGCCTGGCCAGCGGTTACATCCGGATACCTTACGATTGGCCCAGCGGAAATTACCGGTTGGCCCTGCAATGTCCGACGGATGCACGAAGCGATTCCGGCACTTTGATCAACACCCTGATCCCCGTTTACAGTGACCTGGAAGCGCCCCGGTCGCCGGCTGAGTCAACTGAAGCTGACCGTAGCGACCTGCAGTTTTCAAAGGAAGCGGGAAGCCTTCAGGTTAGTGTAGACCTTGACAGGAACAGCTACCAACCTGGCATGATGGTAGAAGCCAACCTTTCGGTAAAAGATGAAAAAGGAAGTCCGGTTCCGGCCAGTGTTTCCGTTTCCGTTACCGACCATCCCCTGGTCGGTGATCGCCACTTAGGTCAAACGACCTTTCGAACCTCCCCTGCCGGGCAAGCGCCCTGTCCCGCCCCCGGCTCTGCTATGATTTTTCAGGGACAGGTGCTGGACTCTACCGGCGCGCCCCGGCGCACCTTTTCCCTTAGCGCTTACCTCTACCCGCTCGACACTTTTCTGTACACTCAAACCGATACCCTGGGGTTCTTCACGCTACCCCTGCCCGATTTCTACGGTGAAGCCCATATTCAGTTTGCCGACTTTCTGGATAAAGGCATCCGGATCAAAAAGAAAATGCCGGCAGCACAATCGCCGACAAGAAAGCTGCTGTACACCCAGACGGTCATCGATTACTTGCGGCTCAGCCGGCAACGAAAAAAGATCTACCAACTCTACGGATCGCTGGAGATGCTCGTCGAGCCCAGTCTGCCGGACCAACAGCGAATGCCTGGAAATCCGGATCGCTTGATTCGCCTAAGCGACTATGAGCTTTTTCCGGATATTCCCACTTTGTTCCGCGAACTGTTGACTCCCCTGAAGTTCCGAAAGGAAGACGGCCGGCCGGCTGCGCGCATGTACAACCCGGAAAGCCGCCAGTATTACCGGAGTGAACCCATCTTCCTGATCGACGGTCAACTGACCAGCGATGCAGCCTACATCGCTGAGCTCGACATCGATCGCATCGAGTCCATCGCCCTGTACTTCGACCCGGTAGGACTAAGCGAACGGTTCGGACGGCTGGGACTAGGTGGCGTAGTGATCTTGAAAACGACCGGCGCACCGGTTTCCCTGCCTTCCGGAGTGGCTCCCAACCGCTTTACCATCACGGGCCTGCAGCCACCCGCTGTTTTCCCCGTTGCCAATTCCGGCGAACAGCCGGCCTTCCGCCCGCTCGTATTCTGGCAGGGCAACCTGCGTACGGACGCAAGCGGAAAGGCCAGGATAACATTCCAGCATACCGACGACCTCAGTAGATTCAGGATCAAGGCAGCGGCCCGGGACGAAGAAGGACACATGGGTTTCGGCGCCGGCGGGTACAGTGCAGAGCAGTGAGACTACTGCGTACCCGGCCCGATTCAAGTTGCCACGAAAAAGTATTGAGCACCCGGGAGAACCACAGAATAGAGAATCCCCCCCACCCTCCTGCCCGGTTTTCATAAGGAGTTGATCCTGCTTTATGAACTTGCACGCCTGCGTCCGGCTGATAACAAGATGGCCATCGATACGCGTAAGGCAACGTGAACTCTTTTCACTTCCTGAATATTTAACAGCGCTGAAGTGGACATTGGGGAATAAATCCCCTAGCTTTGCATTGTATCAAAATTATTTCATTGAAGGATCGCGTCAGTTCATACATGAAAGCTCTACTTCGGGAAGGCGATATTTACTTCAGTAATAATGAGGGAGAATACTTTATTCACAAGGTCCTGCGACTGGAAGAAGGGAAATCTCCCGTGATGCACATCCTGACGCGGGGCCCCCTGACTCAAAAACCACGTGTCGATCAATTCAAAGACTATCCCACTTACCGGAATCATCACCCACTTGAAGCCCGCCGCCGTAAAGAGGTCAACTACCTCGGCAACCGGCCGGTTGAACACCAGGAACTGAACGGCTACCTGGCTTACCTGAAGCACAATGACTATGATGCCTATCTGGTCGAACGCGGTCAGGATCCCGACGACATTTACGAGAAGGCCGGCGATGCCTATAACCGCGGCGTAGATTGCTTTGAAGAAGAAGAATATCAGGCCGCCATCAACCACTTTGACCGCGCCCTGCGACTCTATCCCCCTCTCCGCGTTGCGCATCTGGCCCGCGGCTATTGCTTTTTGGCGCAAGCCAACCTCGAACGCGCCTGGGAGGATCTGCGCACCGCCTATCATCATTTCAACAATGACGAGGATCTGGGCCGACTGCTCGTCAATATCTCCCTGGAACGCGGAATGCCCGATTCGGCCACTGAATACCTGGAACCGCTGATCGAGGATCAACCCGATGATCCGGAACTGGTCATGTACAGGGGGTATATCTTTCTGGAACAAAAAAGTTACGGCCAGGCCTGGGACGCTTTTCGCTACGCTCAGGAACTGGCGCCCGAAGACCCGCAGTACTTCTACAATCTGGCTTGTTACCACGCCGTACGTTACGAGCGCAATGACGCCCTGGAGTATCTCGAACTGGCCCTACGTCGCGGCTATGACGACCGCGAGTATCTCCTCTTCGACCGCCACCTGCAAAGCATTCAAACCACCAAGGGCTTTGCAAATTTGGTCCGCAGCTTCTTTCCCTCCCTCTGATAGAAAATTAGTGTATCTCCAGCTTGTCGCGGATTATTGTTTGAGCCGCATCAGGGTAGAGAAAGCCAGATCTAGATCTTCGTTTTTCACGATGATGTTAAATTCATTGGAAGTGGAGATCAGCTCGACGAGGTTTACACCCGCCCAGGCCAGGTCTTTAAGAATGTAATAATAAACGCCGTACAAAGAGCGGTTTTCCGCCGGCAGCATCAGCGTAATGGCCGACAGGTCCTCCTCTTTATCCAGTAGTTTTTCTCCCGTAAAGAGCTCCTCCATTTCTTTCTGCATTGCCTCGTTGACGATGACAGTGGTTTCCGCGATACCCTGACTGAAGGTAAAAAATCCCTTGGGCTGCTGACCGACCAGGTCTAACAGCCGGGCCTGAGCAGCGAGCAGCGTATCTGAATTGGCGAACGTGTAGTCTTGCAAATTGGAGCGTACACTAATATCACTGAGCCGCCGAAAAAAGCGGCGCAGGTCCTTTTCCACAAAAGCGACCTCTCCGTGCTGCATGCGATTGATCGCCATGACGATCGCGCCGGGCTTCACTGGCCTGCCCAACTGCCGCTCCACCTCCGGCTGGTACTGCCGGGCCAGGGCGGACACATTGATCAAGCCCTGCGACAAGGCCTCCGAAACAAAAGGAGAGCGCGCCACCAGGCGAGTGACAATTTCGGATATGGTGATCACTGGATGATTATTGCGGGGGTTAACCCGGAGGAAATACCTGCCGGGACAGAGAAGCAAGGAGCGTCTCAAGTCATACCCCTATTTGTTAAATTCCTAACAATTAGTGAAAATTTAGTTCAATTTAGTCAATTTTTTGGTGAAAACCTTAAGCAGATTCTACTTTTACAGTCCTCTGAGAAAAAACACAATTAAGCGTTCGTGTTAAATCAATTAAATCTATGCATGTATTGAAATTCGGCGGGACCTCAGTGGGCAGCCCTGCCGGTATGAAGAATGTAGCGACACTCATCGACGACGGAACGCCGAAGGTAGTCGTTCTCTCGGCGGTTGCCGGCACTACCAACAAGCTTGTTCATCTCAACCAATTGCTCGAAGCGGGCCGGGTAGCAGAAGCCGGTGAATTTCTGGTAACCCTGCGCGAAGAATACGAAGTATTTATCTACGATCTCTTTCAGGAGCGAGCCGATATCCGCCATGGCCGGACTGTACTCGACCGGCATTTCCATTTTCTGGAGGAGACGCTGGAGCGGCCCTTCAGTGTTCAACTGGCCAAAGAGATCCTTGCCCAGGGCGAATTGCTTTCCACCCATCTGTTTCATTTTTATCTGCAGAGCCGTGGCCAGGAAGCCGTACTGCTGCCCGCGCTCGAATTTATGCGCACCGATCCTTACGGGGAGCCCGATCTGAGTTTCACCAGCGAGAAACTTCCTTCCTTGCTGGACTCCGGCATCCCCTGCTTTATCACGCAGGGTTACATTTGCCGTAATGACCGCGGGGAGGTGGATAACCTCAAACGGGGAGGCAGCGATTACACCGCTACCTTGATCGGCGCAGCCCTGGGATCGGAAGAAATCCAGATCTGGACCGATATCGACGGTATACACAACAACGATCCGCGGGTGGTGGAACACACCTATCCGGTTCGGCAGGTATCCTACCGGGAGGCGGCGGAGCTCGCTTACTTTGGCGCCAAGATCCTGCATCCTACCTGTGTGCTGCCCGCTGAGCGCCAGGGCGTTCCGATCCGGCTGAAGAACACCTTCGATCCGCAGGCGGAAGGCACCCTGATTTCGACCCGTCCTTCCGGCAGTACCGTGGCCGCCATCGCTGCCAAAGATGACATCATCGCGATCAAAATCCGCTCGCACCGCATGCTGATGGCCTACGGCTTCCTGCGCCGCGTCTTTGAGGTTTTTGAAAAATACCGCACCCCCATCGATATGATCACCACTTCCGAAGTGGCCGTCTCGCTCACGATAGACGATGCTTCTTTTTTGAAAAATATCCTGGCGGAACTGCGGGTTTTCGGAGAGGTAAGCGTGGAGACGGGACAGTCCATCATCTGTGTGGTTGGGGATAACCTGGGGAAGGAAAATACCCATGTACAGCGCATCTTCGCCGCCCTGGGCGATACGCCGGTACGCATGGTTTCCTACGGCGGCAGTAACAACAATATCTCTTTGCTCGTCAATAGGGTTTACAAAGAACAGGCGCTTCGCCTGCTCAACCGGCAGTTGTTTCCGGAACTGGCGGAGCGGTATGCGGTGGATGGTTAGTGTTTGGCTGTTAGCTGTAAGCGGTTGGCTGCTTAGCGGGGCTTAGCCCGGGTAGAGAACAGGTATTCGGGGCAGCGTATTGCTTGTAGCCTGGCCGGGCTGCGAAAACTATATATCCTCCGCTCGTGGTCCTCCCTTCAATACTTAAAAACAGGCTGTACCGGAATCTCCGGCCAGCCTGTCAAAGGTGTAATGCCAATCACAAACAGTAGAGGGTAGTGTTTCAGGTACAGGGCGGCGTATTAGTATTCATCGCCGCCGTAATTGCCACCGCCGCCGCGACGGCCGCCCTGGCGCTTATCATTTTGATTGAGGCGATAGGTGAAGCCGAGGGTCACGGTGCGGACGCTCCAACGGAAATCCCCTTCAGAATAAAGGTTTTCAATATCGGTGATAAAACGGTACCGGCGTGAGTTGAACACGTCGCGAACATTGAGATTCAGAGAACCTCTGCCTTTGAGGACGTCCATGCTCAAACCAGCGTCGAGGTAGGCAATCGCCTTGCGTTCGCCTTGCGGTCGTATTTGCGGTCCGCGATAATTGAACATGAGCTGGAAATCGAGTTTTTTCCAGAAGGTCATTCGCGAATTGACGCGACCTGTCCAGGCGTAGGTATCGGCAGAGAACTCTTCACCCAGGTTGCCACCGTCGGTAATGGAGCGGAAGAAGTTGAAGCTGCCGTTGAGTTTCCACCACTTGCCGATATCGCTGGATACGATCATTTCCAGGCCGAAGTTGTCCTCTTCCAGCAGGTTTTCGGGGCGGGAGATCGTTGTCGAGTCATTGAGCAGGCGCGTGATGCGGTCGATCACATCCGTCGTATGCCGATAATAAGCCGACCCGCTGATGGATACCTTGTCCCAGTATTTGAGATAAGTGATCTCGTAGGAATCGGTCAGTTCCGGATTCAGGTCAGGATTACCGCTGCGGATATTGCGGTTATCGCTGAAGCTAAAAAAAGGATTGAGATCCCAGAAGCGCGGCCGGCGAATACGTCGGCTGTAACTCACCTGTATGTTCTGGTCGGCGGGCAATTCGTACCCCAGGTAGATGCTGGGGAAAAGATTGAGGTAAGAGCGATCGTTGACCTCGTTGGTTTCCTCCAGTTCGGTGCGGATATCGGAGTACTCTGCGCGCAATCCTCCCTGCAGCGAAAAGCGACCGAATTTGTTGCCGGCGGTCGTGTAGAGCGCGTAGATATTTTCATCGTAATCGAAGATGTTAGAGAAGTTTTCGAGGAGTTCCCACTCCCCGGCATCGTTTTGTTCCTCTACCCGGTACTCATTGTCGATATGCCGGAAGGTAGAAAAGTAACCGGCTTCCAGACGTCCCTCCTCACCGAAAGGATGCGTATAATCGGCTTGCAGGAGCAGGCGGCGTTCTCCTTCGTCATTGAGGGAACGCTGTAAGAGCGGGTCCGTCCCGATGGGACGCATCATTTCGTCGACAAGCCGTTCTTCGATATCCGAGCTTTCCACTTCATCGTTGTTCTGAAACTGCACATCCACCGTCAGTTCCTGCTTTTCTTTATCGAAGTTGCGGCGATAATTGAGGTTGTATTCCACTGTTGACTCATTTTCTTTCTCGTTGTCGATCCGCTCGGTGATGTCATCCAGGATAAAGTCCTCGTCGTAATCGCGATAGATCGTTTCGTTGAAATTATCGTCATTCCCCTTGCGGTACAGAAAAGAGGTCGTCAGGGTGTTGGCCGGATTGAGGTAAATGTCGGCCCCCACCTGGGTATTTAGGCCAAAGCCCGTGCGGGTGCGGTCGCGATCCAATTCGGTGAAAAAAGTTGTATCGGACCGGAAAAACTGCTGAAAGGTATTACCACCGCCAAGGCGCTCGCGGTAGTTGACGCCAAAGTTGCCGAACAGGTTGATCCAGTTGCGGCGGATGTTTATATTGGCGGCCGCGCCGTGGTTGTGCGGCCAGCCGGTATTGAAATCGAAGGATCCGTTGATGCCTTCTTTTTTCTCTTTTTTAAGAATGATATTGATGATACCGGCCGTCCCTTCCGCCTGATACTTAGCCGAGGGGTTGGTAATGATCTCTACGGATTCGATCATATTGCTCTGCAGCAATTGCAGGCCCTGGGCATCGCCGATGCCGATCAGTCCGGAGGGTTTGCCGTCGATCAGAATCCGAACGCTGCCACTGCCCCGCAAGCTAATATTGCCTTCGCCGTCGACGACGACAGAAGGAATGTTATCGAGCAGATCGGCCGCGGACCCACCGACACGCGACAGGTCTTTTCCGACGTTGAATACGCGTTTGTCCAATCCGATTTGAAGCTGGCTCCTTTCACCGATGACCTCCACGCTTTCAAGCACCTCAGCATCAGGTGCGAGTATAAGGGTCCCCAGATCCACTTCGGGATTTTCCTCGCTGACCATTACATCCTCTATGGTTTTCGGCAAAAAAGAAAGAAAGTCGACCTTAATATCATAGGCACCTACCGGCACCGGGATTTCAAAATTACCTTCAATATCGGTTGTCCCGCCGGTAATCAGTTCTTGCGAATCTTTCGCCAGCACGGTAACGGTAGCAAATTCCAGGGGTTCATTGGTAGTCTCATCCAGCACCTTGCCGCGGATAAGAGCTTGCTCATTGTCTTGCGCCGACAGACCGGCCGCGGGAAGAACAATAGCAAGTAAAACGAATAACAAACGGGTGGGGAACATAATCCAGCTTTTTCTATGTGTTAAGTCAGGTAATCTAGGTGAAACGGTGTTTAAACAAGGAATTAGAGAGAATGTTGCTCTAATGATTTGTAATAAATCCTTTTTGTTTAAACTACAGTACAAAAATAGGGGGCTACTCTGAGGAGAGTTGGTAGCAAGTTTGAAGGAAATCTGAAGATTTTAATTATTCCAATATATCCCGGCTGTTTACTGGTGTTTTGTTAAAAAAGTCATCAGGAAGCGGCATCGGGGAAGCGCACTTCCAGAACGTGCCGCTCCTGCTGGTAGCGGTACCGGACCTGAAGGTTGTTCATATCGCAGATACGGCGCACGATGGCCAGGCCCAGGCCCAGGGATTCTCCGCTCTGACGATCTTTGCGAAAGCGGTTAAACAGTTCTTCGGTAGGAACCTGCGGCGGCGGGCCCGTATTTTGAATAAGCAACCGCTCTTGGTTGAGATCTACTTTGATGTAGCCCCCCTTGAGATTGTGACGCACGGCATTTTGGAATAAATTGGTTAACAGCACATCTGCCAGCACGGGATCCATAGGAACAGACACCTGCTCTTCAACAGTTTGTTCCAGCGTCAATGATTTGAGGCTGATCAGCTCCTCAAACTGATCGATGATGCTTTGCAGCAAAGCCGACATATTGCTGGGCCCCTCGCTCCGGAATTCTTCATTTTCAATTTTGGTCAGCAGCGAGAGCGACCGGCCGAGTTTGGAGAGCTTTTGGATAGATTGCTGTGCAGAGATAACCAGTCCCAGGTCCTGATCACCCAGATTGGGCGAGTCGAGGAGCAAATCAAGTTTACCGCGGGCGATGGAGAGCGGTGTTTGCATTTCGTGAGAGGCATTTTCGGAAAATTCTTTCAGCGCCTGGTATTCCCGGCGGTTGCGATCGGCCATTTTCCCGACGAAGTAGTTCAGCCGCTTAAATTCCATGGTGCTGGTCTTCGGCAGGTCCAGGGGTTCATTACTTTGGACGTTAAAGTCCCGGATCCGGTTGAGCGTCTTGTTGAAGGGCCGGAATATACGCGCGGAGAACAAGGCGCCAACCACGCCGACGACGATGAGCAACAACAGGAAAATCCGGCTCAGTGCCCGAATGACTGTCTCCATGATATCATCAGCCTCTACGATGACATCGAAGGTTTCCATATAATAATGCTGGTCGCCGATCTTTTGTACCGCGCTGAGTTTGTAATGGCTTTCCATACGCTTGAGGTAAGAATGCCAGACCAGCGTATCCGAAAAGCGGAAGGATTGCTCCCGGGCATCAGGCCCCAGCGGTATTACATCGAGCTTTTCGCCGTCGTAAGCAGGTACCTGCTCCCCGTTAGCGATCAGCTCCGCGATACGCGCCAGTCGATGCCGCAGAAAGCGCCGGTGTTCGGCATCGATCTCATCTTTAATGACGTGGTAGGCTATAATACCGCCGGCGGCGAATACCAGCAGGGTCATAAGCAGGTAAAGAGAGCTTATTTTGGTAAGAAGTCGCATGTGTATTTAGCGCCGGCCGACGGTTTCGTTGAAGCGGTATCCGACGCCGTATACATTGGTCAGGTAATCCTCTCCTCCGGCTGCCGTCAGTTTTTTGCGCAGGTTTTTTATATGTTGATAAACGAAATCGAAATTGTCGGTGAAGTCCATGTGGTCGCCCCACAGATGCTCGGCGATGGTTTGCTTGGTGAGGACCCGGTTTTTGTTGGCCAGGAAAAAGACGAGCAATTCGTATTCTTTGCGCGTCAGATTGAGCAGCCTGCCGTTGACCTCCACCTCCAGGGTATCCGTATTCACGCGGATTTCATTAAAGTCGATCACCTGCTGGCCTTCGAAATGCCGCCGCCGGTAAATCGCTTTAAGCCGGGCATTGAGCTCGGCGAGATGAAAGGGCTTGGTCAGGTAGTCGTCGGCGCCCAAATCCAACCCCCGGATGCGGTCGTCAAGCGCGTTTTTAGCCGAAATGATCAACACGCCGGGCTGTTTTTCCAAATCGCGAATAAGGTGCAATACGTCGAGGCCGTTGCCGTCGGGCAACATAATATCCAGCACGACGATATCATAGCGGAATACCGCCAGCTTGTCGGTGGCCTCGTAATAAGTGAACGCCTGTTCGCAAACGTAGCCTTCTTTAGTCAGATAGGCGCTGATATTTTCCGACAGCTCCCGGCTGTCTTCTACGAGCAGTATCTTCATCCCCTAAAGATAAGAAGGCATTCTGAAGTAATTTTGAAGCTTCAGCGGGCGCTTTCTGCTTTCATCGCCAGTCAGGACGGTGAATAGGAACTCTTAAATCAGTCCGCCTACCTGTTAGCGTGAAGCCATATAACTAAGTGCAGGGAATTTAATCTTGTCGGATCAAAAAGACGTCAGAAACCAGATATCAGACGCCAGACCTTCCAATAGGGAGTATCTGATCGTCAAAACTTCGTTCCTTGTACTTAGTACACTGTCAATTAAGTAACTTTCCGTTTTGACAGTGGCTTTTGGCGAAATGCTGCGTTGCTCGTCGGTCACAGAACCCCGGCTATGCTCCCTCCTCGCGCCTTGCCTTTCGCCAAAACCCCCATCCCAAAACCGAAAAGAACTTAATTGACAGTGTACTTAGGAACCTGCTGATAATAACTTCCCTATTTTGGCGGTATCTTCTTTCCGCTACCGGCGTTGCGGCTCAGTCACAGAACTCCGGCTATGCTCCTTCGCCGCGCCTTGGCAGCGAAAACAATACCCTCCCCAAAAACGGGATCTTATTATCAGCAGGTTCCTTAGTGCCTCGGGAAAAAGGGATTGATCATCGCCGGCCGCTTCCGTGTTACAAGACAAAACGAACTTCCTTTACTACAAAATGTAAAACCATGACCCAACTAGAATTCAAAAATCAGTACCTCGATCACGCCTCCGTTGAAGAGATGCACCACTTGCTACGCGAGTGGCAGTCGCAGGTCGAATTCTGGAATGCGGAGAGTGTCTTTTTTTACAAACTCGTCGATAAGTATTTTCTGAAATCCGCTGAGGCGGACCAGGGTGAGCATTTCGAAGCGCTGCTAAAACGCATTAACGCCTTCGTTGACCAGACGCTTCCCGGTATCCGGGAAAAGATCGAGGAGCAGAAATCCAAACTCAGCGCTCTGGTGGAAAATAAATTTGCCCAGAACGAGCAGCAAATCCGCGACAGACAACGCAAACTGGACCGTCGAATGCGGGAGGTGCAGTCGCACTTCCAAATCCTGAAGCAGGAAATTTTTGAGTCGGTAGAAGAAGTGAAGGCTTGATGTTGGGTGCTGGATGCTGGATGCCTGGCGTTAGCCTGGAATATTCCCTGGATAAGCCCCGACAAGCTCCTTCTGACTTCTCGGAGCGAAGCGAAGAGCCGTATGGCCCACTTCAATTTGGATGCTGGATCGAGCATCAACCATCCAGCAACGAGGCTGCTTCCAGTATTCCGCGGATTGCCTTTTTCTCTTCCTCCTTCAGTTCGGCAAGCGGGCTACGCACGTAGCCGCCCTGGTAGCCGCGCAGGGAGCAGGCGTATTTCAGCCCGGCGATGCCGTAGGTGGCGGTCACGGCCTGGTTGACGGGTACAAGCCGGCGGTAGAGCTCTTCTGCTTCTTCCCGGCGATCTTCCAAAAACAGCTTCTGCACTTTCACGCAGGCTTCCGGCGCGCAGTTGGCCAGGGCCATGACGGCGGCATCGCAGCCGAGCGTGAGGGCCGGGTACCAAATGGAGGCCGTTCCCACCAGCACCTGGTACCCATCGGCGGCGGCGGCCTGAAACTGCAGCAGCTGGGCGATGTTGCCCGTACTGTCTTTCATACCCACAATATTGGGATGGGCGCTAAGCTCCCGCACTACCGGAACCGGCACATTCAGGTGGGTGTACTTGGGAACATTGTAAAGCAGAATAGGAATATCACTTTCTTCGGCTATCCTTTCGTAATGCCGGATCAGCGCTGCGGCGTCCATTTTCCCTGCGTAGTAAGCCGGGGTAAGCAACAAGGCCAGATGTGCCCCCTTCTCGGCAGCCAGGTTGGTCAGGTGGATAGTTTCACGGGTGGACTCCATGCCGGTGCCAGCCAGGATCAGCCGGTGAACTGATGCCGCTTCCACCGTCTCTTCTATAAGACGCAGCTTTTCCTGCTCGGACAGAAAAACCGCCTCGCTGTTGGAACCCAGCACAAGGTAACCGCGAAGCCCGGTATCGTTCCATTTTTCAACATTGGCCGCGTGGGCCTCGTAATCGACCTCCCCGCTTTTGGTAAAGGGGGTAATCATGGGAGGGATAACCCCTTCGATGTGCATTTTTGACATAGTTCAAAGTTGGAAATGGGCCATACGGCTCTTCGCTTCGCTCCGAGAAGTCGGAATATCCAATCTTCCGGAGTACGAAATATTCAAAATTAATTGCAACATGCGCGTGCTGGAAAGGTAGCAGTAATAGTGGAAAAGCGAAAAAGGGTAGCGGAAATTTTTTCAATAAAAAAAGGAGTGCATCCTTTTCAGAATGCACTCCTTCACAGATAGAGAAATATCTTGACGCTGATCAGTTCAGGGCTCCGCGGCGCATGCGTCGGCGGAGTTTCAGCAGGGCGCGATCCTTGATCTGCCGGACGCGTTCGCGGCTGAGGTCGAAGTAATCGGCAATATCGTTCAGGCTGTGGGGCCGTTTGCTGTTGACACCGAAGAAGAGAGAGAGGATTTCGGCTTCGCGCGGCGATAGCGTTTTGAGCATTTCCACTGCTTCGATGCGCAGGGACTCTTCGTGGGTCAGCTTTTTATCCGGCTCGTCAATCTTATCGTCCTCCAGTACATTTTCGAGGGTAAAATCTTCCTCGCTGTCCATCGGCGCGTTGAGGGAACGACAGAGTTGATAAGACTGCATGCTCTGCTCGATCTCCTGTTCGGAGAGTTCCATCTCTTTGGCCAGTTCCCAGAGGGCCGGCTCGCGCTCCAGATCCTTGAGCAGCTGATCCCGCTTTTTCATGATCTTGCTGGAGGTAGTTTGTTGATTCTGCGGTACGCGGATTTTCCGGGCTTTGTCATTAATAGCCTGCAGAATAGTTTGACGAATCCACCAGACGGCATAGGAGATAAACTTAAAGCCTTTGGTTTCGTCAAAACGGCGGGCAGCCTTGATCAGTCCCATATTGCCTTCGTTAATCAGGTCGTTGAGCGACAGACCTACGTGCTGATACTGCTTGGCAACCGATACGACAAACCGCAGGTTTGCGCGAATGATGGTCGAGAATGCCTGTTCGTCTCCATTGCGGAATCGCTTGAACAGTTCCAGCTCTTCCTCCGGAGTCAAGACATCGTATTTGGCAATCTCATTCAGGTATTTTTCGATCGACCGGCTGTCGCGGCGAGTAATACTATTTGTAATGACTAGTGCCCTCATATGAATGGTTTAATTTTAAGTAAAACGCAACGCTTCTGATAATTGTTAAGTCCCAGACCTGGAGTTTTTGTTCAATGCTGCTTAAAAACTCATTGATCTCTTCAAAATCATTGGACTTGCAGTAATAGGGACAAGCGTATTGGTTTGTTGTTGTGGCGGTATCTTCCCGCCCGGTACGTTATCAGAAACACAATATTCACAAAAAAAGTTTCTTCCATGCATTTTTTCTACTAAATATGCCTGCTAAAGATAACACTTCCAATGATTTATCCTAAAAATAAGGCCCGCTTGTTCCCAAAAATTTGCCCGCTTGTTATTTTAACGGCATTTTCTTCGCTGAAGTGAAACTTTTCTGCGCTTTCACACGTATACATCTGAGTATTTTTTTGTTCCGGATCCTCCGTTGTTGCTTCCGATAATTTTTTCCGAAAATTGTTTTGCATAATAAGCGGCTTTTGTAACTTTGCATTCGCTGCAAAAAGCCGCTCTAGCTCAGCTGGTAGAGCAACGCATTCGTAATGCGTAGGTCGGCGGTTCGAGTCCGCTGGGCGGCTCTCAGGGCTCAATACCATCTGGTGTTGAGCCCTTCTTTTTTAGTGCCCTGAGAGCTGCCCGGCGGACGAGAAGTTTATCCCGATCATTAGAAAATCTTGGAGCGAAGCGACGTAGATTTTCTTGACCGGGAAGTCCGCTGGGCGGCTCTCAGGGCTCAATACCATCTGGTGTTGAGCCCTTCTTTTTTAGTGCCCTGAGAGCTGCCCGGCGGACGAGAAGTTTATCCCGATCATTAGAAAATCTTGGAGCGAAGCGAC
>Ga0209949_1000038_pt1 | contig 80443 bp, 61 predicted proteins | sample SalPonC_black_MG_FD_185711 | JGI IMG/M metagenome (GOLD analysis project Ga0209949, IMG submission 185711) | Salt pond soil microbial communities from South San Francisco under conditions of wetland restoration - Salt Pond MetaG... | ecosystem: Environmental > Aquatic > Marine > Intertidal zone... | reverse complement strand
GAAAAAGAATCATTTCGGCAGGGACTGTCGAAAACACGGGTGGAGAGAAGGTAAGACCCCGACCTCGGTCGGGGCACATCTCTGGGAAGCCCGAAGCCCACCAGTCTTTAGCTGGTGGGTAGTTCACTTTAGTTGCTCCCCGTAATGAACATGCACCTTATATACTATTTCATCCCGGTGAAACAGCACAAAAGCTCCCACCGGCGGGCAATGATGTGGATCGTGAGGCGGGTTACGGAAAGCGCCTTCCATGATGGTGAGCCCTCCGCTCGACAAGATCTGGTTGGGCTGAAACCGCACCCCGCTTTCCAGGTCTTCTTCCCACTCCAGCGCCCAGCGCCGTCGTCCCGTGGCTTCCTTCCCGCTGGTGAAGCGTAGCTGCAGGTCTTCGGCGAAGCATTCGAGAAAGCGGGTCTTGTCGCCCCGGTAAAAGGCTCGTACAGCATCTTTATATTTTTCTGTGAGGGTCGCGGACCCTGGTGATTTCCCGGTATTTTGCAGCAATCCTTCTTTCCGGTCGAATCTTTTAAGCAGCCTTTTCTTGGCCCTTGACAGTCGACTGCGCACCGTGCCTGCCGGAATACCCAGTATGTCGGCAATGAGCTGGTAAGAGTTGAAGATACTGTAGTAACGAAGCAGCAGAGGCAGCCTTAGTTTTTCCGGTAGCCGGGATAATCCGCTTAGCACCGACTCCCGTGATTGTCGTTGGTGGAGCTGTTTTACAATAGCGGCCGGTACGGGCTTGTCGGGCAAATCGCCCCACCCGGCGCCTTCGTGAAATTCCTTTTTCCGCCGGCGCAGGTACATGCGGCAATGGTTGCGGAGGATAGTATGCAGCCAATACTGGATAGCGGCCTTATCCCGCAGCTGGTCGATTTTAGTAAGTGCGGTCATAAAGGTATCCTGTACGGCATCTTTCGCAGCTTCCCCCCGGCCGAGCAGTCGGAGTGCATGGGCGTATAATGGCGGCTGAAATTGCTCAAACAGCAGTGGGAAGCTTTTATTCGGATCTTCCTTCAATGCTTTTATCAATTTTTTCTCACTTTCAGTATGCTTCATAATCTGTTGGTTTACAACGGACAGCCTGTTTTTTTCGTTCCAAAAAGTTGCCCTGTGCGGGTTGTGTTTGGATCACTTAATATCATTTAAGCCGGTTCTTCCGTATTTTGTCAATACGCCAAAACAATCAGAAAGCATTAGCCGAACTTATGGAACAGAAAAAAAAGTATGTTCGCTGGCTGTACGATCAGCTTCCCGTATTAAAAGAGAAAGGTATTCTGACGGAGCAACAGGCGGAAGCTATCCGGACACATTACGGGCCGGCAGGCGATAAACCCAACTGGGCAACGACTATCATCGCCATTCTGGGGGCGTTGCTAATCGGAGGCGGAATCATCCTGATCTTTGCCTACAACTGGGAAGACCTGTCGCGCGGTTGGCGAACGGTACTGAGCTTCGCGCCGCTGGTGCTGGCGCAATTGCTCTATGGCTACGCTTTTTTTCGACGCTCCGGCTCTCCTGCCTGGGTGGAGGGGGCCTCCACTTTTCTCCTGCTGATGATCGGCGCATGCATTGCATTGATCAGTCAGACGTACCATATTGCCGGTGACCTGGACCAATATCTTCTCATATGGGCGCTGCTCAGTATTCCACTGCTGTATCTGATGAACGCCTCTCTGCCTGCCTTGCTTTACCTGGTGGGTATTGCCTGGTGGGTGACGATGAAAGACGGCACGGAAAGTGAGTGCGTCTTTTACTGGGGCTTACTGGCCGCCGCGATCCCCCATCTGGCGTACAACCTGCGCGCCGAACGCTCCCCGCTGCGGCGCAACGTGCTGGGCTGGGGGCTCATTTTAACACTTTCTGTGACCTGGTGGTGGGTGATTGAGCCGGAAATAAGAGCCTATAGCTTTGTGGGAACGGCGCTGTTGCTGAGTAGTTTTTACCTGTTGGGCCGACATCTGCATCCGGAACGCCAGACGCTGATCCGCATGCCGTTTCGAACGGTAACCATCGCCGGCATGTATATTTTTCTGCTGGTGCTGACCTTCCGCCTGGAGTTCGACCCCAATACTTTCAGCACATTGATCAGCGGACTGTACTACGATCCCTGGGCTGCCCGCATCAACCTGCTCGTGCTGATCGGCCTGGCCATCGCTTATATTTTTCTTTTTCTGACCGGCGTAGCGAACCGCGGACCCGTAGAACAATCCGCGGCCCTGTTTCCCTTTATCATCATCTTTTACGTGCTGATACAAACAGCCGGATCGCTTCGCCCGGCGATGGTGCTGGCCAATCTGGCCGCCCTGGGATTCGGCCTGGCCTTTCTGGTCAGCGGTTTCCGGGATCACCATATGGGACGCGTCAATGTGGGACTGCTCTTTGTACTGCTTCTCGCCGCGGTCCGCTTTTTTGATACCGACTGGAGCTTTGTGGTCAAAGGCATCGCCTTTGTCCTGCTGGGGATCGCTTTTTTGGGAGCGAACTGGGGGTTGTCAAAGGAGGTGAAAGAGAAGGGGTAGGAAGTCGGAAGCCCTGACGCTTGCGGTCAGGGTGCTGACAAGGCGAAGCCTTCGGCAGGATCGGAAAGCGGAAAGCGGAATACCTTGGCTTTCCGAAGACTTAAGCAAATTGATGGACGAGGCTGGCCAGGAAGGATCGAATTACAGCTTTCGCAGAAAAGCCTTTGCCTTCTTAACATGCCCGTACACGTTGATCTGCGAGTTGAACTGGTAGCGCAGCGTACCTTCTGCATCTACGACAAAAGTGACACGGCCCGGTAGCAGACCGAATAAAGAGCCTGGTACACCAAAAGCTTTCCGCACGGTATTATCTTCATCGCTGAGCAACAGAAAGGGCAAATGATGCCTTTCGGCAAAAAGGCGGTGTGATTCCGGATCGTCGGCGCTGATGCCGATCACTTCTGCCCCCAAATCCGTAAAATCTTCGTAGGTGTCGCGAAAGGAGCAAGCTTCGGCTGTGCAGCCCGGTGAGTCGTCCTTGGGATAGAAATAGATGACCAGGGGGCGGCCAAGTAATTCATCAGAAGAGACGAAACGGCCCTGTTGGTTTCTGAGCCTGAAAGAGGGAATGCGATCGCCGGTTTTTAATTTCACTTTTGCCATCAGTGGATACTTTTTCCTTTTCAAAGCATCCAAACAGCTGGGAGTGCTTTTTGTTCCCCGTGGCTGACCAGCCCGGGAAGTTTCTGTTGCTGTCTAAGTCAATGTCGGAATATTTGTGCCGCGGCGCACTCACTGCTTCACAAAAGAAGCCACCTCCTGTGCGCCGTCCATTTGCAGGCGCAGCCAGTAATAGCCGGCGGGCAGTTGAGCCAGCGGCAGTTCCATGGTGAGCGGGGCGTGATGCTTCTCGAACTGCTGCCTGGCTTTCCGGCGTCCGTCTACGCCGAATATTTCCAGCAGCACTTCGCCGCTCAGGTGGTTATCGATTCGGACTTGTATCTGCTCTCCGGCCGGATTGGGGAGGAGGGATAAGGCCGGGGAAAGCGCAGTGGGATTGGCGGGCAAGAGGCTGGTAGCCAGCCCCCGGCAGACAGCGAGGGAATCGACTGCCCGGAAGCGCAGATCGGTAAGCAGGGGATAGAGCTGGTCGCCGGGACAGGCGGTCGCACAGCCGTCGCGATGACCGGAGATGTTCATGAGGTTGAGGCCGGAGGAAGCATGCAACGCACTGCCGAGCGGGTCCAGGTTCCGGTCGTGGCTCTTCCAGGTCAATAATTGCACCAGGCTGCTGAGCGCTGCTTCTTTGGGAACGGCTTGCTGAAAATTACCGATCATACAGACGCCCATGGTATTGCTGTTACGGGCACAGAAGTGGGCCCCGAGCACATCGTTACCCCGGCCGGTATAAATGACGCCCTCGGGATCGATAAGGTAGTTGTAGCCGATATCCGACCAGCCGTTACCGTTGACGTGCAAATCCCAGATGGCCCGCACAATGGCAGCCCAGTCGTTAGCGATATTCGTACCGGCCGAATGGTGGACGATGAGGTGCGATACCCCGGTAAGGGAGGGGTTGGTGATTTTGGGACAATTGCCGGCGGGACACCAGTCGCTGCGTTCCACCACCGGAGGAGAAGGACATTCGCCGTCCCGCCAGTCAGGATGAACCGGCGGATGCGCCACGCGCGGCGGCGTGCCCCCCGGACTGAAGAAATGACAGGTGAGTTCGCTTACGGTAATATCGCGATAGCGTAACTGAAAATATTGGTATCCGGCTTCCGTAAAGAGCGGTTGTGTAATTCGCTTGTCCGGATTGTGCGGATCTCTATACAGTAAGGTCCAGTCTGACCAGCTTCCGCCATTTTCGGAAAAGCGCACTTCCAACTGCGCCCCACTACCCTCCCAGGTCACAAAGAAGGACAGAAAGGGTTCAATTCTATCCAGCGGAATAGCCTGAACCGGCGAGGTCCAGGCTTCTTCTGCCGCAGGCGGTGTCAGCACCAACGTATTGCGATTCCATCCGCCCTGTGCAAAAAGCTGGCTTGATAATAGGATTGAAAAGAATAGAAGGAGTCTATATTTCCTCATAAATGCCGGGTTTGAACCTCATTGTACGAAACTCGGGACGATTCGTGTTTCTACCTCTTTTTCGAGTAGTCCTCATCCTGGAAATCTATACTGACTTAATTGGTTTGAGAAGCTTCTCAAACCAATTTACGTCGAGTATAAGAACCTATCACCCCTTATCCTGCTGCGCAAAAACCTTCTTCAGCAGCGGCGAGGTGCGGACGCCCACATCATCGCGAATCTTTTCTTCCTTCTTTTCGATAAGGCCGAACATACCTTCCAGCGCCTTATCGGTGACGTAGCCGTCGAGGTCGGTTTCCACCTTTTTGACGAAAGGCAATTTGTTGTAGGCAGAGGAGACTTCTTCCCAGTACTCCCGGGCATTGACTTCGTCGAGCGAACTGACGATGACCGGGTTGAATTCGCCGTAGAGCGCCTGGTAGGTGCTGCGGTTCAGGTACTGGGTGGCGGCGTTTTGCTCGCCCATCAGAATATTCATGGCATCCTGAAAGGTCATTTGCTTGATGGCGTCTACGAAGATCGGCGTGGCTTTGGAGGCAGCCAGTTCGGCGGCGCGGTTGACCCGCAGAATGAGTTCCTGCTCGACGTTCTGGAAACCGGGCACCATCTTGACCTTATCGACGACCTTTCGGGCTTCTTCGGGCAGGAGGATCTTATAGATACTTTCGTGGTAGCCGTCTTCCGCTGAGAGAAAATCGACGGCTTCCTCCACGCCAAGGTTCAGGGCTTCTTTCAGGCCGTTACCAACCTCTTCTTTGCTGAGGTCTTCTTCGCCGGTGACCACCTTTTTGGCTTTGTTGAGCAGTCCGCCGAGGTTCTGAGCCGGCAATACGGAGATCAAAAGAAAGAAAGACAAGGTAGTAGTGAGTAATCGAATCATGTTTATTTATGTTTTTATCTGGTAGATTTACTTAAAAAGACACTTGATTACCTGTACTAACGCATGAAGTGTCGGAACGCGTGTTAAGATAATACTAAGATTTCAGGATTTTCATCACTTTTCAGCCGGAGGCTGGATGCTAAAGTTTGATTCAGTTCTTTATCTTTAGCATCAAAAGATGCATCGTTATTGCTTTTTGTTGTTCACGATATTGTTGTTTCCTATGCTCAATCAAGCACAAGAACGGCCCCGGGAGTTAGGCATCCGCATTGGCGTCATGCCGGCAGGACCACACAACGCCATCACCGATGTGGCCGGCGTGCAGGTGGGACATCACACCCTGGTGGCGGGGGAGCACATCCGTACGGGCGTTACGGCCATACTTCCCCACGCGGATAATGTTTTTCAGAAAAAAGTACCTGCAGCTATTTATCTGGGCAACGGCTTCGGCAAGCTGGCCGGTTACAGCCAGGTGGAAGAACTGGGCAACCTGGAAACGCCAGTCATACTGACCAATACTTTGAGTGTGCCGACGGGCATGAACGCTCTGATCAGTTACACGCTCGCTCAGGAAGAGAATGCGGATGTGCGTTCGGTCAATGCCCTGGTCGGTGAGACCAACGACGGCTACCTCAACGATATCCGCGGCCGCCACGTGACGGAGGATCACGTCCTGCAGGCTATCAAAGCGGCGGCGGCAGGCCCGGTCCGGGAGGGCAACGTGGGCGCCGGCGCCGGAACGGTCTGCTTTGGCTTCAAAGGTGGTATTGGAACCGCTTCCCGCAAGTTGCCCGAGCGCATGGGCGGCTATACTATCGGCGTTTTGGTACAGTCAAATTTTGGGGGGGTGCTCCGTATCGACGGCGTTCCGGTAGGCGTGGAACTGGAACAGTATTATTATAAAAATCAACTGGAGAACGCCGACGGCTCCTGTATGATGGTGGTAGCGACTGACGCCCCCCTCGATGCGCGCAACCTCAAACGCGTAGCCAAGCGCGCTATACTCGGTCTGGGACGTAGCGGCGGCATCGCTTCCAACGGCTCGGGTGACTACGTCATCGCCTTCTCCACCGCGGAGAATCTGCGCGTACCCTACCGTATGGAGGATCGCGTGCAGGACCAGGGTGTGCTGCACAACGACGCCATGTCGCCCATCTTTATGGCTACCGTAGAAGCTACGGAAGAAGCCATCATTAACTCGTTATTTGCTGCGAAAACCATGACCGGGCACCGCGGTACGATTGAGGCCCTGCCGGTGGAGCGGGTACTGGAGCTGATGCGAAAGTACAACAGGTTGAAGGAATAGGGTGATTGGAAGGGGCTCCGATAATCATCAACTGACAACCAATAATCGATTCTACTATGAGCAACCAAACCGGTATTATCATTCTGGCGGCAGGTTCCTCCAGCCGCATGGGGCAACCTAAGCAATTGCTGGAATTCCGTGGCGAATCCATGATGCATCGCGCCGTGCGCATCGCGCTGTCAACTGGTGTTGAACCTGTTATTGTCGTTCTGGGCGCCGAAGCCGATCGCGTCAAAGAAGCAGTACCGCAGCGGGCGGCAGTAAATGTCGTTTATAATGAAGACTGGCCCCTGGGTATGAGTAGTTCCCTTCGGTCGGGGGTGCGCTATGCCATGAAGTACTTCCCCAATCTGCAAGCCTTACTGTTCATAGTCGTCGATCAACCCTTTGTCACTTCCGACTTGCTTTCTTTGCTGCTGGCGGCGTACCGCGACAGCAGGGCGCTCATCGTAGCCGCACGTTATCAGGGAACTCCCGGCGTGCCCGCTCTCTTCGACCGTTGCTTATTTAACGAAATGCTGGCGCTGGAAGGTGACCAGGGCGCCCGCCCGCTTTTTGAAAAATACCGCCATAAACTCCAAACTGTCCCCTTTCCCGCCGGTCGATTCGACCTGGATACGCCGGATGATTTTGACAGACTGATGGAGGAGGAGTGAAAATAAGAAATAGGAAAAGGACGAGATCTCAGTGGGTGGAGTATTCCTGTAAAAAAGCGGATTGAAACCTGTAGCGTTATCTTTATCTGCAGCTCCGGCAGCTTTCCTCGGAAGTAAAGTCTCTGAGCTTGGAGCCGATGAGCCCTTCGCTGCTCCATCCTCCGGGGAAGTTTTTTTGTTTTGCCGGACATCGCGGCGGCCAACCGAAAAGTGATTATAAGGCTGATGCGTGATTCTGTTCCAGGATGCAGGGCGATCTGTTGGCTGTCCCATCTTTTATTTTAACAAGAAAATTATTTGTTATTGAATGTTTTGTGTGCTGCGGGCAGGCGGCCTGAAGCACCTATCGAATTCCCTGCGGGTTTTGTCGATGATTCAGGTGTGTTCATCGATGAAAAAGAGCTTTTTATCATGAAAACAGAGAAAACAACGGAAACTTTAAAACTATTGATAGTTTCCAATGTTTTTTATCTGTAAATTTGCCCCGCAGAAAGGCAGCCAAGATATTTGATCTAATCCAAATAGTAAAGTTACCATCGATATTAATGGAAGAAGTAAAAGAGCAGATACTCGACAAATCTGAAGAGCTATTCATGCGCTATGGGATCAAGAGCGTAACTATGGATGATATAGCCCGGGAGCTGGGTATTTCAAAAAAGACACTCTATCAATATGTGGCCAACAAAACAGAACTGATTGAGCAGATTTTTCATCAGCGTATCGAGCGGGAGAAAAAGCAGATGGCCCGGATTCGTGATATTTCCGCCGATGCAGTGGAGGAGATACTTAAGATTGCGGATTACGTAATCGCCGAACTACGACAGCTTTCTCCCACGACCATGTACGATCTGCAAAAGTACTACCGCGGCACCTGGTGTCAGATGGATGCCCTGCATCAGAGCCACGTGTACCAACTGATCAGGGACAATATCGAACGGGGTATGAAACAGGGCGTATATCGTCATGACCTGGACCCTGATATCATCGCTAAATTGTACGTCGGCAAAACTTCCCTGGTTGCTGATGACGAACTTTTTCCCTTACGGGAGTACAATATTGAAGAACTGTTCAAACAGTATATCCATTATCACATTCACGGCATTGCTTCGCCCAAAGGGCTGCGGTTGCTGGAGCAGCACTTGGGAGAGGCTGGTGGAGCGACTGCCGGAGAACAATTGACCGATCGAAAATGAACCGGTCTGTATTCATCAGATGCATCATATACTAAAAAACAAATTTCACTGGACAATGAGCTTAGTTTCTCGAAAAATCTACCCGATTGTCATTCTATTGCTGGGTGCCCTCCCGTTAATGGCCCAGAACTTAACCTCTTTTTCATTAGAAGAGGCTGTCAACTATGCTTATGATCAGAGTGTTGATGTGAAGAATGCCCGGCTCCGCGTGCTCGACGCTGAGCAGCAAATCATTGAACGGCGTTCGACCGGCCTACCTCAGCTGAGCGCCGATGTTAATTTCCAGCGGTACTTGCAGGTGCCCAAACAGCCCCTGCCTGAGGCTTTCATCCAGTTCCTGGAGTCTCTTAATCCTAACGGAGAAGTTGAAAGGGAGGCTTCCTTTTTCTTGAAAAACAACTTCACGGCCGGCCTTAACCTGGATATGATGATCTTTGATGGCACCTATTTCACTGCGTTGAAAGCAGCCCGCGCTTTTCGTGAATACACCGCGCAGGAATTGATCACCACGAAACGAGACATCCGGTCATCAGTGATTGACGTGTACCTGCCGGTGCTTCAGTTGAATAAAAATATTGAGCTCATCGATAAAAATGTGGCCAATCTGGAAAAGCTGCTCCGGGAAACCAAGGCACTTTACGAGGAAGGATTTGCCGAACAGCTGGACGTGGACCGGCAACAGCTGTCCCTGAATAACCTGGTGGTGGAACGCGAGAACCAGATACGCCGGCGCGAAACGGCGCTCGCCCGCCTGAAGTATATTATTGGCTACCCGGCTGATGAACCGCTGGAAATCAGTGAAGACATCGAAGAGATGGCCGTTGAGGTAGCAGAAGGCGCCCTCACCGATGCGGTCAATCCACGGACCCGGCCGGAGTTTGTCCTTACGGAGGAGGGAATCGATCTTCAGGAACTCAATGTTAAAGTGAATAAAGCAGCCTATCTGCCCAGCCTGAACGCTTATGGCGGCTACCAGCAGGCCTATCAGGGTAATAACTTTAAGGATGGTTTCTGGGCGCCGACCGCCAACGTAGGCTTGAGGCTGAGCGTGCCGATCTTTGATGGATTTTACCGTAAATCTCAAGTGGAACGCGCCCGTATCGGCCTGCAGGAAGCCCAGAACCAGCAGCGGGATCTGCAAAGGGCGATCAACCTGGAGGTGACCAATGCGCGCAACAGCTACCTCAATGCCATGGAAGCCCTGGAAGGGCAGCGCGAAAACCTGGAACTGGCTGAACGCATTTACGAAACCACCCAGATCAAATACCGCGAAGGCGTAGGGTCGAGTGTGGAACTCACGCAGGCGGAACAGTCATTATTTCAGGCACAGTCGAATTATACCAATACCCTGTACAATGTACTGTCAGCCAAAATGGACCTGCAGATGGCGCTCGGAAATTAAAATGCCGCGCCCTTTAACCCGGTTAAACTTTATGTCTAATACTGATTACTGAAAATTATCATCCGAAACAATGAAATATCTCATTCCCATCACCTTTCTGGTATTCCTGCTTGCCTCCTGTAACAGTGAGGCCGACACGGAAGAAAAAATGCCACAGGAGCTGAGTGAAAAACAGGCGCTGCTAAAAGAAAAGCGGGCAGAACTGAAGGAACTCACCGATTTTGTCGCCAAACTGGAAACGGCTATCGCCGAACAGGACCCCTCTGTTAAGGCTAAGCAAGGGCGCCTGGTAACCACCCGGCAATTGGAACGCCAAACCTTTGACCACTATGTGGAATTGCAGGGGCTGGTGGCCGCCGACGACCTGGTCGACGTCTCTCCCGAAGTGGCCGGTCGCATCGTCCAGCTCACTGTTAAAGAGGGGGACAACGTCAGTAGCGGTCAACTCATCGCCGAACTTGACCTCGAGCAACTCGAACGGCAAATTGCCGAAGTGGAAACTTCACTCGATCTGGCGAAAACCGTTTTCGAACGCCAATCACGCCTCTGGAAGCAAAACATTGGTTCAGAAATGCAGTTTCTGGAAGCTAAGAATAGTAAAGAGCGCTTGGAGAAAAGCCTGGAAACACTGCGTGCTCAGCTTAGTAAATCCAAAGTTTTTGCGCCCATCACCGGAGTCGTTGACAAGATAGTGCTGCAGGGCGGCGAATTTGTTTCGCCAGGTATGCCTATCATCCAGATACTCAATACTAACCGGCTGAAAGTGGAGGCCGATGTACCGGAAGCCTATCTGCAGGCTGTACGTCGCGGCGAGATGGTGACGGTCATCTTTCCCGCCCTGGATATGGAACGTCGCGAACGCGTCAGCCTAGTGGGGCGCAGCATCGACCCTGCCAACCGTACTTTTAAGGTGGAGGTCAATGTCGGCAATCCCGGCGGGATGCTCAAACCCAACCTGCTAGCCAAAATGCTGATCAATGACTTTACCATCGAGGATGCCGTTGTGGTCCCGCTGGAGGTCGTTCAGCAGGAAGTGAGCGGCAACAAGTACGTCTACGTTATCGAAGCAGGAGCAGAAGGCCCCGTGGCCCGCAAAGTCTATGTCGAAATCGGCCGTAGCTACAAAGGTAATGTACTGATTGAGCAAGGACTGGAAGGAGGGGAAACCCTCGTTATAGAGGGCGGCAGAGGACTGGCAGCGGACGAGCCCGTCAAAATCGTGAACCCTAAAACGCAAGCATCTAATGGCTGATTCTGATAAAAAGAAAGGACTGCGCGAGTTTTCATTATCCTCCTTCGCAGTGGATAACGCGACGAGCGTATTCATTATCGCCCTCATCATTTTGATCTTCGGCATCCAGTCGTACGAACGGATGCCGAAAGAGCAATTTCCCGAAGTCGATTGGCCGACGGTATATATCAATACCCCCTACTTCGGCAACTCGGCGGCCGATATAGAAAACCTGGTCACCCGGCCTATCGAAAAAGAGCTGCAGTCGATCAGTGGAATCAAGGATATCAATTCGACTTCCATGCAGGATTATTCGGTGATTACCGCCGAGTTCGAGTCCGATATGGATATCGATGATGCCGTTCGGAAAGTAAAGGACGCAGTTGATAAGGCTAAAACCGAACTGCCAAACGACCTGGACCAGGAACCCACCGTGATGGATATCAACCTGTCGGAAATCCCCATCGTGACCATTTTCGTATCGGGCGAATACAACAACGATGAACTGCGAGGTTACGCGGAATACCTGGAAGATCACATCGAAGAAATTGATGAGATCGCCCGCGTAGAGCTTAAAGGCGCCCTGGAGCGCGAGGTGAAGGTCGATGTGGACCTTATGAAAATGGAAGCCTTGCAGGTTTCTTTCCGGGACATCGAGAACGCCATTTCTGCTGAGAATGTCACTATGTCAGGGGGAGAATTGCTCAACGACGATTTTCGCCGTGCCATCCGTGTGAAGGGAGAATTCCAGGATATTTCGGAGCTGGAAAATATAATTGTCAAGAGTGAAGAGCAGCGCCCGATTTTCCTGAAGAATATCGCCAAGGTCACTTATGGGTTTAAAGACCGCACCAGTATTGCCCGGGCCGACGGGTTGCCTGTTATCTCGCTCGACGTCATCAAGCGGCAGGGGGAAAACCTGCTGGCCGCTTCCGATCAGATTAAAGAAGTGGTGGGAGAGGCGATGAGTGAATTGCCGGAGGAACTCAGTGTGAGTTTCTTCAACGATCAGTCGGTTCGTACGCGTACCGAAGTCAATAACCTGGAAAACAGCATTATCTCCGGGGTGATTCTGGTGACCTTGGTGTTGCTCTTTTTCCTGGGCTTGCGCAACGCCTCCTTTGTGGGCCTGGCCATACCCTTGTCGATGCTCATGGGGATACTCATCCTGTACGCCCTGGGTGTGACCATGAACATGGTCGTTCTGTTTGCCCTGATTCTGGCGCTCGGTCTGTTGGTGGACAATGCCATCGTCGTGGTGGAAAATATATATCGGTACATGCAGGAAGGCTACAAGCTGAAGGCGGCAGCCAAATACGGCGCCGGCGAGGTCGCTATGCCTATTATTGCTTCTACAGCAACCACGCTGGCTGCCTTCGTTCCGCTGGCTTTCTGGCCGGGAATTATGGGGAGTTTCATGCAGTACCTGCCCATCACCTTGATCATCGTACTGACTTCTTCGCTTTTCGTAGCGCTGGTGATCAACCCGGTATTTACGGCCTATTTCATGAAAGAGGATGAGCGGGCAGAGGAAGCCGGCGTTCGTCGCCGGAAAACCAGAAACGTTCTTATTCTGGCCGGCGTAACGGCTTTGCTTGCCATCGCTTTCCACTTCAGTGGAACCACTTGGGGCCGCAACCTCTTTGGGATCACCTCCCTGATTACGCTGCTAAACTATTTCGTCCTTCGCCCCGGCGCTTTTGCCTTTCAGAATAAGGCGCTGCCGGTGCTTGAGCGCGGTTACGACCACTTTATCCGGGCGGCCTTGCGCGTGCCCGGCCTGGTGTTTGGAGGTACTTTTGTTCTGCTATTTGCCGCTATAGCCCTGTTGTACGTTCGAACCCCGAAGCTGATCTTTTTTCCCGATGCCGAGCCGACCTATATTAATGTATTTGTTGAATTGCCCTTGGGCAAAGACATCGAGGCTACCAATCGCCTCATGAAGGAGGTCGAGGGAAAAGTAATGGAGGTCGTCGAACCTTATTCTCAAATTGTAGAAGCGGTGCTTTCGCAAATCGGGGAAAATACTTCTGATCCGAACGGACCGCCGGAACCCGGCGTGACTCCACACAAGGCACGCCTGACGGTTTCTTTCGTGCCGACTCAGGAACGGGGCGGTATATCGACCTGGAATGTGATGGAAGATATCCGGGACGCCGTACAGGGTTATCCCGGTGTACAGGTGACAGTAGACAAAAACGCCAACGGTCCGCAAACCGGTAAGCCGATCAACCTGGAAATCCAGGGAGAAGATATCGATTCCCTGCTGGTGTTCTCCGACCGCATCATCAATTACATCAACCGCTACAATATTCCCGGTATCGAGGAATTACAAGCCGACATTAAACTCGGCAAGCCGGAAATGATCGTGAAAGTAGAACGGGAAGAGGCCCGGCGTTACGGCGTGTCGACCTACGATATCGGCAATGCCTTCCGCACGGCTGTATTCGGCCGCGAGGTTTCCAAGTACAAACAAGGCGAGGATGAGTATCCGATCATGGTCCGCCTGGACGAGCAGTACCGCTACGATATTAATAACCTGCTGAACCAGAAAATTACTTTCCGGAACAATTCGGGGCAGGTCAGCCAGGTGCCGATCTCTTCGGTGGCCGATATCGAGTACTCTTCAACTTTCAGTGCTATTAAGCGGAAGAACCTGGACCGGGTCGTGACCATCTACTCTAACGTGCTGGAGGGATACAACGCCAATGAAATCATCGCCGAGATGGATGACTTGATGCAGGATTATCCGTTGCCGGAAGGATTCAACTACGAGTTTACCGGTCAGCAGCAGCAACAGGCCGAGGATATGAGCTTCCTGAATACGGCTTTCATGATTGCCCTGTTTGCCATTTTCCTGATCATTGTGGCGCAGTTCAACTCAGTCACGTCGCCCTTTATCATCATCCTGTCGGTGCTCTTTAGTACCATCGGGGTATTCCTGGGATATGCCTTCACCGGTATGGATATCTCCGTGATCTTTACCGGGGTGGGGATTATCTCCCTGGCAGGGGTTGTGGTTAATAACGCCATTGTACTCATCGACTACATCTATCTGCTCATACAGCGAAAGCTGGACCGGCTGGGCCGTGAGGATGTCCATGAGCTGAGTGACGATGAAATAAAGGAATCCATTATCAAAGGGGGCGCAACCCGTCTGCGTCCGGTGTTACTCACCGCCATTACTACGGTACTGGGCCTCATCCCTCTCGCTATCGGATTCAACTTTAACTTCTTCACCCTCATTACCGAAACAGATCCGCAGATCTTTATCGGCGGGGATAATACAGCAATTTGGGGACCGATGGCCTGGACGGTCATTTACGGACTGATCTTTGCTACTTTCCTGACACTGATCGTCGTGCCTTCGATGTTCTGGCTGTCTCTGCAAATGAATCGGTTCTTCGTTGGGCTGTTCCGCTCTTCCGGCGACAACTCCTCTACGGTATCGAGCGAAGAAGTATGATATAGAGAAAGCAAGGTCGTCAAACCTGCTGTTTCTTCTTAGCAAAGCTTGATGACGCATAAAAAGGAAGCGGGCACTCGCATGACGGACGAGTGCCCGCTTCCTTTTTAAATTTTGCCCGCTGAATTTTTTATATTCAAAATTAATTCATAGCTTTACCTTTGAGTTTATGTTTAATACTCAATACCCTGTAACTGATATCAGTAAGCAGAGTATTTTAGTAGCCTCTTCCTGGTCATACTTCACATTGTTGCCCAGCGCATCAAGTCACTGACTGCCGGTTATTCTTCCGGGAAACTACCTGCGAAACACTACAAGTCATAATTCCTGTAATCACTCGTGCTGATCCTAATCTGCTCTTGCATTTAGCAAAAGCGGGTTATATCCTTGGAAATAAAATTTTGTTCATAGTTTTTGTTTTTATCTTCAGCCCTCGTTTTGCGAGGGCTTTTTTTTTGAGAGATACCGGGCGCCGGTCCCGGGGGAAGCGAAAGCTGTGCCGGGTTAGTGAAGGGGATTGGATAGAACCGCGCTCAACACTTTGAGCGGATCGCTGGTTTATTCAATATTTATTTTTGGTGAAAAACAAACCCAATATGTCTTTAAATATTCAAGATCTCCGGGAGGAGTATACAGCGGAAGCACTGGATATAAGGGATGTGCGTCCTGACCCGGTCGATCAGTTTCGTTACTGGTTCGGGGAAGCGATGAATGCCAGGCTGCCGGAGCCGAACGCGATGACACTGGCTACGGTTTCAAAGGAGGGTAAGCCTTCCGCCCGTATCGTTTTGTTAAAGGGCTTCGATGCAGAAGGCTTTGTCTTTTTTACAAATTATAACAGCCGCAAAGGAAAGGATATGGCTGCCAATCGGGGGGCGGCGCTGGTCTTTCTATGGTTGGAATTACAGCGTCAGGTGCGTATTGAGGGAACAGTGTCAAAGATTGCAGCGGCAGAGTCGACGCGCTACTTTCAAAGTCGCCCGAAGGGTAGTCAAATCGGCGCCTGGGCCTCTCCCCAAAGTCAGTCGATCCGGAGTCGGGAGCAACTGGAGGAAAAAGTGGCCACGCTGGAATCGGAGTATGTGAATACGGAGGTTCTTCCCCGCCCCGATGACTGGGGCGGTTACATCGTCCGGCCTCATTTGATAGAATTCTGGCAGGGACGCGCCAACCGGCTGCACGATCGCATTCAATATACGCGGCAAAATGACGCTTGGGTAATAGAAAGGCTGGCTCCCTGAAATGAGAAGGGCCGTGAAGTCATTGTACTTCACGGCCCTTCAAATTAAGGCTTAAGGATCGCTTTCAAAATAACTGCGCCGGTTCGGACAACTGTTCACAAGGCGATCCTGAATTTTAGCAATAGCGCTCAAATGCCATTTTCAGGTTTTCGGCGATAATTTCCGCTGAACGTCCTTCGATATGGTGTCTTTCCAGAAAGTGAACCAGCTTGCCATCCTTAAACAAAGCAATTGAAGGAGAGGAGGGCGGATAGGGAAGCATGTGTTCCCGGGCCTTGGCCGTTGCTTCGCGGTCGACACCGGCAAAAACGGTTACCAGCTGGTCGGGCTTCGTGTCGTGCTGAACAGCCAGTTTGGCGCCGGGGCGGGCGTTAGCGGCGGCGCAGCCACAGACAGAGTTGACCACGATCAGCGTCGTGCCTTCTTCCTTACCGAGAACTTCGCTTACCTGCTCCGGCGTATTCAGTGATTCAAAGCCATGGTTAGTCAGATCCTTAGCCATCGGCGTAGTGAGCTCTACAGGGTACATATATTTGATTTTATATTTACTAATTCCAAATTACAAAAATAAGAAACTGTTAAAACTTTTTTTCGTAAACCATATCGCTAACGGTATGGAAACTTTACAAGTATACAGCATGAGAAATGGAATAGTTCACCACAGCGCTGGCTTTAGAAACAAACAATGACGAGCAGGATAAGGGCGGGGATAGTCAAAAAACAGGAATTAAATATCCTGACAGGCATCCATTTGCAGATGGGATGCGTACAGACATAACAAAACAGATTTTCCGGCTATGAAGAAATACATCTTTTTTCTTTTTGCATCACTCTTGGCGCTGCTTGGCCAGCGCTGTACGGCCGACGAGCTGCCCCAACCGGAAGGTTGTGCCCCCGGCCTGGCCACCTACGATACCAATATGAAGGAAATTATCGATGAAAGTTGTGCTTACAGCGGTTGCCACGATGGGGAAAGCCCCGGCGTCCCCGGTAATTATACCAGCTACGAGGGCATACGTCCTTTTCTGGAAGACGGATCGGTGCGGACCCGCGTCATTGACCTGCGAAACGATCCCGTTCTGGGTATGCCGCCCAGTGCTTCGGTGTATCCTCAGTCCCGTATGGAAAACCTGAGCGAGGAAGAGTTCGAGCTCATGCAGTGCTGGCTCAGTAGCGGGTTTCCCAAAGAGTAAAACCTTAAAATCCTCAGAATAGTACGCCATGGACAGAATTGCCTTTTTATTGCTTCTTTCTTTTTGCTGGCTAGCGAATAGCCTGTCTGCACAGGAAAAAGCATACACCCATACGACCTTTAAAGACCGCCGGGTGATCAACACCCAGTCGGTGGAAACCCTGGGTAAGCGACGCCTCGATGTGCGCATCAGTCACCGCTTTGGTGATTTTGCGGGGGATAACGGTGGCTGGCCCACCCTCTACGGGCTGGAAAATGCCAGTGATATCCTTATCGGCGCCGAGTATGGCCTGACAAATAGTATTGACGTCGGACTGTTTCGCACCAAAGGCGCCGGTGCCATGCCCGACGGCACTTCCGGCCTTCGGCAGCTCATCAACGGTACCGCTAAGTGGCGGATTTTCCGGCAGACAGCGGACGGCAGTATGCCTTTTACCATTACTGCCGTAGGGCTCGCAACGCTTTCCACCGCAAAGAAGGCGGAAAGCAACGAGTCCTCGCTCAATAGTTTTCCTACCTTCGCCCACCGCATGGCTTACAACGGACAGCTGCTGATTGCGCGCAAATTTTCTCCCGGCTTTTCCCTGCAGCTCGGCCCTGGTTATACCTACCGCAACCTGGTGCCTTTCGGCGATGAGAACGGAATCTTTTCTCTGTCCGGCGCCGCTCGTATTCAGCTGACCAAGGTGTTCGGCATCGTCGCCGATGTTACCGTGCCCTTTTCCGAACGCCGCCTGGATAATGAGCAGGGCTTCTATATTCCCTGGGGGATAGGCCTGGAAATTGAAACCGGCGGGCACGTGTTCCAGGTGAATTTCACCAACGCCACGGCTATCATGGAAACGGATTACATTCCCTATACCACAGCTGACTGGGGTGACGGAGCGTTTCGCCTGGGCTTCACCATTTCTCGAATTTTCAACCTCTGAGCACCTATGCAAAAAGGTATTTTTTTTCTGTTGATCGCTGTTTTTTCTATTGCCCTCAGCTGGTATGAACCTCCTGCTGCGTTGATGCAGGAGGAGCTGTTGGTCGCCGAAGTACTGGAGCAACTCGGAGAAGCTCCCTTGCCGCACAAACCCGATACCAGCCTTGCCGGCGTATCGGTGGCCAAGGGGCGCGACCTGGTGAAACGGGGCAGCCCCGGCGGCCCCGGAGGAATGGTTAGCCCGCACTTCACCTGCCTGGCCTGTCACAACGTGGAACGCGACGAGCCCACCCTCTCCTTCGACAATCCACAGGAGCGGCTGGAATACGTAGCGGAGAAAGACTTGCCCTTTCTGCCGGGCACGGCGCTCTACGGGGCGGTTAACCGCACCCGTTTTTACAACGGCGACTACGAAAAAAAATACGGCGACCTGGTGAAAAACGCTCGCCACAGCCTGCGCGAATCCATACAGCTGTGTGCCATCGAATGCTCCCAGGGACGTCCGCTCGATGCTGTTGAAATGGAATCGGTGCTGGCCTATCTGTGGACGATTGGATTGAAAATAGACGACCTGGCCCTCGATAAGACAGCGCAGGAGCGCATCGAAGCCGCCCTGGCCGGCCAGGGTGATCCCGAAGCGGCCATCCGGTTGATTAAGTCGCGTTACGCTACTGCCGCCCCGGCTACTTTCGTTGAACCTCCCAAGGATAGAAAAGAGGGCTACCCGGTAGCTGAAGCAGATGCGGCCAACGGCCGGCTGATCTACGAGAACAGCTGCCTGCATTGCCATGAAAACAAACGCTATGCCTTTTTCCGCCTGGATAAATCCAGGTTCTCCCACCGGCAACTGAAAAAACACATTCCCCGGTATACCCGTTATTCTATTTACCAGGTCATCCGCTACGGCACTTCGCCCGTTCCCGGCAAACGGTCTTACATGCCGAATTACACCATGGAAAAACTGACTCACCAAATGGTGGAGGACCTGCGTGCCTATATCGAATTGCGCGCCGGGGGCGGGACGCCTGGTGAAAAGGAGAAAGGCATTTAACTTGAAGTCGGCCATACGGCTCTTCGCTTCGCTCCGAGAAGTCGGAAGGGGCATAGCCTGGCTGTGCAAAGCGATCCCCTTGCTTGCCGAAGCCTTACCGGTCAAAGCTGCTCTTCGCTGTTGGCTGCTTAGCAGGGCTTTTGCCGGATAGAGACCGGCTGTTCCGGACGGAGCTGGGCGGGTAGCCGGCAGGGCAGTGCCCGCCAAAGCCCGGCCCAGCTGCCAAAAGCTCAAATAATGGTGTAAACCTATTTTAGTACTTCCCTCCAAAGTGTAAACTTATTTTAGGACGGGGCACCCAGCATCCAGCCCATTACCTGCCTGTCCTGATTTTACTTATTTTTGGGGAACAGCCAGTTTTCAACGATAATACTATTACATGTATCGAGCTATTGTCGCGCTGCCGGTTGCTGCCGTGCTGCGCTGTTTTGTATTCACCGTATTTGCCCTCCTGATCTGGTTGCCGCTTTCGGCGCAGCTGCCGGAAGGCTTTGCGCGAGTTCGCCTGGCGGAAGGCCTCGATCCTACGGCAATGGCCCTGGCACCCGACGGGCGGATATTTATTGCCGAAAAGCACGGGGCCATAAGGATTGTACGTGATGAGGCACTCTTATCGGATCCTTTTCTGCGGCTGGAAGTCGATAACTTCAATGAGCGGGGACTGAGCGGTATCGCTTTCGACCCTGCCTTTGAGCAGAATAATTACCTATACCTCTATTACACAGTAGCCGGAGAAGGGTATAACCGGATCAGCCGGTTTACCGCCAATGGTGATTACGCCATTCCCGGCAGTGAGGAAGTGCTGCTCGAACTCGATCCGCTTTCGGGGACCATTCACAACGGTGGGGCGATGGCCTTCGGCGCTGATGGAAAGCTTTACATTGCTACCGGCGACGGCACGCTGCCGGAGAATGCTCAGGCGATGAACAGCCTGCTGGGGAAAGTATTACGGCTCAACCCAGACGGGGGCATTCCTGCCGACAATCCCTTTTACGATCAGGCGCAGGGGAAGTACCGCGCAATATGGGCACGAGGGCTGCGCAATCCTTACACCTTTGCCATACAGCCGGGTACAGGGCGCATTTTTGCCAATGATGTCGGCAGCCAGTACTGGGAGGAGGTGAACGAAATTGTGCGCGGTGGAAACTACGGCTGGGCAGGGCTGGAAGGAGAACGTAGTGGTGAGCAGGTGCCCGACAATTACCGAGATCCGGTATACGCCTATGATCACTTGACCGGTTGCGCCGTTATCGGCGCCGCTTTTTACAACCCGGCGCGGCCGGTCTTCCCGGAGCCCTACTACGGTAAGTATTTCTTTGCAGATTATTGTGAAGGATATATTAAAGTACTCGATCCCGATGATGGAACGGTTGCGGAAGTGTTTGCTACCGGTATTGACCGGCCTATCGGGATGCTGGTGGATGAGCAAGGAGCGCTGTATTATCTGGCCCGCGCCGGTATGGGCGGCGGATCGCCACAGGATAACACCAGTAGTTCCAACGGCTCCTTGTGGCGTGTAACCTATACAGGAAGCGGCGCCGCCGTGGTGTCGACCCAACCCGGCGATATAACCGTGCCGGTAGGGGAGGAGGCTCGATTCGAGGTGACGGCGACAGGTGCTCAGCCACTCGCTTACCAATGGCTGCGCGACGGAACTCCCATAGAGGGAGGCGCTCAGCCCACGCTGCTGTTGCCGGAGGTGACACTTGCCGACAGCGGAAGCCTTTTTCGTTGCCGGGTGAGCAATGGGCAGAGCGAGATATTCAGCAGGGAGGCTACCTTACACGTAACGACCAACAAACGTCCCGTACCGGAAATACTGGAACCGGAGACCGGCGCTACTTACCGCGCGGGAGATACCCTGTTCTTCCGTGGCCGGGCGTCCGATGCAGAAAACGGCAACCTGAATGCCGGTCAGCTGCAGTGGCGTATCGATTTTCACCACAACGAACATACGCATCCCGGCTTGCAGCCGGCAAGCGGAATAAGCCAGGGGCAATTCATTATCCCCCAAATCGGGGAAATCGACGACAATGTTTGGTACCGCATACATTTGAAGGCAAGCGATACGGAAGGGCTGAGCCGGACCGTCTACCGCGATGTGCTGCCGGAGAAGACCCGGTTTACCGTCGTCAGCGAACCGCCCGGCCTGGAAGTCAATATCGACGGACGGCTGCTGACTACCCCACAAACGCTGACCAGTGTGCGCGGTATCCGGCGTACGCTCTCGGCTGCGCCTGTTCAGTCGCAGGGCAATACGATCTACCGTTTCACGGGCTGGTCCGGGGGCTGGCAACAGGGTTTCTATCCCTTCATCGCCGGTGAGCAGGATACCATCCGCCTTTTCTACGAAACCTTACCCCTCAGTATAGGAGATGGCCGGGGGCTGCTCGGCGAATATTTTCACGGTGAAGGAACAAGCGCTTTCGAGACAGAACCCGTGCTTTCCCGTATTGATTCGGTGGTCAACTTTGATTGGGTCTTCGGATCGCCGGCGCCGGCGGTGAACGATGATTTCTTTCTCGCCCGCTGGCGCGGCGAGGTGATGCCTCCGTTGGACGGGAGCTTTACCTTTCACGTCATTTCCGATGACGGCATCCGCCTCTGGGTCGATGACCAGTTGCTGATCGACCAGTGGACGCCACAGGCGGCAACGGAAAGCAGGGGAACCATCACGCTGGAGGGCGGCCGGCGTTATCCCATTCGACTGGAATATTTTGAAGCTGCCGGTCATGCCGTAGCCCGCTTGCTATGGAGCAGTGCAGGAATGGCCCCGGCGCCCATTCCCGCCAGCCAGTTGTTTCCCGCGGCCCGCCTCGACTTCGAGGGGCTCTATACTTTCCGTCGCTTTCCCTCCCCGGCCAGGGAATGGCTGCGCGTTGAAGTGGCGTCGAAAGTGGATGATGAAGTGGACTTGCGTATCTTCGATATGAACGGGCGTGCGGTTTTACAGCGCCAGGGCCTGATAGTCAGCCGGGGACTCAACAGCTGGGAGCTGCCGCTGGGTAATTTGAGCGCCGGTATTTATCTCCTTGAACTCAATGGATTAACTTATATTTCTGAAGTTGAAAAAATTGCCGTTCATTAAATCTAATTCGACTGTACTCATGCGAACTTTTTTAACGCTCTTTGTCCTGCTGTTCTTTGCACTTTCTACGCTGACTGCACAAAAGGGCCTGGCAGGACTTTGGGAGGGAACCCTCACCTGGGGAGGACTCCACAACACCCAAACTTACAAATTCGAATTATTGATACAGGTGGAAGGCAATAAGGTTCGCGGCCGCTCCTATATCCACTTACCAGAGGGAGAAGTCCTGGAAATGGACGTCCGGGGGTATTTTTACCAGGATCGTTCCATCGCTTTCCGTGATATTGAATTCATCCCGCCGGTGGGCTCGGAATTGGACCCCCGTTTTTACCGCAAGTACCAGCTGATCTACAACCGGAGTATCTTTGGCTCTACCCTGGAAGGCTACTGGCAGGAAATTATCACCAGCCCCTTTGATGAATACCGCGACCGTGGAAAAATTACACTGAAGAAAAAAGACGCATCTAAGGCATAATGCAAAGCCGGAAGTGGGAGGTGCCTTGATGGACGAGATCCCCACGAAAAAACCAACCGGGATTATTCAGGAATCGACCATTCAGCCCGGCCGCGGTTCCTGAGGGCCCACTACGGAGAACAGTGAATAATCCGGGTTGGAAAAGCGAAAAGCAGATGCTTTCGCATGGGCCTTTATGGGGAAGGCACCCCGTGAACTCAAACCCTCAAATTTCCCCCAAACTTTTCCCAATCTTCCTCATAGTCGATATCGGATAACTCCGGCAGCTGATAGCAGGTTTTTCCGAGTGTCCGGATTCGCTGCATGGTACTCGGAAAAACCTTACTGGTGCTCCATGGTATATTTTCAAAGAGGGAAGGGGTCAGTTTTCGCATGCCCAGCAGGTAGTAGCCGCCGTCCGTTGCAGGGCCGATGACAAAGTCATTACGGTTGAGGGCCCGAAAGGCTTCCTCTACTATTGCCGGTGTAAGGGAAGCACAGTCACTACCGATGATGACGGCCCGTTCATGATCCTGCAGCGCTATCCGGAAAGCATTGAGCATGCGTTCACCGAGATCTTCCCCGTGCTGGACTAACTTTCGAAAGTTCCTGGCTGACCACTTGTCTTTCAGGTCGATATGATTACTATAAAAAAGCAGACGCTCTACGTCCACCGAGCGGGCGACGCGCCGCGTGTGATCCAGAAGTGTCCGGTAGATGGATAGAGCCCGCTCTTCCCCCACTGATTGAGCCAGGCGAGTTTTTACTTTCCCCTTTTCCGGGTTTTTAATAAAAATGAGCAGGGCGGAACCGGCTTTGGTCATTTTGATAGCAGGTTTTTACTATAACAAGAATAAGGTTAACGTTTTTATCATCGGGTAGTTGTCTGCCGGGGGCTGGGTTTTGTACTTCGTCGTCATTGTCCGGACAAAACCGGTAGACTGTTGTTCACGGATAATGCTGATCTGGAAACCGGCAGTTTTTTTGAAAATAAGAAGTATTCGAATAATGGACCAGGACTTTTTTGGTCTCGGGGTTTCTAAATATCTTTACCAGTACCCGAAATTACGAAGTTATGAAGCAAAGAAACACTGAAGTTAGAATCGCCTGCCCGAAATGTGATTGGGCGCCCGACGGGGGAGCCTACTGGTCCTGTACCTGTGGGTATGTATGGAATACCTTCGACACCGGCGGTCGCTGTCCGCGTTGCGAAAAACAGTGGAAGAAGACCCAGTGTATCCCCCATCGCGGCGGATGTTACAGCTGGTCTTTTCACGAGGACTGGTACCGGGGGCTCGATGAATGGCTGGAGGAGGAGATGGATGCTGTGGAGAGATTAGCTGAAGAAAGCAAACCGAAGTGATTGACGGCTTTTTTCTACTCTTCATCAGTAAGGGCCTTGCACTATTTTAGCGTATATGTCATGTACTACTTTTCTTGTTTTCGCAAAAGGACTATCTCTGGTATCTCATTCCATAAAAAGTTTATCAAACTTATGAAGCGAATATTTTTATTTGTTCCACTGGTATTGGGCATCACTTTCGGCTATGCCCAGGAAAAAAAGCAATGGCCCCCTGAATTGACGGAAGTATGGGAGCCCAAGCCGCCGCAAATCACACCGGGAGAAGAAAATGCACCTCCCTCCGACGCCATTGTTCTCTTCGACGGCAGCAATCTCGATGAATGGACAGCCCCCAACGGACGGCCTGCCAAATGGGAGGTCGAAGGAGACGCAGTAACTGTCGTGCCCGGGCGCCGAAGCATTCAGACCAAGCGCAGCTTCGGCGACTGCCAGCTCCACATCGAATTCCGCACGCCGCAGGAAGTACAGGGCGAGGGCCAGGACAGCGGCAACAGCGGCATTTTTCTACAGGGACGTTACGAGGTGCAGGTGCTCAATAATTACGACAATGAAACTTATGTGAACGGAATGGTGAGTTCCATCTACAAACAACACATTCCACTGGTCAATGCTTCGCGTCCGCGCGGCGAATGGCAGACCTATGACATCATCTACACGGCGCCTCGTTTTAATGAGGATGGCATGCTGATCAAACCGGCCTATATCACTGTGTTGTACAACGGTGTGCTTACTCTGAACCACGTTGAGATCAAGGGATCGACAGAATATATCGGGTTGCCTAAATACATGCCGCACGGTGAGGGACCGCTGCAGTTGCAGGACCACGGCAACCGGGTGAGCTATCGCAACATCTGGATCCGGGAGTTATAATCCTGATACTTGTCTGGTATAGGGATTCAAAATCGAGGATCCCTATTTCCTCATCTCTTCCAGTCGGACCGGCCGGTGTTCCTCGATCCACTTTTCGTAATTGCCTTTGTATCCACTCTTTTTATGCAATTGCCGGATTCGGGACTTGATTTCTTTAACCTGCCGGCCGGTGGGAGCGGCAAAGAGATTGAGCTGTTCTGCAATCCGGCTGATGCCGGCGCCGGCGTGGTTTTCCGCGTCGCGAAAGCCTTGAAGGTATTTGGTCTCCTCGCTCAGATAGCGCTCGGCCATCACCTTGGCCACTTCCCGGCCGTGCTGCTGTGAGTTGCGAATATTGCCCCGGCCGGTAACGGCATTGCCGAGGGCGAATACATTGCGGTAGCCTTCCACCCGGCAGCAGTCCTCCCCGCAGAGCCGGTATACCTGTCCATCCATCGGAATGCCTTTAACGGGCGCCGGGATACTGCCGATGGAGGAGATGATCAGCGGCGCCCGCACCTCGCACTCGGAGCCGGGAACAGGCGTCACCCGGTTATTTTCGATCCGGGTGCGTTGAAAGACGAGACCGACCAGACGCCCTCCCTCGACGATCTTATCAACCGGCATGTGCAGGGGAGCGACTTGAAAGAGATATTTCTTCTGATAATTGTTAAAAATCTTTTCCTGGATTTTATGGACGCGTTCGATCTCGTCGGGCGTTTCGGCGGGTTTGGGGGAGAGCGGCATGTCTTTTATCCGCCGGCGGTAGTAGAGGGTACAGCCTTGCAGGCCGAGGTCCTGGAGCGTATATCCCAGTTCGTCCAGTACTTTGGCAATGCTGCGGTCGAGTGAAAAGAGATCGATATCGTGACCGCGTTGGCACAGGGCGCGTTCTACGGTTTCGAACATAAGCACTTTGGCGACATCCAGCGACGCCAGACCACCGCCGACGATGATGGCGCCGTCGGGCATCTCGTATTGGGGGCCCCGGTATCCTGGTTCGTGTTTGTGGTTGTACCAGTAGATCAGGCTATTTTGGTAGAGCAGCCCTTTTTCGGTGTACTCGTCGATGTCCTTGATGGGTAGCGGCCGATCCCGCCAGGCTCCGATGGCGAGCAGGACGGCGCTGAAGCCCCAGGAGTTTGCTACTTCCTCCAGTTCTACATCTCTTCCTAAACGAACATTGGGCACCAGGGTTACTAATGGATGCTTGAGGCGCTCATCAATTTTCTGCTGTTCCTTGTCGCGCAGCTTGGCGTGCCACTTCGGCAGGCCGTCTTCGATTTTGCCGTAAGGCAACGCATTCTGGTCAAATACCACGCATTCGATTCCCTGCTGCGTAAGCTGATGGGCTGCCTCCGCTCCGGAGACGGCGCCTCCGAAAATGGCGACGATGTGGTTTTGTTTTTTGTTTGTCATAGCTCGGTTTTAGATGGAGGATTTTTTCAGTCGGCAGACTGTCCAGTTGGCCTAGTCGGCAGTCGGCTAAGCTGCTAACAGCAAATGGCGAACAGCTCGCCCATCTTGCTACGCGATCTGGTCGGGTTCACCCTGGGGAATAGTCGCATTGCGAATTCCATAGGGTGAAAACCCAGCCTTACTCAATCTCCCAGGTCTGACTTCCTGCGATCAGCTGATCGAGGTCGCCTTCGCCCATTTGGCCTTGAGCGACCTTGAGCTGCTCGTGCAGCTGGTCCTCGTAGCAGGGGCGGTGTTCTGAAGCGTAAAAAACGCCGAAAGGCCGGGGGAGGAAGTCCTCTCCCGCGGTGGTCGGATCTTCGAAAAAGCGGGCCAGGATCTGCGCTTTACAGAGATCTGTTTCGTCGTGTATCCAGAGGTCGTCCGGGCTGAAGCCGTCTTCTTTGAGATCGACCACGCGGGGCCGTAGTCCGTCCAGGCGGATGCCTTTTTCGTTACCCTCACCGAACCGTAGCGGTTGTCCGTGTTCGAGGAAGAGGGTGGTATCCGGTTTGGTATCCTTATCGGTGAAGGTGAAAAAGGCGCCGTCATTAAATATGTTGCAATTCTGGTAGATTTCCAGGAAGCTGGTGCCCTGATGTTCGTGGCAGCGGCGGATCATAGCCTGCAGGTGCTTGGGGTCGCGATCCATGGCGCGGGCGATGAAGGTGCCGTCGGCGCCGAGGGCAAAGGCCAACGGATTGATGGGGTGATCGAGCGATCCCATGGGAGTTGACTTGGTCGGCTTATTCAATTCCGATGTCGGGGAGTATTGCCCCTTGGTCAATCCGTAAATCTGGTTGTTGAACAACAGTATGTTGATATTGAAATTGCGGCGCAACGCGTGCAGCAGATGGTTGCCGCCGATCGAGAGGCCGTCGCCGTCGCCGGTAATGACCCAGATGTTGAGATCCGGGTTGGTGGCTTTCAGGCCTGAGGCTACGGCCGGGGCCCGGCCGTGGATCGAGTGCATGCCATAGGTTTCCATGTAGTACGGAAAACGGGAAGAGCAGCCGATGCCGGAAATGATGGCTACTTCGTCCTTATTGAATTCGAGTTGGGCGAAAACGGTCTGAACCTGCTTCAGGATGGAATAGTCTCCGCAACCCGGGCACCACCGGACTTCCTGATCGCTGGCGAAGTCTTTGCCTTTCAGTTGGCTTTTGCCGTTATTCCCGCCGGATATATTTTTGCTTGTCATTATTATCAAATTTCGGTCTTCCTAAAATTAATTGAATTTTGCGAACTCCGTCAAGTGTCGGGCCGGTTTTTAATTGTCCAGCAGCATCTTGGCATGGTCTTTTAGTTCCGACTTGGTGATGGGGACCCCCTGAATCTTATTGTATTGATAAACGTCAATGAGGAAGCGGTCACGGATGATGCGTGACAATTGTCCGTTGTTGATCTCGGGAATGAGAATCTTTTTATAGCGCTTCATCAGGGTTTGCAGGTTGCGGGGGAAGGGGCGGATGTAGCGCAGGTGGGCGTGTCCGACCTCATAGCCTTCGGCCAGCAATTCGCGGGTAACCGAGCGCATGACGCCGTAGGTAGAGCCCCATCCGAGCAGCAGCATATCCCCTTTCTCTTTGCCACAGACCAGTTCCTGTTCGGGAATGTGTTCGGCGATTTTCTCCACTTTGGCTTCCCGGATTTTGATCATGTATTCGTGGTTGGCCGGGTCATAGGACACGTTGCCGGTGTTGGCTTCCTTTTCTAGACCGCCGACGCGGTGGGCCAGCCCGGGGGTGCCGGGAACCGCCCAGCCTCGGACCAGGCGTTCGTCGCGCCGGTAAGGCATAAAGGGTTCTGTTTCATCACTTTTACGGGGTGACTCGAAGTTTACCTCGATGGGGGCGATATCGGCGGCCCTGGGGAAGCGCCAGGGTTCGGCGCTATTGGCAATGTAGCCGTCGCTGAGCAGGAGCACCGGCGTCATGTGCTGCGTGGCCAGCCGGGCCGCTTCGATAGCGACTTCAAAACAATCGGCCGGCGAGTGCGAGGCGATGACCGGCATGGGGCATTCACCGTTGCGGCCGTAGTAGGCCATGAGCAGGTCTGACTGTTCGGTTTTGGTGGGCAAGCCGGTAGACGGGCCGCCGCGCTGAACATCGATAATGACCAGCGGAAGTTCGAGCATAACGGCCAGCCCGGCCGCTTCGCCTTTCAGCGCCAGGCCCGGTCCTGAGGTTCCCGTCACCGCCAGGCTGCCGCCGTAAGCGGCGCCGATGGCCGCACAGATGGCCGCAATTTCATCTTCGGCCTGAAAAGTACGCACGCTAAAATTCTTGTGCCGGGAAAGGCCGTGCAGGATGTCCGATGCCGGCGTAATGGGGTAACTGCCGTAGAATAGCGGAAGGCCCGATTTGCGGGAGGCCGTGATCAGGCCGATGACCAGCGCCTGATTGCCCATGATATTGCGGTAAGTACCCTTTTCCATAGGCGCCGGCGCCACCTTGATGCTGTGCGCGAAGGTGTCGGTATTTTCCCCGTAGTGATAGCCGGCCTTCAGCACTTCGATGTTGGCTTCCATAATATCCGGCTTTTTGCGGAATTTGCGCTTCAGAAAAGCAATGGTGGATTCCGGAGTGCGGTTATATCGCCAGTAGAGAAAACCCAGTACAAACATGTTCTTGCAGCGGTCTTTATCTTTTGAACCGAGCGGCGAATCCTTGAGCGTCTCCCGCGTGAGCTTGGTGATGGGAATCTCTATGACCTCATAGCCATCGAGGCTGTCGTCTTCCAGTGGGTTGGCGTTTGTATCATAATTGGCCAGCCGCAGGTTTTTTTTGTCAAAACCATCCGTGTTGGCGATGATGGCGCCACCGGGCTCTAAGCGGTTGAGATTGACTTTAAGGGCGGCGGCATTCATGGCCACCAGCACGTCGTAGCTGTCGCCCGGGGTGAAAACCTGGCGGCTGCCGAACTGAAGCTGAAAACCCGAGACACCGGGCAGTGTTCCCTGCGGGGCCCGGATTTCGGCGGGGAAATCCGGGAAGGTCGACAGGTCGGTTCCCGTTAGCGCCGTATTATCGGTAAATAAGCTTCCGGTGAGCTGCATTCCATCGCCCGAATCACCGGCAAACTTGATCGTTACTTCTTCTCTGACCTCGGTAGTCTTATGCATGTTTTTTCGTCTCTTTTTTGCAATGCAAGGTTAGTGTCCTGATAATCGTACAAATTTATCTTTTATTGGTTTCAAAAACCAATCTACCCTCTCCCCCTTCTCTGTTTTTTATAAAGCAAGGCGTCTTTTGGCCACAACAAAAAAATTACGTCGTACCGTTCCCCGGCGGAGGGGGATACCTCATTTTAGCTATTTCAGTGCGTTGGTTACGGTGTTCCTTTAGTCTACTTGTCTGTTTGAAGGAATTTACTGCTGCCGGGCAATACATCGAACAAATGGATACGCTTTGGTTTTAAAAAGTAGAGCTTAAGGAAAAAATAATTGAATTATATGGCACTGCTGACTAAGAAACAATTTGAAGAACTGGCAAGTTTTCACGGCGCGCATTGTGCGTCAATCTATATGCCGACTCAACGAGCCGGCGAAGAAGTGATCGAAGGCCAGTACCGGATCGTTTTCGAAAAACACCTGCGCGAAGTGCGGGATAAACTAAAAAACTACGGCTTGTCGGTCCGTGAAACAGAAGAGTTCCTCGCACCCGGATGGGAATTGGCGGAAAATTCCGGATTCTGGCGCAAGCAGTCGGATGGCCTGGCGGTTTTTATCAATAAAGACGGCCTTTCCTATTATGCCATGCCGCTGCGCTTTGAGGATTACAACTACGTCGCCGACCACTACTACGTCAAACCTATGATACCTTATTTTAATGAAAGTGGTCGTTTTTTTATACTCGGATTGACGCTTCACGGCGCCCAGTTCTACGAAGCTACTCCTCATACGATCACGGAAGTTTTTGTGGAAGACCTCACACCGGCACGACTGGAGGAAGTGGTTGGATACGATTACGAAGAAAAATCGCTGCAATGGCGTAGCCACCGCGGCGGTGATCCCGGTTACGGCGCTATGTTTCACGGTCAGGGAGAACAAACGGACAAACGCAGAGAAGAAGTATTGCAATACCTGCGCGCCATCAATCAGGGAATAATGGACGGCATCCTGTACGATCTGAAAGATCCCCTGGTAGTCGTTTCGCAGGACTTCCTATTCCCCATGTATCAGAAGGCCAATAAATACAAGTACCTGATAGAGGATCATGTAGAGGGCAACCCGAGTCAGATGGAGCCCGCGCTTATTCATGAGAAGGCCTGGGAGAAAGTGCGACCCGTTTTTGAAGAAAAACGCCAGGAAAAGCTCAAACTCTACGAAGAGCTGGCCCATACGGCACGTACCTCAGACGATCTCGATGAAATTGTCCCTGGCGCTATCCACGGTAGGGTGGATACCTTGTTCCTGAAAAACCGGGAAGACGTATACGGCACCTTTGATCAGGGCGCCAACAAGGTGAACATCGATAAGGAGAAAGACATTTCCAACGCCTCCCTGCTAAATATGGCTGCCGCCAAAACCTTCCTGCAGAACGGAACCGTCTATCTGCTCGAACCCGAAGAGATGCCGGTAGAAGTCGCTTTGGCCAATGCCGTATTTCGCTACTGAGCAGCAGAAATGCTTGCCGGGTCGTCGCCGATTAGCTGGTAGCTGTTCTTCTTCCAATTGAGAATCATACCATTGGGGACTGCCAAATCATCCGGATTTGGCAGTCTCTGTATTCTATGCTTTCCCGTGAATGTGATCTCACCGCTTCAATCTAAATGAGTTAACTATGGAAAATGCAGTAGAACGATCCAAAGATTTACTCGACCTGGAGGTTGAGGATATCGAAAGCAAAGATAACGCGCGTGACTACGCCGAAGAACTGCGCAAATTGATTTCTTATCACGACAAGCAGTATTACATCTACGACGACCCCGTCATCGCCGATAAAGAGTACGACCAGTTATACGATCTGCTGGAAGAGATCGAAGCGGAATGGCCGGACTTGAAAACGAAGAACTCACCCACCCAACGCGTCGGCCCCGAACTGTCATCCGGCGACTTTCCGGAGGTGGAACACCTCAGTCCCATGCTTTCCCTGGACAACTCTTATGAAAAAGAGGGCTTGAAAGATTTTGACGAGCGGGTCCGGGATAAACTCGGAAAAAAGAATATAGAATACACCGTAGAGCCTAAATTCGACGGCTCGGGTGTTTCCCTGGTCTATGAGTCCGATGAATATCAGCGCGGCGCTACCCGTGGGAATGGTGAGAAAGGGGAGGACATTACACCCAATTTGCGCACCCTTAATACTATTCCGCTGCGCGTTAGTTTTTCTGAACACGGCATTCACCGGGCAGAAGTACGCGGGGAGGTGCTGATCGGTAAGTCTGAATTTAAAAAGCTCAATAAAAAGCGGGAGGAGGAAGGAAAGTCGCCCTTTGCCAATCCGCGCAACGCCGCAGCCGGCTCCCTGCGCATGAAAGACCCGGGCGTGGTGGCGAAACGGCCCCTGGAACTGCTGGTCTATCAACTGAGCCTGGCCGAAGATGAAGACGGCAATGATTTACTCGGTGATGAGCTGGAAAGCCACCAGGACTGCATCGATTTGCTGCACGAAGTGGGGTTTCAAACTCCCCATGAGCAAATTGAAAAGGTGAAAGGTATTGAAGAGGCTGTGGATATTTGCGATGACTGGAAAGACAAACGCGACGATTTCCCCTTTGAGATAGACGGTTTGGTGATCAAGGTCAACGACATTAGCCAATATGATAAACTGGGCCTCACTTCTCACCACCCCCGCTGGGCGATGGCTTACAAATTTGAAGCCCGGCAGGCGACAACGACGATCAAGGATGTGGAATTCCAGGTGGGACGGACGGGCGCGGTCACACCGGTAGCTAAGCTGGAACCCGTAGAGGTCAGCGGTGTAACGATCAGTTCGGCCACCTTGCACAACGAAGATTTTATCGAAGCCAAAAACCTGCACTATGGCGATAAGGTGCTCATCGAGCGGGCCGGTGATGTAATTCCTTACGTCGTTAAGCGTGTCGGTGAGAAAAGCGGCCGAGGGCGGCGGAAGATCCGTTTTCCCGATAAGTGCCCTTCCTGCGGCTCCAAACTGGAACGGCCGGAAGGGGAAGCCATCTGGCGTTGCATGAACGTGAGCTGCCCGGCGCAGGCCAGGGAACGGCTGCAGCATTTTGTGAGCAAAGGTGCCTTGGATGTGGAAGGCCTCGGAGAAGAAACGGTGAATCTTTTTTTCGAGGAAGGACTGATGAAATCCCTGCCCGATGTCTTCGACCTGGACTACGATAAGATACAGGAAATGGAAGGTTTTGGTGAAAAATCGGTGGAGAACCTGAAGGAAGCGGTGGAAGCAGCCAAGGACCGTCCCCTGTACCGCGTCATTTATAGCCTGAGCATTCGCTACGTCGGCAGTGAAACCGCCCGCATACTGGCCAACAGTGTCCATTGCCTGAAAGACTTTTATGACTGGGAAAAGGAGGACTATGAAGAACTGGAGGATATCGGTCCTCGAATGGCGGAGAGCATCCACGCCTTTTTTCAGAAAAAGGAAAACCGCAAGACTATTGAGCAATTGCGCGATGCCGGTGTTAAAACATGTGAGAAGAGCAGGAAACGTGCGGAAGGTTCTCTTAGCGGAAAAACTTTCGTCTTTACCGGCAGCCTCGACAATTTTACCCGCCGCGATGCCAAAGACCTGGTGGAGCGGCTTGGCGGTCGCGCCGTCAGCGGCATTTCTTCTAATGTCGATTACCTGGTTGTAGGAGAGGAGCCGGGATCCAAACTCGATGAAGCCAGGGAAGAAGGCGGTATCGATTTGCTGGAGGAGGATGATTTTTTGGATATGATTCCGGAAGACGAATTATAGAACAAATACAAAACAAACGAAAATACTTATGGGCGGATCATTAAGTTTAGGAAGATATTTTGGAATCAGGGTACAGGTGCACTGGACCTTCTTGCTCATCATCGCCTGGGCTATATACGTGGGATGGAGCCGCGGCGGAACTGTTGAATCGGTACTGTGGACAATTGCTTTTGTACTGGCGATCTTCGCCTGCGTAGTGCTCCATGAATTCGGCCACTCCCTGACGGCCAAGCGCTATGGGATCAATACCCGGAAAATTACCCTGTTGCCCATCGGCGGCGTGGCCAGCCTGGAACGCATGCCGGAGGACCCCAAACAGGAACTATTGGTCGCCGTGATGGGACCGGTGGTAAATGTGGTCATCGCTTTCCTACTGTATTTTTTCGTCCGTTCCCAGTTCGATGTTTTCCAAAACCCCGAACAGGCGCAGGAGTTTTTTCAGACGATTAATCAAAATAACTTTCTCTTATACCTGTTCATCACTAACGTCCTGCTAGTTGTCTTCAACGCCATCCCTGCCTTCCCTATGGACGGCGGCCGCGTGCTGCGCGCCCTGCTGTCTTTCCGCATGGACCGCGTACGCGCCACCCAGGTAGCTTCTAACCTCGGACAGATCATCGCTGTTTTCTTTTTCTTCATCGGCTTCGTCTATAATCCCATCCTGATCTTTATCGGATTGTTCGTCTTCTTTGGCGCCTCCAGTGAATACGCCATGATACAGCAAATGTCGGTTCTGAAAGGACACCGTGTGCGCGAAGCCATGATGAGCCAATTTACAACCTTGAACCCGGAGGATAACCTGAGAAAAATCGCCGATATGCTGTTGGCCGGTACGGAACGCCATTTTATCGTGACGCGGGACGAAAATGAAATCGCCGGCATCCTCTACAACGATTCCATCGTTGATGCTTTCCGAAATAAAAAAACCGATGTCACCGTAGGTGACCTCATGAAAACCGACTTCAAACCCGTCGCCCCCGATGAGGACCTCTCGGAAATCTACCGCTCCGTCCAAAGCCGCCAGCACAACTTCTTCCCCGTCACCGACAATGGCGATCTGGTCGGCACCATCGATATGGAGAACATCAATGAGTTTATGATGATTCAGGCGGCGCTGGACTACTAAAGAACGGCAGAACAGAAGAACAGTGAGTCTACTCCGAAAAGTAGAATTACACAGAGATACACAAACCTGCCCGCCCAGACGGGCCATATGGCCGTACTCAGATACTAAGGCAGGTAGGTGTGTGACTCTGTGTAACAAAAAAACTTTTTCGAAGTGGAAGAGATTAAATTCATCTGGAGTGTTCGCAATCATTTCGAATGACCCAAACCTGAGAACTATGAGCAAGTACAATCGCGAACTGGCAAAGATATTCAGCGACATGGCGGCCATCTATGAATTGCAGGGCAACGGAGACGAGTACCGGGCCCGCGCCTACGAGAATGCCGCCCGCGCCATCGACAACCTGCCCGAGGATGTGTCGGAAATCATGGAAGAAGAGGAGAAACTTGAAGATATTCGGAATATCGGAGAGAGTATTGCTGATAAGGTCCGGGAATACATAAAGACCGGAAAGATTGAAAAATATGAGGAACTTAAGAAGACTATCCCGGAGGATTTTGTCGACCTGCTGGAGATAGAAGGCGTGGGACCGGAAACGCTGAAAACGCTGCAAAAAGAGCTCAATATCAAAACCAAGGAAGACCTGGTCGAGGCGCTGGAAAGCGGGGAAGTAGAGGAAATCAAAGGCTTTGGTGAGAAAACCGTTCAGAACATCCTCGACGGCATTGCGCAGCGGGAGTCGGCGGGTGATCGCATCCTGCTGGCCGACGCCGTGGAAATTGCCGGGGAAATCGTTGAAAACTTGAAAGAGGCCTGTGACCTGGATGAAATAGAGGTGGTGGGCAGCATCCGCCGCCGCCGGACGACGATCGGCGACATCGATATCCTGGTCACCGCAAAAGAGTCGGAGCGGGAAAAGATTATGGACCACTTCACTGATATGGATATCGTGAAGAAGGTAGTTGCCAAAGGGAAAAAGAAGTCGACCGTGCAGACCAAAGCTGAGGATCGCGACGTGGATCTGCGCATATTCGAGGAAGGTGAATTCGGAGCGGCCATGCTGTATTTCACCGGCTCCAAAGCCCACAATGTGCACCTGCGTAAAATGGCGCAGGAAAAAGACTGGAAGATCAACGAGTACGGCCTCTTTTCCGGAGACAAAAAACTGGCGGGGAAAACGGAAGAATCGATCTACAGCCGCCTCGGCCTGCCCTGGATTCCCCCCGAAATGCGGGAGGACAACGGCGAGATCGAAGCGGCAGAGAAAGACGAACTCCCGGACCTCGTTTCTTTTGATGATATTCATGGCGACCTGCACATGCACTCCACCTGGTCGGACGGGAATAACAGCATCGAGGAACTCGTCGAGTTTGTTCGGGAAAACTTCGACTACGATTACATCGTCATCACCGATCACAGCAAATCACAAACCCAGGCCGGCGGCCTGGACGAGGATGAACTCGGCGAACAGTACGAGGAAATTGAGAAACTTAATGATAAAATCGGCTCCGATTTCATCAAAAAGGGGGTAGAGGTAGACATCCTGCCCGACGGCTCCCTCGACCTGTCCGACGACTTCCTGAAAGAATGCGACTGGGTGGTGGCCTCCGTACACCGACGCATGAATCAGGACAACACTGACCGTATCCTCTCGGCCATGGATAATCCCTACGTCAACGCCATCGGCCACCCCTTCGGCCGTCTGATCGGCAAACGCCAGGGCTATTCCCTAGACTTTGAAAAGATACTGGACAAAGCCTCCGAAACGGGCACGGCCCTCGAAATTAACGCCCAGCCCGCCCGTATGGACCTGGAAGTACGCCGCGTACGCGCCGCCATCGACGCCGGCGTTATGCTGGTCATCGGCACTGATACCCACAACCTGGGCAGCTTCATTAATATGCGCTTCGGCGTGGGCCACGCCCGCCGTGGCTGGGCCACGGCTGACGACATTCTGAATACGCGGAAATGGAAAGAGGTGCAGAAGTTTGTGGAGCAGAAAAGGTAAAGAAATAATAAATTCCCAAAACCTAATCAGCACTCGGCTTTCCTATTTCTTCCCGCCCAGGCTTCGCACGGTCGGACAAAATTTCTTATTTCCACCTGCCCATTTCGCTTCGAAGTCTGGTCGGGCAAGCTTTCCTATTTCTATTTCTCAATTTACCAGATAAATCAACGTTCTGTAATCATCCCACCGGGCGTCCTCCTGTTTCATTTCCAGCAGGTCCAGCAATTCATCGCCGTAAGTTTCCTCCAGGTCGGCCCGGGTATGGGCGCAGCGCACCTCGATGCGGCCCTGGCGGATCTGGTTCAGGCGCCAGCGGAAGGTGGCCTGCATTCGGTCGAGGATGCGCTGGTTGACTTCGATGTGGTCGCTGTCGGGACTGACCGGTGTGATGTCGCGGAAGGCGAGTTGGTTGCGGGCGATCATGATGCCTTTTTGCATAATGAAATAAGCGCTGTGCGACCAGCGCTGATCGGGCGTAAGCAGTTTGGCGTAGAGGACGAGTTGCAGGTCTTCCTCATTGCGAATGCTTTGTTCGCGATAGGAAGCGCCGCGCCATTTCAGGTCGACAACGGTCAGTTCCTCATTTTTTTCCAGCACGAGGTCGGCGCGGCCGTTGAGGGGGATGCCGAGGAAGTCGCCGGCCAGTGCTTCCTCGGTGCTGCGCACCTGCCAGCCGTTAGCCTGGATCAGGCTGACCAGGCTCCAGGCGGCGTACTGTACGCGTTTGATAAAGCTGATGCGTTCCGGTTCGCGGCCGTAGAGCAGGAGTACGGCGCCTTCGCGCTGCAAGAGGGCGTCGGCTTGCCGGGCTATCCACTGATAGACGGCTGCTTTGTCCATCTGAAGCAGATGGTCCTGTTGTAGTAGCCGTTCGAAGAAGCGATGAGCCAGGTTACCCAGCAGCGTGCTATCAGAGACAATGCTGAGAATAGAGGATTTGCGCAACTTCAGTTTGTGGCGGAACACCCATTGATAGGGGTAGTAGAACAGTGACTCCAGGCTGCTAAAGGTTTCCTCATCGCGTTTGTCGAGTTGGTAAGTTTTATCGAGCAGGAGAAAGGGGCTGGGACGACCGAGTTGCCGGGACGGCAATTCCACCTCTTCAGGCAGATCGAATAATTCCTTCCAGATGGGAGCACAGCTCTGGCGGTCGATGTCGCAGGTAATTGATTCCAGTCCCTGGAAACTGGCCTCAATATTACCGAATAGGGGATGGGATTGGACGAGGCTGCCGTCGATGTATTCCGGAATGACGAGGATCAGGCGGCGGCGGGCCGAGAGTACGGGGCGTTTGCGCTGCCAGATGAGGCGGGCATTTTCATCCTCCGGTTCTTCCAGGTGGATGCCCAGTCCCGCGAGATAATTTCTTTCGCTTTTGTACCAGCGGGAGAAGAAGTGTTCCGGCTCGCGTTGCACGAAGTTCCACCACAGGAGATCATCGACGGGGCCGGTAAAAGCGTGGGGCTGGTATACATACGGCAGGTGTCCTTTTTCCTGCACTTCCACCTGCACCGGCGCCGGTTCGTAGATGGTGCGTACAATGCGCTCCAGTTCCAGATGGCTGAGTTGGGTTTCCGGCAGCGTTTCCAGCAGTTCACGGATGCGCCGGGCCTGATCGCGCAGAACGAGCAGGGAGTTATTCTTGCCGTTGCTGTCCTCGAAGACCTGCCGCGCCCAGCGTTCCAGGTAGCCGTACATGGCGATCACATCATCTTTGGTAGCCGTTTCTGAAAAATCATACCGCTCCCGTTCAAACCAGAAATTGTACTGGCGTCTGATTTCGCGCACATCGATAGAGCTGTCTTTCTGGGCCCGTTCATCGAGTTCTGCCCAGAAAGCGTTGATGGCGCGTTGCCAGCCTTCGCCCATCATGCCGGGGCTTTGCGCCATTTGCATGGCAATGCGATCGGCCAGTTCATCGTGCAGGGGCTTGACGGCCAGGGAGACGAACTCCATCACTTTGAAGGGATCGATGGGATGCCAGAGGAAAACGGGAATGAGCTTGAGCACCTGCAGGGTAGGACGGGCCAGGGAGGCGGAAAGAATGCCCATGCTGGGCAGGCCTTCCTGGATCAGCGCATTATCGAGCGAGCGGTTCTTATGTGGAACGAGGCAGACTGGCCGGAAGTTTTCGTTGCGCCGCAGCAGAGTGGCGAGGAAGGCGGCCAGATCTGTTTCCCGTTTGCCGCGTAGCAGAAGCAGAGAGCCGTCGGCGCGCAGCGATTGCTTTTGCCGGTCCTCGTTTTGCAGGGCCCGTTGCAGAACGCTGAGGTCGGTATTTTCTTCGGGGATGGAAGCGTTCAGGTATTCCAGTTCAACGCCTTGTTGCTTCAGTTTACGAAAAAACCTTTTCCAGTGCGTGGGAAGGAGTTCGGAGGGGGTATTGACCAGTAGGGTATCGAGGGGCAGGGAGTGCTGAGTCATTTGCTGCTCCACACTCAGAAAGCGATCGGCGAAACCGGGGGCGAGCTCGGCGGAATCACTGTGCTGAAAGCGGGTTTCGAGGGCGGCCAGACAGGCCAGCCGGGAGGGTAGGGGCGCTGCGGATTGAAAATCCCAGCCGGCCAGGCGCAGTTCGTCGCGGCGGGCCAGCAGATCCCCGGCTGTAGCAAACTGATCGGCCTCGAAAGAACGGCGGTAAAAAGCCTCCGGATCAGCATCGAGGTGACGGCGTAAAGCTTGCCGGTATTGTTCGATGCGCAGGTATTCATTATCGTCGGGATGCCCGCTGAGGCCGAGGTGGGTTTCCATCCAGCGGAGTAGTCCCTGCGGCCCCAGATGCGTCGCGCCGGCGGTGGGAACCAAGGGCTGAGGTTGCGCCGGGTCATCGAGTGCCAGGCCGAAAGTGATGCGCATAGGTTTAATGATTAATTGGTTGATAGTCGATGCATGTAGCCGTGCTGTTACCAGCCGTAGCGCTCCTGTCTTTGGTTTCCGGCGCCGGGCCTGCCTGTCCGAAGTGAATTACTTCGAGGCTTCAAAACGGCTTTTGTAGCGGGGAAATTTATTACATTTGAGCAAAAAATTACTATTTAGCGGTAAGCGATTTTAAAAAAAAACTACTTCGACGAATTACCTTTCCACTATGGAATTTAAATGTTTGTCAATGAAAATTCGATTTTTTTCAACGCTGTTTTTGTTTTTAGTTGGACTTTCCAGCGTAGCTCATGCGGCAATTATGCCGCGCAGTGCTGAGTCCGCGGCGGTAGAACAGCGGCTGAGCAAGAAAGAAAAAAGACGCCATGCTCGTTCGGAGCGCCGTAAGCAGCGTCTGGAAAAGCGCCTGAAACGGATGGAAGGGAAGCTGGCGAAGAAAAGGGAAAGACGGGCGGCGCGCGGCGTCTGGGATGACTCCCGCTTCCGTCTCGGCGTCCTGTTATTGCTGGGGGCCCTGGCCTTGGCCCTGGTCGGCGCTTTGGTCAACCTGGGCTTCTTCGGCTTTCTGGCCGGACTGGTGGCCCTGGCGGGAATTATCCTGATGATCTGGTCGCTGGTGGAGTATTATGACTAGATGCTGGATGCTGGCTATAACCGGGCATGCCCTTGCTTAAGCTTTTCGCAGCTTGGCCGGACTTTGTCAATCCTCGTGCATGGCTCACTCTGCTCAGGCCTTGTGCAGCCCGGCAACGGCCCATCACCCTCCCGTTTCTTTCTGAAGCTCGCTGATCTGGCTTTCCCAGTACTGGCGCTGGTCGTCCGTTTCGTCTTCGTCGCAGAAGTCGGTGATTTCGAGGATGGTTTCTCCGGTGACGGGAGATTTTGAAATGCGGAATTCCAGAAACTCTTCTTCGTCTTCAGCATCTTCCCACTGGAACCTGATCAGTTCGTCTTCGACTTCTTCGATGAGATAGGCGACTTCCTCTGATCCGCTCCAGATGAAGGTGAAGGTGTTGCCCTGAATATCCACTTCGTCACAGAACCAGCGGATCAGGCAAGAGGGGGTGGTGAAAAATTTATAAAGAATAGTTGGGGAAGCTCTAAAAAGGAATTCCAGGTTGAATTTGACTCGTTCCATGCATGCTGGTATCTTGGAGATCGAAATGGTGTCTCACAATAAAAAATAAAAAAACGGTTTTTCCAAATCCAATTTCTAACTTTTCTTCCTAAGGCTGAGGAACTTTTGCCGCTTTCCAATTGTATAAGAACCGTTGTACACTTGATTCATACTGCGAATTACCTTATTTTTGTACGCTGTGAGTCACATTTATTTAGCAGGACTGAATAACACCAAAACAAATTACACAAGAATGAGTCATCCTCACATGGTCTTTTTTCCTCAATGGGCCAGCGAGGCGGTACTGCTTATCCCTATTCATATCCCACCACCTTTTGACCCTTCTAATGACCATTGTTGGAATTTTAGGTTTTTTGTAAATTTTTTAAAAAAACGCTACAGTGCATGAGACAGCTTAAGATTACTAAGTCTATCACGAATCGGGAAAGTCAATCTTTAGAAAAGTATCTGCAGGAGATCGGGAAAGTAGATTTATTGACGCCTGAAGAGGAGGTAGAGCTGGCTAAAAGAATAAAACAGGGAGACCAGGCGGCGCTGGAAAAACTGACCAAAGCCAACCTTCGCTTTGTCGTCTCCGTCGCAAAACAATATCAGAACCAGGGCTTGTCGTTGAGTGACCTCATCAATGAGGGTAACCTCGGTTTGATCAAAGCTGCTCAGCGCTTTGACGAAACGCGTGGTTTCAAGTTTATCTCCTACGCGGTATGGTGGATTCGCCAGTCTATCCTGCAGGCGCTGGCCGAACAATCCCGTATCGTTCGCCTGCCGCTCAACAAGGTGGGTTCCCTGAACAAGATCAACAAGGCTTTCTCCGAACTGGAGCAGGAATACGAGCGCGAGCCTTCTTCCGATGAGTTGGCCACGACGCTGGATATTCCCACCGAAGAAGTGGAAACTACCCTGGGTGTTGCCGCCCGCCACGTTTCTATGGATGCTCCGTTTGTGGAAGGAGAAGATAATTCCCTGCTCGATGTACTGGAAAACAGCAGTACACCGGATACGGACCAGGAACTGGATTACAACCAATCACTGCGCCGCGAAATAGAACGTTCGCTCAGCACCTTGACCGACCGGCAGTGTGACGTTATTAAACTGTATTTTGGTATCGGCGTGGAACATCCGATGTCCCTGGAGGATATCGGCGAAAAATTCGGCCTGACCCGTGAGCGCGTTCGCCAAATTAAAGATAAAGCTATCAACAAGTTGCGCTCCGCCAACCGCAGCAAACTGCTGAAGAGCTACCTCGGCGCGTAAGTTACTTTCTATACTTTCCCTTTGTGAAAAACTTAAAAGCATCCTGACTTTCAGGATGCTTTTTTTTGACTCCGGGCGCCGTATGCCGCTCATTGGTTGCTGTACTTCGAGTTTTGCGTTCATCAAACGAGACGAGGCACAGCGCTTTTCAACTATCCTCTTCCTCAATATCGATGGCCCGGTCAATACTTTCCTCCAGAGAGATGAAGGTTTCGGTGCGCTGTATACCTTGGATATTCTGAATCTTATCGTGCAGCACCTTCCGTAAATGATCGGTGTCGCGGCAGATAATTTTGGCGAATATATTGTAGAGGCCGGTGGTATAATGAGCGTCCACAATTTCGGGTATATTCTCCAGCTCCTTGGAGACGCTGTCGTACAAAGAGCTCTTATCCAGGTAGATACCCAGGAAGGCACAGATGTCGTAACCGAGTTTGCTGTGATCAACGGCCAGGTGGTAGCCTTTGACAATGCCGGCGTCTTCCATCTTTTTCATGCGTACATGAATGGTGCCTCCGGATACGTAGAGTTCCTTGGCAATATCAGTGTACGGCTTTTTGGCATTACGCATGAGAATAGCCAGGATCTGCCGATCCAGCTTATCAATTTCGCCGTGTTTGCTCATAAGCTCCGGGATTAAAAAAATTTCAACAAATTTAGGTCTTTCTTTATGATTTGGCAAAAAAAGCAGTAAAAGGATTGGGCAAATTGATATTTTGGAAGAAGCTGACCTTGTTCAAAGCCCACAGTCCCTGCTCCGTTTGTGGCGGTATACCCGACGCAACCTGGCTTGAGAATTTTTTCAAACCGTTTCGATGTCAGTATAAATGCTGCTGAACGGCCGGTCGGCCCTGCCCACTGAAACTTTCCGGTGTCTTTTTTGTTGATGGGGTATTAAAGTGAAGAAACAGTGATCTGTTCTCAACATTAAAATGTGTAGATTTGTACTTATCGCTGTAGCCCTATCTTTTGTGATAACCTCTACATAGCAATACAGGATGCATCAAGATCAACCTCAATCCGGAAAAAAAGTCACCGTATGGCTTCCGCTTTTGCTGGCCGTTGTACTGGTCGCAGGTATGTTCATTGGTATGCGCGTACAGAACAGCGCTCCCACTGTAGTAGTCGAACCACGGGAACAAACAGAGTCCACTCTTGGACAAGGCAAAATTGAAGAGCTGATTCGCTACGTCGAAGCTAAATATGTCGATGAGGTGGATCGGGAACAACTGGTGGACGAGGCCATAACAAGCATACTGGAACAGCTCGACCCACACTCCAACTATATTCCTGCCGAACAATTGCGACAGATCAACGAGCAACTCGAGGGCAACTTCGAAGGCATCGGTGTGGAATTCATGATCCTCGACGATACCATTGTGGTGGTTTCCGCCCTTTCCGGCGGTCCTTCCGAAGCGGCGGGTATACGCGCCGGCGATAAAATTATCGAAGTGGAAGATTCGGTGATCGCCGGAAAGGACCTGGAGTCCCGCGATGTGATGAAATTGCTCCGCGGCGAAAAAGGCAGTAAGGTAGAAGTAGGAATCCTGCGGGGTAATGAACAGAAAATCCGGCATTTTACCATAACGCGGGATAAAATTCCCATGCACAGCGTCGATGTGTCCTATATGCTGAATGAAGAAACCGGCTACATCAAAATCAACCGCTTTAGCGCCACGACCTTCGAGGAGTTTATGAAGGCATTGGAAGAAATGGTGGAGCAGCAGGGGATGGAGGATCTGGTCATTGATCTGCGGCACAATCCCGGCGGTTATCTGCAGCAGGCCACCAATATTTTGAGCCAGCTCTTCGAGCGAAAAGACCAGTTGTTGGTCTATACGGAAGGTCGCAGCGTACATCGCAGCAACTACGAATCTACAGGGCGTGCCTTTTTTGATATTGAGGATATCGTCGTACTGATCGACGAAGGCTCGGCTTCTGCGAGCGAAATCCTGGCCGGCGCCATACAGGACCATGACCGCGGCTACATCATCGGGCGCCGATCTTTTGGCAAAGGCCTGGTCCAGGAACAATACCGTCTGCGCGACGGGTCGGCCCTGCGCCTGACCGTCGCCCGCTATTATACGCCCTCCGGCCGCTCTATTCAGAAAAACTACGATGATCGCCGGTCCTACCAGCACGATCTGGCGCAACGCTATGAATCCGGTGAGATGACCTCCGAAGAACAAATGACAGTAGCTGATTCGACAGAATATTACACCGATAAGGGGCGAGTCGTCTACGGTGGCGGCGGTATTCTTCCCGATATCTTCATCCCCATGGATTCGGTGTTTAGAAATGAATATTACCAAACCCTGCGACAGTACGTCCCGGGTTTCGTATTCCGCTATGTGGAAGACCACAAGGAAAAACTCGAAGCTTACAGCCTGGAACAGTACCGAAACCGCTTTCAGGTGACCGATGCTCTGTATCAGGAGTTTCTCGCTTTCGCTGCGAAGGAAGGCCTGGAGCGCAAGCGTAGCCAGGAAGATTTTGTCCGAAGCGAAATGAATCACCTTCTCAAAGCTCGCATCGCCAAACACCTCTTTGACGACAAAGGTTTCTACGTGGTTTGGAATAGTAAGGATCCCTTCGTCCAGGAGGCGCTGGAGACGCTAAGGGCGTCTAAGCCGATTACCAGTAATTAAGATTGATTTGACTGTTTTTTAACGAAGTCAAGGGCGCTTCGAAGCAGGCTCAATCTTCCTCTTCCGAGAAACCGTACAGCTCTTCCTTTTTCGTCCGCTGAATTTTCGTGCCTTGTTCGAGTTCTCTTGCGATGGCCGTATAGGGTCCGGCGACCACTTCCTGGCCTTCCTCGAGGCCGGAGAGAATGCGGATGTAAGTGTTGTTCTGAATGCCCGTCTCCACCGGTACCAGTTTGACCGTATCAGCTTCGGTAGCGACAAAGACAACCTCGATGAGGTCTTCTTCCGATACCTCCTCTTCGCCGAGAATGTCTACCAGAGCATCTCTTTCCCGGGTGGTGACCGATTGTATGGGGATGCTTAATGCGTCTTCAACCGTTTTCGTATTGATTTCCACCGACGCCGACATGCCGGGACGGAAAGGATAGGGTTTATTACCGGTAATAAGGTCTTGATAGGAGCTCGGATCGATACTGATACGCACCTCGAAATTGGTCACCTGATCGCTGGTCAGGGTAGCGGTAGCCGTTGCGGCGGCGATAGCCGAGTTGGCGATCTGAGTCACCCGTCCTTTAAATTTGCGGTCGAGGTAAGCATCCACTTCGATATCCACTTTGTCGGAGATGGAGACGCGGGGGATGTCGTTCTCGCTCACCTCCACACGAACTTCCATATTATTGAGGTTGGCAATGCGCATCATTTCGGTACCTGTCATCTGGATCGTTCCTACTACGCGTTCGCCTTCTTCGACGTTGAGACGGGAAACGATGCCGTTCATCGGCGAATAGATGGTGGTGCGGCGCAGGCTGGTTTGCATCTCCCGGAGAGTGGCTTCCGAGCTGGCCACCTGAAACTTGGCGGCCTGAGCGCTTTCCTTGGCGGCCTGTATGTTAGCTTCGGCGGCTCGCAGGTTAGCTTCCAGCGCTCTCAGGTTAGATTCTGCCTGTTCGAATTCGGCCTGCGAAATGACGCCTTCTTCGCGAAGCTGCTTGTTGCGCCGGAAAATTTCCTGCGCATTGATCAGTTGTGCTTCAATCTGTTCTTTTTGGGCTTCGAACTGATTGATCTGCGCTTCCGCGTTGGCCAGCTGCGCTTTGGCGCTGTTGACCTGAGCGACCCCCCGTTCCACCTGCGATCGGTAGGCGTCCGGATCGATTTTTGCCAGCAACTGGCCGTTAACGACAGAGTCCCCTTCTTCCACATAGAGTTCTACGATCTCACCCGACACATCGGAGCTGATCTTGACCTCTGTCTGTGGGAATACTTTGCCGCTGGCGGCCACCTGCTCGCGGATGGTGCGCCTTTCCACTTTTTCCACAAATACTTCTTCTCCTTCGGGTTTGTTGCGGTTTCTCACAACGACTACGGTAATCAGCGCGGCGATAATGACCACGAGTACAATAATTAACGTGTTTCTTCCTTTTCCTTTTGACATTGCTAGCGATTGAACTTTAGTTAGCGATATTCGACGATTGCCTCTGTTCTTTTCGTTTGGATTTTCTGTGTCAGTCAAGAGTCAGTTCTCTTCCCAAATAAAAGTCAACTACTTTCAGGTCGAACAGATATTGGTACTTGGCCTGAATGAGCAGGACCTGGGCCTGGTCGAGGTTGTTGCGGGCGGTGGTATACTCCAGGGAATTGATGGCGCCGAGTTCGAAGCGGTTCTGGGCATTGTCGAAAGCAGCCTGGGCGGCTTCCAACGAACGCTGGGCAGCATCGAGGCTGCGTTCGGAGGCCTTGGCGTTGGTAACTGCCGTTTGTACATCCGTTTTGAGCTGCTGACGCAACTGCCGGTTGACGACCTCCTGATTGAGGGCCGAAATCCGGGCTCGCTCTACCGAAATGATATTTTGGTGATTGTTGTAAATCGGAACCTGGAGGCTGAAACCGAAAGCCTGACCGAAGTTATTTTTCACTTGCTTGAAGAACGGCATAATGGGTGGTTGGGTCACCGGCTGTTCCCGAAAAAAGGCGATGTCCGCCGGAGTGCCGTCAATGAGGACCGGAGCCGGATCGCTCGAAACGATTTCAGTCGGTATATCCGCCAGGTCGAGTTGTTGGTTGGAGTAGTTGGTATTCAGCTGCCCAAAAACGCTCAGTCGGGGAAAGATGTTGGAACGCGCCAGCCTTGCACTCAGTTCTGCGCTTTCCAGGCGCAGTTGTCCGGCCTCAATTTGCGGCTGGGTTTGCAGAGCAGCCTGGTATACCTCCGGAGTTTGATAAATACCGGGATTCGCATCCTCTGGAATTTCTACGGTTTCCAGACCTTGGATCTCAAAGTCGGTACTGGGGTCGATTTCCATCAGGTTCTTTAGTCTCAGGTAGTTGATTTCGACTTGGTTAGATGCTTCGACAATCGTCTGCCGGTTTCGGGCAATTTGGGCCAGAAAGTCGAGGCGATCATTTTCGGGGACTGTTCCCGCCCTGATTTGCTTATCGGTTTGATCGAGCTGTTCCTGTGAGAGCTCCAGCTGGGCCTGGGCGTTGTCAAGTTGTTCTTGGGCAAGTAAAATAGCGAGATAGGCCTGGGCGATTTGCAGGCTGATGTCGTTGGCCTGGGCGTCGGCTTCCAGGTTGAAAGCCCGTAAATCTGTCTTGCTCTGTTTGATCGCCGTGTTGATGCGGTTACCGTCAAAGAGCAGGAGGCTGCCGGTTACGGAACCGTTGCCACCAAAGAGCCGGGTGTCGACGAAGGTGTTGGTCGTCGGGTCGATGTTTTTACCGAGGTTCCAGGAACTGCTGAAGTTGCCGTTCACATTCGGCAGCCGTTCCAGCTGAGCGCCTTTCAGGGTGAGTTCGGCATTGCGAATGTCATACTGAGCTTGTTTAATCGTAAGGCTGTTTTCCCGGGCGTATTGGATGCACCGTTCCAGCGACCAGGTGTTTTGTGCTGAGATGCTGTTAAACATCGCAGCGAATGTCAGGGTGATTGTGGCAATTTTTCGGAACATGACGAATAGTTTTGGTAAAAATGGAATAGCATTGTCAGACCTGTGATAGAATAGTTTGACAACACATTCCGGTGATACTTAGCAAGGTTCCCGGCAGTTTTGGAAGAACGAGCCGCTCAAAACGATACAATAGTAAAAAAGGACGGTCAAGCGACCGAATTATTTATATCAATTCTCGGATATGATGGATTAAAGTGACCCGTATGTGGTTCAACGGGGCGTCTGGCTAAAGCTACGGGCGCCGATCAGGCGATCGTAACGGGCGCCGAAAGGGCGATAGTAGACAAGAACGGTGTAGTTGTTCTCAGTGAGATGCCAGTCGCCCTCGATGACGCTGAAGTCGGGCACAGGATTTTCAACGCCGCGCGGCACCGCGGCGTAGGCGAAGTTGTAGAATCCTTGCTTGAGCGTAGGTTTGGCGACGTAGGCATTGATATTGTTGTTGTATACCAGACGAAACGCTTCCTGGGGTTGCCAGGAAGTCATCTCCCCGACGATAAACAGTTCGTATTCCTGGTAGCTATCGGGATCGGCAGCCAGCGAGAAGAGCACGGAGGCGTAATCGGCGCCCAGGTCTGCATCGCTGGCATCAAAGGATTCGAGGATGAAATTGCCGTTGATGTCCTCGAAAAAATTGTAGGATTGATTGGCGCGGGGTTCGTCCTTATACAGGATAATTTCGGTGCGATCCTGATAGCGTTCGATGAGTGAAATGTTTTCACTGCGGCTGCGCAGGGAGCGTATATCCAGATAGCGGAACTCCTTCCCGGCGGGAAAGACGATTTTATCCTGATGATCAAAAACCATTTGCCGGGGGCGAACGAACGCAGGTTTAATGTCGGTCACGGCGGTACCCCAACGGCCGTTTTGTAATACGACCGCTTGCACTTCCGTCATGGGAGTGCGGATATCCACTTGTTGATGATCGACGATAAAGTCGATTTCCTGATGGGTTCTCGACTTACTCACTTTGGCCGGGCGAAGGACCTGGGGTTGAATCTGCACTATTGGATCGACCACCATAAAGCGGCGGGTAATGACGGGCCGGCGCTGCCCTTCGTCTTCGTAGACCACGAGCAGGTAATTGCCGGATTTGGTCCAGCGCATGTCCTGATTGGGTAATTGCACCCAGTAATGGACAAAAGGAATGACGGTTTTAAAAGAGTAGCGGTAGTCGCGGATGGTTTCTTCCGTAAATCCATCCAGGTATTCGAGTTCACCGAGCTGTGAGCGTTGCCAGTCGGCATCACAGTGTATGATTTTATAGGTGTACGTTTTGACCTCTGCGTCGGTATCGTCGAAGCGCAGGAGTAGGGGGGTGTTTGAATTGAGGTCGATAAGCGGCATGCTCAACGGCAGTCCTTCAATGTGAAACTTTACGGATTGGATGTTTTCGGCGTAGACGCGGTTCTCAAAAGCAAAATCGTTTTGTTGGGCGCTGAGGTGAAAAGAGAGGAGGATCAGCAGTAGCAGGGTATTAACATTTTTCATGGATGTTGTTTCCTTTATTTTTTACTGACCCATTTTGATTTTTCAAGGTAAAAGCGCCAGGGCCAGGCGGCGCATTCACCGGCGTAATCCACGCCGATCCGCGGTGCGGCGACGATCGCTGTATCGGCGGGCGCTGATTCCCGTTCTTCCACCCAGATAGGACTGTCGGGGGCGATGAGGCTGCTGCCGTCGTGCCGGGTACGGATGCCCAGCGCCACTGTAAGAACGCCGGGGCCTGCGCTTAATTGTGGCCGGGGACGTTCGAAGCTCCGCCGCTCCAGCATGAGCGGAAGGTTGTCGGCCGGCTCCACCGCCCGGATGAGTACAGCGTGGGCTTGGCCTTCCATGCCGGTTACTATATTGAACAGGTGATGGATTCCGTAACAGAGATAAACATAAGCTACGCCCCCCGCTTCAAACATGGTGCTGGTACGAGGGGTGCGCCGGTTGCCGTAGGCATGGCAGGCCCGGTCTTCGGGCGCCCGGTAGGCTTCGGTCTCCACGATGCGTCCGGCGCTGTGCCGCCCGTCGATATGCGTGACGAGATACTTGCCCAGTAATTCGCGGGCGATGCTCAGCACGTCATCGCGCCGGTAAAAAGCGGCATCGAGCCGGCGGCCGGCCGTTGTTCGTGATGCATATTCGTTCGTCACTGGGCTATTTTTAAAAAAAAAAAACTGAAATGATAAGAGAACCTGGGAACGGGCAGATGCCTACGCTTAATAGTTCTCCCCATCTCCTTGTCTTTTTAGATATAACATGCATTAGGTCCGGGGCTTAACTGTACCGGTGCGCCGGATGACCTTTCAACTCCTTTACCTCCGGCTGTAATTCGGCGCTTCTTTGGTAATCGTCACGTTGTGCGGGTGGCTTTCGGCCACGCCGGCGCCCGAGATTTTGACAAACTGGGCATTTTCGCGAAGCAGCTCAATAGACTGTGCACCGCAGTAGCCCATGCCGGCGCGCAGTCCTCCCAGGTATTGGGTCATCACTTCGGCCACCGTACCTTTATAGGGTACCCGGCCTTCGATGCCTTCCGGCACCAGCTTCTTGATGTCGTCCTCCACGTCCTGGAAGTACCGGTCTTTGGAGCCTTGCGACATAGCGCTCAGGGAGCCCATGCCCCGGTATACTTTGAATTTACGGCCTTCGAAGATGATAGTTTCGCCGGGTGCTTCTTCTACGCCGGCAAAGAGGCCACCGGCCATAATGGTGCTGGCGCCGCCGGCCAGCGCCTTAACGATGTCGCCGGAGTAGCGAATGCCGCCATCGGCGATGATGGGAATGCCTCTGTTTTTCAGAGCTTGGGCGGCATTGTGGATGGCGCTCAGTTGAGGTACTCCTACACCGGCCACGACCCGGGTGGTGCAGATGCTGCCAGGGCCTACCCCGACCTTGACGCCGTCGGCGCCTGCGTCGGCCAGCGCCTGAGCACCTTCGGTGGTCGCTACGTTGCCGCCGACCACCTGCAGGTCGGAATATTGTTCTTTAATCAGCTTGATGGCCTCCAGCACCCCGCGGGAATGACCGTGAGCGGTATCGACACAGATGACATCAACACCGACCCTTACCAGCGCATCGGTGCGCTCCAGCATGTCGTCGGTGACGCCGACAGCGGCGCCGACCACGAGCCGGCCGTAGGTATCCTTACAGGAATTGGGATAGTCCTGTACCTTCATGATATCCTTATAAGTAATCAGCCCAACGAGCGTGTTGCCGTTTTCAACCACCGGAAGTTTCTCTATCTTATGATTCTGCAGAATATCCCGCGCCTGTTCCAGATTGGTGCCGACCGGAGCGGTGATGAGGTTCTCCGTCGTCATGACCTGCCGTACCGACCGATCGAGCCGGGTTTCAAAGCGCAGGTCCCGGTTGGTAAGAATGCCGATGAGCTTATTGTCCTCGTTGATAATGGGAATTCCGCCGATCTTGAATTTCCGCATCAATGCCAGCGCATCGCCCACGGTCGCGTCTTCCAATAAGGTAACCGGATCGATGATCATACCGCTTTCCGAGCGTTTGACGCTGCGGACCTGCTCGGCCTGATCCTCAATACTCATATTTTTATGGATGATGCCGATGCCGCCCATACGCGCAATGGCGATGGCCAGCTTGTTCTCGGTTACCGTATCCATGGCGGCGGATACAACCGGAGCATTGAGCCGCAGGTCACGCGTTAATTGCGTAGAAAGATCGACTTCACGGGGAAGAACTTCCGAATAGGAGGGTACGAGAAGTACATCGTCAAAGGTGAGTGCTTCTCCTAAAAATTTTTGCTGTGCTATTTCTCTTGTTTCCATGTGCAAAGGTATCGAATTTCAATACAAAAAGAAAAACAGGATCCCCGAAAAGTTCATTTCAATGAATGCCTGTCCGGGATTAGCATGTGTTTCTCATTTTAAATAATGGCTGTTACTATTCACCATCCTGGCTTCGCCAAAAAATTTTCAAAAAAAGCCACAGGTTACACGGATTTTCACGGATTTCCCAAAATGGTAATCTGTGAAAATCCATGTGATCCGCGGCAAAAATTAAAAACATCGCCGTGCAGCGGCGACTGAATAGTTACTAATTGCGTTGTTAATGTGCTTTAGACTGCAAACCGGGCAATTAGTTACTTATCAATAAATACTGTGTCAACTTTAGCTTTCCTGGGAAAGTTCCGACCTTTGTTCCGGAACTGAGAAAAGGAAGTAAATTTCAATATGCTGACCATACATTCTGACGAGCACTTCATGCGGCAGGCCCTTAAGGAAGCCGAACTGGCTTTTGAAAAAGGAGAAATTCCGGTGGGGGCGATCGTGGTTACACAGAATCGCATCATCGCCCGGGCGCACAACCTTACCGAACAACTTAAGGACGTAACGGCCCATGCCGAAATGCTGGCGCTGACCGCCGCCGCCAATTACCTCGACAGTAAATACCTGCAACAGTGCACGCTTTATGTGACCCTGGAACCCTGTGTTATGTGCGCCGGCGCCTTACAGTGGGCTCAGCTGGAACGTGTGGTCTACGGCGCTCCCGATGACAAAAGGGGGTTTATGCGGTTCGGCAAAACCCTGTTGCATCCCAAAACCAAAATCGAATACGGTATCCTGATGGAGGAGTCGCGGAAGCTGCTAAAGACATTTTTTGCGGCCAGGAGAGGTTAGTTTCTGAGTTCTCGTTACCTCCATTCCCTAAGTCTTTTTTTAAAAAACAGTTAAGGCCAGTTAAAAAAGCTTAAAGGCATAGGGGATATGGACGGATTCCCACATCTTTACAATGAACGAAAACGGTATGGGGAGGCACTACAGCTCCTGCGCTGCGTGTTTCACCGCCCGACCGGGAGAATGCCGCTTCCCAATCATCTTTAGATTTGAGAAGGAACGATTGATCAAACAATATCTTACAACAATGAAATTTCTAATCCATTTAGCGGGTGGACTGTTGCTAATGCTTGGCTTGTCTTCCTGCGGTCCCACGCTGAGTCCTTTTACCCAGGATCTGTACAGCGAATACCGTTGGACGGATGATGAACTCGAACGAATTCAGTTTTATCTTTCTGATGATATTCTGTTACAGCGGCGATATACCGGCGGGACTTCTGAAATCATCGCCGGAGAAATTACGGTGGTGGAAGGACGCGAGGTGGAACAGATCGTCATCCCGAAGAGAACACCCGGTGTATTCCTCTTCAGTCCCAAGCAAAACCGCTTTGCCGTCAGCTTTGAAGATAGTGGTGGAGAGCGCTTTCTGATGTTCGGGCCCAATCCGAAAATGGGCGGTCGCTATGCTCTGCTGGCGTCCGACTGGGAGCGCCGCTACGGCATCGTAACCTACGGTGGCCGCAAATACCGGGTGGAATCCAACAGCGGCGCTTACACAACCTTGATGGTAGACCTGAAGAAAGTGCGCAAGGTGTCAACGAAGTCGAGAACGGTCAGAGGGAGGAGAGTGGGGTATTGAGGATAGTCGGCAGTTTTACCCGACCAGGCTGCGAAGCGGAATGGGCGGGCGGCAGTCCCGATACGCTTCGCTACCGGGATCCCTGCAGGTCCGCTTTGCTCCGATCGGTAATTGGCAGAACCAATCAAAATTCAGAGGAACGGAAAAGAATACTTTTATCCGGCCCTGTTTTTAAGATTAATGTTTTTTGAGTACCTGCCTACTTTTCGAGGCCTTCCTGATTTATTCCTTCCTGAAAAGGAACAAAGCGGCAGTTGCCCATCGCTTCTTTTTGATAATCTGTTTCCGAGTGACGGGTGATGCGATAGAGAATCTGGTTTTCGCCTTCGCCGATGGGAATGACAAGGCGGCCGCCGGTACGTAGTTGATCGAGCAGAAGGGGAGGGAGGTCCCGGGCGCCGGCGGTGACCAAAATTTTGTCGAAGGGCGCGAATTCGGGTAGTCCCCGGTGACCGTCGCGGAAAAAACAGCGTACATTGCCGGGCCGGAGCTGATCGAGTAAGGCTTTCGCCCTTTTGTAGAGAAGCTCCTGGCGCTCAATGGTATACACCCGGGCGCCAAGCATAGCCAGAATGGCGGCCTGGTAGCCCGAACCGGTGCCGATCTCCATAATCTTTTCCCGGGGCTGCACTTCCAGCAGCGATGTCATTTGGGCTACCGTGTAGGGTTGAGAAATGGTTTGTGCATTCCCGATAGGGAAGGCCTTATCCTGATAGGCCCATTCTTCGAATGCCCGGTCGAGGAAATAGTGGCGAGGCAGGCGTCCGATGGCCTTAAGGACCTCTTTGTCGTTGATGCCTTTTTCGTGCAAAGCGGTGACCAGTTGGCGGCGCAGGCCTTTATGTCTGTAAGTATCTTCCAATTTGTAATACTTCGTTTTCAAATTACTATTTTTACGCCATTCCTGAGGACAGCGGGCTTACCCGTCCCAAAAATAATAAAAACCCTATGACTGACATTAAATTCGGCACCGACGGCTGGCGGGCCATCATTGCGAAAGATTACACGATTGATAATGTACAGCGCGTGGCAGAGGCCACCGCCCGTTGGATGCTCCGCCGGAAAGAAGATAAGGTAGTGATTGGATACGATACCCGCTTCGGAGGTGCGCTTTTTGCAGAAACCGTTGCCCGCGTATTCGGGGCCCACGGAATCCGGGTCTTTCTCGGCAAAGGCTTTGTTTCTACCCCAATGGTTTCGCTGGGCGTACTCAAAACCCAGTCCGACGTAGGGGTGGTCATTACGGCCAGCCACAATCCGCCTTTGTATAACGGTTATAAGCTCAAGTCGCGGCTCGGTGGCCCGATGATCCCGGCGCAGGTCGCAGAGGTGGAGGCGCTGATTCAAGGTAAAACAGACCTCGATCTGCCGGAATTAAAGGCAATGGAAGACCGGGGCCTGCTGGAATACGTCGACCTGGAGCGCATTTACCTGGAGCACGTCGAAGCCAGTTTCGATCTTGAAGCGATCCGGAGGCTCAATACTACCATTGCTTACGACGCGATGTACGGCGCCGGTCAGCGCGCGATGATCAACCTCTTTCCTAAGGCTGAATTCCTGCACTGCGACGAAAACCCCGGCTTCCACGGCCAGCCGCCGGAACCTATAGACCGGAACCTCACCGAACTTTCAGAGCTTATCCGCAATCGCCCGGATATCGGGGTCGGAGTAGCCAATGACGGAGATGCCGACCGCATCGGTATGTTCGATGAGGACGGGAACTTTGTGGATTCACATCATCTGCTGCTCCTGCTGTTGCTGTATATGTTTAAGTACAAAAAACAGACGGGAAAAGTGGTCGTCACCTTTTCGGCAACGAATAAGATGCGACAACTGGCTGAGCAGTTCGGGCTGGAATTCGAAGTGACGCCCATCGGCTTTAAGCACATCGCGGAAATCATGGTAGAGGAAGAGGTCCTGGTTGGCGGTGAAGAATCGGGCGGCCTGACGGTGAAAGGCCATATTCCCGAACGCGACGGTATCTGGAACGCTCTGGTCATTCTGGAGTTTATGGCTAAAACGGGTAAGACAATGCGGGAACTCATCGAGGAGGTGTACGAATACGTAGGTCCTTTCTCCTATGATCGCGACGACCTTCACCTCAAAGAAGAACGCAAACAGGCCGTCATCAAGCAGTGCCGGGAAAGCCCCTTCCAGTCTATCGGCCAATACAAGGTAGAACGCGTCGAAACGATCGATGGCTTTAAGTTCATTCTGGATGAGGAGCGCTGGGTGCTGATCCGCCCCTCCGGAACGGAACCGGTGCTGCGGATGTACGCACAGGCGCCCACTCCGGCGGAGGTGCGCGAAATTCTGGACGCAGTGCAGGAGACGGTGTTGTGATTGGGTGCTGGGTGCTGGGTGCTGGAGGCTGGAGGCTCGATGCTGGATACTGGGCCAGGCGAAACCCATGACCCGTCCATCGGAAGCTTGTCAATTAAAAAACACCTCCAACAACTTAGGGACGAAGATGAACAGTCCGGCCACAGCGGCGCCTATGGCGGTAAAAAGCACGCCGGCGGCGGCGGCATCTTTGGCTTTGCCGGCCAGCTGATGGTATTCCGGGGAAACCAGATCGGTGAGGTATTCGATGGCGGTATTCAGGGCTTCGGCGGCAAAGACCATCACCATGCACAGGGCGACGACCGCCCATTCGGTTGCCGACAGCCCAAGGAGCAGCCCCGCGATAAAAACGGCGCCGGCTGCCGCGAGATGGATGCGGGCATTGGCTTGGGTTCTCAGAAGATCGGCGATGCCCTGGAAGGCATATTTAAAACTTTCGAGACGTTTGTTGAACATGGTTTTGACGGTCTTTGGTCTGCAGTTGAAGTGCCGACGATGCCGGTGGGCTTGCCTTTTCGCTTGCTTATCTGATCAAAGCTAACACATTTCAAGTAAGTACCCGGACACAATTAAATTACATATTATCTTGAGCGGCTTTCCACCTTAATATCAGTCATTTAGCCGTCCGGCCAGGACACAGGTTTCCCGTTCGCGGATGATTTGGCCCTCAGCGGTGAACAGCTCGAACCACAATACATAGATCCCGAGCCGGGCTTTGCCTTTTTCTTCATTGGCGCCATCCCATTTGAGTTGCCCCTCGGCGGCGAGGAGCTGGTTTTCGGCCAGCACCTTTACGAGGCGTCCCTGGGCGTCGAAGACGCGTAAATTGAGCACATAGCCGGGGCTGTCCGTTTGGTAGCGGATGAGGAGCACATCCTCAAAGCCGTCGCCGTCCGGCGAGAAGGCAGGCCGGGCAAGTTGAAACAGGTCGTCGAGCCGGCCGCTGCCGGAAAAGCGTTGGGAGTTGGAGGCGGTAGGGGTGGCGAATCCGGCATTGGAGGCAGCGGAATGCCAGTTTCCGGTGCTTTGGGTAGGTCCTTGCGGATCGATGCGTTCCAGTGAAACACCGCGGGTATCACTGAGTAGCGGATAGTGAAAATCCTCATTGTAGTCAAAGGAATCAATGCTGATACCGCCGCTTCGCAGGGTGATATTACCCGCATCGGCATTGAGGGTAGGCAGGGAATTATCGAGCAGCGCCAGCGGGTTTTCAACGCTGTAGCGCATCCGTATGTCCTCCGGTTCTTCCGTTAGTACGACATAGCTTTCGGGGAAGAGCAGAAAAGGCGATTCTATATTCGAGCTCACTTGCCCCGAGCGCTTTTGAGTGTTGATGAGTTGTAAGCCTTCGAGGTTGATGATCTTTTCCGAACGATTGTACAGTTCGACGAAATCGGCGCCTCCTACCTGCGGATGGAACAACAGCTCATTGATGACCAGGTCGCCCGCTGCGATGGGTTCGGGCAGGCCGAAAGTCACTTCCTGAACTGTATTGGTGGGGTTTCCCAGGCAATCGGGCAGGCCGGCTTGTACGCGCAGGGTGTAGACGAGGCCCGGGGCCAGGGTTTCGCCGAGCAAAAGCAGGACTTCTTGGTTGCCGGGAGCCTGGAGAATGGCCATATCGACGGGAATGGCGGGATCGATTTGATAGCGCGCAGTATCGGCGGCGTTTTCCGAAAGGGATTCGTCAAAAACCAGTAATATTTCCAGCGGGCTTTCGGCCACTACGCGGCGCAGGGTTGCTCCCTGTCGCTCAATGGCCTGGCCATCCACCGAGTTGGGGTGGCCCGGTGTGCCGCCGCGACCGTCCTGGCTGGCTTTCCAGTTGCCGGCGCAATTGGCGGGAGCTTGCCGCTGTACCAGTTCGAGGGAGTAGCCGCCGTTATTTTTTTCCGGATCCTGGTACCAGTCGTCTTCATAGCGTTGGACGAGCAGGGTGTCAGCATCCGGGCCAAGCAGTAGGATTTCGTCGCCGTCGTTAGTCAACCTGGGAAAGCCGTCTACCGGGGCTACGATTCCCAATCCGTCGAAAGCCGGGGCCTTGTCTTTATCGCAGAGCAGCACATACTGCCGGGGCAGCAGTTGCAGCTCGGGCAATTGTTTTGGTGAGTCGCCGGTGCTGACAGCGAGTTGACCGAGTTGCAGGACCTTGTCACTTTGATTATAAATTTCCAGGTATTCGGCCTCAGGCAGTGCGAGTGGAGGCGAGGGATCGGGCATGATTTCAGTGATCAGCAGGTCGCCGGGAGCGGCAGGCCGGATATCTACAAAAGTGAATTCCTGCGTTTGGTCCGTCGCCGTATTACCGGCGCGGTCGCGGATGCCGGAAGCGATGACCTGGTAATTGACCAGGTTCAGCAAGGAGTTGTCGAGATCGAGTATCACCACGGAGAGATCATCGGCAGCTAGCGCGGCTTGCAGCGGCCTGCCGATGCCCTGGTCGATCAGGTACCTGTCCGGATCGGAGGCAGTGGCGGCGTCCAGGGCTTCGTTGAAGGTCAGTTGAAGGGAGGTTGCGCTGGACGCGGAGGCCCTCATCAGCACCGGTGGGCTTCGGTCTTCGAAAAGCGGATCGATGCGGATGTCGTCAAAAGCCATGGCATTGGCCCGGGTAGCGGTATATTGGCAAAACACCCCAAAGTAGCTACCCTGCTCATAGGTGGTGTCGCTGCTCATCCCCTCCAGCTGGAAATTTTCTCCTCCCTCGTAGTCAGCATACAGCATCCAGGTGCCTTCGCTGCTGCGAACGATGCGTACGCGAACCCGCACGGGGTCGTTGCCCACGGCGCCGGCGCTTCCTTCGAGTAAAAGCGTGGTTTGCGCGCCATCCTGCCGGTAGAGCTGCAGTGCGTCACCGCTACCGGAAATACCTCCGATTTGCAGAAAGTAGCCGTTTTGCGCTTGACGCAGTTCCGGCGTCAGGGCCTGCAGGTACAAGCGGGCGAAATTGCTGGAGGAAGGGGCGAAATCCAGATGGATCAGGCATTCCCAGGTGGTGGTCGCCGTTCCGGATGTCGGCGCAAAAACAGCCAGGACGGCGGTATTGCCGGAGCCGGGCGCCTCGTCGGAAAGCCGCAACATTGCCTCTTCTACGGCAAAGCGCTCCGCATCGCCGGTCCATACAGGCGATGCTGAAAAATTGCCGTCGCTGAAGTCGTCGATGAACTGGGCAGTCGACGGTCCGGCGTGCAACAGACCAAGTATCAAAAAAATCAATGGTCTCATTCTTCAAAAATAGCAATAAAGTCAGATTGCACTTATATTTGCATGCTTATAAATTGTGACAAAAGAGGGGAACAATTTTTTCATTACAATTGTATTATCCTCCTGAATCTCTCAGGCCGGTCTATGGACATTACCGCCGGCCGGGGAGAGGAAAAATAAAAATAAAGCAAAATGAAAGTAGCAATAGTTGGTGTAACGGGGCTGGTAGGCGGCGTCATGTGTAAGGTATTGGAGGAGCGCGAATTTCCCGTGACCGAGTTTATTCCGGTAGCTTCCGCCCGCTCCGTAGGAAAGGAAATAAAGTTCCGCGGGCAGCTGTACAAAGTCGTGGATATGGAGGAAGCGCTCAGTAGAAGGCCGGATATCGCATTGTTTTCGGCCGGGGGCGACACTTCCAAAGCCTGGGCGCCCCGGTTTGCCGAAGCAGGCACCCGGGTGATCGATAACTCTTCTGCCTGGCGGATGGATCCCGCCAAGAAACTCATTGTACCGGAGATCAACGCGGTTGAGCTGACAACTGAGGACCTGATTATTGCTAACCCGAACTGTTCCACTATACAAATGGTCATGGCGCTGGCTTCGCTGCACCGCCGCTACGAAATTAAGCGCCTGGTAATTTCCACCTACCAGTCCTTTACCGGCACGGGTATGAAAGCCGTCAAGCAATACAACCTGGAGCAAAAGGGCTTCGATCCCAAGGCGGAAGAAATGGCTTACTCCTATCCTATTTTTGAGAACTGCATTCCCCATTGTGACGTTTTCCTCGAAAATGCTTATACCAAGGAGGAAATGAAGCTCGTTAATGAAACCCGTAAGATCCTGGGCGATGACAGCCTGCGCATCACAGCCACAGCTGTCCGGGTACCCGTAAACGGCGGGCACTCCGAGTCGGTTAATGTCGAATTCAAGCAGCCTTTCGAAATCGATGATGTATTTCTTTTGCTAAAGAAAATGCCCGGGGTTACGGTAGTGGACGATATCCGCAGCAACAAGTATCCCATGCCGCTTTTTGCCAAAAACAGTAATGAAGTGTTCATCGGGCGCATTCGGCGGGACGAGTCGCTGGATAACGGCCTCAACCTATGGGTGGTGGCTGATAACCTTCGCAAAGGAGCGGCTACCAACGCGGTACAAATAGCCGAGTATCTGGTGAAGGAAAAGATCGTCAACCCGAGAGCCACGGTTTGAGCCGGCGATGAAAATACAGTATCTTGCACAGGCAAGTGCATCCGGCTGCAGGCCGCTAAAATGGCGCTGCCTCCTTTTGCCCGGTAGAAATAGGGAGTAAAAGTTGCAGTATTACCCCTCAATTTTATACTTTTGAAAAGCAGTCTTATTATTTTGAGCAATAATTAACAGACTCTACCTGCAGTTTATTGTTCCACTGAATTTCATTTCCGGCTTATCAGTGACATAGATAAAAAGTGATCAGCGACTTTAGTAAGAAGAGCTGAAGGGGCATCAGTACCCTTTACGGGATGGCTCCGCTCACCGTGGGACAGCAGGGCATTACGCCGGACTGTTCCAGGCTTATTGTAAATGAAAACGGTTTCTTTGACAAAATTTGCGGACAACCGGAAACAGTAAAGCAAAGCAAGCTCCGAAAGCAGGAGTTTGCTGCCGCCGGATAGGATTAAACGCGCTCTTTGTCAGAGAACCTGAAAATTACGGTCAGATTTATGAAGAAGAAGCTTGTACTTTGGGGATCAAATGCCAGTGATGAACGTCTGCTGATTGCTTTAGAGCTTCGGCCTGAAGAGAGCATGGTCAATGTTTTCACCTTCCCTGAAAGCGCGGCCACAGAGGCTTTTAGTCAACAAATGATGAAAGAATGGCGCAATGGCAAGGAAGTGGCCTTTCCGGAAACGCATGCCCGGATGGAGCGAGAGCTTCAGGTTTCAGAAAGCATGCTGCCTGAAGAACTGAAAGTAGAACGGGAAGATATCTTACAGCGCGCCCAAACGGAATGGCAATTCGTCGTGCTGTCTTCCAAGCTGTTTGAGTCCTACCGGACGGAACTCGACGCCCTTCGCGACCGGATCGGCAGTCTGGATAAATTCGAATCCAGCATCTGGGAGGAACTTAAAGCCTACTGGGATAAGGTGCAGACCCAGGCACGGGAACGCAACCTGCTGCGAGATCACGCCAATCAGCTGCGGGACATCACCAATGAGCTTTTTGCACAAATGAAAGAGCTGCGCGCCCAACTCGATGAGGTTTTTCATCAAAAATCTAAAGAAAATCACGACCGCTTTCACGCCGAACTGGCGGAGGTTGAAGCCCGCGTAAAGGAGGGTAAGCGCCTGCAACCCCTCTTTGAAGAATTGAAAAAACTGCAGCGCAAATTCCGCGACTCCAAGCTTACCCGCGAGCATCGTTCCAGTGTATGGAAACGGCTCGATGCCGCGTTCAAAGAAGTGAAAGAAAAAAAATACGGACCCAAAGCCAGCGACGGCCGCTCTCCGCTGGAACGCCTGCAGCGACGCTACGATGGTTTGCTGGCTGCAATTGAAAAAATGGAGCGATCCATCGAACGCGATCGCAAAGACTTGAATTTCCAGGACCGCAAAATCTCCAGCTCCGGTGGTCAGCTGGAGGCACAGCTTCGCCAGGCTAAGATCAAAATGATCGAAGAGCGCATCCGTTCCAAAGAGGAAAAGCTCAACGATATGATGAAAACCAAAGCCGAACTGGAACAACGACTGGAAAAGCTGAAAGCCAAAGAAGCCGAACGCGCTGAAAAAGAACGCCGGGAGGCGGCCAAACGGGAAGCAGAAAAGAAAATCGCCCGGGAAATAGAGGCGGCCGCCACCGCCCGCGAGCAGGAGGAAGAAGCTCAACCTACCAAGGCGGCTCCTGAAGAAAAAACAAAGACAAAGGAGGAAGCTCCTTCCGTTTCGGATGATGATCTGTCCGATATCGTAGAAACACTAAATGCCATCGCCGCCGTCGGGCAGCACATCGATCGCGCCGCGTCGGAACTGATGGAAAAGCAAGCCGCCAAAGAAGGGAAACGCTCCACTGTCGAAGTTGCCGAGGATCAGGAAAAAGGGTAGCGGACCATAAACCGATGACGCTCCCTTCTGATCCGGTAAGCAGCAACTACTCAGGGAACCCCTGTATTGATTTCTCCCTAGATCTGCCTTGTTTTTTGAGGAAAAATTTTCCATCAGCTTGCCTTTTTAACCCGAGTTAAGACTCCATACTCAGGAAATTATTGCAATTCTTCATGTTCCTTGCTCGCGGCAGGCTGTCTGAGCTAAAGACACCCTTTCTTATTGGCTGCCTCCGGGGACAGACGCTGATTGAAAAAGGGATTCACAAAAAAAAATATCAAAAAAATGAGCTTTAGCGAAACATCGTGATGGTTTAATTTTCACAATTCGATAAGCTTATTCCTTTTTTATATTGGCCTTATCTAGTTTTTCTTATTTTTTATTTTTCACAATACCTTGTTTTTGTCTTTGTTCTTAGCAGAAGATACCTGCATATTTGTATTGTGATTGATAGATAACGGAGGAGAAAAGAAAAGAGCCGGTTAAAAGAAGCCGGCATCAAATTTGAATATGTTCATGGGATTATAATTTGTTGGTGGTAGGTCGTCCCGAATGAAAATTCGGGACGCTACACACTTTTAAAGATCCCGCTACATAAAAGAAAAGTTTTCCGGCTAAACCGGGAACTAAACTAGTTCACAATCATGGGATTATGCCGGTAAAGGCCGGTTTGCTAAGATTACAATTTGTATTAGGTTAATGTGGATTATTTTTTATTCGTCAAGCGGATCGTTCTTCAAAGCTAACAAAAGGAGAATGATTCCCAGAAGAAATTCTGTTAATTTTGGATATGTTCATGGGATTATAATTTAAGGGTCGCACTAACAAGTGCGACTTTTTTTATGCCCCGTCTGAGGAGTTTAGAAGTTTAGTCGCTCGCCCTTCCTACGGACCGTCCGCTCGGGCTTCGCTGGGTTAGAAGTTTAGCAGGCTTGGCGTGAGCAGGTCTTTTAAACTTCTAAACTCCACAGTGCGGTTTTACTTCACTTCTTCCGAATTTCCCAGAAAATAGGTATCTGCAAACTCAACCGGGTCACCGGGTTCCTGTTCCAGCCACAGATCGCGGTACTGGCCGTCGGGATCGTAGCGGTCGGCCTGTTTCTTGGTGTTGAACACCCGGTCGCGGGGGTCGTTGCCTACGCCGGCCTGGTACATCCAGTTACCGTAATTGCTGGCGGGGTCGTAGTCAATAAGCAGGGACTCAAACCAGGCAGCTCCTTTACGCCAGTCTTCCTGCAACTGATGCACCAGGTAGCTGGCCACATTTTGCCGGCCGCGGTTGCTCATAAAACCGGTGCGCAGCAACTCACGCATATTGGCGTCCACAAAGCGATCGCCAGTGGTTCCGGTAGCCCAGCGCTCGAACTGCTTCGGATTATCCTGCCATTCCTTTTCCCTTTTTTGAATGCCGCCGCGCAGAAAAATACGACGACCATAGCGCATAGCCACGTATTTGAAAAAATCGCGCCACAGTAATTCGAACTTCACCCAGTAGGTGGATTTATTTTTTTTAATTTCTTCTTCGTAAGCTTCCACCTGATGGTATATCATCCGTGGCGACAGGCTGCCGTCGGCCAGCCAGGGCGAGAATTTGGTGGAGTAAGCGGCGCCGATGAGTCCGTTGCGGGTCTCCTTGTAGGTGGAAATTGAATGAGTGTTCCAAAAGTAATGGTCCAGCCTTTCTTGAGCCGCTTTGGCGCCCCCCTGGAAGTTGAGGGCTGCCCGTTCATCCTGCGGCGGCAGCCTGTATCCCAGACTTTCGGGGCAGGGGAGGGGGGTATCCGGCAAATCAGGAGTAATGATTTTTTCCGGTGAATCAAGAGGGCGTCTTACTTCGCTGTAGCGTTCCACTTTTTTGCGAAAAGCAGTAAACACATCAGGCAGGCGCTCCGGATTGAAAGGTGTATCATCAGGATGAATCAGGGTGAGGCCGTGCCGGAACACCGTCTTTATTTTTGTCGACAAGGCTTTCTCCTGCTGAAGCTCTTCGTATGCATATGCCTTCGTAGCAAACACTGCGCTACAATCATATGCTTCAGCTAATGCTGTTAGCGTCTCCTCCGGTTTGCCGATCCGAAATAATAATGCTGACCCCTTATCTCGTAATTGCTCACGAAGGTCTTCCAGACTTTCCAACAAAAATTGCAGGCGATAGGAGCCCATACGGCGAAATCCCCATCGGTCGCGTTCCAGCAGACGCTCGTCCAACACGTATACCGGAAGTAATAGGTCACATTGCTCAACTGCTTCTGCCAGCGCCGGATTATCTCTCAATCGCAAGTCATTTCTGAACCAGAAAATACCGCCTTCCATTCCTCCTTTTTTGATACGGTGGGGAAACAGCATCCCGCCGGCATTGTTCAGCAACTCAAATACTCAAGAACTCAACTGATGATTCACCCAATCCTCAGCTAATGCTCTTTCAGGTACGACCTGGAATGGAGCCGGTTGTCCCTGCAGGGCAAAGATGCTTTTCAGAATGTGGCGAAGCAAGGGATTCGGAATTACGTAAGCGGTCCCACGGCAATAAGTACGGATCAGATCCCGGTGTTCGGCGAGCCAGTCAGCTTGCATGCGTTGGTAACGGAAAGCAGGCAAATCGGCAGAGCTGGCATCGAAAACTATGCCGAGCGCAGACTTTCGGTCGTAGATGGCCGACAAGTCCTGCAAATAATGCTGGAAGTTATCGTCAGTGGCCTTGTTCCCGGTAAAAGTGACAAAGACGAGGGGAAACCGGCTGGTGTCAACAGTGGCGTAAACAGACATGTATAAAAAGCAGGTTGAATGGTTAATTTTCTCAAAAGTCAAAAGAACAATTCCTGCGCCACCCGGTATGTATTGGCGTGCGCCTCAACAATATGAGCGATGCGTTCGGAGTATCCGCCGCCCATACTGACGGCAACGGGGATCGTGTTTTTCCGGCAACTATCGAGGACAAAGCGGTCGCGTTCCTTGCATCCGGCGATGCTCAGGCTGAGCCGCCCCAACTTGTCGGTTTCCAGTACATCTACCCCCGAGAGGTAAAAGATAAAATCAGGCTGTACTTCATCGATCAGGCGGGGCAGTACTTCCCGCAGCTTTTTCAGATAGACCTCGTCACCTGTTTTGTCCGGCAGCCCGATATCCAGGTCAGACTGCTCCTTGCGCAGCGGATAATTTTTGGCGCCGTGCATGCTAAACGTGAACACCTGTTTCTCTTTACGAAAAATCTGTGCGGTGCCGTTGCCCTGGTGCACATCCAGGTCTATGATGAGTATTTTGCCGGCCAGCTGCCGGTCCAGCAGGTAGTTGGCGGCAATGGCGATATCATTGAGTACGCAGAACCCTTCTCCTTTGTAGGTGAAGGAATGATGGGTGCCGCCCGCCACATTCATGGCCACGCCATACTGCTTGGCAAACAAGGCGCACTGAACGGTGCCGTTGGCGATGTGCCGCCCCCGCTCGATCAGGCGCTCCGACATGGGAAACCCGATAGCCCGGATTTCCCGGCGCGTCAGCCGCTGCTCTTTTAACTTCTCCCAGTAGGCTTTGTCATGCGTAAGCAATAGCACATCCTCGGATAATTTCTCCGGGTGAAAAAACTGATCTTCTGTCACCGTCCCCTCGTAAACCAATTGCTCAGGCAATAATTCGTACTTAATCATAGGAAAGCGGTGCTTCTCCGGCAACTCGTATTTGTAAACCGGTGAAAAGGCGATTTTTAGTTTCGCTTCCTCCGTATTTGACATATTAAACTTGCTATTAATAAAAGCCCGGGGCAATAACCCGCGCTACAACTCTTCTAATCTCTGCAAACATCATCTGAACTATTTTACCGTCCCTTTGGTTCATCCGAAATATGGGCTTGTTCCAACCGGAATGCCCCTTGATAAGGCTAATGTGCGTACAAGTTTTTACCTTTGCGCTTTGTAATACACTCAGAGAGAAGTACGGTGACTTTCTACAGCTTTGGTACGGCCCTGCGCCTCGCATTCCAAAGCACCGGTTACCAAACTCCTATACAAACACTAACCAACCGACTATGCAATTAAGCGAACAGGAAATCGTCCGGCGGGAAACCCTCCAGAAGATCAGGGATCTGGGCATTGACCCTTTTCCGCCGGAGCGATTGGATATCAACTTTAAGACAACCGATTTCTCTACCGAAGATTACCGCCGGAATATAGAAAAAGAACTGGAAAAGATTAAGGGAGTAGGTGAGGCAGACGCTGAAAAGATCGCCGATTACCTCTTCAAGAACCGCTTTCGCGTACAGCAGCTGCTCGAAGATCCGGAGCAACTCAAGGAGCTGGGGCTATCAGCAACGGTGGAATTTGACGAAAGCAGCGACCGCCAACCCATGCCGCTGGAGGGCTTTGCCAACGAACTGCGTAGTCGCGGGCTGAACGGCTACACTGAAGATCAATTCCCGCAGGCGCGCATCGCCGGTCGCTTCATGGGCCAGCGCGGGCCCTTCGCTAAGCTTCAGGACAGCTACGGCCGCATTCAGCTCTACCTGCGGAAAGGGGAAATCGGCACTTCGGAAGAGGAAATTGAGCAAAACAATAAACTGCTTAAGCTGCTGGATATCGGCGACTTCATCTATGTGGAAGGCCCGCTGTTCGCAACGCAGACCGGCGAGGTAACCATACGGGCGCAGCAACTGAAATTTCTGGGCAAAGCGCTTCGCCCCCTGCCTGTCGTCAAACGCGATAAGCAGGGCAATATCTACGATGCTTTTACCGATCCTGAACAGCGCTACCGCCGCCGTTACGTGGATCTGACCGTAAATCCCGATGTGCGGGATATCTTTATGACCCGCAGCCGGGTGATCGCTTCCATGCGTCGCTATTTCAACGAGCAGGAATGGCTCGAAGTAGAAACGCCCATATTGCAGCCGATTCACGGGGGCGCCGCTGCCCGGCCTTTCAAGACCCAGCATCATACGCTGGATATGCCCTTATTTATGCGTATCGCTAATGAACTGTACCTCAAGCGGCTTATCGTCGGCGGCTTCGAAGGCGTTTACGAAATCGGTAAGATGTTTCGCAACGAAGGGATGGACCGAACGCACAATCCCGAGTTTACCGCCATGGAAATTTACGTGGCTTACAAGGACTACATCTGGATGATGGAAATGGTGGAAGAGCTGTTGGAACGCATCACCCGGGAGGTGACCGGCGACACGGTCGTGGAGTACGAAGGCAAAAAGATCGACTTCAAGGGCCCTTACCGTCGATTGACGATGTACGACGCCATCCAGGAATACACCGGCATCGACATTTCCGGTATGGACGAAGAGGAGCTGCGCAAAGTCTGTAAGAAATTCCACATCGAGGTGGACAACAGTATGGGCAGAGGCAAGCTTATCGATGAGTTGTTCGGCGAAAAGGTAGAAGAACACCTGGTACAGCCGACCTACATCATGGACTATCCCATCGAAATGACCCCACTGGCCAAGAAACACCGCGAAAAAGAGGGCCTGGTGGAGCGCTTCGAACTCTTTGTCAACGGTAAAGAAATCGCCAACGCTTATACCGAGCTCAACGATCCTATGGATCAGCGCGCCCGTTTTGAAGAGCAGTTGCTCCTCGCCGAACGCGGCGACGTAGAAGCCATGGCGCTGGACGAAGACTTCCTGCGCGCCCTGGAATTCGGCATGCCGCCTACCGCAGGCCTCGGCATTGGTATCGATCGCCTGGTCATGCTGATGACGAATCAACACTCTATACAGGAGGTGCTCTTCTTCCCGCAGATGAAAGCGGAACAGCAACAGGTGGAGGAGGAGGGAAATGAGGAATAAGGAAACTTCCTGAGCCTGCGAACAGAAACCTGGAGTAGGATAAAAACAAAATTTCAAACAAGAGTCATTCCGGACTTCTAACTATAAGTTCGGTATCGGGATTGTCGGAGTGTTGGGAATAACTTCTTTTTTTATCTTGAAAAAAATCACCGATGAAAATCATCTCTTCTTCCGTCCTGATCATTTTTACTTTATTATTCAGCGCCTGCGGGAATAGTGAAGCAGGCAGCGATTCCCCGGAAGGGGATTGGAGCAGCAGCTCCGAAGCGAACGCTGAGGGCGGGCAAGAATCCGGCAACGGTGAAGTCGTCAACTTCCGAGAATTGCAATCCTTGCTGCCCGACAGAATGGCCGGCCTGGAACGCACCGATTTCAGCGGACAGACCACCGGCGCCATGGGCTTCAGCATCTCCGTTGCCGAAGCGATCTTTGAGGACGGCGATGCCCGACTCGAGGTCGTCATCACCGATACCGGCGGCCTGGTCAGCATCGCCACCGGCATCGCTTCCTGGACTACCCTCGAAATCGACCGCGAAACGCAGGACGGCTATGAACGCACTACCACCATCAACGGCTTTAAAGCCTTTGAAAAATACAACCGCCGCAATCGCCGCGGCGAACTCAGCCTCTTCGTCGACGATCGCTTTGTCGTCGTCATCAAGGGCCGCAACATCGAGGAAGATGCCTTCCACGAAGCCGTCCAGGAAATGGATCTGAATGAGCTGGCAAACCTGTAAGCAGGCAGACAGATTTATTTTGAGTTTGAAAAATCATCTGCCGTCTGAAAGAGAAGGAGACTAAAAAAGACATGGGGATTCTGGAAGCATAAGGACTCAAAGAGCATTAATCTCATAGGCTTTCCATCCATCTTCAGACTTTTTGCTCTTTTCTTATTTCGTCTTTCTCATTTTTCCCCATCCGCCAGCTTAGGCCGCTGCTCCAACACCCGGTGAAACTTCAACAGATGATACGGATCCTCCTCGTTATAGAGACAAAGGATGAGGGTGCTGCGTCGCCGCCGGTCAATAGGGAAGAGGATTTTGACGGGGTTGTGCACGTAGCCGTTGTCTTCAAACATTAAAATCTGCCGGTTGCGCGTCGGCAGGCGAAAGAGCTTTAGCTCCTCCGCATCGCGAGGTAAGGGAACATCCGCGTAGCCTTCCTCTTTGAGAAACTGGCAAATCATGTCGTAGCTCCGTTCCAGACTGGAACCGGCGAAGATGGTGCGGTATTCGTATCCGTCGCTTTCTCCTCCTAAGTAATCCGATCCCGCCGGGGGAAAATTATCGCGCATTGCCATGATCTCTGCTCCTCCTGATGGTTTGTCTTTCAACAAAGGTACACATCACCGTGAAACTATTAAAGCAGGGGGGGATCGTTTAGCCCGGATTTCTTTTTCCCCTCTTCTCCAAGTCCGACTTCCGCCTTCCGACTTCCGACTTCCGACTTCCTTTCACCCTCTCAGCCTCGCGATCACCGTCTTATTCCCATAGACCTGTTGTCCGCGGAGCACCTCCACCTCTGCGTCGAGCGGCAGGAGTATATCGACGCGGGAGCCGAAGCGGATAAAGCCCAGTTCTTTACCCTGTTGCACCTTGGTCCCTTTTTTCACATAGGTGCGGATACGGCGGGCCACCGCGCCGGCGATCTGCCGCAGCAGAATATCGGTATTACCGTGGCGGATGACGGTTGTGCAGCGTTCGTTTTCCAGCGAGGATTTGGGATGCCAGGCTACCAGGTAACGTCCCGGATGATAGCGCCGGTACACGACCTCACCGCTGAGCGGCACCCGGTTGAGGTGCACATCGGTGATCGACATAAAGATGGAGATCTGAAGGCGCTTATCGCCAAAGTACTCGGGGTCTTCCACTTCTTCGATGACCACTACGCGTCCGTCGGCGGGGGAATAGAGCAGATTCCTGTCCGGAACTTCAATCGGGCGCTGTGGACTGCGGAAGAACCATATCATAAAACCCAGCAGGCCGGTGTCAAAAATCAGGACAAAAGGAAAGGCCGGCCGGTAAAGCAGGGAGGATAGGACGGTAAGGAAAAATAGCACCGTCCCCGTCACCAGTAGTATTCGGTAGCCTTCTCGGTGGATTTTCATGTTGTTGGGTGTTCGTTTCGGGCGGTAAATTTAGTTTTTTCCGAAGGATTTTTAGGGATAAAATGGCAAACCGAAAGAACAGAATTGTCTTCGTGGCCCGCGGGTAATTGACGGGGTGACTCAAAGTCAAAGTCACCCCGTCAATTTATCACCGGATGAAGAGAATATACGCCGAGGCATACGGAAGCAAAAAGATAAACCCGTCAAAACGGTCGAGCAGGCCGCCGTGGCCAGGCAGGATATGGCCGGAGTCTTTGACTTCGAAGCTGCGTTTGAGCATAGACTCAACGAGGTCGCCGAAAGAGCCGAAGACGACGACGATGAGGCCGAGGATCAGCCAGTTGGCCCAGGTCAGTTCGTGAAAGAAAAAGCCGAGGACGACGGCGATCAGCAAGGTGACGGCCAGCCCGCCGAAGCTGCCTTCCCAGGTCTTTTTCGGAGAGATGCGGGGAAATAGCTTATGGCGCCCCAGCCGCGAGCCGATGACGTAAGCGCCGGTGTCATTGGCCCAGGTCATGAGCAGCAGCCCGAAGACGGTGTCGGCGTGGAAGTAATTACCGTCAAAGGCAATAAAATCGAGCAGGGCAAAGGGCACGCCGATATAGATCATGCCCAGCAGCAGATAGGCCACATTTTCGAACGGACGGGCGGAGTCCATGTACAGTTCATAGATGAAGGCCAAAAAAATGAGTGGAAAAATCAGGATAGAAGAGACGGCCACAAAATCACTCCGGTTAATGGCCAGGTCGAGTTGTATGATGGAGGAGAGGATGAAAGGCATCAGTCCCAGCATCAGCCCCAGAAATACCCGGATCAGATCGCGGCGGTTGTTGCGGGTGAGGGCCAGGGTGTAGAACTCCCACAGGCATAACGCCGTAATGAGGGCAAAGAGGAGCACGAAACTGTAGCGTCCGCCGTAAAGCCCTCCTAACATGACGACGACGAAGAAAACGGCGGTGGCAATTCTTCTGATCATAGCTTTTTTGATAAAGCGGTTTTCGAAGTGTTTTAAGCATCCGGCGGCGCCGGGGCATCCTGACTGTTTCGCCAAATATAATAACCTGTACCGAATAAAAGGGCCAGCGCAAAGGCGAAAGCGCCCCATTGCGGATCCTGCACCTCTTCCATATTCAAGGATTCAATTTTATCGGCGGCTACGTACTGCCCGATTACCTGCATGCCGTTAAAGACGAAATGAGCGGCAATAGGCACCCACAGATTGCGCGTCCAGTAAAAAAGATAACCAAGCACGGCACCCAGCACCATGCGGGGAATGAACCCTTCAAACTGCAGATGGATAGCACTGAAAATGACGGCCGCTATCCATACGGCCAGGTGCGGCGCGCCGGACAAACGCTCCAGCTGTCGCTGCAATACGCCCCGGAAGAGTAATTCCTCTCCTATAGCCGGCGCCACGGCCACTACCAGCAGGTTGAACATCAGCTCCCAGGGGCTCTCCATGACCAGCAGGCCCTTGAGCATGCCGGTGGCGTTGCTTTCCATTTCCCGGGCCCATTCCGGAATGGGAATTTGCTGGTTGATCCAGTAGGTCGTCTGGGCAATGGGAAAAGCAGCCAGGATGAAAAATACACTCAACAGTATATTGCGCCCTTGCGGCTGCCGGTTGAGCATCAGAACGGAGGGCCATTGTTTGCGATAAAAGATATAGGCCAACACCAGCACCGGCACGGTAAAGGTGAAGACGTGACTGATAAGATTCGCCAGTCGTACGAAGTTGCGGTCGGACACGGGGCTGCTCTCGTCTATACCCTGAAGTAATTGCTGAAGCTCCACGCCTTGCGCCGAACTCAAGGCCAGCACCAGGCTGCTTCCTGCCAAACTGCCGAAGAGCACAGCGACCAGTAACAGTAATAAAAGGGTTAACGGCGGAACTTCTGAGGGATCTCCTCCCTGTGGCTGTGGAAAACTCATAATTACATTTTTCGTAAATTTACCGCTAATGTAGCAATTATGTAGAGGGTAGAAAGATAGAGGGTGAAGGGACTTACCTGCTTTGTATCGAAAACAGGAGTCCGCTCGGGTTTTAGTCCTAATTTGTCAGCGGGAGGCCTCGGCACCCCCACAATTAATTAAAAACTCAGGAAGTCTTTTTTCTTTCAACAGCAATGTTACCTCCGATATCTATCTGTACCTTACGTATGTATGATAAAAGATCAAAACCAACGACCACATGATCCGACTCAGCGTCAACGTCAATAAAATAGCGCTGCTGCGCAACTCCAGGGGCGAAAACCTGCCCGACCTCATCCAGGTATCCAAAGATTGTGAGGCCTACGGTGCGCAGGGAATCACGGTGCATCCGCGTCCCGACGAGCGGCATATCCGTTACGATGATATTCCAAAACTTAAAGAGATCGTCACTACCGAGTTTAACATAGAGGGTAATCCCATCGATCCTTTTATGGAGCTGGTACTCGCTCACCGTCCCACTCAGTGCACCCTGGTGCCCGATGATCCGGGACAACTCACCTCCGATTCGGGCTGGAACACCGTTAAATACCATGGCTTTCTGAGTGATATTACCACCCAGCTACAGGAAGCCGGTATCCGCGTGTCCCTCTTTATCGACCCGGCAGAAAAACACGTGGAAGGAGCCAAGGCGATAGGTGCCGACCGCGTCGAATTGTATACCGGACAATATGCACGCGATTTCAAGGCTGATCCTGAAAAAGCGGTTACACCACATGTGCAATGCGCCCGTCTGGCCAGGGAAATAGATATCGGGATCAATGCCGGGCATGACCTCAACCTCGACAACCTCCGCTTCTACGCCAAGCACGTCGATGGATTACTTGAAGTGTCGATTGGACACGCCTTGATCGCGGATGCACTGTATTATGGTTTGCAAAACACGATTCAGTTGTACTTGCAGAAATTAAAAGTTTGAATTTTATAAGTATTTGTTTATCATTGACTTAGGGAAGAGTGCGGTTTGTTTTTTAAAAAAGCTTTTTCTCCTTTGAATTTAAAAATTAACAAATTCTTAGGAAGTTTCCGGTAAAAAAGTATAATTTTGCTTTGTGATTAAAGATTGACGCCAATAAAAAGATCGCCTGACTTTACTCCCGAAGGAGAAAGAAAAAATAGAAAAAAGTAATCAGTGAATTTTGTTTTCTATTGAACTGCCTGAGAGAGTATATTATATTTTCAGAAGGGTGTAATCACAAAAGACTTACCATATTCCTCGCAAGCAAAAGAGCAGTACGTAACGCCTAAATACGCCTCTATCATCAGACCTAGCGCTTTAACTTAGGTTTGTATTCTCATTAGTTCTAAATAAAATTTGTTAGTATGAAACAACTCTCACTAGTTATTACGCTAGTGCTGTGTACTTTCGGTACATTGCTAGCGCAACGGACGATCACTGGTACGGTGACGTCTTCTGATGGAGAGCCCCTGATTGGAGCCAGTGTGCTCGTGAAGGGAACTTCCTTGGGTACGGTCACCGACATTGACGGTACCTTCTCCCTGGAAGTTTCCGAAGGAGAACAAACGCTGGTTTTCAGCTATACGGGCTTTAGTACCAAAGAGGTGACTACCGGCACTTCTAACGTCATCAATGTTACCCTCTCCGAAGGGGTCACCCTGACGGAAGCGGTCGTTACCGCCCTCGGCGTCGAGCGCGAAGAGAAAGCGCTTGGTTACGCCGTTCAGAAAGTGGGTGGTGACGAAGTATCGGACGCCCGCGAAACCAACCTGGTCAACTCTCTGCAGGGAAAAGTGGCCGGTGTACAGATCCAGGGCAGCCCCTCTTCACTGGGCGGCTCTTCCCGGATCACCATCCGCGGCGCCAACTCCTTCCTCGGCAACAACCAGCCGCTCTTCGTCGTTGACGGTGTGCCCATTGACAATTCCAACTTCGCTTCGAACGGCCAGATGCGTGGATTCGGCGGCGGTACGGCCTACGATTACGGCAACACCGCCCAGGATATCGACCCGGAGAGCATCGAGTCGATCACCGTACTGAAAGGTGCAGCTGCTTCCGCCCTGTACGGTCAGCGCGGCGCCAACGGCGTGATCGTGATCACCACCAAGCGCGGCACCGGCCGTAAAGGCCTTGGTGTAGAGGTCAACTCTAGTGTGGCCTTCGATCAGGCCAACAACCTGATCCCCCACCAGCAGCAATACGGCGGCGGCGCGATCAATCCGAATACGCCGCACGGATTCAACGAGGTCATCCAGGATGGTACGACCTATCTATATCCCACCTACTCCAAGGATGGTTCCTGGGGACCCAAATACGATGCAACTCAGCAGGTGCGCCACTGGGATTCCTGGGATGAAGGTGATGCGGCCACGTACAAGCAGACGCGCCCCTGGGTAGCGCCCGCCAACGATTACGAAGAGTTCTTCGAAACCGGAAAGACCTTTACCAATACGGTTGCCCTGACCGGCGCCAACGATAAAGGCTCCTTCCGCATGGGCTATACCAACCTGAGTCAAACGGGGACTATGCCCGATGGCAAGCTGGAGCGCAACAACTTCAGCCTCGCTACGCGCTATGATATTTCAGACCGCATCAACGTAGACCTTTCAGGTAACTACGTACGCACTGACGCCGAAGGCCGTAACGTCACCGGTTACAACAACGGTAACCCCATGCAGGCCTTCACGCAGTGGTGGCAAACCCAACTAGACCTGGATCGTCTGCAGGACATCTACCTCACTGACGGAACCCAGCAGACCTGGAACGCCACCGGTCCGATCAAAGACGCCAATAACAACCTCTTGTTCTACGATCACTCTCCCTATTTCTTCGATAACCCTTACTGGGCCAGAAAAGAATACCTGCAGGAAGACGTGCGTAACCGCTTCTACGGCAGCGGTACGGTGAACGTTAACCTGGCTCAGGGACTGGACCTGGTCGGCCGTATCGGTACCGACTTCTATCAGTTCAGCCTCCGCGAAGGTATTCCGGTTCAGTCGGTAGAGACTTCCTACTACGGCGAAACCGAGCGTCGCTTCCAGGAAACGAACATGGAAGCCAGACTGCGCTACCAGAAAGACTGGAACCGCTTCTCGCTGAGCGCCTTTGTCGGTGGTAACCGCATGCGCCAGAAGAATCGCCGGACTTCCATCAACTCCAGCGGTGGTTTGGCCCTCGACGGCTTCTTCAACATCAGCAACTCGGCCGGCGCCCCCACGACCTCTACCTTTGAAAGCGACTGGGGCATCAACAGTGTATTTGGTCAGGCTTCTTTCGGCTGGGACAACTGGATATACCTGGACGTGACCGCTCGTAACGACTGGTCGTCTACGCTGCCCAACGAAAACAACTCCTACTTCTATCCCTCGGTATCGCTGAGCGCCGTGCTCTCCGAACTGCCGATTCTCAGCGGCATCAACTTCCTGTCATTCGCTAAAATTCGCGGTAGCTACGCCGAGGTGGGTAATGATGCGTCTCCCTATCGTCTGAACGACGTATTCCTGCCGCAGACACCCAACTTCGCGGGTAACCCGCGTTATGCGGTGCCTAACTCGCGCAACAACCCGGAACTGAAGCCGGAGCTCACCAACGAGTACGAAGTAGGTCTCGATTTGCGCTTCTTCAACGGTCGCCTCGGTTTTGACGTGGCATACTACGATCGCACCACAGAGAACCAGATCTTTACCGTTCCTTCTTCCGCCACCACCGGCTACACCTCGCGTATCCTCAACGCCGGTGAAATGCGCAACTGGGGCTGGGAATTCCAGGTCTCGGCCACGCCCATCCAGACCAACGACTTCCGCTGGGATATCGGCGTGAACGCTTTCCGCCAGCGCAACGAGGTGGTTGAACTCGCCGAAGGCGTTGAAAGTATCGCCCGCGGTGGCACCTGGGCCGCTGACCTGCGTATCGCCAAGGACTTTCCTTATATGGCGGTATTCGGTCAGGACTATGTCTACAATGACAACGGCGAACGCCTGGTGAACGAAGACGGCTTCTACCAGTTCACCCCCAACCGCGTTTTCCTCGGCTCGGCTATCGCCGACTGGACGGGCGGCATCAGTACGGCCTTCTCCTGGAAAGGACTGTCGGCCAGCGCCCTGTTCGACTTCCAGGAAGGCGGCGTGATCCACTCCACCTCACTGCAGTGGGCCAAGTACTCCGGTATGCACCCCGAAACGGTAGCCTTCAACGACAGCGAAGATATCCGCGCCGACGGACTGCTGCTGCCGGGTGTGAAAGCCAACGGCCAGCCGAACGACATCCGCGTCGATCCGCAGGTCTACCACCAGACCTTCTGGAACCGCGCCGCGCCCAACATCTTTGACGCCAGCTTCCTCAAACTGAGAGAAGTGCGTATCGGATATACCATCCCGAACAGCGTCTTCGGCGGTTCTTCCTTCCGGGATATGCGTATCAGCGTCTTCGGCCGTAACCTGGCCATCCTGTCGGCTGATCTGCCGTACCTGGATCCGCAAATCATTACCGGCGCCGGTAATGATCAGGGACTGGAAAACGCTCAGGTGCCCTCAACCCGCACCATCGGCGTACAACTCCAGTTCAAGCTTTAATTTCTCCGGGATAAATTTTGCGGAGTTCTGTCAGGGGAATGATTTTGGAAAAAATCCTTCCTTTGACAGGCTTTGCTTGACAAAATTTATTTTGGAAACATTTTTAAAATCTTAATAACTAAGATATGAGCAATATCTTGAAATATAAATTCATTCTTCTTCTCGGGATCTCCTTCCTGGTCCTTCCGGCCTGTGAAGATGTTACCGATCTGAATGTAGATCCCAACAACCCAACGGATGTTCCCGCCGTCAACCTGATTACAGAGGCGGAATTTCAGTTGAATCAACAGCTCTGGTCATTAGGCATTAATGGCGGCTGGAGCATGCTTATGGTCCAGCAATGGTCGGAGAACGAGTATGCGGAGTCTTCCCGCTACACCGTTGATGGAACCGATTTTAACGGCAACTGGGCCGATGTTTACGCCAATGTGTTGAATGAACTGCATATCGCCCGGGAGAAAATTTCGGTAAACCCGAATATCCTTCCCGGACCGAAAGCCAATCAACTGGCTGTTGTAGACATTCTGATGGCCTACGCCTTCCACAACCTGACCGACCTTTGGGGAGACCTCCCTTACTCCGAGGCGCTGAACTCTGTGGAGTTCCCGCTGCCGTCCTACGACAGCCAGCAAGCGATCTATAGCGGTATTTTGAATACCCTGGACAATGCCGTGGCCACCATTAATGAGTCGGAGCCTTCTTTCAGCTCCGGCGAACTTATCTACGGCGGCGACATGATGATGTGGAAAAAATTAGGTAATTCTCTGATGCTGCGCGTAGCGATGCGCATGGTCGATGTGGACCAGGGCACCGCTTCCTCTTACATCCAGCAGGCCGCCAACAGTGATCTTATTTCCAGCAACGCGGACAACGCCCTGTTCGTCTTCAACGAAGATCCGAACCTGGCTAACCCGCTGTACGTGAACCGCGCACTCAACAACCGCGACGACTACTGCGTTTCCGATGTACTGGTTGATAACCTGCGGGCAATGGGAGATCCCCGCCTGGAGGTATACGCTAAGCCAAATAACTCCGGCGATATCGTGGGCATGCCCTATGGATTGACTGACGGCGAAGCTTTCTCGCTGAAGTCGATTTCTTCGCGTCCCTCTGATAAAGTGCGTTCCGCAACGGAGCCGGCCGTTATCATGGACTTTGCCGAGGTGCAGTTCCTGCTGGCCGAAGCCCATGAGCGCGGCATTGTCGGCGGAGACGCCGCGGCAGCCTACGCCGAAGGCGTGGCCGCTTCTATGAATTACTGGGGCATCACCGATCAGAAGGCCATCGACGATTACGTTGCTGCCAATCCTTACGACGCCGCCAACTGGAAGGAATCTTTGGGCTGGCAGAAGTGGATCGCTTTCTACATGAACGGGCCCCAGGCCTGGGCCGAGTGGCGCCGCCTGGACTATCCCGAACTGGAAGTCCCCGAGGCCGCTACCAACCCGGTTATCCCGGTTCGCCTGCCGTACCCGATCGACGAGCAGACGCGTAACGGCAGCTCGCTCAATGCTGCAACTGATAATCCCGATGACCTGAGCACCAAGCTCTGGTGGGATGTAAACTGATAGGAAGGAAGTCGGAAGGCGGAAGGCGTTTGCCTTCGCTGGAGTCTTTCCGATGTAACTATCCGGCTAATAAGACTACATAAGAAAGAGGCTGTTGACTGAAGTCAGCAGTCTCTTTTCTTTTGCCGGTACTATTTGTAAACACCTTTCCTGCGGTCCTATCGGTTTTGAAAATCAACCCCAGCGAGTCGATTTGAGCAGGTTCCTTAACATCTTGCGTAAAGCACTTTTATCAGGCTTGTTTCGCTAATCATGGGTGCCAGAGGTTGGAGTTTTTCGAAGATTGAATTGAAAAATATTATCCGGGATAATAGTTCACCCACCGGGGCATTAGCGGCGAAGCTATTCAGGAAAGAGAGGAGGCGCCCTTGAAGGCGCCGCCTCTCGCATATCGGGCGGCGCCTTAAAGGGCGCCTCCCGACTTTGCGTTAGGAAAGTCATTAGAAAGGCACTCAAAGTGAACCGGTGCTTCCCACTTGCCGGTTGCGAATCCGGATTTGGAAAAATCGCCTGTTTGAAAAAGACTGCGTAGGCAAGTTGCTGAATAAGAACAATATGCGCTACTTTTACAATAATGAAATACAATCGTCATACTATGAGAGGCTTAATCCTATTCGCCATAGTACTTATCATTTCAGCCTGTCGTCCCGACAGCTCTGAGCAAACCACCTACTCGGAAAGCCAGGCCGATCAGAATCGGGCGCCATTGATCCATCAGCTCAACCACGCCCTGATCGGCGTCGTATCTGAAGATTTGTTTTCCCCGCCGGTAGCCGGTCGCATCTACGCCTATTCCAATATCGCCGCCTACGAAACGGTTCGCCACCTGAACCCCGATTACAAAAGCCTGGCCGGGCAATTCAATGGTTTAGATGAGTTGCCCCCCAAACCCGATGGCGGCGCCTACTGGGAAATCGCCATGATCCGCAGCTATACCGAGATGGCCAAACACCTGGTCTACCGGGATTTCCTGCTGGACTCCACCTTCAACCGGATGATAGATACTCTACGGGAGCAGTATCCCGATCCGGCAATCTTCGAGGCATCGCTGGAATACGGTGATGCGGTGGCCGCTCACATCAGCGGGTGGGCCGATCAGGACGGCTATAACACCACCCGTAATATGCCGCGCTATCAGTCCTTGGGCCGCTCCGATACCTGGGAGGCTACGGCGCCTACCTATGGCGAAGCGCTGGAACCGCACTGGTTCAAACTACGCCCCTTTGTGATGGACTCTGCCAGTCAGTTCAGGGCTTCTCCTCCCGTGACATTCAGCGAGCAATCGGGTTCCCCTTTCTATCAAGCTGCCGAAGAAGTATATCAAATCGTTAACGCCTCCAAGCAGCAGGACATCGACGTCGCCGTCTACTGGGATTGTAATCCGGGACCGACGCTGGTGGACGGCCACTCCATGAAAGTGCGTAAACAGAATACGCCCGGCGGACACTGGGTAGGCGCATCCACAGTATCATCGCCCGCGAACAGGATAGTCCACTGGTGGCCACCGCTGCGGCTTACGCCAAACTCTGCGCCGCCATCGCCGACGGCTTCATCGCCGCCTGGGATACCAAGTTCCACCACCACCTCCTCCGCCCCGAAACCTATATCAACCGCCACCTCGATCCCGACTGGACGCCGAAGCTGGAATCGCCGCTCTTTCCGGAATTCAGCAGCGCCCACAGCCTGATCTCCGCCGTCGCCGCCTCCGTGCTGGAAGCCGAATACGGCAACGTCGCTTTCTACGATGACACCAACGTCCTCTTCGGCCTCCCGCCTCGCACCTTTGACAACCTCTGGCAGGCCGCCGAAGAGGCCGCTCGCAGCCGCCTGCTGGGCGGTATTCACTACACCTTTGGCTGTACTATCGGCTTTGAACAGGGGAAAGAACTGGGCGCGCTGGTGAATGAGCGGGTGGGGATGGAGAAGTGACAGGGGAACAGAGGAACAGAAGAACAGATGAACAGAAAAACAGAAGAACCGCAGAAGTAAGGGGACAATCACCGAAAGGTTGTCGAAATACCCAGGCGGTTGGTCTACTTCTGCGGTTCTGCGGTTCGTCGGTTTTGCTGTTCTGCAGTTCTGTTATTTTCATTTTTGCCTTGGAACTACGGGGAAGTAAACCGTAGAACATTTACCCGACCAGCCGAAGGATGGGCGGGGAGGAACAGAGGAACAGAAGAACAGATGAACAGATGAACAGAAAAACAGAAGAACCGCAGAAGTAAGGGGACAATCACCGAAAGGTTGTCGAAATACCCGGGCGGTTCGCCTACTTCTGCGGTTCTGCGGTTCGTCGGTTTTGCTGTTCTGCGGTTTTGTTATTTTCATTTTTGCATTGGAGCCACGGGCGGGGAGGAACAGAGGAACAGAGGAACAGAGGAACAGAGGAACAGAAAAACAGAAGAACCGCAGAAGTAAGGGGACAATCACCGAAAGGTTGTCGAAATACCCGGGCGGTTGGTCTACTTCTGCGGTTCTACGGTTCGTCGGTTCATCTGTTTTGCTGTTCTGCGGTTCACCCCTCCTTTTTCCGTTCTGCCGTTTTAATACTCGCTACAAATATGGCAATCAACTCCTCCGTTTCCCGCAATGCCGGATGATTCGTGTGAAACCCGGCCTTTTCTTGGATGGCCAAGCAATTTTTGGTTTCCCGCAGCTCCTTCAGACATACCTTCATTTTGTGCAAAAAGTCTTTACGTGATTCGGCTGCCTGGGCCTCACCGTAGTGAAGTGCTGGAGATGTGCCAGAGCGTAGAAGTTGTCCGTCCAGATAATTACCTACTCGGTCACTGGGCAAATTCCGGACGATTTCGATGATCATAGAAGCATAGTTGATCAATCGATCCTGAAGATCGTAAACAAGGGGCTTTGCTTTTTTCATCGTTATCAGTGATGGGTGAAAACTGTTTTTTACCCATTCATATTAAGATTTTTTAATGGGACACGTTGGGACATGTTGGGACACTTTGGGACAGAATGGGACAGGAGAGGAAAGGAACAGAGGAACAGAGGAAGTGGGGGAAAAACCCCGAAACGTTGTCGAATACCCGGGTGGTTCGTCTACTTCTGCGGTTCTGCGGTTCATCGGTTCATCTGTTCTGCGGTTTTGTCATTTTTGACTTTGAACCACGGGGAAGTGAACCGAAAAAGTGGGGGAAAAACTCCGAAACGTTGTCGAATACCCGGGTGGTTCGTCTACTTCTGCGGTTCTGCGGTTCATCGGTTCATCTGTTCTGCGGTTTTGTCATTTTTGACTTTGAA
>Ga0209949_1000036_pt1 | contig 80757 bp, 67 predicted proteins | sample SalPonC_black_MG_FD_185711 | JGI IMG/M metagenome (GOLD analysis project Ga0209949, IMG submission 185711) | Salt pond soil microbial communities from South San Francisco under conditions of wetland restoration - Salt Pond MetaG... | ecosystem: Environmental > Aquatic > Marine > Intertidal zone... | reverse complement strand
GTGTAGTAGTGCTTTGTAACATAAGTTTGATTGAAGAATTTCGAGACTATTTTGGTCCTGATCGAGGCGCGAGAAGGGAGCCTAGCCTAGCTAAGCGACCGCCGAGCAACGAAGAGCAGGGCCAAAAGAGACCGAAATTATCAATAGGAACTTATGTTACAAAGCAGTAGTGGCTTCAGAACTAAGTAATTGGGTATATAGACGAAGTTATTTTTCGGCTGAGCAAGGCGAAGCTTCGGGATCGTGGCCTTCGCCACGAAGCCCGGTTCTTTAACGCAGCTCAGCCGGAAAATAACGAGTATAGATGCCCCTAATTATTTAGTGCCGAAGCCAGTAGAGGTCCGAGTCGTAAAATTTGGCTAATCGGGCCTGTTTACCAAAATATAGAGAGTGTTGATTACCCATAAGTCGTTTTGGGCAACTTCTTCTGTTCATAATTCCTCTGTTCTTCGGTTCTGAATGTCTATAAAAAGGTGAAAACCGCTAAAAACAGGCCGGAACTGTAAAACAGAAGAACCGCAAAACCGCAGAAGTTTAGACCCGACCAAAGATGTGGGTAATCGATACAATATAGAGACACCTAACTCTTGAACCAGACAGGCAAACAGCTCAAGCCGGCTACGTAAGAAATCTATCCGGCTTTTGTTAAAATGCCTTCATTTCTGGTAAATTCCTCTATTAGGCCGTAAATTAAATGCGTCCTTTCGGAAAAAAGTTCTTGCCGGAAACCCAGTTTTCCGGATATACAGGGGATTACAGATGACGACAACCAGCTTAACTAACAAGTGCGCAGGGCTTTTCTCATGGGAAAAGTGGCAACTTTTCAGACAGCCCCAATTATTTTTCCACTTAACTTTTATACCCATTGGCGCAATTCAACTGGACATACGTAAGCGATACGGGCAGGCAACACGTCGTCGGCCTCTTTCACGGTGAACGCACCGGACATCTGCTGGTGCATTGCAATTCCCGTGTTTTACTCATCGATTTTCACGTGCTGCAGTCCAAAAACTATAGCTTCTTCATCGATGAAGAGCTGTTCAATCTGAACCTCGAGCGAAAAGAAAACCGCTTTTATTACAATTTTGAGATCAATAAAGAGGCCGATACGCCCCATAACCTCAAAAGACGAAAAACTGAGCAGAAGCATCTGAAACACGGCCTGGCTCTGCTAGGGGTACTGGCTTTGTTCGTCGCGCTGATTTTTTTCGGGTTGCGCTATCACCACAATAACCCGGACAATGCCGAGCGCGGGGCGCTGCTGGCTGAAAACGGCCGGCCGGCCATCGCGCGCGTCGACTTTAGCCCCAACGGCACAGGCCCGGTCTCAGTCCGTTACGCTTACGTCGCCGAAGGACGGGCCTACGAAGGCGCTTCCCGGCTAAGCTCAACCCTGCTGGACAACGGCATGCTCCTCGAACCCGGTGATGAATTCGTGCTTCATTACGCCGCCAGTAGGCCTTCCGTACACGAAATCGACTTTCAGCACCCCACCGAGCAGCAAGTTCTAAGATACCGGCAGCGCAGCTTCGAACGCCATGCCCAGCTCCACCCCCAACTGTCCGATGAACGCCTCAACTGCATACTGGACGTCCTGTTCGAGCTCCGGGGCGTGAAAGCTTACGCCGACCTCTACTTTCAGGATGTTCCTGCTTACCGTTACCGCCGGCATAACAAAGAAACGTACCAAAACTTGATCACCGCCCCGGACGTCAGTCGGCAGTTAAAGGCGCGATGTACCGAATAATCCGGAATGAGCGACCGGAAGATGGGTGTCCGCTGTCGGGTTGCCCCTTCCCCTGGCTGAGAGCTTTCAAAACTTTTTTGTTGTTATTCACCATCCTGGCTTTGCCATAAAAGATTTATAAATTCTTTACTTTTGCTCCCAACAGACTGATGGACGGGCTGCCTCTGCATTTCAGTGTTGTCAGGTTCGCAAGTCTTTTTCAATTCAAATTGGCAGTATCATTTCGAACGCCTGCTGTCAATCCTCAACATTTCGACGTGGATTATTTGAAGCAACACATAGAAAGCCTGATTTTCACTACTGACGAGCCCATTTCCTTGTCGGATATCCGGAAGGTGCTGGAGGAATCCTTCGACACCAAATTCAAGGACGAAGAAATTGAAGCCGCTATCCGGGAATTACAGGAGCGCTACCGCTCCGACGAATTCGCCTTTGAGATCGTAGAAATCGCAGAAGGTTTTCAATTTTTATCCAAAGCGGCTTACCACAAGACACTTGGCATCTACCTCAAGCAAACCACGCGCAAGCGCCTCTCCCGGGCCGCCCTGGAAACCCTGTCCATCATCGCCTACAAACAGCCGGTCACTAAAACCGAGATGGAAAAAATCCGTGGCGTCAGTTGTGATTACTCGATTCAAAAACTATTGGATAAGGACCTTGTTGCTATTGTAGGGCGAAGTGAGGGTCCCGGCCGCCCGTTGCTATACGGCACCAGTGAGAAATTCATGGACTACTTCGGCATCAAGAGCCTCAAGGACCTGCCCAAACCCAAGGATTTCAAGGCGCCCGAGCAGAGCATCGGCGAAAAAGCGCCGATAGAGGAAGACAGTACTATTGAGGAAGAATAATCAAGGGACTACCTACACCGTAAAACAGCAAATATGAGCGAAGAGAAACCATTGGTCAACCGAGTGGCGAAAAGCGGACTGATCACCCTTAAACTGGAAGAGTACTTTCCCGACACCCCAGTCATGGAGCTCGATCTCAAGGGTTACCTCTTCAAGGAACTGCTCCTGCGGGAAAAGGACTTCCGGGAAGCGATGGACGCTCACGACTGGTCGCAGTATCAGGATAAGGCGCTGGTCGTCTATTGTTCCTCGGATGCGATCATCCCCGTCTGGGCCTACATGCTGGTCGCTTCCCACGCAGCTCCTTATGCTGCCGATGTTTTTCAGGGCCGCCTCGAAGATTATTATCGCATCCTCTTCCGGCGCATCATCGACGAAATCGATCCTGACGAATACGAGGACGCCCGCATCATTATCAAAGGCTGCAGCGATAAACCTGTTCCCCTCTCGGCCTATATGGAGCTGACAAGCAAACTGCGCCCCTTCGCACGCAGCATTATGTTCGGTGAACCCTGCTCCACCGTGCCGATTTATAAAAAGCCGCGGAAGATCTCCCGGCCCAAGTAGAGTTGGCAGTCGGCAGTGGGCTGGCTCATCAGGGATCAAGCAGGATAATGCCTGGCCCAGCACCCAGCACCCAGCACCATAATTACCGCTTCTCTATGCATCATTCCTCACCGATCTTCGTTATATTAGACTGACTACGCAGACAAAACAAATCATAAGATGAAGCGGACGATCCAAATAAGTGCAATTGTGGTACTGGTCCTCAGCACGATCCTGCTGATCACGGCTTATTCCCGGCTGGACCGGGGAACGCCAAAAACCGAGGATACCGCGTTGATGAGCGTGGGCGTCGGCCTGCCGCAGATGATTCACCCCATTGATTTGGACCGTCCGTTCAGCTTCGCGGGGGAACCGCTACCGATGCAGCTGAGCGATGTCCGCGAGCGACTCGACCGGGAGCTGATCGTCAATTCCTACCGGCATTCCAATACTATTCTCAATATCAAAAAGGCGAATAAATACTTCCCGGTCATCGAGCCTATTCTGAAGAAAAACGGTGTGCCCGATGATTTTAAATACCTTGCCGTAGCAGAAAGCGACCTCAATAACGCTACCTCTCCCGCCGGCGCCAAAGGCATTTGGCAATTCATGCCGCCCATTGCCAAATACTACGGCCTGGAAATCAACCGGGAGGTGGACGAACGCTATCATATCGAAAAGGCCACTCAGGCAGCCTGCGAATACCTGCTCGACGTCAAGCGGCGCTTCGGCAGCTGGACGCTGGCGGCGGCTTCCTACAATGTCGGCGGCACCCGCCTGGCCCGCGAGCTGGAAAACCAACGCGCCGAAACCTTCTACGATCTCAACCTGAACGAAGAAACTTCCCGCTACCTGTTCCGGCTCGTTGCACTAAAGGAAATCCTCAGCCATCCTGAAGAGTTCGGCTTTTTTATCGAGGAAAAAGACCGCTACCAACCGCTGGGCGACTATGAACTCATCACGGTGGAAGCGCCCATCTCCAACCTCGGCGACTTCGCCCGCGAACACGGCATCAGCTATCGCACCCTTAAAGTATACAACCCCTGGCTGCTTACCTCTTCCCTGCGCGATGCCGGGCGGAAGCCGTACGAAATCAAGGTGCCGGTACAAAAGGTGGAGAGTTAGCAGTACCACTGGAGCAGTATCAAGTCGCCTTTTACACCTGTGGCACTTCTTCCTCTCCGGTCGGTTCCTTGCCCGTTTTGAGTCCGGCCCAGTTGTACTGTTCATTCACAACGAAGTAGAGCGGTGACTCCTTGCGTAGCAACTCCAGCATGGTGTGCAGGCGATCGATGGGCATAAAGGCATTGATAATGCCGTTATTGTGAACAACGAACTTCTCGTCAATCTTGTCCGTAAACTCGATATAACCGAAGTAACTGCTCTGGCCACCGCCGGCAGCATCACCGTATAGGTATACCCGAACGGGTTGATCGGCGCCGCTGAAGGCCAGTACGGAGTAATCATTGAGCCGGTAATGGATCATGGTTGTTTTTTTGGTCTTTTGATAAAATAATCAGGAGGGAAGTAACAAAATACGAAAATTATTGAGGTAAAAAACTATACTGCTTCCCTTTGTACTTGTCCATCTGTACGCGTTTTTCCAGGGCGCGAAGGGTTTTATAAGGCTGGCTGACCGACATGGGGTTAGCCAACCAGGCGGGAATGCTCCCGCCCGGGTCTACGCTGATCTGATACGTCACTTTCACCTCTTGATCCGGCAAATTAGTCAACAACCAGAATCCGTCGGTCTCCGGGATGCGTACATAATCTTCTTTGCGGGGGAGGTACTCCGGTCGATCCTCCAGTTTTATGCGCAGGCTCCGGTTTCCTTCAGCGCGGAAGACCACCTCATAAATGCCGTCCCGGTCTTTCGCCGGCCAGGGAGCATCGGTGCTGAGGTAATAGATAATGGATGTATCGCCCTTTTCTTCCAGCGCCCGGGTAGAGGAGGCATTGGGCATCCATTCCGGATAGGAAGAAATATCGCGGATAGCCGCCACGATGGATGATAGTGAGGTTTCCAGGGTAGTAACCCCGCGATAAGCACGGAAGTCCGAATTTTCCGCGTCCTTCGTATACACCTTAATGCCGTTTTTGTCTTTGCGCAGTTCCCAGTCGCTTTGCGCAAAAAGGAGCAGAGGATGAGACCAAAGTAGTAAAAAAGCCAGGTACCACAATTTCATAGGAAACAGATTTTTAACGGAAGAGAAGGCCGGTGATATGCCGGCATCGCAAAAACAGTCCCTTTTTTAACAAGAAGAGCCGGAACAAGTTGGGAAAGAGTAGGAAGTATCCGGACAGGGTTATACTCGACGTAAATTGGTTTGAGAAACTTCTCAAACTATTTCGACGTCAGTATAAATTACTTTGACCGTAACTATTCACCGCGCCTGCGCGGCGATATTTTTGTTTTTGCCACGGATCACGCGGATTTTCACAGATTATCATTTTCGGAAATCCGTGAAAATCCGTGTGATCTGTCCCTTATTGCAGGTAGTTCTGCGAAAAGAAATCTCCGTAGCCGTTCAGCGATTTGGACCGGAGGATTTCGCGGTAGTTGTTTTGGGAAACCGCGTAGATCTGATAATCGACCGAGGAGTCGATGAAGTCCTGTTGATTGCGCTGAATGCCATTGTAGTAATTCATGGCCTCGTTTTTATCTTTGAAGCGGCGAACCACGAGGATGGGTAGTCGCGTCTCGGCATCCGTTCCCAGGTAGATATTGGTTACGCGCAGCCGGTCCAGTTTATGGTACTGAAGGTGGTAATTAGAGACCTTCACCTTGGATTCATTCAGGCTGATATCCTCATTAAAAACGATGAGAATATAGTGCAATTGGTCATCATTTAGCTCGAACTGAGTATCCGCGGCCTGTGCATTGCCGGGAAGACCGGACCGGCCGGCGCCCAGCAGGCGCAGGATTTCGCGGGCCCGTTTCTGTTCCGGCGTATCCGGATAGCGGGCGATCAGGTCCTGGAGCGCGCCGACATAAGCTTCTTTCCCCCGCAGGTTGCCCATGGCCATGGCTGTAAGCAGTGCGAACTTGGGCTGCATAGGATTTTGAGCACCGAATACGCGGGGGGCTTCCAGGCTTTTCTGGTAAGCGGCATTGTAGTTACCCGAGGTAAAAGCAGCGTAAGCCTCATTGTAGAATCGGTTGAGCTTATTTTCCTCCTCTGCCAGTTCCTGAGCGTAATTGGGATTGCTGATCACTTTAGCATAGGTGCTCGTCGGGTACTTTTCCAGGATGCGGTCGGCATAGGCATTAGCTTGTTGCTGGTTACCGATGTCTTTGTAATCGAGGTACAGATAGTACCAGGAATCCAGCTGATAGGAGGAGCGGTCGAAGCGCCGGTTCATTTCCTCGAGCACTTCAATGGATTGGGGGAGATTGGCGAGCCGGTCGCGATAGAGGGTGCCGAGTTGATACATGGCCTCCTGCATTTTGAGCTGGGCTTGCAGTATTTCACTGTCACTGCTAGGGACTGCAGCGAGTATTTGGTTGATCTCGTCTTCCGGCAGGACTTCTGCCGGGGCGTTGGGTTCACCGGCGACGGGCAGGTCCGAAGCTCCGCGTTTGCTGGACCGGCGCCAGTTATCTTCGAGCGGACGATCGCCCCAGTTCCGGAAAAACTCTTTTTTACCGCGTCTGACAACGCGGTCATCATAGGCGAAGAAGCTGCTTTCCTTATTGCCGATACGTCCTGAACCGGGGTTCAGGGATACGTTGGCGCCGGGAGGGCCGGAGTTGTTGAGCCCCCCGTTTTCGGAAGCGGCGGCCTCGGCTGCAATTTGCTGCAGGCGCTCCTCGTCGCGTTTTTTCTTAATGTTGTAGGCCAGTTCGCGCTTTTCCTCTTCGCTGAGGCTGGCGATCTGCAGCAGACTGTCCTGCATGGCGATGGTTTCCAGGTTGGCGGCGATATCGGTGAGGTTGTTGCGCCAACGCTCTACTTCGGGGTAGCGTTCATCGTTTTTGGGCAACACTTGAAGTGTATTGTCGAAGTATTTTTGAGCCGGCACAAAATCCTCTTCTTCCAGATAGAGATAGGCCAGACGCAGATTGGATTCCGCTTTTTGCAAATCGTTTTGGGTACTGCTGGCAAGAGATTTTTCCAGGAGAGCAATGCCTTCCTCGCGGTTGCCCGATTCGAGTTCAATTCCGGCGAGGGTGTAGTAGATCTGGTCCTGGTATTCGTAGTTTTTGCTATCCTTGAGCATCTTATCGAGGCGGTCTCTGGCTGCTTCTACACTGATGGCTCCGCTGCGCCAGCCGTTTTCCACGATATACAGGCGGCCGTTGAACTCCATACTGTAATCCGGTCCGTATTTCAGGGCGCGTTCAAAAGAAGCCAGGGCTTCACTTCGGCGTCCTGAGCGCTGGTGTAGTTGTGCGATGATGAAAGCGTAGCGGGCTTTGTCCTGCCGTTTATCGGCGGAAGCGATTGCTTTTTCCAGCGGTTCCAGCGCCAGCTCGTACTCTTCCTGGCGCAGGAAGTGATGGGCTTTAACTACCGCGATTTGCTCCCGGATATCATCGAATGTTTTGGAATCGGCTTCCAGTTGAAGTATCGTACGCATGGCGCGATCGTACATACCCCGTTCCGTGTAAGTACGGGCCAGCCAGAGCACCCCTTCCTGATAAGCGGGGCGATGCTTAAGGAAGTAATTATCGGGCTGAGGAGCAGGTTCATCGGCCGCATCTTCTTCATCGGAGATGCTGATCAGCTCATCCTCATCGGTGTTTTCCGCTTCTGCCGGTTCTTCTTCTTGCTGTTGGTTTTCATCCCCTTCCGCCATGGCGGTGTTCTCCGCTTCCTCACCTTCGGGCTGCTCTTCCAGTTCCGGACTGGGGAGTTCTACCTTTTTTCCACTTTTCTTATTCTTACGAGCGCGCTTCCGGGCCTTCTTTCGGGCGCGCTGTTCTCGCTTGCGTTCTTTTTTCAGCTGCCGGTTGTAGCGTTTGCGTTCCTTTTCCTGCCGGCGCAACAGTCGACTCTGCTCTTTTTCCGACAACTGGGTGATGTCTACCTCATCGTCCTCCTCTATGTCCGGACCGGCCTTTTCTTCATCGTCTTTTCCTTTACCCTTTTTCTTTTTAGACTTCTTTTCCATGGCCGCCATCTTCTCGGGGCTGAACTCACTGACCAGGTACCGGAAGGTCTCTTCAGCCGATTCGTAATCCTGCTTCAGGTACTGTGCTTTGCCGAGCAGCAGGTAGCAGTCATCGGTCCAGTGGCTGACCCGGTGCAAGTTCACCACCACGGAAACTTTCTCGATGGCCTTGTCGAGGTCGGGAGCTACTGCATCGGGATTGGCGGCAGCTACGTATTCATAAACCGGCAGTACCTGTTTGAAGTTATCCTGGTGCTGTTCTTCCAGCGAAAGCAGGCTGGCTTCCAGGAGTTCATTGGCGTTGAAATAGCCGTTGTATTTAGCGGTAATGTTATGGTATAGTTTTCCCAGCGTCGACACTTCTCCTCTGCGCTTCTGCGTTACGCAGGAAGCCAAGACCAAAACGAGCATCGTCAACAGCAGTAATTTGTCAGTCTGTTTCAAACCCTAAGATTTTTTTATCGTAATTTTCCTTAAGCACCGATCGAAAAATCGCCTCCTGCTTTTTTGGCAAAACCCGAAAGGCGGTCAGCCGGTAAAGGTTTTCCCTTAATTCCAAAAGGATTTTTTTATCTGAACACTACAAAGCACGATTAAATGCCTCCCCTAAGCGGGATTCCTTCCGGATATCCCTTAACTTTGCAGTACGGTTACCATGTTTTATAACTTTTAAAAGGCAAATTTATTTTATTCTAAGAACACTTCAAACCGGGTGTAAGGAACCTTTATCACAATTACTGCAATAATAATGCCGTTCTTAATCTTTTATTGAGTTGTTCTCCGGTAAATTTTGGAACTTGCCGGGGAATTCCAGAATTAAAAAAATTACTGTAATGGCCAACGAGCATGACAAGGAAAAGAGCTGGATGGAAAAGCTCCGGCACACTTACCGGCTGGTCATCATGAAGCACGAAACCTTCGAGGAGGTGGGCTCATACAAACTCACCCTGCTCAACGTATATATTGCCGTAAGCACCGTGGCGGTAGTAATGGCCCTGCTTGTTTTTGTCCTGATTGCCTTTACTCCCATCCGCAAGTATATCCCCGGCTACGGCGATGTGAATAAGGATGAAGAACTCTCGGAGCTTTATCAGAAGCTGGACTCCATTGAATACTACATGAATTCCACGGAAGTTTACACTGATAATGTCCGCCGAATGCTAACCAAAGACGTACAGACGGCCGAAGAGGTAGAAGCGGCGAACGACCAGCGCACGAAAAGTGATCCGCAGGAGGACAGCGCCGTCAGCGCCAAGTTCTCGGAAGTCGATGAGCAGCTGCGGCAGGAAATAGAGCTGAATGAGATTGGAAGTATTGCCCAACGCAGTCGCACCACTAATCTGACTACCTCCGGCATCCCGCTGGAACAAATGTTCTTTACCCCGCCGATCAGCGGAGAAATCAGCGCCGGCTTTATGCCTGATAAAGGGCATCAGGGGGTCGACATCCTCGCCCCTAAAAATACCGCCATCAAAGCGGTCATGGACGGTTACGTCTTTTTGTCAGACTGGACCCTCGAGACCGGCAACACCATCGGCATACAGCATTCAAATAACGTCATCACCTTTTACAAGCACAATTCCGTGCTGCTCAAAAGAGTGGGCGATTACGTGCGCGCCGGCGAGGCCGTATCTATCATTGGGAATACCGGCACTCTATCAGATGGTCCTCACCTGCACTTTGAATTGTGGTACCGGGGCACTCCGGTGGATCCAACAGAGTATATCAACTTTTAACCAGCCTGAATGTTGTTATCCCTAGTGCCTCCGGCACTAGCCGGTGTTATCTGACCTGACCTTCCCTTTTCACAGATAGATAAGCAGCAAAGGGACGGTTTCGCCAAGAATCGCCTCCCTCAGAAACACCCTTCCCCACAATTCACAACGCTTATACCCCATAAGACGGTGCTGTGTAAAACTTTTTCATGACCCCATAGTTTTACCAATACTTTTATTCTATTTTTGCTCCTTATTTCAAGATCAACCAAATTGCTTTTCATGAGTAAGCAAAACCACGACCTGAAGACCACTTTCAACGAAAAGGGTGAGACCGTAAGCCCGGTTTTCCCTGGAAATATAAAGAACTTTCTAATTGATATCGACGGAACGGTTTGTGATGACATTCCCAATGAGGAACCCGAGCGTATGCTCAGCACTCTCCCCTATCCCGATGCCTTGAAAATCATCAATAAATGGTATGATGAGGGGCATATCATCACCTTCTTCACCTCCCGTACGGAGGAACACCGGGAGATTACCGAAGTATGGCTGAAGAAACACGACTTCAAGTACCATGCCCTGCTGATGGGTAAGCCCCGCGGCGGCAATTACCACTGGATTGACAATCACATCGTTAAGGCTACCCGCTTTAAGGGAAAGTTTACGGACCTGGTGGTGCGCACCCACGAAATCGAAGTGTTTAAACCCTGATTAGTAAATGAGATAGTTTGCCCGTTCAGTTTTCCATGGCCGGGTAGATACAGGGAAGTTGTTTTCGGCAGGTTCCTTGTTGCCCGGCGCACTTAAACATTCCGCTCAAGCAAATCTTCCAGGGCTGGGCGCAGCTCCTCAAAATTAAACTCGAAGCCGGTATTCTGAATTTTTTGGGAAGACACGCGGGCGCTGTCGAGTACGGTATCCGCCATTTCTCCCAGGACGAGGCGCAGGAGAAAAGCCGGCACGGGCATTAGCAAAGCCGGTTGATCGGCGGCTTCCTTAAGTTTGCGCATCAGGGTCTTGTTGGTCGCCGGATTGGGCGCCACAGCATTATAGCGGCCTGTAAGCGCTTTATTTTCTATACCGTGGATAAAGCAGCGGCACACATCATCGATATGTATCCAGGAATACCACTGCTGGCCATCTCCAAAGTAGGGTGCGATAAAGAAAGGCAGTGACATTTTTAACTTCGGTAGCGCCCCGCCTTGCGTTGATAATACGATGCCGATGCGGAAAGCCACTGTGCGCACCCCCGTTTCTCTTACTTCCTCTACAGCATTCTCCCAGGCCTGGCAACTTTCCGTCAGGAAACCTTCTCCCGGCTCCGATAACTCATCCACCACTTCATTGCCCTTATCGCCATAAATACCGATGGCGGCGCTCGACAGGAAGGCCTCCGGCTTTTTGTCTCGCTGCATCAGTTGGTTTTTGAAAAGCCGGGTCGTCTGCACCCGGCTGTCGATGATGAGCTGTTTGCGGCGATCGGTCCAGGGCTTGTCGGCAATGCCGGCGCCGGCCAGGTTGATGATGAAGTCGGCCCGGTCAATGGCTTCGGCATCGATGCTTCCCGCTGCAATATCCCATTGAAAAGTTTCGTATTCCGAATCCGGTCTTTCGCGACGGCTCAGATGTAGAACTTCGTAATTTCTTTCGCGCAGTAATTGACTGAGACGGGTACCGATCATGCCGCTGCCGCCCCCGATGAGTACGGTTGCCATTGTTTTCATATTTTATCAATTCCGCAACAAGCCTGAAGCTCATTGGTTCACGCCCGTATCGCAGGGAGGAAAGAATTATTTTGAAGAAGCACATTTTTTTATCCTGCTGATATGTGCTATTTTAGAGCCCTGCCCAGTATGCAATCAGACAATCGCATTTCGGCCGATACGATTCACGTACCACAAACTAAGACAACGCAGCCAATGAATCACTTTAACCAGTTTGCGCTTTTTCTCATCTTGGGTCTGCTCATGCTGACCGCCTGCCGGGAAACGCCCCAGGAGCAGGACCAATCCGTTCAGTTTCAACGCACCGGTAACAGCGCCATCATCCGGCTGGAATCCGAACCCGATCGCCTGACGCCCCTGCTCACTGTCAGCAATTACGCCAACCAGGTGATGGTAGACAATATTTTCATGACGCTTATCACCCTAGACCCCGAAACTATGGAATACCGGCCGGCTCTGGCCAAATCCCGCGCCGAAGTAGCCGCCATCAATGAAGGGGCCTACGCCGGCGGCCAGTCATATACTTTTGAAATCCACGAATCGGCCGTCTGGCAGGACGGAGCGCCGGTGACTGGACAAGACTATGTCTTCACGCTCAAAGCCCTGCTCAATCCCCGCGTGCAGGCAGCCCCCTACCGGCCTTACGCCGCCCTGATCAAAGATGTGCGGGTCGATGCCCAAAATCCAAAACGCTTCACCGTATTCACCGATCAGCGCATGATTCAGGGCGAAGAGTACGTCGGTAATTTATTCCCCCTGCTTCCCCGACACATTTACGACCCCGAAGGCCTGCTCACCGATATTCCCGTTTCGGAAATGACCGACCCGGAATCCGTAGCGCAACTGGCCGAAACCGATGAGCGCCTGCAGCGATTCGCCGAGCTGTTCAGCGACCAGAAATACGCCCGGGATCCGGAATTTGTCGTCGGTTGCGGCCCTTACCGCTTTGTAGAATGGCAAACCGGCCAGCAGATCACCCTGCAGCGCATCGACGCGTGGTGGGGAGATGAACTCAGCGACGAATACACCGTGCTGCAGGCCCATCCCCGGGAACTTATCTTCCAACCGGTAGAGGACGCCGCCACTACCCTATCCGCTCTTCGCGCCGAAGAACTCGATGCCGCCTACAACGTTGACCCCAACGGATTTGAAGAGCTTCAAAGCTCCGAAAACACTGCTGAACGCTATGACTTTTTTACGCCTACCCAAACGGCCGTCTATTTCCTGAGTCTCAATACAAACGATCCGAAACTGGCCGATAAGCGGGTTCGACAGGCCCTGGCCCATACCATCAATGTGCAGGAAATCATCGATAATGTTTACAATGGTTTCGGCCGCCGCGTCGCCGTTCCCCTGTTACCCTCCTTTGCTTTTTACAACGAAGACCTTCCCCTCTATGAATTCAATATTGAGCTGGCCAGGGAGTTGCTGGCCGAGGCCGGCTGGGAAGACAGTGACAACGATGGCACGGTGGACAAAATTATCAAGGGGGAGCCGGTAAACCTGGACCTCAGCATGTCAATCGTCGCTAACCGGGAAACTTCCCGGGCCGCCGGCCTGCTGATTCAGGACAATGCCCGCCGGGCCGGGATCAACATCGAACTGGATCCTATGGAGGGAGCCGTACTGCTTGACAACTGGCGCCGCGGCGATTTTGAAATCACCTCCGGCGGCCGCGCAATGCCCTCTCCTTTCTGGAATCCAATGCAGAATTACCACACCGTAAAGGGCGATAACCGCACCGGCTTCGGCAATGCCGAAACGGATGCACTGATAGAAAAAATTCTCGTGACCTTTGACGAAGCAGAAAGGCATCGCCTCTACCAGGAATTACAAACAACCCTGCACGAGCAGTTGCCCGAAATCCCCCTCTTTACCCCGACGGGACGGGTGATCGTCCATAAGCGTTTTGATCCGGAGATCACCCCTCTGTTCCCGGGCTTTGTTCCCAAGCTGCTCGAATTGAAGCAGGAATTCCGGAACCAGGAAAATCTGAATTAAAAGGATAATTACCTGAAGAATCATAAAAACGGCTGTCATTGCTACGCTACCTGATCAAACGCCTGCTGATTTTCATTCCGACGCTGATCGCCATCTCCCTGCTGGCTTTCGGCCTCAGCAAACTGGCGCCGGGTGACCCGGTAGAGCAGATCATCGGGGCAGGCCCGGCGGGAGGCAGCTTAATGGACCGGGAGCAAACGTACCAGCAGACGGCCGCCCTCCTGGGGCTCGACAAACCGGTGTTCTACTTCGCCCTGTCCTCACGGGCTTACCCGGATACGCTGTACCGCATCAGCAACCAGGACCACCGCCGAACCCTGCGTAAATTAATCGCCCAGTATGGTAACTGGCCCCGGATTCAGGACTATTATCAGCGCTTGCAGCAACTGGAGCAACAACTGTATGTACTTCCCGACAGCATCGCGCCGGAGTCGGTGACCACGATCCGTGCAACCTTGAGGCAGCTGTACTTCGAGTACCGGAATCCCCGTATCCGCGACCAATTGGATAAAATAGAGAAGGCATTGAATCAGGGCGACATTCCCCCGCAAGTGCGGCAAAATATCACCCCTCTTTTTAATGCCTATCGGGATATCAAGGCCGACAGCCAGCGTTATCTGCTATACCTTCCCGATATAAAATGGTACGGCCTGGATAATCAATACCACGATTGGTTTACGGGTATCCTTACCGGAGACTTCGGCAGCTCCTACATAGACGGACGACCGGTGACGAGCAAACTGACGGACGCCCTGCGCTGGACCCTTTTGCTCAACGGTCTGGCCGTATTTTTCGCCTTTACACTATCTATTCCACTTGGCGTTTACACCGCCTTACACCGGCAATCCCGCTTTGACCGCCTGACCAGCGTGGGTCTTTTTATGCTCTACTCCCTGCCTCAATTCTGGATCGCCACCCTGCTGGTAGTCTTTATTACCACTCCTGAATACGGGATCGACCTTTTTCCGACCATGGGGATAGGCGAAACGGATCAGGAAGTTCCCTTTTTCGTGCGGCTGCTGGACCGGGCCTACCACCTGGTATTGCCGGTATTTTGCCTGACTTACGGTTCACTGGCCTTTATAACGAGGCAGATGCGCGGCAGTATGAACGAAGCCCTGCAGCAGGATTATGTGCGTACGGCCCGCGCCAAAGGCTTGAGCTCCCCAAAGGTGATCTGGCGCCATGCTTTTCGCAATGCGCTTTTTCCGGTCATCACCCTCTTTGGAGCCGTATTCCCGGCAGTGCTGGCAGGATCAGTGGTTATCGAGGTAATCTTCAACATCCACGGTATGGGAAAACTAACCATCGACGCCATCTTTCAACGCGACTGGCCCGTCGTCTATGCCGTGCTGATGATGGGCGCCCTGTTAACCATGGCCGGTATACTGGTCGCGGATATACTGTATGCAGTCGCCGATCCTAGGGTGAGATACGGAGGGAAGTAAGTTCTCCGGCGCCTGAACGCCGGCTAAAGCCGGGAAGACCGGCAGAAAAATAGCAGTATTTTATGGAAGAGCCTCCGGTTCCTCAGAAACCGGAAAAGGATAAAGAAGTAGGTGACGATGTTAGGAAACCAACGCAGTAAAGACATAGCGAAACGGCTGGGAAGCGGACACAGGAGTTACGGCAACCTGATCTGGCGGCGGTTTCGGGCCAACCGGGCGGCATTTTGGTCCCTGCGTGTGTTGTATGTATTAATTTTCCTGGCGGTTTTTGGAGATTTCATCGCAAATGAAAAACCCTGGTACTGCCGGATCGAAGGTCAGGTCTATTTTCCTGTTTTCAGGCAGTATGCGGTGAACCTTGGAATAGCCGACTGGGAAGCCCGCTTTAGGCAGACCGACTGGGCCAGGCAGGAATACGAGCAGGTATTGTTCCCCCCGATTCCCTACGCTGCGCACACCCTTGACCGGAGAAACATGAATTACCGCAGTCCGCTGGGCGAGCAGCAGCTGGAATCCTGGCGCTGGCGGCACTGGCTGGGTACCGATCAGCTGGGGCGTGATGTTTTGGCGGGTATGATCAGGGGAACGCGTATTGCGCTAAGTGTAGGCCTGGTCGCTATGGGGGTGGCTGCCTTTATCGGTTTGCTACTGGGATCGCTGGGTGGTTATTTCGGAGATCACGGTCTGCAAATCAGCTATGCCAGGTTGCTGATGAACCTGCTGGGACTGGGGCTGGGCTTGTTCTACGCATTCGGGCCCAGGAGCTACGCACTCACCGAAGGGCCTTTCCTCTGGGAACTACTTAAAAGTACAGGTATACTTACCGCGGTTCTCCTGATGGCCAATGCCGCGACGCCACTACTCCGGCGGCTTCCCCTGTTAGGGCGCCGCTTTGATTTTCCAGCCGATCTGCTCCTCATGCGGCTGATCGAATTATTTAACGCCATTCCAGGTTTACTGCTCATCCTGTCTATCGTAGCGATCGTAAAACAGCCCAATATCTTCTATATTATGGTGATCATCGGACTGATCAGCTGGACGAGCATCGCGCGCTTCGTACGGGCGGAGCTGCTTCGCATCCGGCGGCTTTCCTATATTGAAGCCGCCCGGGCGCTCGGTTACAGCCGGCGCAGAACGCTGCTGCGCCATGCGCTTCCCAATGCTTTGCCCCCGGTGCTTATAACCATTGCCTTTGGTATCGCGGCGAGTATTCTACTGGAGGCCTTGCTATCCTTCCTCGGCGTGGGGCTTCCCCCGGATTCCGTCACCTGGGGCACCATGCTCAACCTGGCTCGCTCAGCCCCTAAAGCCTGGTGGCTGGCGATCTTTCCCGGACTGGCAATCTTCATCACCGTCACTTTATTCAACCTCATAGGGGAAGGACTTACGGAGGCCCTAAACCCTGGAGGGACAAATCAGGCCCCCTGATTCCATGCCCTTGTCCCCGGGAAAGGGCTTTTGAATGATGTCAAAAACATCATCCCAAATTGTAAAGTGCTATTCGAACCGTGCTGCATGCTCAAAGCATTTCGTGGTAAGCAGCCTGCCAGAAGGCATATCCAAAACCCCGGGCTATCCGCCCGATTTTTTACGCATTTTTTTTGGAAACAAGTTACTGGAACCTCTCTTGGTGGACAGTTTCCCTTTTTTGTTGGGTTTGACGTGTGCTTCTTCGTAGGCAGGGCACCCCGTCTTACGGCTACAGGAACTTGTTGTTCCAGCGGTGAATAAAGTGGCGGCGAGCAGAAAGAAAAGCAGGGTAAAGGTACGCATATCAACTCTTTATAAATTCACGGTAAAGATAACACATGAGGAGCACAAAGGGATCATCAGCAGAGGGCAATTCTTCAAAACCCTTGTAAATACTGGCTTTTTCGCCTTTTTTATCTGGAAAAACTTGGTAATGATGAGCGAAGCACATAAATTTGGAGCATTTATAATTCAAAACATTCGGAAATGAATAAAGGAGATTTGATTAGCAAGATTGCCGACAGTGCTGACATTACTAAAGCACAGGCTACAGATGCACTCAATGCTGTTCTCGACGGCGTTTCTGATGCACTTAAAGAAGGCGACAAGGTGACTTTGATCGGCTTTGGAACCTTCTCCGTCTCCCACCGTGAAGCGAGAACAGGAAGAAACCCACAAACCGGTGAATCGATTAAAATCGCTGCAAAGAATGTAGTTAAATTCAAGCCCGGTAAGGAACTGACGGAAACGGTCAATTAATCTTTTCGCCAGTTTGTTGCAATAAGGAATACTTCTGAAGTTGCAATTCTTTAAAAAGGGCAATCTGAGTTCACTCGGATTGCCCTTTTTCCTTACATTTGTTGCTGTCTTCTGCGTCGGCGGCAAGCTGCAATCTTTCCGCCAAGGCAGAGCCCCCACAATCACTCCGGTCGACGGCCGGTCCATACATCTTCAAATCCATAACTGCACGATCACATCCATGGCAGACATCAAAGAACTCCAACGCATTGCCTCACAGGTACGCCGCGATATCATCCGCCAGACCCACATGGCCGGCAGCGGCCATCCCGGCGGCTCTCTCGGCTGTGCCGATTTCCTGACCGCTCTCTACTTTGAAATCATGGACCACCACACCGATTTCAATATGGAGGGGAAAGGGGAAGATTTATTTTTCCTTTCCAACGGTCATATTTCGCCACTCTGGTACAGCGTCCTGGCTCGCAGCGGTTACTTCCCGCTGGAAGAACTGCGCACCTTCCGGAAAATTAATTCCCGGCTGCAAGGCCACCCCGCCACGGAAGAAGGCCTTCCCGGCATACGCGTGGCCTCCGGTTCTCTGGGACAAGGGCTCTCGGTAGCCATCGGCGCGGCCTTGTCCAAACGGCTTAACCAGGACGACAAACACGTCTTTGCACTCACCGGCGACGGCGAAATCCAGGAAGGCCAGATCTGGGAAGCCGCCATGTTTGCCGCCCATCACAAAGTCGACAATCTCATCGCCACCGTTGACTGGAACGGCCAGCAGATTGACGGACCAAATGAAGAAGTCATGTCCCTTGGCGATCTGCCCGCAAAATGGGCAGCCTTCGGCTGGGATGTGCTGATGATGAACGGCAACGATATGGCAGACGTGATCGCCAAGCTGCAGGAGGCCAAACGCCACAGCGGCAAAGGCAAACCCATCGTCATCCTTATGCGCACCGTAATGGGCTACGGCGTCGACTTCATGGAGGGAGACCACAACTGGCACGGGTCGCCGCCAAACGACGAGCAGACCGAACGCGCCCTCAGCCAGCTGGAAGAAACCCTCGGCGATTATTGAAGTCCGTATTGTCCTATTCCTTTCATTTCCACAACTGACTGAATATGATGCTCAATCAACTGATAAAAGCAAAAGACCAAGATAAAAAAGACACCCGTTCCGGCTTTGGCGACGGCTTGCTGGAACTCGCCCGCCAGGACGAAGACGTGGTAGGCCTCACGGCCGACCTGGCCGGCTCTCTGCGCATGGAAAAGTTTGCAGCGGAATTCCCCGAGCGCTTTTTCAACTGCGGAGTCGCCGAAGCTAATATGATAGGCGTGGCGGCGGGCCTGGCGACCGGAGGCAAGTTGCCCTTTACCGGCACTTTTGCCAATTTCTCCACCGGCCGCGTTTACGACCAGATCCGGCAGTCGATCGCCTACTCGGAAAAGAATGTCAAAGTCTGTGCTTCCCATGCCGGACTAACCCTGGGGGAAGACGGCGCCACACACCAAAACCTGGAAGACATCGGCATGATGCGCATGCTGCCCAACTTTACCGTAATAGTACCTTGCGACTACAACCAGACCAAAGCGGCCACTTTGGCTGTCGCCGAACACCACGGTCCGGTATACCTGCGCTTCGGTCGCCCCAAGTGGCCTATCTTTACGGAAGCCGGACAGCCATTCGAAATCGGTAAGGCGCAGCCTCTCAGCGAGGGTAGCGATGTCAGCCTCTTCGCCTGCGGGCACATGGTCTGGCAGGCCATCCAAGCCGCCAAACAACTGGAGGAGGAAGGCATCAGCGTCGACCTGATCAACATTCACACGATTAAACCCCTGGATGAAGAAGCTATTCTCGATTCCGTCAGCAAAACCGGTTGCGCCGTCACTGCCGAGGAACACCAGCTCAACGGCGGACTCGGAGACGCCGTCGCTCAGGTGCTGGCCAAACAGCACCCCGCGCCCATGTCCTTTGTTGGTGTCAATGACAAATTTGGCGAAAGCGGCACCCCTATCCCCCTACTCAACAAATACGGCCTGGGGGTAGAGGATATCATTCGTGCCGTAAAACATGCTATCGACAAAAAATAATACTTAATAATGAAATTTGGAACTAAAGCTATACACGCCGGGGTGGAACCCGATCCTACAACCGGCGCCGTAATGACGCCTATTTATCAGACTTCTACCTATGCACAGGAAGCCCCCGGCAAACACAAAGGATACGAATACGCCCGGACGCAGAACCCGACCCGCTCGGTATTGCAGAAAAACCTCGCCGCGCTGGAAAACGGGACGGACGCCGTCTGCTTCAGCTCCGGATTAGCCGCTATGGACGCCATACTGAAAATGCTGAACCCCGGTGACGAGATCTTGTCTACCAACGATCTTTACGGCGGCTCCTACCGGCTGATGACCAAGGTCTTTGAACGCTTTGGCATAAAGGCCCGCTTCATCGACATGAACGATCCCTCGAAGGTGGAAAAGGCGATCAGCAAAAAAACAAAACTACTCTGGGTTGAAACGCCTACTAATCCGATGCTCAACATCATCGACATTAAAGCGGTATGCGGAATTGCCCGGAAGCATGGGGTGCGCAGTTGTGTCGACAATACCTTTTCCTCTCCTTATCTGCAAACGCCTCTTGATCTGGGCGCCGACATGGTGCTCCACTCTGCTACCAAATACCTGGGAGGGCACTCCGATGTCGTTCTCGGCGCAGTAGTGGTAAAGGATGCGGCACTCGCTGAAGAGTTGTATTTCCTGCAAAACGCCGTCGGCGCCGTGCCGGGGCCACAGGATTGCTTCCTCGTGCTGCGCGGCATCAAAACCCTGCACCTGCGCGTAGAACGCTCCTGCAAAAACGCCAGGAAGATCGCTAAGTTCCTGCAAAACCATCCCAAGGTCAACAATGTCTATTACCCCGGCTTTAAGGATCACCCTAACCACAAAGTCGCTAAAGAGCAAATGCGCGATTTTGGCGGCATGGTCTCCTTCGATCTTCAAACCGACAGCTTTGATGACGCTAAAAAAGTGCTGAGTAATACCCAGGTGTTCACCCTGGCCGAATCGCTGGGCGGCGTAGAGTCCCTCATCGGGCATCCGGCGTCTATGACCCACGCCTCTATTCCCCGCAAAGAACGCCTGGCCGTTGGCCTGACGGATTCCCTTATCCGCCTCAGCGTAGGCGTCGAGGATGTCGATGACCTTATCGATGACCTGGAACAGGCTTTTGTATACCTGTAGAAAGAAAGTCAGGACAGAACGTCAGGGAAAGTCACGTGGACGAGGCCAAGGAGAGAGCGAAAAGACCTCCTTGTCAGGGCTTCCGGGAAAAAGTCAGGTAAGTCACAAAGTTATCTGGCAAGGGTCAATGCAGCACCCAGCACCCGGCACCCGGTAATCACCACTTTGCTCCCGGATAGGCGCGCTGCAGGAATTGCAGGTCGGCGAGGATAAAGCCCAGGTGTTCGGTATGGCGTCCTTCTTTACCGCCCGACTGCATCCAGTCGCTTTCCGGTTTTTGGAGGGTGGCTTCCTTCAATATGGCAGTTACGCGTTCATCGTAATGTGGTTTGAGCTGACTCAGGTCGGCGCCGATGCCGGATTCAATCATGAACTCATCCACCTCGTTCATTTCGAAGAGTTCGCCGTGGAAGGGCCACAGAATATCGAGGGCGGATTGCATTTTTTCGTGACTGAGCCTGGTGCCGTCTCCCAGTCGGATCATCCACTCCGAGCTAAAGCGAAGGTGGTAGGTAATTTCCTTGAGCGATTTTTTGGCGATAGCCGCCAGCTGTTCATCGCTGCTTTCCGTGATGCTGTCGTAGAAGAAAAAATGGTAGACATCGAAGAGGAACTGGCGAACGATGGTGTGCGCCCAGTCTTGGTTGGGCTGTTCGACGAGGAGCACATTTCGAAAGTCCCAGGCGTCGCGCAGAAAGGCCAGGTCGTCTTCTGAACGTCCTTTACCTTCAATTTTGCCGGCGTGGTCGAGCAGGCTACGAGCTTGTCCCATCAGGTCGAGGGCGATATTGGTAATCGCGATATCCTGTTCCAGGACCGGGCCATGGCCGCACCATTCTGAGAGCCGTTGCCCCAGAATCAGCGAGTTATCGCCCATCCGCAAGACGTATTCGAAATGTGCTTGCTCCTTCGTCATTGGTGGTTGTGGTTGGTTAAGGCTGAGATACTATTCGAAGTCGGAAGTCGGAAGTCGGAAGCCGGTAACAACCGGTGAAAAACTTCTTGTACCATTTCGAACTTCGATGTGGTATCATTTCATTTTAGAGAAAAACTTTCGGTCGCGATCAACAGTTAATGGTCAATTTTTAAATATGCTTCAACTCGTCCGGCAGATCGTAGAAAGTAGGGTGGCGATACACCTTGTCGTTGGCCGGATCGAAGAGGGCTTCGCTGTCTTCCGGGCTGGAAGCCTTAATGTGTTTGGATTCCACGACCCAGATGCTGACGCCCTCGTTGCGACGCGTATACACATCGCGGGCGTTTTCAATCGCCATTTCCGCGTCGGCGGCGTGGAGGCTTCCGGCGTGTTTGTGGCTCAGTCCGTTTTTACTCCGGATAAATACTTCCCAGAGAGGCCAGTTTTTTTTACTCATGCTTACTGTTTTTTTTGATTCAGGCGACCTGCACTTCATTTTGCTCTCTTCGACGGCGGCGCTTTTCGGCGTAGGCCAGGGCTGCTTCGCGCACCCACTCGCCGCGTTCATGCGCTTCGCGGCGCGCCTGCAGTCGTTCGCGGTTGCAGGGGCCGTTGCCGCGCAGAATGTTCCAGAATTCATCCCAGTCGATCTCGCCGGTATCGTAGTGGCCGCTTTCTTCGTTCCACTCCAGGTCGGGGTCGGGAATGGTCAACTTCAGGTAATCGGCCTGAGGCACAGTGATATCGATGAATTGCTGGCGCAGCTCATCGTTGGTTTTGCGCTTAATTTTCCATTCCATGGATTGCGCCGTGTGTTTGGAGGCTGTATCGGTGGGACCGAACATCATCAGGGAAGGCCACCGGTGGCGGTTGAGGGCGTCCTGTGCCATGCGTTTTTGCGCTTCGTTGCCCCGGGAGAGGGTCAGCATAATCTCATACCCCTGCCGCTGATGAAAACTTTCCTCCTTACAGATGCGCACCATGGCGCGGGCATAGGGCCCGTAGGAAGTGCGTGTCAGCATGACCTGGTTCATGATGGCTGCGCCGTCGACCAGCCAGCCGATAGCCCCGATATCCGCCCAGGTCAGGGTAGGATAATTAAAAATGCTCGAATACTTGGCTTTCCCTTCCAGCAATTGCTGAATCAGTTCCTCCCGGTCGGCGCCCAGGGTTTCCGCCGCGCTGTACAGGTACAAGCCATGACCGGCTTCATCCTGCACCTTGGCCAGCAGGGCAACTTTCCGGCGCAGGGATGGTGCGCGGGTGATCCAGTTACCTTCCGGCAACATGCCAACTACTTCGGAGTGCGCGTGCTGAGAGATTTGGCGGATCAGCGTCTGTCGGTATTTTTCCGGCATCCAGTCCTTGGGTTCTATCTTCTCTTCGGCGTCAATTCTGGTCTGAAATTGCTTATTTAATACTTCTTCTTTCATCGCTGCTGAAGTTAGTTGTTGCAAGTTGATAGGATCACTTACCCTACAAAGATAAGGTTTCAATTATTAAAACGAACACTTGTTCGTATTGTTTTTACAGAGATCTGCTATCTTCACCTGCAAACCAGGCATCAGAGAACAATGGATCATCTTTTCCGGCGAGGTTTTTTTCTACTGCTCGTGTTTTTGATCACCCTTGCATTTATCGGGCTGATCAACGATTTTCTGCTCGCCCTGTTCTGGGCGGCGGTACTGGCCGTAATTTTCTTCAACCCCTACCGGCGCATACGCATTTTATTGAGAGGTCGTGACAATGTGGCGGCCGGTCTGACTACCCTGCTTATTTTGTTTACGGTAGTAATCCCCGTTATGTTGGTCATCCTGGCCCTGGTCAACGAATCCATACAATTATACGAGCGTATCCGTACAGGAGATTTAAACATTGCGGAGCTGATCAGTTGGCTGGATCAGCAGCTTCCGCTGGCCGAAGATTTTCTGGGCCGCTTTGGTTTTAGTCTCAATGAGCTAAAAGAAGACCTGAGCCAGGCGGCTGTTTCCCTGACGCAAGCCATTGCCAACCGGGCGCTAAACTATACGCAAAACGCTATAACGCTGGTCATCGAATTTTTTCTGGTTCTCTACCTTCTTTTCTTCTTTCTGCGCGACGGCCGTGCGATAAAAAACAGCCTCATCAAGGCCCTTCCGCTGGGCAACCGCCGGGAGCGTCTGCTGATGAGCCGCTTTGCCAGCGTGGCCCGGGCTACGCTCAAAGGTACGCTGATCGTCGCCGTAGTTCAGGGCAGCATAGGCGGATTGCTTTTCTGGGCTGTGGGTATCAAGAGCGCTCTTTTCTGGGGCGTACTCATGACGCTGTTCTCCCTGTTGCCTGTCGGGGGCAGCGGCCTGGTTTGGGGGCCTGCAGCGATCGTGCTGTTTATCCAGGGCGATATCGTACGCGGACTCATTCTGGTCGTTGTCGGCTCTCTGATCATCGGGCTGGTAGATAATCTGCTACGCCCCATCCTCGTGGGACGAGACACCAAAATGCCCGACTATGTGGTGCTGTTGGCTACCCTGGGCGGATTGGTTTGGTTTGGGCTGTCCGGCTTTATCCTTGGACCGGTAATTGCTGCGTTCTTTATCACCTGCTGGGATATCGTTGGCAAGGAATACGGTGGGGACCGGGTCTGAGGGAAGCAAGTGAACCGGAAAAGTCAGGACCGAACTGAGGAGAATACTTTTCCCATATATGCGTTTCGCTATTTATCGGTTTCCATTCCTTCCATGAGCAGGCGGATGATATTGCGTTCCACATCATTGGCAGAGATGCCTTTGCCGGTGCGGAACCAATCATAAAGCCAGCGAACAGAGGAAAAGATCGTGTAGAGGGCCACCGTGGAATGAAGCGGTTTGAGCTCACCGAGGCGTACTCCCTCTTCAATAATAAGACGGAAACGCTGTTCATATTCGCGTCGAAGCGCCTTAAACTCGCTAAGATGGGGCTCGGAGAGATGCCGCCATTCGTCATTAAAAGCGGTAACGGAGGTTACATCATTAGTAGCGATGCAAATATGCAGGCGGATGAGTGCGCGTATCTTATCAGCAGCGGAAGCCTCCAGCTTTTCTACTTCGGTCATGCCCTCCAGGAAGCGACGGGCATTATCAAAGCAGATTTCCTGTAAAATTTCTTCTTTTGACTGGATATGATTGTAAAGACTGGACGCTTTAAGCCGGACCTCCCGGGCCAGATCGCGCATAGAGGTAGATTTGTACCCCTTGTCGCGAAACAAACGGGCCGCCGCTTCGCAAATCATCTGCCGCTTACTGCTCGGTTGAGTTTGCCTGTTCATACTTTAAGAGGTTAGTTGATCACGCTACAATCATCGATGATGCCTGCAGTAACTTCAAATATACGAGTTTTCAAACGGTTGATCCGGCCGGCATTTCCGGGATTCGCTCAGACATCGAAGTTGATGGACACTTCCTCGGTCTTGGGAATCGCCTGGCAGGTCAGGATATACCCGGCTTCCACTTCATCTTCTTCCAGCGCGTAGTTGACCGCCATTTCGACCTCGCCGGACTCCAGCCTGGCCCGGCAAGTACTGCATACGCCTCCTTTACAGGCATAGGGCAAGTCGGCGCTGCTACGGCGCTGAGCGGCTTCCAGTATACTGGGATCATCAGAACTCATAGGAAAAGTAAACGTAGTACCGTCAAGTGTAATCGTGATGACGGCTTCTACGTCAGTACGCTGCTGCTCCTGCACTTTTTTATCGCTGCGGCCATTCCAGCCCCCCGCCGGTGTAAAGAGTTCGAAGTGAATGTGCTTTTTATCAACCCCCAATTCCTGTAGCGTTTCCCGAACAGCCTGCGTCATAGGATAAGGACCACAGATGAAAAATTCATCGACCTCCTCCAAATCAATAAGGGCCTTGGCATAAGCCCGGACTTTTTCCGACGTAATGCGCCCCGAAAACAGATCGCTGTCCAAGGATTCCCTGCTCAGTACATGATGAATCCGAAGGCGGTCCATGTAGCGGTTTTTGAGCCCCTCCAGTTCTTCCCGGAAAATAATGCTGCCCAGGCCACGGTTACCGTAGAAAAGTGTAAAGCGGCTTCGGGGCTCCTTTTCCAAAACCGTCTTGAGGATAGACAGGACCGGCGTGATCCCACTGCCGGCGGCGAAAGCCACGTAGTGATTTTCGTTGGCAGGGTCCAGCTCAGTGTGAAACCGCCCCATGGGGGTCATTACCTCCATTACCTCTCCTTCTTCCAGCTGCTCGTTGGCGAAAGTAGAAAAGCGCCCGCCCTCTACTCGCTTAATCGCTACCCGTAGGTCCTCATCCGGGCCGCTACAGATAGAATAGGAACGCCGCACTTCCTCTCCTTCCATCTCACGGCGCAGGGTCAGGTATTGGCCCTGAATGAATTCAAATTCTTCTTTCAGCTCCTCCGGCACCTGAAAAGTGATCGAGACACATTCTTCGGTCTCGCGGTGGATCTCCTTTATCTTTAAGGTATGAAACTTCGGCATCGGTCTGCTTAATCGTGAATATTGACAATGATGTCCGGCAACTGCCGGGTTAACACTTCTCAAAGATACGAATGAACGTTCGTTTGTACAAGTAGGTCAAAGAAACAGCTACAAACTAGAAAAGTGTATCCCGGGATTTCGGAATACACTTCTCTTTAAAACACGCTGTGTCAAGTCAGTCTAAGACAGCTTGTTGACGTGTTTCATCAGCTTGCTCTTCAGGTTATCGGCTTTATTATCATGCCAGATATTCCGCTTGGCCAGTCTGTCGACTTCACTAAGCACCTTCGGCAGAAACTTTTCAGCTTCTTCTTTATCCGTCATTTCGCGCAGCTTCCTGACCAGGGTGCGCGTAGTTTTTTTATAGTAGTGATTGTGCACGCGCTTTTTTTCATTCTGGCGTATGCGCTTCTTTGCAGATTTATGGTTTGCCATAACTATTGATTACGTTTCGATATCGCTGCTTCAAAAATTTCGGAGTGCAAAGTTAATTTTTTTATGTGGAAAAAGAAAGGGGTAGATCAAAATAAATGAGTATTCCTGGATTAATACACCATCCATCGCAGGCATTCGGGGGTATCGCTAGTTGATTTAAGCAAATTCAGCAAGTAAATCCCCGGCACTTTGGGCGCCTCGATAGCCAGCTCGGCGCTTCCTGCCGGCCAGGGCCGGAACCACAGCCGGCGTCCGCGGCTATCCAGCAATTCCAGAAAAAGGATGGGTGCAGAGGCCTCGGTTTCCAGCCGGCCGGTTCCCCCCGTAGCAATGGGATTTGGAAAAAGTCTGCTCGTCCCGGTCGACGGTTTCGGAGGGAGGGCAGTCGTAAACTCTACCTCAAAGTAAAAGGTCTGGCGGCATTGGTTGGCATCCGTTACGGTCAGGGAGTACGACCCCGGGGGCACCCCGGATAGGGTGGCGCCGGTTGCGCCGGTGCTCCAGGACAAGATGTACGGCGGTTGTCCTCCTTTGATGTTGGCGATATCAACCTGGCCGTCAGCCGCTGTACTGGTTCCGGCGGATTTGATCTGCACTTCCAGCTCAAGGCTGTCGGGTTGAGGTAAATACTGTTGAAACGCTGCCTGACAAGCTCTGGAGTCAGTCACGCTTATGAGATAATTCCCGGCCGGCAGATTAGTCCGTTCCGGATTCCCCAGAGGATTGTCGTCCCACTTCAAACGATAAGGTGCGACGCCTCCGGTAAGAGCTACCCCAAGCCTGCCGTCATTACCCCCGAAGCAGCTCACCGGGTCAACCGACCAATCCGCCTGCAGGGAGTCGGGTGCTTCTAAAACGGCGCCGGCGTTTCGCCGGCAGCCCTTCGAATCGGTTACGATAACGGTATAGGTGCCCGGTCCGATGTCCTGCAGTATGGAATCCTGAACGCCATTGTTCCATTTGTAAGTATACGGTGGTATTCCACCTTGAGGCATTACCTGTACTGCGCCGTCCCGGCTATCAGAACAACTGATAGGAGAGGCGACGAGTGGCAGAAAAATAGGCGCCTTACCCGGGATGTTTACCCAGAGGCTGTCCCGGTTGCCTACGGCATCAGTAAGGGTGAAGTGATAATCACCGGCCGGCAGGCCATCTACGCGTTCGCCCGAGCTTTGGCCATCCGCCCACTGGATGGTAAAGGGGGACAGCCCGGAGAGCTGAAAAGCGACAACTCCGTCTTCCGCACCGGCGCAACTCACCGAAACGACCTCCTTGAGGGTCGCGTTGAACCCCTGCCACTCGTAGGCGCCGAGATCTATACGGCCTCCGTTGATCCGGGAAGCACCCGCTGCATCGGTGACGTAGTGAAAGCTGTCAGCGACGGCATTTCCTCCCCGATCAATTGCCGCAGAGAACGGTTCAAGGCGGAAGTCCAGGTTTTCAGGCGATACAAAATGTGGATCCACCGCATAGAGCAAGTCATTACAGATAATTTCTCCGTCGTGTACTGTAATGGCTCCACTACTTGATCTGGAGGTGTCGGTTGCTGCGATGAGTTCGCACTGTGGGGCTTCTACCAAACAATGGTTAAAAACTGCTTTCGAATTAGGTATTCTTCCGATGCCGGGATGAGTTCCACTGTAATTATTCCAGAATAGGCAGTTGTTAAACTCGATATCTTCCACGTTATTTAAGTAAAAAACCCCACCGTTACGACAGTGATTTCCATAAAAGGTGCAATTGTTGAAACGCCATCGCGCGTCGGAGGCGGCAATCCAAAAAACCCCACCATTAGAGGCGGCGCTATTACCAGCAAACACACAGTTATCAAAAAAGTGCTCCCGGTATTTAAAAGGAATGTCAACCAGGTCGAATACAGCTCCATTCCTGAGGGTCCGGTTATTAATAAACCGGCAACGGCGGAAGTAAGTGTTGGACTCGTGGAGACTGAGAAAGGCCTCTCTGTTGTCCTGATAAACGTTATCTTCCATAATCAGGTTGCAATAGACAATAGACATTCCGCCCTGATAGTTACCTTCAAAGCGGCTGTTCAACAGCTGGATATCCATTCCTTTCACCGAGAGTATCATTCCCGCCTGCCGGCCGTCATCCGGCCGCCAGTGCCGGAAAAATGAACAGTTATCGATAAGCAGGTTTCCCAGGCGCGCCGGAACCGACTGTTCATGTTGATAAGAAAAAGCTTCATTGTTTTCCCGGAACAGGCAATGCCTTAATACAATATTCATGGAATCAACGCTTTGAAGATATATCGTCTTCCGCCCGCCGTTGAGGGTGTTTTTTTCAAAGCGGCTGTTTTCGGCGATAAAATGTCCCGATCCTCCCTGATTATTGAGATAAACAGCGCCGCCGTACCCCCCGGAGAACACCTCGTTCCCGGAAAAGGAACACTGCTGCAGACGAATCTCCGAAGCCGGCGCCGGTTGAGTGTTGAACAAGCCTATGGCTCCCCCCGAACCGGCTTTGTTATTTTCAAAATGGCAATTGATAAGCGTGGGGAAGGCCATTCGCCCACCGATCGCTGCGCCATATCCGGCAGCAAAATTGCCCTCAAAACGGCAGTTGAGCATGCGCACCCGCGCAAGCGTATCGGCCGTACCCCGGATGTAGACACCCCCTCCGCTGTTCGCAGCCGAAAGTATGCCGGGCTGCGCACCTGTTGCCAGCGCGTAAGCGCCTTCGATGAGCAACCCTTCAAGCAGGGTGTGTTCATTGGGACGATCGAGGTAAAGTACGTGCTGTATATTATCGGACTTGTCAAAAGGTAAACCGATCGCTCCACTGAGCCGGGTGACCGGGATGCCGACCGGTGGCCGCTCCTCAGGGCTACTCTCTGTTCCTTCAAATCCACCGCGTAGTGCAACCCCGGCAGGCAGGCGAAAGGTAGCCTGGCGATCTGTGCCTGTTGTGGGAAAATATACTCCGCGGGCCACCCAAATTTCATCCCCGGGGCCGGCATCTGCCAGCGCCTCCTGTAAATCGGCATACGCCGTCTGCCAACTCCGCCCGTCTCCCCCGCTGTTTCTGCTGTCAACATAAATGGTTTTAACCTGCGCGGTCAATAAAACCGGTACTATGGATAAAGCGAACATCCAAAAAGATTTCCGTCGAGTCATCTGCAAAGTTTTCTTTGACAAAACAGAAATCAATTTATGCTCAGGCAAACAGGTAGAAGAAGTACAATTTCTGGCGTTTATAGAAAATACTCAACCCAATTTATTCATGGATTAAATTAGTAAAGAGTTTTTCCAGCCACAATTATAGATTTTTTATTAAAGAATTGACAATGTCGAAAAGCGCTCAAGAATTTTTTTCCTCTTCGCAAATCTACATCCTGAGTCTGTTTGTTCTCGCGTATAATGCTTCTCTTAAATCAATAGTGAAGTTGCAGAGAACAATTGCGTCCAGCCTACGTAGTAGTAAAGAAACAATGAGCTGTGAATCTTACAGAACTTCCCGGCAGGAGATGCCGGAATTGACAATTTTAACCGATATTTGCCTGGATAGTGAAAAAGACAGAAGGATTGCGGGTGCGACAGTGAGATGCTCGCGCTACATTTAGCAGACAGATAGTTTTGAATATTACAAACTGATAGAAGATATAATGAAAGATTTTTCGTTTATCACTAACGCTCACCCATCGTACATCGAATCGATGTACAAAAAGTACAGTGAGAATCCGGAACAGGTGGAGGAAAGCTGGCGGGCTTTCTTCCGCGGCTTCGATTTTGCCAGCAGCAACGGTGCCGAAGCGGAGGCGCCGACGGCTATTTCTCCCAAAGAGTTTGCCGTCCACTCATTGATTAAAGCCTTTCGCAACCGGGGGCACCTCTTATCGACGACCAACCCTATCCGGAGGCGGCGCGACCGGCGCCCCAATCTCAACCTGGAGGATTTCGATCTTTCGGAATCCGATCTGGACACCCAGTTTCAGGCCGGCCGGGAGGCCGGGTTGGGGACCGCCACCCTACGGAAGATCATCGAACACATGCGCAAGATCTACTGCGGTAATATCGGTTATGAGTACCACCACATTCGCGACCGGGAAAAACGCCGCTGGCTGCGCGAGCGCATCGAGTCCGCACATCCGGATAACGCCTTTGACCTGCCCATGGAGAAAAAACGCCGAATTCTGGAAAAACTAAACGGCTCTGTGGTATTCGAAGAGTTTCTCGGCAAGAAATACATCGGTCAGAAACGCTTCTCACTGGAAGGCGGGGAAACGACCATTGTGGCGCTCGATGGAATAATCAATCACGCATCGGAAGACGAAGTAGAGGAAATCATCATCGGCATGGCCCATCGCGGCCGCCTTAATGTGCTGGCCAATATCATGGGCAAAACCTATGCCCAGATCTTTAACGAATTCGAAGGCACCGCCGTGCCGGACCTCAGCTTCGGCGACGGCGACGTCAAATACCACCTCGGCTTTTCCTCGCAGGTCGCTACCCCCGCCGGCAAAACCGTACATCTCAAACTGGCGCCCAACCCCTCTCACCTGGAATCCGTAGACCCCGTGGTACAGGGATTTGCACGCGCCAAAGCCGATATCCTTTACGACAGTAACTACGATCGCATTCTGCCTATTCTCATCCACGGCGACGCCGCCCTGGCCGGCCAGGGCGTTGTGTACGAAACCGTCCAGATGAGCCAGCTCAGAGGCTATTATACCGGTGGCACTATTCACTTCGTCATCAACAACCAGATCGGTTTCACCACAGACTTTGACGATGCGCGCTCTTCCACCTACAGCACCGGAGTGGCCGATGTAGTGGACGCCCCTGTTTTCCACGTCAACGGCGACGATCCGGAAGCCGTGCTCTTCTGTACGGAACTGGCCGTCGAATACCGGCAGAAATTCAATAACGACGTCTTTATTGACATGGTATGTTACCGCCGGCACGGTCACAACGAAGGAGACGATCCGAAATTTACCCAGCCGGAGATGTACGAAATTATCAACGAACATCCCGACCCTCGCGAAATCTACTCTCAAAAGCTGATCGACCGCGGCGACGTCGACAAAGATCTCGCCGAAGAGATGGAGGAAAAGTTCTGGAACTATCTGCAGGAACGCCTGGAAGATGTAAAGGAAAAACCACTCCCCTACGATTACCAGGAGCCCGAACAGGCCTGGCGCTCCCTGAAAAAGACAACCGATCCGGCCGACTTCGAACAATCACCGGATACCGGTATTCCCCGGGAAAGGGTGGAATATATTCTCAAACACCTGACCGAACCGCCGGAAGGCTTCAAACCGCTTTCCAAATTTAAAAGGCTGCTGAAGAACTGGCATAAATTACTGAAGGAAGACAAAGTCGACTGGTCGCTGGCCGAAATGGCGGCCTACGGCAGCATCCTGATGGAAGGCCAGGATGTGCGTATGAGCGGGCAGGATGTGCGCCGCGGCACCTTTTCCCACCGCCACGCCATCATCTACGACGCCAACACTTTCCAGGAGCAAAACCGGCTGGCAGGGCTATCCGAGGACCAGGGCCAGTTCCGGATTTTCAACTCCCTGCTGTCCGAATTCGGCGTATTGGGCTTTGAGTACGGATACTCCATGGCTACGCCAAACTCACTCATCATCTGGGAAGCCCAGTTTGGCGACTTCTACAACGGCGCCCAGACGATTATCGACCAATATATATCCGCCGCCGAAAGCAAGTGGCAGCGCATGAGCGGTCTCGTACTGCTGTTGCCGCACGGTTACGAAGGACAAGGACCGGAACACTCCAGCGCCCGGCTGGAACGCTTCCTGCAAGCCTGTGCTGAATTCAATATGACGGTGGCCAACGTCTCCTCGCCGGCCAACTTCTTCCACCTGCTGCGCCGGCAGCTGGCGCGCCCCTTCCGCAAGCCGCTTATCCATATGTCGCCAAAATCACTGCTCCGCCACCCGGAATGCGTCAGCGACATCTCGGAACTCGCCGAGGGCAATCGCTTCCGGGAAGTGCTCGACGACGTGGACATGAAGGACGGCAAAAAAGCCAAACGACTCCTGCTCTGCACCGGTAAAGTGTACTACGACCTGCTCGCCTACAAACGCGACAACGAACGCGACGATGTCGCTATCGTCCGGATCGAACAATTGTACCCTCTACCTGGCGAGCAACTCAAAGAAATCTTTAAAAAGTATCCGAAAGCAAGCACTTTGTGGGTACAGGAAGAGCCTTCCAATATGGGCGCCTGGCAGTATATGAATTCCATCTTCCTCAGTGAAGAGATCGGACTGAAAAAAGAGCTCAAACTGGTGGCCCGTAAATCCAGTGCCTCACCTGCTACAGGCTTTATGAAAGTGCATAAGGAACAACAGGAAAGAATCGTTAGAGAAGCGTTTGAAGGGTGAGCTGGGTGCTGGATGCTGGGGGCTGGATATTTACCCGCCCGGATCGCGAAGCTTCGCGATCCGGGCGGGTAAATATCCAGTAGTCAAGCTTCTTTCCCGGCGTATTCCTCGATGACCCGGTCACAGGCTTTTTCCAGCATTTGAAAAACCTGCTCAAACCCATCGTCATCCCAATAGGGGTCGGGAACCGAGAGACGTTTTGCGGGGTCTACCAGGTTCATGATCATTTCTATTCTTGACTGCTGCTCCCGGGAATCTGCGAGTTGCAAGATATCCTGGTAATTGGATTCATCCATAGCAAAGATCAGGTCATAACGATTGAGGTCGTGGGCTTTGATCTGCCGGGCTTGTTGTCCGCTAATATCAATATCGTAGCGCCGGGCAATTTCTATAGAGCGCGGATCCGGATTTTCCCCGATATGCCAGGACCCGGTGCCGGCCGAGTCAACGGTCCAGTCCAGTTGATGTGAGCGAATCTTTTCCTTGAGAATACCCTCCGCTAGCGGAGACCGGCAGATGTTCCCCAGACAAACCATTAAAATTTTCATCGGCGATTGGTTTTGATCTTTTTTCAACAATGCACGGTGTCTTTTGCAAATGAATAACGTCAAAATAACATCCGATCCCAAATTCGAGATCCGGTTTTTGGAAAGATGATGACTTTTATAAGATATTTGCAGTGCTTTTGTAAAAATGCTGAAAGTTAAACAAGAAACTAACAAAAAGGATACTGCAAGTGTTTGCCAACAGGAAAACGAACACCTCGATAAATGAAAATAGTAATTGCGGGAGCAGGCGACGTCGGCTTTCACCTGGCCGAACTACTCGCCTTTGAAAATCAGGACATTGTACTTGTTGACACTAATCAAGAAGTGCTGGATTACGCAGCCACACACCTCGATGTGATGACCCTGCGTGGTGACTCTTCCTCGATTAATATTCTGGAACAAGCCGACATAGGACGCGCCGCCCTGTTACTAGCGGTGACCACCTCGGAAAAGAACAACCTGGTTACCGCCATCCTGGCCAAAAAAATGGGCGCCCGGCAGACTATTGCCCGCGTCAACAACCAGGAATACCTGGAACCCGGACAACGGGAGACTTTCAGAGAACTGGGAGTAGACACGCTCATTTCTCCCCAGGAACTCGCCGCCGAGGAAATCTTCCGCCTCGTCAACCAGTGTTCCTTTACTGATATTTTTGAGTTCGAGAATGGGAAAATCAACCTCGTCGGCATTAGCCTGGACGACTATTCGCCCATAGTCAACAAAAAAGTATCGGACATCGACTGGCAATACGATAAGCTGGAGCCCCGCGCGATCGCTATCCTGCGTGGCCACCGTACGCTCATACCCCGCGGCGATACCGTCTTGCGCCGGGGTGATCACATCTATTTCACGACCCGGAAAGACAATATAGACCGGCTCCTCAATGTGGTGGGTAAGAAGAGGGTCAAGGTGAACAACATTATGATCCTGGGCGGCGGCGGGCTGGCCTTTGCCACTGCCAAACGCCTTGAAAATCAGTATAATATCACCTTGATCGAACCGGATAAAAAGCGTTGTAAATTTTTGGCCGAAAGGCTGGGCAATACCCTGGTCATCCAGGGCGAGCCCAGCAATATCGACCTGATGGAGGAAGAAGGACTTGGCCAGATGGACGCTTTTGTTGCGCTTACCCCTAATTCGGAAACTAACATCATCGCTAGTCTAACCGCCAAAAATCATGGCGTATACAAGACGATCGCCCAGGTGGAGAACAAGGAGTATATCCACATCTCCCAAAATATCGGTGTAGATACGCTGATCAATATCAAACTGATTGCCGCCAACAATATCTTCCGCTTCGTCAGAAAAGGACAGATTGAAGCCATCACCAGTTTACATGGCGTAGATGCAGAGGTCATAGAATACGTGGTGCACAAACAAAACCAACTGACCAAAAAACCGCTCAGCGACCTGCATTTTCCCAAAACGGCCCTCATCGGCGGTGTTATCCGCGGGGAGGAAAGCCTCATACCCACCGGTGACTTTCAGATACAGATAGACGATAAGGTCATCGTTTTTGCCCTGCCGGAAGCCATGGAGCGACTGGAAGAGTTGTTCAGATAATTAACCGAACTTCCATACCTTTGCCAAAAACGAATGCCCTCATTTTTAATATGATCAATTTTCGCCCGGTACTTCGCGTGATTGGAGTCCTGCTGCTGATTGTCGGCGCCCTGATGCTGACGGGGCTGCCCTTTTCCCTCTACTTCGGCAGCAATGACGCCGAAGCACTGCTGATTTCAGGCCTGATCAACATAGCGGTTGGGGCGCCGCTCTACTTTCTGGTTTCCCGTAAAGGGAGTGATATAAAAAAACGGGAAGGATACCTCATCGTCGCGCTTGGCTGGCTGTCCATGGTCACCGCCGGCACCCTGCCCTATCTGTTCAGCGGTGTCATTCCGGAGTTCCACAACGCTTTTTTTGAAACTGTTTCGGGAATGACCACCACCGGGGCTACGGTGCTGACGGATATCGAGGCGACCCCGGAAGGGATCCTGTACTGGCGCAGCCTGACCCAGTGGATAGGCGGCATGGGCATCATCGTCCTGACCGTCGCCATTTTTCCGCTGCTGGGTATCGGTGGCATTGAACTGTTCGTCGCCGAAGCGCCGGGGCCGACCTCCGACAAACTTCATCCGCGCATACAGGAAACGGCCAAACGCCTCTGGTTCATCTACGTTTTTCTGACCGCCCTGCTTTGTGCTATCCTTTATTTGCTCAGCGGCCTGTCTTTCTACGACGCAATCAATCATGCCTTCACCACCATGGCCACCGGTGGTTTTTCCACCAAAAATGCCAGCATGGCGCACTGGGACCTGCCGGCCGTTCAGTATCCGATCATCATTTTCATGTTTATGGCCGGAACCAACTACACCGTCATCTACTATGGCCTTAAAGGCCGGTTTTCCAAGGTATTGGAAAGCGATGAATACAAAGCTTACTGGCTCGTCGTTGTCGTCCTGACGGTTTTGCTGACCCTACGCCTGCAATCGATAGCCGAAATGGGGTGGGAGAAGTCCTTCCGCGACAGTATTTTCCAAATCATATCCCTGATCACCACCACAGGCTTCGTATCCGCCGATTACACCCAGTGGACGCCGGGCATCACGATGACCTTTTTTATCCTGATGTTCCTAGGCGCTTGTGCGGGCTCTACCAGCGGCGGTATTAAGCTTATCCGGCATCTCGTATTTTTCAAAAATTCTTTCCTGGAATTTAAACGCATCCTCCACCCCAGAGCTGTAGTACCCCTGAAATTGAACGGGCAGGTCGTCCCCTCCCGTATCATGACGCACATCATCATATTTCTGCTGCTCTACCTGATTCTGTTTGTCCTGGGCTCCATCATCCTCTCGGTGCTGGGCCTCGACTTTCTGACCGCAGTCGGCGCAGTGGCCACTTCCCTGGGCAATGTAGGACCAGGCATCGGCGAGGTGGGCCCCGTCGATAATTTTGCCTGGCTGCCTTGGCATATCAAGCTCTTCCTCGCCGCCCTCATGCTGCTCGGACGGCTGGAGCTGTTCACGATCCTGGTCCTTTTTAGCCCCTACTTCTGGCGCTCGAATTGACAACCCGGACAGGCTTCAAAGTGATATACTTACTCAAGCATTCAAAGCCTCCAGCCGCTCCAGTAAGGGGCGCTGGCTCTTCAACATTTTTTTCCGGGCTTCGTCCATTGTAAACCAGGCCGCCCGGTCGATTTCGGGGAAGGACTGCTTTTTCCCCGACTTGGGCGGCCATTCCATTTCAAAGGTGTTACTCTCTATTTCGTCCGGGTCCAGGTCCGCTTCCACAACAAAGGCGTGGACCACCTTGCCGCCGCTCTGCTTCACAGGCTCCAGCTCCTGTAGCGGCTCATCGAGGGCAAACCCGGTTTCCTCTTTAAATTCCCGCCTGGCGGCCTCCATCGGCTCTTCTTCGTCAAATTCCCCCTTGATGATCATCCAGGCGCCCTCGTCCTTATTTTTCCAGTAAGGCCCGCCGGGATGGGCGAGGAAGACTTCGAGCTGATTATTGCGTTTGCGGTAAGGTAAGAGACCGGCGCTGTGGGTAGGCATAAACGGTGCATTGGTGATGGATAATGAGTCTAATTTAAGAAAAGAAGGGTATAACTTGCTTAAAATGCTCTTGGCTCTTGGCTGTTAGTGGAACGGAGAATTGAAAACCGAGAACTTTCACCCCGTGGAATAGTCGCTATGCGAATTCCACGGGAGGAGTGGATTGTACGCCCTTGCCCGCTGATTGTTTTATTCTACTTCCAGCTCCACTACCGGTGTACGGGGATACCCCACGCAGGTCAGCACGAGGCCGTGGGTGGATCGCGTATCCAGGCGTCCTTCCTGGGTGTACATTTCCACTTCACCAAGGCGGCGCCGGGCCGAGCAGGTCGTACAGATGCCGCTCAGACAGCTATAGGGCAGCTCGATACCCGCCCGCTGCGCCGCCTCCAGAATATGCTGACCGGGCAAAGCGGGAAACTGATATTGCTTACCCTCTACATACAGACGCACCTGACTGTGCGGAAAGCGTTCTGGATCAGGACGGAATACCATTTTCACGGTAAAGATTTCCCGTTTGACCTGCTCCCCGGTATATCCCATGAACCCGAGCGTATTTTCCGCCTTGATCAGCAGGCCCTGAGGTCCACAGAGAAAAAATTGCGCCCGCTCCGGCGGATGTTGCCGGTGCCGGACGACGAGGTCCTCGATCAGCGCATTACTCAGCCGCCCCCAACGCAGTTCGACAGGATCCATCTCCATCTGCAGCCGGTGCAGGTCTTCTTTAGGATCGCTCAGAAATGCCAGTACGCGGAGCTGATTGGGGAAACTACGGGCCAGCTCCACAAGCTGCTCCCGGAAGATCATGTGGTCCTCATTCCGGTTAGCGTCGATCAGGGTGAGGTGGCTTTGCGGTTCGTTGTGGAGCAAATATTTTAGCAGGGAAAACAAAGGCGTGATTCCACTACCCCCGCCGATGAGAAAAATATCGCGGGAAAATTCCCGCTGCGCCGGTATCGTAAACTGTCCGGCCGGCAGCAGGGCCTCCAGCAAGGTCCCCGGCCTGGCGCTGTCGACCAGGTAACGGGATACCGCCCCGTTGGGCACTTTCTTTACGGTAACCGCCAGGTTCTCATCCACGCCGGGAGCAGAACTCAGCGAATAGGAACGCCGGATCTGCGTGGGCCCCAGCTTGTCGAAAATGAAGGTGAGAAACTGACCGGCGCGATAGGATATCTCTCCCTCCAGGGCTTGTAAGACCAAAGTAGTCGTATTGCTGCTCTCCCTGATCTTATCGGCAATGCGCAGTTGAATTCGTTGGCTCATGCTCAAAAAACGACCTCAGGTCCTTTTAGTTCGAAGGCAAAGATAAGACGCTGCTTTCAGTGTTTCGTGATTCCATGACCGGGAATGCCTTTTCTGACTTCTTTCTCATCGCCAGGATGAACCCTTTTCCTCCGGTCAAAGAGGTCACCATGGCTCATGACTTCCCTGAACTTCCTCCTGCCAATCCGGTTCTCAAAAGAAAAGCCATGCCGGAACTACCCGAGGTTCAACATTACAAAGAATACATCGACGCCACTTCCCTGCACCACAAAACCGAAACCGTCACGGTGCACGACGATCAGGTGCTGGAAGATATCGCCGGCGATACTTTTGAAGAAAAACTCACCGGTCACACCTTCGAAGGCACCCGTCGCCGGGGTAAATTCCTGTTTGTGGAACTCGACAACGGCCACTACCTGCAGCTTCACTTCGGAATGACCGGCTATCCGAAGTACTATGGCGATGAAACCGACCAGCCCGACCACGAACGCATCACCTTTCAGTTTGACAATGACTTCCGCCTCGGCTACGTCTGCCAGCGCATGCTGGGCCGCGTCCGCTATATCGAGGACCTCGAAGCATATATCAAAGAAAAAGAGCTCGGCCCTGATTTCAACGACCTAGGTGAGGAAGAATTCCTGGAACTGGCCCAGGGCCGCCACGGCACTATCAAGAGTTTCCTGATGAATCAGAAATACCTCTCCGGTATTGGGAATGTGTGGTCGGATGAGGTTTGCTTCCACGTCCGCATACACCCCGGCACGGAAATCGCCGATCTGGAGGAAGACAAACTCCGCGAAATCTATCGCACGCTGAAGGATGTCCTGGACCAGGCCGTCGCCGCCAACGCCGAAGTCGAGCAGTATCCCGACTCCTGGCTGATCAAGTACCGGGAGGAAGGCGTTGATGGTCCGGATGGTTGTGGGAAGGTAGAGAAAACGGAGATTTCAGGGCGGTCGGCTTACTTTTGTCCGGAAGTGCAAAAATGAAAATTTTTGAGTTCCTCGGGATAGTTCCCCGGTCACCACCACTTCATAATTCTTCTGTTCTGCGGTTCCTCTGTTCTTCTGTTCTGCGGTTCCTCTGTTCTCCTGTTCTGCGGTTCCTCTGTTCTTCTTATCTTCGCCTGGGGTAAAAAACACACTTACATGAACATCCGGATTATCAGCGCGGGAGCGGGCAGTGGAAAGACCTACCGGTTGACCTCCGAAATGGTCGATTTGTTAAAGAGCGGTTTGCGGGCCGGCGGTATCATTGCTACTACTTTTACAAAAAAGGCAGCGGCGGAGCTGCAGGAGCGCGTACGCGTACGCCTGCTGGAGGCCGGCATGACCGAACAGGCCGACGCGCTGACCAATGCCCTAATCGGTACCGTGCATGGGCTGGGGGTTAAGCTGCTCAAGCGCTTTGCCTACGAGGCGGGCGTATCGCCGGAAGTGGATATTATTGCCGACGAAGACCAGCAGGTGCTGTTCAACCAGTCGCTCGCAACTGTACTGACGGAAGAGCGCGTTGAACGCATGGAAGCCCTTTGCGCCCGTTTCGGACTGAACGACAACGACTACTTCGACTGGCGCAACGAGGTGCGGCAATTGACCGAAGTGGCCCGCGCCAACGACTTCTCGGAGGAGGTGCTCGAACGCAGCAAACAGCAATCTTTCGAAAGCTTCCTGCCCTTTCTCGGCGAAGTCGCCGACCGGTCGCCGGAGGCCTTCAATGAGGGATTGGCCGCCCTGCTCGGGGACACCATCACCCGGCTGGAGAATAACGAGGACGGCACCAAGACCACCCAGACCGCCGTCAACAAACTGAAGGGGCTGCAGCGCGAGCTGCGCCTGCGCGGCTGGCTGTCCTGGCCCGACTGGGCGCGCATCGCCAAGCTGAAGGTCGGCGCCAAAAGCCGCGACGATGCGGAGGAACTCATCGACTTCGCCGCCCGTCATGATACCAACCCCGCCTTCCACCAGAATATCCGGGATTTTATTTACCAGCTATTCGACATCGCTATTTCGGCAATCCGTGAATACGACCGGTACAAAAAACAGCGGGGGCTTATTGACTATACCGATATGGAAGTGCTCGTCAAACAACTGCTCGACCAGGAGAGCGTCCGGGAAGTACTTTCCGAAGAACTAGATCTGCTGATGGTCGATGAATTCCAGGATACCAGCCCTATACAGCTGGAGATCTTCCTGAAATTGTCGCGCCTGGCCCCACACTCCATCTGGGTAGGCGATCCCAAGCAGTCGATCTACGGCTTCCGCGGCGCCGATCCGCGGCTGATGCAGGCTGTCATCGAAGCGGTGGGCGGCGTAGCCCCGGACGATATCCAGACCCATTCCTGGCGCTCGCGCGAGGATATTGTCTACGCCACCAATGCCTTGTTCACCAAGGCTTTCGACTTCCTGCCCGAAGAGCAGGTGGCGCTGCAGCCGAAGCGCACTAAAACAGCCACCGAAGACAGCCTCAACGAGGATAATGAACCCATTGAGGTGGACGACGCCCTGATGCACTGGCACTTCGTCTACGACGGCGAAGGGCGCCGTCAGCCCGGCAAGCCCTGGATGGAAAACTGCATTGCGGAAGCTATTGTCCAGCTGCTCAACGGCAAGAAGCACATTTTGCCGAAAGGCGAAAAAGAATACCGCCTGGCCCGCCCCGGCGATATCGCCGTACTGTGCCGTTCCAACAACGACTGCCAGGCCGTCGCCGAAGCCCTCGCACGCGCCGGCCTGCGCACCGCCATCTCCCGCGCCGGATTGCTCGACACAGCCGAAGCCACGCTCATCCTGGCCTGCCTCAAATACCTGCTCAACCGCCGCGACTCCCTGTCCATTGCCGAAATCCTGCTGCTGGGCGAAGGTTGGCGCACCGAGCAGATCATCGAACACCGCCTCGATTACCTGGAGCCTGACCAGGAGAACAACAGCCGCGAAGCCTGGGCCTTTGATCAACCCCTGATCCGCCGCCTCGAAGAGCTGCGCGACGAGGTCATCGAACTATCCAGCGCCGAAATGCTGGACCAGCTGCTGGAATCGCTCGACCTGCGCCGCGTCATCATCAGCTGGGGTAATCCGCAGCAGCGGCTCGACAATGTCGACGTGCTACGCCGCTTCGCCCTGCAGTACGAAGAAGCCTGCAACCGGATGCACAGCGCTGCCTCCCTGGGCGGCTTCCTGCTCTGGCTGGGCGAGCAGGCACGCCGGGAGGAAGACAAACAGGGCTCCGGCGAAGGCCCTGACGCGGTCAACGTGCTGACCTATCATCGCAGCAAGGGACTGGAGTGGCCCATTGTCGTCTGCCACAGCCTGGAAAAACGACTGCGCTCCGACATCTGGGGTATCGAAATCGTCCCGGAGACGGACGAAGTCGACCTCGACAATGTGCTCGGCAATCGCTGGCTGCGCTATTGGGTCAACCCCTACGACCGGCAGAATAAGAACACCCCGGTCGACAACCGGCTCTCGGAAAGCACCGCCCAGACCGAGAAGGATGAAGAAAGCCGACGCGAAGAAGCCCGCCTCCTCTACGTCGGCATGACCCGCGCCCGCGACTACCTCATCCTGCCTTCCAGCGGCTATCCCACCCGCTGGCTCAACCGGGTATGGCACGGCGACGAAAACACCCCTACCCTGCTGCCCGACACGCACGAAAGCCCCTGGGAGTGGAAGGATAACTTTCTCGACATCTACACCGAGACCTTCGCCTTCCCCAAAGATTTCCCCCACGCCGATACGGTTGACGGACCAATCTCCTTCCTGGAAGCCCGCCGGGGAAAAGAGCCCCATATCCCCTATCTGATCGATCTGCGGGAGGAAAAGCTCAACGGGGAATTCGAAGCCCGCCCCGGAGCCAATACGCAGTACGCCTCTGCTATACCAATGGACGAAGAAACAGATACTTACCAGGCAGCAAAAATGCTCAAGGCTTTCCTCGCCGGCTTCCGCCCCGCCGCTTCCACCGAACAGCAAGCGGCTATGGCGCGCGGCTTCCTGAAGCGCTTCGAACTCGAGGAATTCATCGACCTGCCCGACCTGCTGGATTACGGCCGCCGCTTCTACGGCTACCTCGATCAGCAATACACCATTCAGCAGGAGTACCGCCATTACCCTATCCGCTATTTTTTCAAAGGGCGCCTGTTCGAACCTACGCTCGATCTACTGCTGCACACCGACCGGGGGTTGCTGCTCATCCAACACTCCTCCTTCGACGGCAAAGACAGCAAGGCGAAAAACAAAGCCCTGGAACTGGCCGATTTTCTGTTCCTGAGCCGCCGGGCGCTGCAGGAGGTGTTCGGAGAAGTGCCGGTGCGGACCATGGTGCACTTCGTGCTGCAGAGCAGGTTGATTGAGGTGGAGACGAGGGAGGTGGAGGGGTTCTAGGGGCTGGATGCTGGAATGCTGGGGGCAACACTTGTTAAATTTTTATTATTTTTGTTTATTATTCACGAAATCGTCAAAATAAAAGCACGCAACAGCTTTTGATTTCATTTTTTTACACTAAAAAATGACTGAAAAGCCAATTTTAAGATGTTGGAGTTCCACCATCTTACGATGGTAATACTTCCAGGAGATAAAGGCAATTCGAATATCCCGAATTCTCCAAAAAAATGATGAGGGAGGAGCCGCAAGCTACCGCTCTTTACAGTTAAGCCAACCCAAATGAAAATAGCCGGTCTGTATAACCTCCTGCTCTTATTGCTCCTTTGGACTTTTGGAGCAGGCCAAAGCGCTGCCCAATCCCCGGTTTCTTCGGATACCCTTACTTTAACCCAGCCCGTCGACAGCTTCATTGACCTTTCCTTTTATACCACCGTGCTGGTCGACAGCGCCGCTGCCCTGAGTTGGGAAGAGGCCCTGGAGAAACAGAGAGCGGGCGATTTCTTCCCGCTCGACAGCCTGCAGCTGGAAAGCAAGTTTGCCCGCGGCCGCTATGATTACTGGGTGTATTTCGTCATTAAAAATAAAATGGCGGAGCACCGGCCGGCTACCTATCTGGAAATCGCCCATGTTGACAGCCTGTTGGTCCATGTGATCGAGGAGAATACGGTTTCCCGGCTGATCACCGCCGGAAAGAGGACTTTTGACCTGTACGAGCGCAGCGATCTGCCCTTCTGCGGAAAAAGCGATATTCCTTTTTCCTTTGCTCCTCAGGAAACCTACACCTTCCTGGTGCGACTCAACAATGAAAACTCCTTCCCAGGTAACCTGAGGCCTATGCTGGTCAACCAGGCGCATCATGCCGGACGATACGAGCAGGGCTACCGGTTTTATTATGCTTTCTTCGGTGGCTTTTTTGCCCTGCTCCTGTTTTTGACGGTCTTCTCGCTGGCCCAATACTTCCAGAACCGGGACAAAGCGTTCCTGTTTTACGCACTGTATATCTTCACCCTGTTTCTGTTTTACCTGCGCGAGTACGATCTGCGCAACCTGTTCGATTACGTCTTTCCGCTCTTTATACACGACCACCGCTTTTACTCGGTCTTCAGTATAAGCATATATATCTCCTACTTCCTTTTTATCGATTACTTCCTCAACGCCCGGCAGCGCTTTCCCTGGCTGCACCGGTTTATTCGCTGGTCGGTAGTCATTTTTGTCGCTTTTATAGCGGTGGACCAGGTGATTACCACTTTTGATCCGCTGCTGAGCTGGAAGATCATTTACGGTTTTCGCATCCTGATTAGTTTAGCTTCCCTGGGCATTTTAGTATGGCTGCTGCAAACCAAAGACCTCCTGGCCCTTTACATCGTCATCGGCAGCCTAATGCTTCTGGTGGGGAATCTGACCACCATTGCCGTCACCGTGCTGGAAGTCTTTGAAGAAAGCTGGTGGGATAAGACTCAGATACCGGTCTTCATCGGCATCGTAGCGGAACTGCTCTTCTTTTCCACCGTACTGGGATACCGGCAGCGCCTTGCCGAAAAAGAAAAAGCACGGGTGAAGAAGGAGCTATTCCGGAAGGAAAGCGAGGCCACTTACCTGAAAAAAATGAGCCAGGTGAAAACCAACTTTTTTACCAATATCACCCACGAGTTCCGCACCCCACTCACCGTAATCCGGGGTATGGCCGATGAGCTGAAGGATAACGAGAAAGCCCGCTCACTTATCCTTCAGAACAGCGAACGGCTGCTGAATCTCGTCAACCAGTTGCTGGACCTGTCAAAGGTAGAATCCGGGAACATGCCCCTGAATCTGATTCAGAGCGATATCATCAATTACCTCAGCTACCTGACGGAGTCGCTCCATTCTTTGGCTTTCGCCAAAAAAATCAGTCTGAGCTTCTACTCCGAACTGGAAACCTTAAACATGGACTTCGACCCGGAAAAGATGCAGCGGATCACCGTCAACCTGATTTCCAATGCCATTAAGTTTACGCCGGCATACGGGAAGGTGCTGGTCATCGGGAAAAAACAAGAAAGGGAAGATGACGCTTTTTTCGTGCTCAAAGTAAAGGATACGGGAGCCGGCATTTCCGAGGAGCAGCTCCCTCATATCTTCGATCGTTTTTTTCATGCCCCCCCTCGCCCCCCTGCGATCCCTCCCAAAGAGAGGGGAACCAAGGATAACAGTCATTCTAACACTGAAAGCAGCAGAAACGATTCGAATTCTAAAAAACAGCAAGAGCAGCCGTCAGCTTTGCACTCCTTCTCCTTTGGGGGAGGCTGGGTCTGGCGACCCATATGGAGAGGGGGCCGGCACCGGCATAGGATTATCACTGGTTAAGGAACTGACGGAAATGCATGGGGGCGCCATTGAAGTGGAAAGTGAAGTAGGCAGAGGCACGACCTTTACCCTCACTTTCCCCATTACGCAAAATGCGGAAAGGGTTCAACCGAATTTGCCGGATGTTCCAGACGAAAACGAGGCTTTACTGCCCTTTAAAGCATCTCCTACGAAAACTCCTTCCAAGCAGATAAAACCCCTGTCTTCCGACAAAGGGAAACCCCGTCTGTTGATCATTGAAGACAATTACGGGGTCATTCAGTACCTGAATACTATCCTCGACCAATCTTTTTCCATTCAGATAGCCCGTAACGGCCGTACCGGCATTGAAAAAGCGCTGTCGGAAATTCCGGATATCATCATCAGCGATGTGATGATGCCGGAAAAGGACGGCTTTGAGGTCTGCGACGCGCTGAAGCAGGACGAACGCACCAGCCACATACCGATCATTCTGCTGACCGCCAAAGCCACGGTTGCCGACAAAGTGGAAGGACTTTCTTACGGCGCCGACGCCTACCTGATGAAGCCCTTCCAGAAGGAAGAGCTGCTGGTCCGCCTTCAGCAACTCCTCGAACTGCGGCGGAAGCTGCAGCAGAAATACCAATCAGTCGATAGCGAGAACCCGAAACCTGAGGATCCTTTCCTGCGGAAAGTCCGGGGAATAATTGAAGCCCACCTGGATGAGCCCGATTTCTCCGTGGAACGACTGAGCCGGGAAGTGGGCATGAGCCGGGTGCAAGTACACCGCAAGCTGAAGGCACTGACCGATAGGTCTACCTCCCAACATATCAAAATGATGCGCCTGAACAAGGCTCGCGAACTATTGAAAGATCCGGAACTTAACGTTTCAGAGATCGCCTACCGGATGGGCTATAGCGATCCCGCTTACTTTTCGCGCGTTTTTTCGAAACACTTTGGTGTGACGCCGAGTGAAATACGGGGGTGATCTTTATGGAGTGCCGCCTGTTTTGGGGTAATGATTAGAATAGAAGCGCTAAATATAGCTCATGAATACAGTTTCTTGTGAGCATAGGCTTTCGCCAAAATCATAATATGTTCGAGGAGCAAATAATGGTCAAGTTAGGATTTTTCTTCAGCTGAAATCTGGCCACTTTTTCCTTCAGGATTAGTTCTTCAGCTCTTTGTTGCAGCTGATCGGAGGCCTTAAATGCGATAATCTTTTCCGGGTTAATTTCTGAAGTGATAAAATCAACCATTTCATTGTATGCTCTCGGAATGACAGTCCTATTTCTTATTATTTTACAATTGTTCCATATAGTGCTAAAAAGCTATATGGGCAAATCCTTGGTTTGGCTCACAATTAATTTTCTAACAAATTTATTTAATTTTCCGTTTCCAGTCTCCCTGTACTGACGATTTGATCTGCTTTCCCGGCCGGCCTTTCCTTTTAACGCCAATGTAACATTTATTACACTGAAAAAACAGCACCTTATGTCTTTTTCAGGCTGCTGCCATGTAACCTGAGTACCAGCATTTTTCCCGCCCATGTAACCCAGCGTCCAGCATTTGAACGATTTCTCCAAGCCCATCCGGACGAGTTAGCGCTACTTTGGATAATGGGATTTTTCATTTTCAAAAAGTCATCCGGTATTTAAACTGATCAACCCTTTTAAAAACCTATCGACATGAAAAACACATTACTTTTCTGTGCCTTTCTTTACCTCCCACTCCTTTTAAGCGCTCAAACTACCGATTGTCTTCTACCGGATATAAGTTGTGTCGACCAGGTAAACGTCACTTTAGACCGTATTGACGGGACTTTCACCCTCACTCCGCAAATAGTAGTCGCATCCAGGACGGAGCTCGACCCCTGTGTGTACGATCAGTTGCGGGTAAATCCCTCTACGCTTACCTGTGCAGACATAGGCGGTACATTCTACGAACTGCTGCATGTTTTGGAGGGAGGGGAAGAAATCCCTATTTGCTGGGGTAGGGTTTTTCCCGAAGACAAAACCACGCCCACCATCACAAACTGCCCCAGCAGTCCCCTGTATGTCACCCTGGAACCAAATACGGAGCTGACCATTACACCGGCTGACCTGGGCGTCACCGCCACCGACAACTGCACCGTTACGCTGGTCACCGACCCCGACCCCTTCGTCGTTACTTCCTCTGATAACGGCAAAACGCTTCCCGTAGATGTCATCGCCAGCGACGAGTCTGGCAACAGCGCCGTTTGTACCGCCTATGTCACCGTAACGGTAAATGACTGTAGCACGGGAGCGGAGGCCCCCGAAAATTTGACGGTGACCCGCGTAGACCCGGATGTGGTATTTACCTGGGACCCGGTGCCCGGCGCTACCGATTACGCCATAGGCCTGGAATATTATATGATCAACAAGCAAGGAAAAGGCAAATGGAAAGCCGTGAACGGCTTGCCGCCGGTGGTCAGCGCTACTACTTATTCCATTCCACTGGCCGATCTGGACGGCGCCACCCGCTATCGCTTCACGGTGGCCGTAAGCGGCGGCGGCAGCAACTGTACCGCCGTCATCGAATTCGTACCGGACGAACTGGAACCCAGCACCCTCGCCCTGCGCGCGCCCGCCACACCAACGGGGCACTGGGAAACACAGCGCTATCAGGTATATCCTAACCCGGCGAAGCACCTGCTGCAGCTTGATTTCAGCGAAGCGCTCCCCACCCCCCGCCAAATCTGGCTGGTGGATCTGCAGGGCCGTACCGTGCGGGAACAAGTAGCCAGTGCAGATGCCTGGACAGTACAGCTCAATGTGGAAGGGCTGGCTACGGGCGTGTATATCCTGCATGTACAGGACGGCATAGGGATACGAGCTTTGAAGGTGCTGGTGGAATGATTCCTATTGGGATTAAACTTCATTAGTTCTTCTTTTTTTCGGTTCTGGCTTGTTTTGACTTTTAACTTTTCTCTAGTCTAACAGAACCGTAGAACAGAGGAATGTTGAACAGAAGAAGTAAGCCAAAACCGACTGGTAGATTAACCACACTCGGCAATGAGATGAAAAACCGTCATCTCCTCAATCAAAAACCACTAAAACCCAAAGTCATGGATCATTCTTTCCAATTCCATATTCTTATGGCCGTTTTCTTAGCAGCAGGTCTTAGTCTCTCCAGCTGCCAACCGGCTTCCGCCGGTGAATCTCAGTCATCTGCTGAGGCGGACGCAACCCAAAACAGCAGCGCCGATCAACTCCAAGGCACCTGGAAACTGCTGGCCGCCAAATGGAATGCCGACACCAAGCAGTTTGCCGACAATACCATGTACAAGATCTTTACCGGCGATCGCTTCGCTTTTGTCTGGTTCAATCCCCATGACCACACCTTTACCGGGGCCGGCGGCGGCACCTATACCGTCGATAACGGTCAGTTTACCGAAACTCTGGAGTACCTGGCCATGGACAGCACTGCCGCGGGCACCTCCCAAACCTATGATTTCAAGATCATGGACGATGGTATCCTCTTCCAATCGGGGACACTCCGTACGGAGGCCTCCCCCAATTTTATCATCCGGGAATTCTACGAACGGGTGGAACCGGGCATACCGGCGCTGGAAGATAAACACCCGCTGGTAGGCGTGTGGAATATTGAAGAGGCGTCTTACGGGGGCGAAGAAGAGGATATTGCCGCCCGCTACGGCAAGGTGCTGAAGATCATCACCCCCGGCCATTTTTACGTCGCCTATTTTAACCCGGAAACGGGGAGTTTCAACGGCGCCGCCTTCGGTACCTGGACAGCCGAGGGCGATCAGTACATCGAAACCATCAAAGCCTATTCCTGGGACGATTCCGCCGTGGGCAAAACCTATACCTTCGACTGGAAAGTGGAGGACGGCAAATTCTACCAGACGGGCGAGATCGACTCCGACAGGTACCAGGACTATGAAATCGTGGAGGTATCGAGCCGGGTGGAGTGAATCCGTAGATCAGCCTTCTGGGGCTATCCTGAAAAACTACAGCTAACCCAAACCTGACAGACTTGGAGCGTTGGGGGGACTGGGATTGGTTACCAAATTTTAAACCTCCAAGTTATCTAAACACTTTGCCCGGTCCCCCTTTTTTCTCTTATACGGATTCCCTGGTGCGCCGCACAATCACCTTTTCAGGAATTGAAAATCAATAATCTCGACTTTCCGACTTCTCTTACCCGCCGAAGCTTACCCGCTTTCGCTGAAGCTTCAGCGGTCGAAGAACGAAGGCGGGCGCCTTCCCACTTCTCGGAGCGAAGCGAAGAGCCGTATGGCCGCTTTCCCACTTCGCATCACTCTTCCACCACAATCTCTGCCTCCGCCACCGCCGACACGCCGAAGAATCCCAGCGGTTTTTTATCCGGATTGATTTCGTTAAAGAGATTGCCTTTGATCGGTACCGGCGGACTGTCGAATATCGAGCCGACGAAGGCCGTTTGATCGCGCACCAGGAAGAGGAAGTCAAAGGCTTCGCGGGAGATCGATAGCTGTTCGATGCGGCAGGTGTCGCCAACCTGCAGCGGCTGGACCGTCACCTCCAGGTTGGTGATCCGGTTGCCGTCAACGAATTCGTCGGAGGCGATGATGATGTCGATGGGTTTGTTCTGGAGCGTGTCATTGATAAACTGCCGCCAGCGGTAATAATCGCCCTGGCCGGCCGGTTCGAAGGTATTGAGCAGTACGTAGTAGCCTTCATCCTGAAAGGGGTTATCATCTACGAACTCGTAGTAGATACTGTCGATCGACGGCACCTCGCGCAAAAGTTGGGGTTGAGAAGCATAGCGCTCCCCCGCCGGCATTTCAATGGTAATGTGATAGGTGGCGCCTTCCTCCCCTACGTGCATCGTTGTGTATACGCCCGGCCGGTCTTCGCTTTCCGCCAGCGTATCGACGGGGCCTTTGGTGTCGTGCAACACCACTACCGCATCTGTGACGGGCGGATAGTCCGACTGGTCGAAGTAGTTGGTGGTCATAAAAACGCGGACCTGCTTCGGCCCCTGCTGGTTGGTCAGCCAGCCGTCGACCACCAGTTGCGGTTCTGGATCGGGCAGATCGAGTTCAATGACGTCTTCGCAGCTGAAAAGCAGAACTAAGGAAAAGATCAGAAGAATGGGAATATTTTTCATAATGGTTATTTTCGATTGGGATTGTCGGCGCTACGCGCGACTGCTTGTGGGGGCCCTGAAGCAGTTGCTTCAGGGTTGTGGGGACTCGGTCACTGCGCTCCCTCGTTGTGGGGCGGCTCTAACAAGCATAGTACTCTTATCCGGGATAATGTACCAAGTCTGCTAGAGCGGCCCCCTCAGCGAGGGAGCGAAGCAACCGAGCCCCTACAGGAGGGGGGCGGTAGCACCCCGATCCCAACAGGCAGCCGAGGCGGAGCCGACGGCAACCCCAACATTTGGATCGCTCACAAAAATTGTCAAAGAAAGATCTAAAACTTAAAGTTATACGTCACGTACGGCAGCGGCGCCCCGAATACCGAGAGCCGCACTGCTTCCGTCATCTGCGGATTATCCTCATTCTGCCGGAAGAAAATCGAATAGGGATTGCGGCGACCGTAGAGGTTGTATACGCCAAATACCCACTCGCCCTTCCAACGCTTATCGGAATTTTTGTTGGGCTTCCAGTTCAGGGCCAGATCCAGGCGGTGGTAGACCGGGGTGCGGGCGCCGTTGCGGTTTTCGTAAACCGGGATGACCACCCCTTCGAAGTTGTAGCGCGCCTCCGGATAGGTGATGGGCCGCCCCGACATAAAGGCAAAATTCCCCGACAGCGTCAGCTTGGGATTGATGGCCCAGGAACCGACCAGCGTCAGGTCGTGCAGCTTGTCGTAGTTTGAAGGATAGTACTCCCCGTTGTTGATCCCTTCTATCTGCCGCTCCGAGCGCGACAGCGTATAGCTCACCCAGCCGGTCAGGCGTCCCTGGTTTTTGCGCACGATGAATTCCAGGCCGTAGGCACGGCCGTCGCCCTGCAGTAGCTCGGTTTCCAGCGTTTCGTTGAGCAGCAACTCGGCGCCGTCCTTGTAATCCAGCAGGTTCTGAAAGCGCTTGTAATAAGCCTCGACGGATGCTTCGTAGGCATTATCACCGAAATTGCGGAAGTAGCCGATGGCCACCTGATCGACGATCGCCGGATCGACGAAGGGGCCGCTGGGCGTCCAGATGTCGATCGGGGTGGCAGAGGTCGTGTTGGAAACGAGGTGGATGAACTGCTGCATCCGGTTGTAGCTCAGCTTGACGGAATTTTCCGGATTGAAAACGTAGTTCGCGGAAAAGCGAGGTTCCAGGCCGTGGAAATCTCTGATCACTTCCCCCGGCCCGTAATAAGCCGTATCGATGATCGCGTCTTCGTCGGTGGGGATGCCGTCTTCGTATTCATACACTTCTCCCCGGCCGGTATTCAGGAAAGATGCGAAGCGCAGCCCGTACTGTAAGGTCAGCCGGTCCGAGACCTTTTGTTCCAGACTTACAAAAGCCGCCGGCTCGAAAGCATACTTATGCGGGATATCGATTTCATTAAAAAATGATTCCTCCCCTATTCCCCTGGCCAATCCGGGATGGAAGCGGTAATAAGTAGCATTGAGACCAAAGTCCAACTCCAGTCCGGGGTTTAGGAAATAGGAAAAATCGGCTTTGGCCTGATAACTGATGATTTTGGCGTTCCACTCGAAGGCGTTGGTTCCCTCCGGTACGCCGAAGGCATAGCCGTAGTCGCTGGCCACCAGCGTGAAGTTGGAAAACAGCTTTTCGTTAAACAGGTGATTCCAACGGAGGGTCCCGGTGGCATTGCCCCAGTTGGAGGTGAAATCGTCGCCGAAGTTAAACACATCCTTTCCGAAATAGCCGGACAGGAAGATGCGGTTGCGATCGTTGATCGTGTAGTTCACCTTGGCGTTGAGGTCGTAGAAATAAACCACGTTATCAGCCAGATCCGGAACGAACTTCAGGAAGAGGTGACCGTAGGAACTGCGTCCCGATACGATGTAGGAGCTCTTGTCTTTTTGCAGCGGCCCTTCCAGGGTCAGCCGGCTGGAGATCAGACCGACGCCGCCCGACATCGCAAAGTTTTTGTTGTTGCCTTCCCGTTGACGGACGTCGAGGACGGACGACAGGCGGCCGCCGTAGCGGGCGGGAATGCCGCCTTTGTATAACTGTACATCCTTCACCGCATCGGCATTGAACACGGAGAACAGACCGAACAGGTGAGAGGAATTGTAGACGATCGCCTCGTCCAGCAGGATGAGGTTCTGATCCGCGCCGCCGCCGCGGACGTTGAAACCCGTAGCGCCTTCGCCCACGGTGCTCACCCCGGGTAGCAACAGAATACTACGCACCAGATCCACTTCTCCCAGCACCTGCGGCATCATTTTTATAGTGGCCACGTTGAGTTTCTCTACGCTCATCTCGATATCAGTGACGTTGCGGTTGGCTTGCTCCGCCACTACGACCACTTCATCAATCTGCACGCCTTCGGGAACGAGTTCCACGTTGAGGGTCGTATTGCGCTGCAGGTCAATCTCACGCGTCTGGGACTCGAAACCCAGGTAGCTGAACTTGACAGTATAGGTGCCCGGGGGAAGCGAGAGCGAGTAGAAACCGTAAACATTGGTGGCAAGGCCGGTTTCCAGTTCGGGGACATAGACATTGGCGCCGATGAGCGCCTCGCCGTTGCTGCTGTCGCGCAGATAACCGCTGAGGGTTACCTCCGCTTGTCCGTACAGGGTGGATACCGTGCCCGCCAGAAACAGTAAAAGGGCGAATGAATTTTTTAAAGACATGTACAGAGATAGGTTTGAGGTTAAAAAGCCGGGTGATTTCATGAAGAACTTTTCGGAAAAGATGATGCCGCAATTAGTCCCTTCCCCTATCCCAAATCAAGTTTATATCTACGAACGATCTCTTTTTTTAGACGGGAGACGGAAAAGTAACATCCGGACAAAATGCATTACAACCCACTGATAATCAAAGGCGTACAAAATTAAAAACCATTCCCTCTATATTTTTAAAATTATATTTCACCTGTCCTCTCAAAAAAATAATTATACATTGATCAATATCAGTTCGTCACAATATTTGCCTGAGCTTTTCTTTTCAGGTCATACTGACGCTTGCGGTCAGCATGCCGACATTTATCGTCGGCATAATTTACGTCGAGTATAAACCCGGACGGCCCCCTTGTAATCATGATTCGTTTAGTTTTTTCAAACATCACCCAATTCCTGACTATGATTTTATCCGAAAAACAAAAAATGCTGGCAGGCGAGTATTATAACAGCCGCGACCCCGAGCTGCTGGACATGTACCACCGGGCGAGAAGACTGACCGCCGCCTTCAATAATACCCCTTCCGACGATCCCGACCGCAAAAGCGCCCTGCTCTCGGAACTGATGGCGCACAGAGGTGAGGGCGTCTGGATCGAAGCGCCCTTTTTCTGTGAATACGGCGCGCACCTCTCGATAGGCGATCACACTTTCGTAAACATGAACTGCATCTTTCTCGACTGCCACCACATCCGCATCGGGAAGAACGGGCTGATCGCTCCGGCCGTGCAGATCTATACGGCCTATCACCCGCTGGCAGCCGGGGAGCGAATACGGTCAGACCGGCAAAAAGGAAATGGAACAGCCGTCTACCGGACGCAGGCGGCGCCGGTTAATATCGGCGACAATGTCTGGATCGGTGGGAATACGGTCATTTTTCCCGGCGTCAGCATCGGGGACAATACGACGATCGGCGCCGGATCGGTGGTGACCAAGGACCTCCCGGCCAATGTGCTGGCCTACGGCAATCCCTGCCGGGTAGTGCGGGAACTCTAGTGGATGCCGCCAGAAGTTTTTAGATTTTCTTTTCGAAAAAAGAAAATAGTTAAGTCTACTGTTGGTCGAGTGTCTCTGACCTCGACCACATATCCTGCGGTCTGTGACCGCATCCGGATTTCGGCTACGAACTTCTGGCGGCATCCAAGTCGTTTTCGAAAAAGGTCAAATCTAACGACTAGGAATTTGTTTAAAATTCGATTCTGACGGTGAAAAAGCGTATTTTTACTACATGCTTCCCGACTCCGACATATCCCTGGATCTCTACCGCTGGACGGTAGAAGATTATCATCGTCTGGCGGCGTCCGGCATTCTGGACGAGAACGCCCGGGTGGAATTGTTAAACGGTCAAATTGTTTGGATGAGCCCGGTTGGAGATTTTCATGCAGCCTGTGTTGAATATTTAGATGAACTATTTCGGGATCTCTTAGGTAAGCGCGTGAATGTCCGCGTTCAAAGCCCTGTTATGCTGGAAGATTTTTCCGAGCCTGAACCCGATATTGCCATCCTAAAACGCAAGGAAAATTTCTATGCCGATGGTAGCCCCCGTCCCGAAGATGTGCTCATCCTCATTGAAGTAGCCGATACGACCCTGAAAAAAGACCGGCGGGTTAAAAAGCCCATCTACGCCGCCGCCGGCATCCGCGAATACTGGATCCTTAACCTTCCGGACCGTCAACTGGAGCAACACCTCCGGCCTTCCGGCGAAGATTATCAACTGACCCATATTTACAAAACGGGGCAGACGCTGGAAAGCGATATAACCGGCGCCCTTGCTGTCGAAAAGCTGTTTCCTATCCTTTAATATTCTGCCAACAAAATGTTGGTTGGATTAATCAACTATTAATGGTGAAAACTTAGCCTTAAAAAGTAAATTTTCACTAAAATCGGTGAAAATTTACTTTTTGCATGAGACCATTTCAACAGTTCACTTAGTTTTTTCTCCGATATGCTGCAAGAAATTATAATAAAATAAACGTTCGATGAACCTAAAATCCATTCCCGTTCTTTTCTGTCTATCTGCACTTTCCTTCTTGTTTCCCGAAATGATTACAGCTCAACCGGATGGCACTTCCTTCTCTCTGGAAGCCGTCTGCTCCTACCCCTTCCCGGGCGGCCTGACCGCCGCCGAGGAAACGGATCGCATCGCCTGGGTCTTCAACGAGGAGGGACGGCGCAATATCTACGTGGCGGAAGGCCCCGACTTCCGGGCCCGTAAGCTGACGCCTTATGATCAGGACGACGGCCAGGAAATCACCAGCCTGTCCGTCTCCGCCGATGGAAATTGGGTAGTCTATCTGCGCGGCGGCGAGCACGGCTCCAACTGGGATGACGAGGAAACGGTCAATCCGCTCTCTACCCCCTTTCCCAAAAAGGTGCAGATGTACAGTATTCCTTTTGAAGGAGGTGAGCCCATTCTTTTAGGCGAAGGCGCCGGCCCCGTCGTTTCGCCCGCTTCCGACCGGGTGGCCTTTGTCCGGAAAAATCAAATCTGGTCCATCGCTATCGACGGGGAGGGAGAAGCCGGACAGCTCTTTTCGCTACGCGGCTCCAACGGCTCCCCCGTCTGGTCGCCCGACGGATCGAAGCTGGCCTTTGTTTCGCGGCGGGGCGATCATTCCTACATCGGCATCTATCACGGCCCGGATCAGCGCATCGAGTGGGCGGCGCCGGGCTTCGACCGCGACGATACGCCGCGCTGGTCACCCGATGGGCAGCAGCTGGTCTTTGTACGCCGGCCGGGCGCCGGCGGGGTGCCCGATCCTATACTGGAACGCACGCCTAATCCGTGGAAGCTGATGACCTATGATCTTAAAACAAAAAAAGGAAAAACGCTGTGGAAGGCTCCTGAAACGCTGGAGGGCTCCCTGCCCCGCACCCACGGCGGTACGAACCTGCACTGGGCCGATGGTCGTATTGTGTTCAGCTCCTACCACGACGGATGGCCACACCTCTACTCCATAGCCCCGGAAGGCGGGGAGCCGCTGTTGCTTACACCGGGCGACTTTATGGTGGAGTACGTCTCCCTGAGCCCCGACGGCAAAACGCTGCTCTTCTCCGCCAATACCGGACCGGATGCGTTCGACATCGACCGCCGCCATGTAGCGCAGGTTTCCGTTGACAATGCCGATATGGAAGTGCTCACGCCCGGCGCGGGCAACGAGTGGGCGCCTGTAATCGCCGGCAATGGCCGGGTCGCTCTACTGAGCGCCACGGCGCAGCGCCCGCCCCTGCCCGCTATCGTTCCGCTGGAAGGGGGCTCCCTGCAACTGCTGGCGGAAGATCATATCCCGGATGACTTTCCGGCCGATGCCCTCGTCACGCCCAAACAGGTCACCTTCCAGGCGCCCGACGGGCTGACCATCCACGCTACACTCTTCGAGCGCGAAGATATAGCCGGCGAAAAACCGGCCGTCGTCTACATCCACGGCGGACCGCCCCGGCAGATGCTGCTCGGCTGGCATTATTCCAGCTATTACTCCAACGCCTACGCCGTGAACCAATATCTCGCCAATCAGGGCTTTGCCGTACTCTCCGTCAACTACCGCCTCGGCATCGGCTACGGCTTCGACTTCCACTACCCCGAAAGCGCCGGCTGGCGGGGCGCCTCCGAATACCAGGACATCGTGGCCGCCGGAGAGTGGCTGGCCGCACAACCGCAGATCGATGCCGATCGCATCGGGGTGTACGGCGGCTCCTACGGTGGCTATCTCACCGCCCTCGCGCTGGGTAAGGACTCGGATCTCTTCGCCGCCGGCGTGGACATTCACGGCGTGCACGACCGCTCGGCAGGCCGCATCCGGGATATCGTCGCACCCGACCGCTACGAACGCGCACCCGATGCGGAGAAAGTGCCGGAGGTCATCTGGGCTTCTTCTCCCACTGCCTACGTCGACAGCTGGACTTCCCCGGTGCTCATCATCCACGGCGATGACGACCGCAACGTCTCCTTCCGCCATTCGGTCGACCTGGTGCAGCGCCTGCGCGCAAAAGGCGCCGACCTGGAACTGATGGCTATCGTGGACGATACGCATCATTTTATGCTGCATGCGAACCAGCTGGCGGTGAATGCAGCGATTGGGGAGTTTTTAATCCGGAAGTTGAAAGAGGGGGGCGAAAAGCAAGATTAAGCGCCTATCCGAAACACGCTGTTGGAGTATTGATTACCCATAAGTCGGTTTTAGCTACTTCTACGGTTCATCTGTTCGTCGGTTTTATTGTTCTGCGGTTCTGTAAGCGTAAAATATTGACAAAAACTCCGACAAAAAGCTCAGAACGGCGGAACAGAGGAACAGAAGAACTGATGAAGTTAGCTTCACCCAGAATTGTGCGTAATCAATCCACTCTATTGGAACCGTAAACTTTCAAAAACACAAACCGCCAACTTCGCAAAAGCAGGTAATTTCCGGTTCACGGAGGCCTTGACGGAAGCGCCGCTGCCGGCATTCATATAGGTTGCCATTTCTTCATACGACCAGCCCAACTCCTTTTTCATCGCACGGAAACGCTGCTTCCATTCAGCTTCGGAACGCTCGGCCATTTTCTCCCGTATAAAGGACATCACGCTTTCCGGATAATCCTCCTTTTGCGTCCGTTCGATGAACACTGAAACAACATCTGCTTCCGTCGAAAAGGGGTTCTCTTTTCTTACATCGTATTTAATTTTTTCGGCAACTAATTGAAAACCGCTTTGAAAAAATTGAGCTTTTTTTATTTCTCCAAAATTATTTTTCCCAAAATCATCTCCTGCCTATCCCCCCTTTCACCCCATCAATTAACATTTCCCCTTGCCTCTTCGATGATTTTGCTCAACCCCTGCATTGATTTCTGTCATTGGTGTGTCAGGCCGAAAAAGCCAACTTAACGGGAACAAAAAAATCTAACCCGCATAATAAGCACAAAGCACATAGGATGTGCGCACATAGGACAAAAGCCATTGTATGATGAAAAAGAGTCATGAAAGCCTGGTCGACACCTCACCGGAAGCTACCACACGAACACAGCTAAAAGAACACATCCTGGAGATCGTCAGCGACTCCGGGGAAGGCGCCCAGAAGGCAGGACAAAGCTTCGGCGCCATCTCCGCCAAGATGGGTAACGGCGTCTGGACGGTAGAAATTATTCCCGCCGACATTCAGCCCCCACCGCGCACCAAGGAGAGCGCCTCCGGCATTCGCATTCGCTTTGGTTCGACAAAAGTCACCAATGCGGGTGACGAGGCCGATGTGGTGGTCGCCTTCAACGAAGTGGTGCCCTATACCCGCATCGATCAGGAAGCCTACCGCGAAGGCACCATCATGCTGATCGAAAACAAATGGGCTGCCGACGAATCGGAGGATATCCGGAAGAGCTACGCCACCGCTATTCAGGACTTCAAGGACAGGGGCTTTGTCGTATATGAAATCCCGATGGAGGAAGAATGCCTCAAGCTGGTCTCCAACCCGAAACGCGGAAAGAATATGTGGGTGCTCGGCATGCTCTGCCAGATGTACAACCGCAACATCGAGAAAGCCGAAAAGCAGATCAAACAGATATTTCGCAAGAAGTCACAGCAGGTCATCGACTCTAACCTGCAGCTCCTGCACGCCGGCTACGGCTGGGCGGCCGGCAATCTCGATTTGCGATACGACGTGCCCGCGGTGGAGGGCGATCAGGAACTCGTGGTGATGAACGGCAACGAAGCGCTCAGCTTCGGCATACAGGCTGCCGGCATCGAACTGTGCAGCATGTATCCCATTACGCCGGCCACTTCTACCTCTCACCACCTGGCGGAATCCATCCAGGAAGCCGGCGGGATTATTCACCAGGCGGAAGACGAGATCGCCGCTGTCGGTTTTGCCATCGGCGCTTCTTACTCCGGTAAAACATCCGTTACGATCACTTCCGGCCCCGGCATTGCCCTGAAAACAGAATTTCTGGGCCTGGCGGTTATGGCCGAAGTGCCGTTGGTCGTCATCGACGTACAGCGCGGCGGCCCCTCCACCGGGCTGCCCACCAAGGTAGAACAGAGCGATCTGCTGGCCGTTCTCTACGGCCAGCCCGGCGACGCACCGAAGGTGGTGCTGGCGCCTGCTACTATCGAAGAATGTTTCCACTTCGTCATCCTGGCCCGCAAGATCGCCGAGGCTTTCCGCATGCCGGTCATCCTGCTGTCGGACGCCAACCTGGCTACCGGCGTGCAGCCCTTCCCGCGGCCGCAGCTGCGCGAAGAATGGCTCTCGTCACCCATTGATCAGAGCCCCCGCAAGGAGAAAAGCCGGCCCTACGACTGGGATGAAAAAACGGGCCTGAGCAAACGCCCCATCCCCGGCCAGACGGGCGGCGAATACACCCTAACCGGCCTGGCGCACAGTGTGGAAGGCAAGGTATCGTACAAACCGGAGGTCAACCAGCATGCCTCCGCCATGCGCAGCCGCAAGCTCGCCGCCTTTGGCCGCACCCTGAAAGCGCCGAAAGTACACGGCGATCCGGAGGGCGACCTCTTGATTGTCGGCTGGGGCTCCACCCAGGGAGCTATCGAGGAGGCCGTCGACCACGCCCGCGAGGAGGGACATCGCGTATCCTCCGTACATCTGCGCTTTCTCAGCCCCTTCGAGCCCGGCCTGAAAGAGATATTCCAGAAATTCAAAAAGGTGATGACCATCGAGATCAACTACAGCGATGATCCCTCCGATCCGCTGATCACCGGGGAAAACCGCCGCTACGCCCAGCTCGCCTGGCTGCTGCGCGCCCGTACACTGATCGATATCGACTGCTACTCCAACGTGCACGGTCAGCCGCTAAGCCCCGGCAAACTACTCGACGTCATCCATCAAAAATTAGAACAACCCGTAAACGCATAAGCCATGTTTGGAATAAAGCAGGATTTTGTTTGTGAACTGCCAAAGAAATATTACACCCTCAGCGATTATGAAAAGGGCGTCGCCCGCTGGTGTCCGGGTTGCGGCGATCACGCCGTGCTCTCTTCCGTACAGCGCCTCTGCCGGGAGGAACAACTGCCGCCCGAGCAAACCGTCTTCGTCTCGGGTATCGGCTGCTCCAGCCGCTTTCCGCACTACATGAATACCTACGGCTTCCACGGCCTCCACGGCCGAGCCTTCCCGGTGGCCTGCGGCGTTAAGTTTCGCCGCCCCGACCTCAACGTCTTCGTCATCACGGGCGACGGCGACTGCTGCTCTATCGGTGCCGGCGCCTGGATCCACGCCATCCGCTACAACATGGACCTCACCGTCCTCCTGTTCGACAATCAGATCTACGGGATGACGAAAAAGCAGACCTCGCCGACCTCCCGGCAGGGCACCGTCACCAACACCCACCCGCACGGCTCGGTGCTGCCGCCCGTCAACCCGCTGCAAACTACCCTGGGGGTATCCAATGTATCCTTCGTAGCCCAAACGGCCGACTGGGTGCCGGGGCATCTCTTCGCCACCATCAAGGCGGCACACGAGCATCCCGGCTTTTCCTTCGTCAAGATCATTATGCGCTGCTCCAAGTTTATGAAACCGCTTATCGACGAGATGACCAAAGACCGGGAACACCTGTACCTGCTAAAAGATGAGAAGGGTATCCAGGTCGACGAGTCCACCGCCCGGATCTTTACGCACCAAAAAGCACACGACCCATCCGATATCCACGCCGCGCGGGAGCTGGCCGAGGATGAGGCAACGCACTACCTGGGGCTCTTCTACCAAAATAAGGAAGCCCTGCGCTACGACCTCTACGGCGCACACAACCTGGGACAATCGCCGGAAGATAAGATGTCGGCGATCAACGCCCAGCTGGACCGCTACGCGGTGTGAGAGGATCAACCATTCGATGGATAAAAAAGCGTGCCGTTCATGAGTAAGCGAACTTCCGATAAAACGATTTTTACCGACTTCTTCCATGAAGAGGCGGAAGGAATGTTGGGATTTCAGGGTAGAACCGAAAACGGGGAAGAACCGAAGAAGGAATCTATCCAGCTCAGCGAAGTCCCCCGGCCGGTATTACCGGTTGTTTCCCCCGCCCCGGAAAGCGAACGAAAAAGCTACTGGCGCTCCCTGCGGGCCTTCTTCCGCAGCGGAAAAGGCGGAGCCCTGCCTGCCGGCCAAAAGGGACAACTCCCCTACCCCGCCCTGTTATACCGCTATCGCGATCAGTCTTTCATTCAGCGCGATTTCCCCTGCTGGGTAGCCAACACCGGCGAAACAGACAGGGATAAGGCTTTTTATCCGCTTCACCAACTTCTGGAACAGACAGTACAGCAATTTGCGCCCGAACCGGAACAGGCTAAGATTTTAAAAGACAACCTGCTGCGGCTGGAGCTCATCGTCCGGAAAAAGGTGCAGTTCGCCGATGGTGTTTACGAGGCCGCTCCTGTATTACAGGAAGCACTCGGGGATTTAAAAATACAATTAGATATCAAAGGACCGGAAGGCAAAACCTTCGCCGAAAACCTCGGAGAGCTCCGCCGGCATCTGCCGTCGAAAGGCGTGCTGCTGCCCGGTTCGGCGCAAGCCCCCCTCTCCCTGATCGGGCTGGTGATGCAACGCCACCTGCTTGTCCAAAGGGAGGTCTGGAAAGCCGAAATCACACAACTCATCAATCAACTCAAGGATATTCTGGCCGTCGAACGGGAGAAAAGCCCCGAATCGCATACGCCGGAACACCTGCACGACGCGCTCGACTTTGCCGACAGCTACCTGAACTTCGACGAACTTTCCTCGGTATTGCCCGACGAAGGCTCCGAAGCCATGCCCGCGGAACGACAGCAGCGTATTGAACAGATATTGGATACGCTGCAGCGGGCCGATGAGCTGCTGTTCCAACGCGAGGCAAGCGTCGTCCTCACTAAGGATAGCGAGGAAATACCGGTAATAGACTGGGCACGGAACTTTTCCCGCTTCGCACTTACGGAAGCTTCCGCAAATGAGGTTTGCCGAAAGGCGAGCGACACCTTCGACCAATTGATGGAAGATGCCGCCACCCTCTTCGCAGCGCTGCGCATCGGCAAACTGGAAGTACGCAATGAATACCTGCCGGAAGTGCACGGCGATCTGTTCGCCCATTTCGACTGGCGCCGTTTCAGCGAACAGGAGCTGAGTGCCTGCCCCTTCGTCCTGTTGATAACCGGCGCCTCCCAACTGGTCGATGAGGCCCTCAGCGGTTTTTCCCACCTGCTCGCCTCCAACCGGCCGGTTAAGATACTGGTCCCGGATAACTGGAAGCAGGATACTTCCAAAGCCGACGAGGCCGATGTGCCGTTCCGGCAGGAACCCGGCGCCATCGCCATCGCGCACCGCAATACCTTCGTCCTGCAATCGGCGGGAACGGATGCCGGGTACTTCTATGAAGGCTTCAGTAAAGGTATAGCCGCCGGCGCCCCGGCCTTGTTCCATCTCCTCGCCCCTGTGGAGCAGGAAAGCGATAGCCCCAGCACCCTCTGGTCCAGCGCCGCGATAGAAGGCCGAGCCTTCCCCGGCTTTGTCTTCGACAGCCTCGCCGGCCCCAAATGGGGCAATCGCTTCGATATTCAGAACAATCCACAACCTGAGAATGACTGGCCACAGCATACCCTGGCCCTGCAAACCGAAAAAGAACAGGAGACGGAGTGGGCGCTCCCCTTCACCTTCGCCGACTTTGCCGCGCTGGATAAACGCTTTGCTGGTTTCTTTACCATCGTGCCACCCGAATACTGGAACGAAGACCTCGTTCCGCTGGCGGAATACCTCCGCCATTCCGGCGACGAACTGCTTGCTCAGGTGCCTTATATCTGGCTGGTCGACGACGAGCAGCGCCTGCTGCGGGCCGCCGTGGCCTGGCCGCTGGTGCTCGCCTGTCAGGAGCGCCTCGACTTCTGGCGCTACCTGCAGGAAAACGCCGGCATCCACAGCTATCACGTGGAGCAGGCCACGGAGCAGCTGCGACAGGAAATCGAGGCGGCCGCCGAAGCGCGCATCGCCGAACTGCAATCGGAACACGAGGCCACCCTTGAAAGCGCCCGTGAGGAGGCCGCCCGCGCCGCCATGGACAACCTGGCCGCTATGCTGCTGGATATGGAAAGCGACGCAGACCTCCTAAGCAGTAAAACCGCTCCTCCGGCGAAAAAGGGCGAAGCGCCGCCGGAAAGCAAATCCATCCCCGCTGCTGAAAAACCCAAAGCCCAGGAAAAAACCCCGGAGCCCGAAGCGAAGAAAGAAGCGGAAGAAGTGGAAATGGAAGACCTGACCTTAGGGGAAGCCTGGGTAGAAACTCCGCTCTGCACTTCCTGCAACGAATGTATCGACACCAATAAAAAAATATTTCAGTACGACGCCAATAAGCAGGCCTTCGTCGCCGATCCCCAGGGCGGTCCCTTCGCCGATATCGTGAAGGCCGCCGAGAAATGCCCGGTGCGAATCATCCACCCCGGCGCACCGCAGGATCCAAATGAACCGGACCTGGAAAAATGGATCGCCCGGGCCGAACCGTTTCAGGCGTAAGCACCGTTAGGCCTCCCAGGTTTCTGTAATCTGGCAGGCCTGCAACACGAAAAATATATGATCAGCGAAATCCTCATACCCGTTGGAATCCTGTCCGGACTCGGACTGCTGTTCGCGACGATTCTCGCCGTAGCGTACCGGAAGCTGCGCGTGGAGGAGGATCCGCGTATCGACGAGGTAGAGGAAATGCTGCCCCACGCCAACTGCGGAGCCTGCGGCGAACCGGGCTGCCGCGCCTTCGCTGAAAAAGTGGTGAACCAGGAAGCAGACGTCTCGAAATGCACCGTCAGCTCGCCGGAAGATATCGAACGGATCGCCGAATACCTCGGCATTGAAGCCGGTGCGCAGGAAAAACGCGTCGCCCGCATGCTCTGCGCCGGCGGCAAAAACGAAGCGCACAGCCTGGCGCAGTATGCCGGCAGCATGCGCACCTGCCGGGGCGAAGCCGTCGTCACCGGCGGCGTCAAAGCCTGCGCCTGGGGCTGCCTGGGACTGGCCGACTGTATGAAGGTGTGCGACTTCGATGCCATCTATATGAACGACGACGGGCTGCCCACCGTCATCCCCGAAAAGTGTACGGCCTGCGGCGACTGTGTGGATATCTGCCCGAAAGACCTCTTCGAGCTCATGCCGCTCAGCCAGAAGCTGATCGTGCAGTGTAAATCGCAACTCGAAGGCGACCTGGCGGAATCCAAATGTTCTGTAGCCTGTACGGCCTGCGGACGCTGCGTCGCCGACGCCCCCGACGGGCTGATCGAGATCAAAGATCAACTGGCGGTCATAAACTACGAACTCAATTACCTGGCCAGCCCTGAGGCCACCCTGCGCTGCCCGACGGATGCGATCGTCTGGGTCGAAGACAAACAGTTTGAGAAAAAGCCCACCCTCTGGCTCCCGCTGGGACGAGTGGAGAAATTTTCGGAAGAAGCATGAAGGAGCAGAACGACATATTTGGGAAAAAAATACAACTGACGGGCAATGAAGCCCTGCAGCTGCTGGAGTGGCACATCAGCGAAGGGTTTCTTTCCGGAGAAGCCGGACCAGAGAAGGGATTTCGCAATCTGTTCGGCAGAAGCGTCTGGCACGAATCCTCTACCGATTTGTCCTTCCTCTCCGGGCTGCTCGCCACGGGCCTGCGCGGCGCCGCTTTTCTCAACGGCGAATCGCTAAGCGCACAGTACGATCAGCTGGCGGCGCTGGTCCGCCAACAGTTGCCGGCAGTCGTACACTACGCCACTCCGGTTCCACAGAAACCCGGACAACACCCCGCTCATGACCTCAGCGCCTGGCACGCCGTCAGCGGCGCCGGCTGCTTCCAGTTGTTTGCCGCCAACCTGCAGGAACTCATCGACTTCACCCTCATTGCACACAAAATTGCCGAACGGGCGTTAATCCCGGGTATCCTGGCCTTTGACGGCGAAGCCACCGGCCTCACTCAACAGGAGGCCCGGGTGCCGAAAGCCGACCTGATCCGCCGGTTCCTGGGCGATCCCGATAGTCACGAGGCTGGTCCTACTCCCGCCCAAAATATGCTCTTCGGCGAAAACCGGCGCCGGGTCCCCCAGTGGTTTAGCCTGGATACGCCTGCGCTGAACGGCGCCGGCAAGCGGGGGCAGGATCTCGATTACGAAGCTGCCGCCCGCGAGCGCTTCTTCTACCGCCACCTGCCGGATATTATGGAACGGGTATTCGAAGCATACGGCGAGCTCAGCGGCCGGCATTATCCCGCTCTACGCACTTTCGAAACCGAACGCGCCGATTATCTCCTGCTTACCCAGGGCGCCGTTTTCGACCGGGTGAGCGAGGCCGCCGCTCAGGTCAGGTCTCAGGATAAGATCAAAGCCGGAACGGTGCAGCTTTCCGTTTTGCGGCCCTTCCCGGAAAAGGCGCTGGAAGATTTGCTCAACGGCAAAAAGGGCGTCGCGGTACTGGAGGGCATCGGCGGCAATAACGAAGCTCCGCTGTTTCGCGCAATACAATCGGCGATTTCCGCCCTCGGCAAGCGGACGCCGCCACTATACAGCGTCCGGTATGCCGGCACGCCTTCCGCCGAAGAATTACGCGCCGTTTTCCATAATATGACACGGCATGGCGATCAGCAGCGCCGGCTCTACCTGGGACTCGACTTTACGCGCGACCGCTCCTCCTCCCCGCAACACGAGATATTACTGCAGCGCATTCGCCGGGAGTACAGCGATATTGAGCGGGAAACCATCCACCTGCCGGCCAATGGCCAGGGAAACAATCCGGGCGGCAGTGCGCTGACCGGCACCCTGCCCTTCGCCATCCGGCGGTACAAGGATCAGGGACCGCCCTATACCCGTTTGTCGCGCTTCTATCACGATACTGCCTATTTTCATCAAAACCTAAGCACGGAAGAGCTGGTTGCCGACCCGTTTCAGTCGGCGCCGGCCATTCCGGCCGCCAGCGCCAACTTCACGCCGGTGGATACGGATCACCCCGGCTTTCCGCTGTTCCTGCCGCAGCAGTGCACGGCCTGCGGCGACTGCTTCACCTATTGCCCGCATTCCGCCATGCCCTCCCTGGCCCTCGGCGTGGAGGCTTTCATTCGCGGCGCCATGGATATCGCCACGAAGCAAGGGGCCGCCGTAACCCCGCTGACGCCGATGGTCCGCCATTTGGCGAAAGCCGCTACTCAGTATATCCAATCGAATGCCGAAGCGATTGAAAAGGCCGGTGATATATTGCTGCCCGCCTTCGAGCAACTCGCCGGACAGATGAAGATGGACGACGACAAGCGAAGCAAGTTGCAAAGCGCCGTAGAAGCGCTGGTCGACGCCGCCGGTTCTTTTCCGGTCGCCATCACCGAGCCGTTCTTCAGGGAAGCCGGTGAATTATTCTCTATCGCCATCGATCCGCAGGCCTGCACCGGCTGCGGCCTCTGCGTGGAAATCTGCGAAGCGGGCGCCCTGCAGATGAGCCCGCCCGAAACCGCCACTATTCAGAAGCTGGAAGAACAGCTTCAAGTCTGGGAACAACTGCCGGATACGGATACTGATACCATCCGTCGGCTGATACACAAAGAAAACTATAACGCCTTTGCCGCCCCTCTGCTGAGCCGCCACTTTTATCTTTCGATGACGGGCGGCGCCTCCTCCGAAGCAGGCGCGAGCAGCAAGACCCACCTGCACCTGCTGACTGCCGTGGCGGAATCTACCCTGCAACCGCTCGTCACGGAGCATATTAAGAAGGTTCAGGAATTTATTGATTCCCTTTCGGAAAACATCCACCGGCACCTCAGTGAAGCCCTGCCCGATAAAGACCTGCATCAGCTGGCGCGGGGCATGCAGGAGGTAGCGGACGACAAGCTCCCCCTCGACGCCGTCATCCGCCACCTCAACCGGCAGGACCGCCCCGCTATGCTGGATACCGACACGCTGCGCCGCAAATCGCAGCTGCTCGATGACCTGGACAACCTGCGGCTTTCGCTCGCCGAGGGGCCTACCGGCAATGGCCGGGCCCGGCTAGGCATGGTGCTCGCGGCACCCGCCCACCTGCCCTGGGCCGACGATTTTCCCTACAATCCTTTTACTGTGCCGGTCATCCGCCACTGGGACGGGCAGGCGCCACGGCAGATCATGGGCCTGATGAAAGGACAACAGCGCCACATCGTCGATCAGGTGCGACTACTTCGCCGCGCCGCCCTGGAAGCCCGCGACAAATATCGCCCCGAAATCCACGACCGGGAGATCGCCGCCCTGCAATGGGAAGACCTGGACGAAACAGAAAAAAGAGTATTGCCGCCACTATTCCTCGTGGGGGATCCCGATACCCTGGGCACCGCGGGCGTCAACGGCCTGAACGAATTGCTTGCTTCCCAACTGCCGCTGAAAGTGATCATCCTCGACGATGGAAGCAGTCTCCGCTCATTTAGCGAAAGCGCCATTATGAATAATGCGCCCAGCGCTGATTTTACGGTAATCAAGACAAGCCTGACCGGCGATAGCGGTCATTTCCACGCCATTCGCGAAGCCATTCACAGCGAACAGCCGGCCCTGCTTCACCTGCTGGTTCCCAACCCGGAGCAGCACCGGGAAGGCTGGAAGCAATGGCCCGAATTGGTCAAACTGGCCCGGCAGACGCGCGCCTTTGCTTCCTTTTACTACGATCCGGAGCAAGCCGGCCACTCCCTGGCCCGCGCTCTTGCGCTGGACAGCAATCCCGCAACCGACGACAACTGGGTCAAGGATACGCTGACCGGCGAAGGGGGCCAGGAAGAAGTGAAAAAAGACTATACATATACCTATGCCGACTGGCTGTTTACCCTGAAGGACTGGCAGCCGCAATTCCGGCCGGCCGAAGCGGGTGAAGCCACCTTGCCGGTAGCGGATTACCTGGAACTCGACCCCGAAAAGCAAAAAGGAAAAGCCGCGGTCATCCGGCATACAGACGAAGAAGGCAAACGGCGGGAATACATCGTCTCGCCTCAGGTCATCGCGGCTACGCGGCAGGCCCTGCGCCGCTGGATACACCTGCGGGAGCTGGCAGGGGCCTTTACGCCTTTCCCCGATAAAATCCGGAAAGCGGTAGAGCAGGAAGTAAGTGACAAATACGAACAACAAATAGCAGATTTAAAGGCTGCCCACGAAGCCGAACTCCGGAACCACGATAAGGATATGATGGAGCGGGTACGGGTTCAGCTGAGAGAGAAGTTGCTTACGCTTTCGCGAAAAGCCGAAAGCCGAAATCAGAAATAAGAACTGTTGGTCGAGTGTCTCTGACCTCGACCAAATATCCTGCGGTCTGTGACCGCTGCCTGAATTTAGGTAGAAACTTCCGGTGTCGTCCACCAGGACAGCTGAGGAGTAAGTTCATGGCCCCGGCCCTGCGCTATGCGCTCTACCGGACATACGATTAAGAACAAGACAATATGTTAGGCATTACATCACATACGACGACATCCTCCGATCCGCTGCAGGAGAAGCTGCTCACCTTCCAGCACGGCGTGCATCCGGAGGAATATAAGGAGCTGTCGAATCACAAGCGGATCGAGCGCATGCCCTTTGTGGAAGAGCTGACCCTGCCGCTGTTGCAGCATATCGGCGCGCCCTCGAAGCCGGTCGTGCAGAAGGGGCAGCGCGTGCGCCGCGGACAGCTCCTGGCGGAGCCCGGCGCCTACGTCTCGGTGGCGCTGCACGCCCCTGTCGACGGCACCGTAACAGCCATCGATTTGTTCGATCATCCCAACGGGCAGATGCTGCCGGCTATCAAGATCAAAACAGATCCTTTTTCCGCCCAGCGGCTGGATCAGCCGCCGCTGACGCCGCCGGAGGAAATGAGCAAGGCCGAGTTTATCGAAGCGGTGCAGCAGGCGGGTATTGTGGGACTGGGCGGAGCGGCTTTCCCCACGCATGTAAAATTCGACCTGCCGGAAGACAAGCCCTGCCGCTACCTGATGCTCAACGGCTGCGAATGCGAGCCCTTTCTCACCTGCGATCACCGCGTGATGGTGGAATATGCCGAGGCGCTGATCGACGGCACGGCCATCCTGCAGCACTTTATGCAGTCGGAGAAAATCTATATCGCCATCGAGGCCAACAAGCCCGATGCCGTGCGGGCGCTGAGAGAAGCTTCGGAGAAACAGGGATTACCTGTCGAAGTGGTGCCGCTGCAAGTCAAATATCCCCAGGGCGCCGAGAAAATGATGATCAGCGCTATTCTTGGTCAGGAAGTCCCTTCCGGCAAATTGCCGCTAGACCTCGGCGTGCTGGTGTCCAACGTAGGCACCATTGTCGCACTTTCTGATTATTTCCGCCGCTCGCAGCCGCTCATCGAGCGGGTGATGACGGTGACCGGGCCGGCGGTGCGGCGGCCGGCCAACGTGCTGGTCCCGCTGGGCACGCCCATGCGCGACGTGGTAGAGTTCTGCGGCGGCCTCACCGACGATGCCGCCCGCATCCTGCTGGGCGGACCGATGATGGGCGTGGTGCAGAAAAACCTCGACACGCCTGTCGTCAAAGGCACTTCGGGGATTTTGGTCCTTACGGAAAATGAGGTTAGAAAATACGATACCTACTCCTGTATCCGCTGCGGCCGCTGCCTGGAAGCCTGCCCCCTCTTCCTCAACCCGGCCCGCCTCGGGCTGCTGGCCCGCAAAGGACTGTGGGAGGAGATGGAGGAATACAATGCCCTCGACTGCTTTGAGTGCGGCGCCTGCTCCTATGTGTGCCCTTCGGGCATTCCGCTGGTGCAGAGCATTCGCGTGGGGAAGGGAATGATTAAGGAAAGGAAAGCGAAATAGGAAGGCGGAAGGTGGAAGGCGGCCATACGGCTCTTCGCTTCGCTCCGAGAAGTCGGAAAGCGGACGGAGGTTTCGCGTAAGAAAAACCAGGCTTTGCTTAAAGAAGCATATTTAGCCATCAAAGTGGAGAGGTAAATATTACCGGAATCCATCCCCTAAATCCCCCGCCAGCCATACGGCCCGTCTGGGCGGGGCCGCAGGGGGGGACAAATAAGGGCCGAATGGAAACAAGTACGACATCGAACAATGAAATCAGCATAAGGAAAATGGCAGAATGAGCATCCGAATGGTCGACAAGCCGAAAATAACGATATCGAGCGCCCCTTTTCTGCACGATCAGGTGACTACGCCTCACATCATGTGGGAGGTGGCGTATTCCTTAGTACCTATTTTGCTGGCGGCGGTCTACTACTTCGGACTGAGCGCCTTGCTAGTGAGCATTGCCGCCATCGCCGGTGCGCTGGTCACCGAGGAATGGTTTGGCCGGCGCGGCCCGCAGGGCGCCACGTGGAAGGACGGCAGCGCCGTAGTGACGGGGTTGCTGCTGGCATTGACGCTGCCGCCCGGCTTCCCGCTGTGGATGGCTTTTGTCGGAGGCGTGGTAGCGATCGGGATGGGTAAGATTATCTGGGGCGGCATGGGGCAAAACGTATTCAACCCCGCGCTGGTCGGCCGCGCCTTTTTGCAGGCCGCCTTCCCTACCGCCATCACCACCTGGGAGCCGCCCGACGGTCGCTACCTGGGCCTGCGGGGCACCAACCTGGCGCCACCCTTTTACCAGGGCGAGGCCGTTGATGCGGTAAGCACCGCCACTCCCCTGGCGCAGATGAAATTCGAGCAGGATCCAACGCCGCTGACTGAATTGCTCGTTGGACATACCAGTGGTTCGCTCGGAGAAACCTGCGCGGCGCTGTTGCTCCTCGCCGGCGGCTACCTGATCTACCGCCGCATCATCAACTGGCGGATTCCGGTGGCTATTCTGCTCAGCGTCGCCATTCCAACGGCGATCCTCTACTTTATTGACCCGGTGGAATACCCATCGCCGGCCTTTATGGTGCTGGCGGGCGGTTTGCTGCTGGGGACCGTGTATATGGCCACCGATCCGGTGACCTCTCCCCTCACGTCCAAAGGGATCTGGATTTTCGGCGTCGGTATCGGACTACTCGTCGTGCTCATCCGGGTATGGGGCGGATTGCCGGAAGGTGTCATGTACGCCATCTTACTGATGAATGCCACGACCCCGATAATCAATCGATTTGTCAAAACCAATGTGTACGGCCATGACTGAAGTAGCAGAAAAAAGAAAAGTGCCGGCCGAAGAAGAACCCAGCTCCTTCCGGCTGATCATCACGCTGGGGGTTATCGGTTTTTTCTCCGGTGTTATCCTGGTGAGCTCCTTTTTATATACGCGTCCTATCATCGAGCAGCACCGCGCCGAAGCCCTGCGGGCAGCTATCTATGAGGTGCTGCCGGGCACCAGCCGCTTTGAGACGCTGGAGCTACGCGACGGGCAGCTGGTGAAGGTGGAAGCGACGGAAGAAACACAGGCCGCCAACGAGGCTGCCCCCCAAATCTACGCCGGCTACAATGACAGCAACGAACTGACCGGCTTCGCCATCTCCTCTGAGGAGGCCGGCTACCAGGACCTCATTGTCGGCATCTTCGGCTACGATCCGCAAAAGGAGCAGGTGGTGGGATTCAAGGTATTGGAAAGCAAGGAAACGCCGGGCCTCGGCGACAAGATCATGAAGGACGAGGATTTTCAAGCCAACTTCCACAGCCTGGCCGTCGATCCGCAAATCGTCGTTGTACCGAACGGCGAAAAAACACAGGACAACCAGGTGGAAGCCATCACCGGCGCGACGATATCCTCCAAGGCGGTAGCGGGGCTGGTGGAAAAGGGACTGGCGGAGTGGCGGCCGCTGATCGAGGAATACCTAAAGACAAAATCATGAACCACCCTGCACCATCGAACAACGGCCGGACGGCCGAAGAATTTCTGAAGGGCATCTGGCGGGAGAACCCCGTTTTTGTCGCCGTGCTGGGCATGTGTCCGGTGCTGGCGGTGACGAATACGGCGGTCAACAGTCTTGCGATGGGACTGGCGACGATGTTCGTGCTGGTCTTTTCCAGTCTACTGGTGTCACTGTTTCGCAAGCTCATTCCCAAGCAGGTGCGGATTACGGCTTTTATCATCATCATCGCCACCTTCGTGACGGTGGTCGACTTCATGCTGGCGGCGATCGTTCCGCAGGTGCATAAGGAACTCGGCGCCTTTATCGCCCTGATCGTGGTCAATTGCCTGATCCTGGGGCGGCAGGAGTCCTTTGCCAGCAAAAACCCGGTGGGACTGGCGCTGGCCGATGCGCTGGGCATGAGCGTGGGTTTCGCCTTTGCCTTGCTTTGCATCGGCGTGATCCGGGAAATTCTGGGCAACGGCGCGCTGTTCGGCTTCCCCCTCTTCGGCGAAGGCTTCGAACCCTGGGTGGTCATGATCCTGCCACCGGGCGGCTTTTTCACCCTGGGCTTCCTGCTGCTGCTCTTCAACTGGCTCCAAAAGCGGCGCCGGGCAAGGACGGAGGAGAGCCTGGGTACGGAGTATGAAAGGGCGAGGGAGTATTTGTAAGTGGGAAGTGGGAAGGCGGAAGTGGGAAGGCGGAAGGTTTACCCGACCAGGCTGCGTAGCAGAATGGGCGGGCGGAAAGCGGAAGGCTAGCCCTATAAAACCGGCATGAACTGACTGATTCAAAAACACGAAACATGGAACATCTGGCCTGGATTTTCATATCGGCCTTACTGATCAACAACTTCACCCTGGCGTATTTTCTGGGGCTGTGTCCCTTTCTGGGCGTTTCGGGGCGGCTGGTCACGGCTTTCCGGCTGGGGTTGGCCAATATTTTCGTCATGCTGATTACAGCCGTATGCGCCTGGGCGCTCAACAGCTTTGTGTTGCCCTACGCCCCCTATCTGCGGCTGATCAGTTTTATCATCGTCATTGCCAGTACGGTGCAATTTGTGGAGATGGCGGTGAAGAAGCTGAGCCCCGAGCTGTTCCGGGCGCTGGGCATTTTTCTGCCGCTGATCACGACCAACTGCGCAATTCTCGGCTTGGCCTTGTTTTCTACGAATAAAGGCTACGGACTGGTCGAAGGGCTGGTCTACGCGCTGGGCGCGGGCGGCGGCGTCACGCTGGCCCTGGTACTGCTGGCGGCTATCCGCGAGGAGACGCGGGTGCTCGACATTCCCAAGATCATCGAAGGTACGGCGCTCAACCTGATCATCGCCGGGATACTGTCGATGGCGTTTATGGGGTTTGCGGGCTTGTTCAGCGGTAGTTGAAAGAAGGACAGATTTCTCATATCTTTAGTTGGGCCTGACTTCATCAGTTCTTCTGTTACCCGCCCGACCCGCTAAAGTGGGGTACGCATCGTATTTAGCGCAAAATCGTACCTTCGAATAAGTTTAGAAGTTTAGCGCTTCGCCCTCTGGGCTCGCTGTTTAGTTTAGCAGGTCTGAAACCGGGAATCTCTTTTTCAGGCCTGCTAAACTTCTAAACCAGCCGCACCAGAAGGGGCGGCGACTAAACTTCTAAACTTTTCAGTCCATCTAACCGATAAATTACGCTAAATACCTACAAAGCAGGATGGTCCGGATTGAATGGGAGGACGAAAGTTCAATTCTTTTTCTTCCGCAACCAGTCTGCCATCTTTTTTGTATCCTTTAGGTAGGATACACTTTTGCCCGAAACACAATGCTGCTACCGTGCCCAGATTTACTTTCCTGCTACTGCTTTTCGCTCCCTTTTTTGCGTCCTTTACCTACGGACAATCCTTTTTTGAGTATCCCCTTCCGGGAAAGGTGGAGGAAAGTGAAATGTACCAGGATTTACTGGGCCAGAAAGAACGGCAATGGCTGCTCATCCAGCGGGAAATTTCACGGGCGGCGCGCGGGAACTTACCGGCGGAGGCGGAGGAGCAGCTCAGGTCGCTGGCCGCCAAGGTGCTTACCGGTCAGCGCGAGGCTTTTATGCAGCAGTTCGACGCCTTTTGTGAGACTCATGATCCTTCGCTCATTGATACCGCCTTGATTCTCGGCGCCCGGCGGCGGGTGAATGCCGTTGATCTTCGGCTTCAGCCTTTTCGCCGTATTCAGACTTTTAGCGAAGCTAAAATGACATTGTATCCCCTCGACACCACCCGCTCTAATATTCGCGAAGAGCTGGACTTTTACGAGGTAAGGCCCGGACAGCAACTGGCCGAAATCGGCGCCGGCGACGGGCGCTTCGCCGCGACGCTGATGGCCGGCGTGGACAGTCTGACGCTGTTTGTCAATGATATCGACAGCGCGGCGCTGGTAGAAATTGCTTATCATATTCAGCATAATCCGCTTTTACAAAAAACGGGATCCGGCATTTATCCAATCCTCGGAGCGTCCGGGAACACGGGACTGGGCAACACCCAATTCGACAAGGTCATCATCCGCAATGCTTTTCACCACTTCACCCATGCCCGGGATATGCTGCAATCGATCCGGGAGGCGCTTTTGCCGGAAGGCAGGCTCTACATCAAGGAAAGATACCTCGGGGAATGCCGGGAAGATTGCTGCGAATTCGCGATGGAGGAAGGCGAGGTAAAAGCGGCTCTTCGCAGCGGCGGCTTTTATTTGCTTGAAGAGCAAAGCATTATCGATGAGAACGGGCACCAGTGGCACCTGATGCAGTGGGGGGCGGAGCGGGTGACTCACTGAGTACATTATAAAAATACCATCCTGGCATGTCGTTCAAAAAGGCTGTAAATTTACCACGAATTAAGAGAACAAAACATGGCGCTTCAAGATAAATACATCAACCCTTTTACAGACTACGGGTTTAAAAAGCTGTTTGGGACGGAGATGAACAAAGACCTGCTGATCGATTTCCTCAACCAGGTGTTGCCGGAGCGCCATCATGTCAAGGATTTATCCTATACCTCTACGGAACAGTTGGGCGCAAGTGAGATAGACCGCAAAGCGATATTCGACCTGTACTGCACCAGCCCCAGCGGAGAAAGGTTCATCGTCGAAATCCAAAAGGCGAAACAGAACTACTTCAAAGACCGGAGCGTGTATTATTCGACTTTTCCCATTCAGGAACAGGCGAAGAAGGGAGACTGGGATTACCAATTAGCGGCAGTATACACGATAGGGATACTGGACTTTGTATTTGACGATGACCGTCATAAGAAACAAGTACGTCATGAAGTCAAATTGAAGGATCAACACTGCCAGGTATTCTATGATAAACTGACCTTCATTTACCTGGAGATGCCGAATTTCAAAAAAACGGAGGCAGAATTGGAGACGGACTTTGATAAGTGGATGTATGTGTTGAAACACCTCCCGTTTTTGCAAAACCGGCCGGCCGCCTTGCAGGAGCGGATATTCCACAAACTATTCGAAGCAGCGGAGATTGCCCGCTTCGATGCGGAGGAAAAAGCCAGGTATGAGGAGAGTTTGAAATATTACCGGGATTTGAAAAATGTGGTGGATACCTCTTATGAGGAAGGCAGAGAGGAAGGCAGAGAAGAAGGCAGAGAAGAAGGCAAAGAGGAGAAAGAAATCGAAGTAATCTTAAAGTCTCATGAAGCTGGACTTGACGTGGAAACTATATCGAAGATTACCGGAAAATCTATTAAAGAAATAAGAAAGGCCATCGACGAAGCCGAAGGCTGACAAGGGCTATGACGATCATCATTGTATAGCTTACGCATCATGTCAAGGCTGCCCTGTCAGGGTGCGACTTGGATCAGTGAATCCGGAGCGCACACTGATTCTCCGTGATGGAAGATTTCACCTATTCCTCAAGAATAATCTATCTATTCGCCTCCTTTATTCTATTCTCAAGTACAGTTAAGCGACGCGCGATAAATAAGTGTCGTGTTTCGATAGGAAAGTGATTTTTTCTTTAGCCAAGGCGAGGGTCACTGACGAGCCGAAGGCTGTCAGGATGGTAATCGAAGCATCACCCATTCCCGACCTTAGCAGCGCTAAGGGAGGCGGTTCCTTAACGCAGGATAAAGGAAAAAGCACTCCTAGAAAACCGACAGTTATTGATTGCTCGTCGCTAAACTACCGCTGTAAAACCAGGTCCCTCTGGGAAAGAGGAACCTGGCGTGGAACCGGTATATCCTTCCTTACGGCAAGAGCAGCAGGCCAGCGCGGCTGTCAGCGCGGCCGGAACGCGGAATTCCATTCCGCGATGAAGGAGGTATCCCCCCACTGCACCCCACCCACCTTGTATTAGTCGATGAAAGTCTTTAAGAGTTCCTCGTCCATACGGTGAGGTAACCAGTTGAGAGCCTCGGCAGTCACTTTTTGAGTGGCGACTTGTTTCAGTAACCAGGTAAGGTACTTATGGGCATTCAACCCATGCCTATCACAGGTACCAATAATGGAGTATAGACAGGCCAGGTTCTGGGCTGCTTCGTCCGAGCCGGCAAACAAGTAGTTCTTCCGTCCCAGCGCCACTGGACGGATGGTGTTTTCCACTAAATTATTATCGATCTCCAATTGCCCGTCATGGGCATAGGCGCACAGCCCCTTCCATCGTTTTAAAGTGTAAGCAATCGCTTTACCGATAGGGCTAGTGGGTAGAAGTTCTGGCGACGTGTACTGTTCCTTCAGCCACCTCCCGAGATCATCCAATATCGGGATGGCCTCTTGCTGACGCAATAAGAGCCGATCGGGGGCATTCATTTGTACTTCCCGGGCCTTGCGTTCAATCAAATAGAGTTGGCGGGCCCGTTCTAAAAAGTAATTGGCTCGAGGTGGGTCGGTATTTTGCGCCTCGACAAATTTGCGCCGGGTGTGGGCCATGCAGTGGATTAACTGCACCTCCTGCTTACGTTCTATGGCCTCATACACCGTATACCCGTCACTTTGCAAGATGCCGCTGAAGCCTGGCAGTAAAGCTTCACCGGCTTTAGTGCTTCTACGAGCATCGTACTGGAAGAACACGGCTCGAAGTTTGGGATTATTCAACACCCAAAAGTAACCTCGATGAGACGAACCGGGCTTATTCTTGCTCAAGACCGTAATGCGGGTTTCGTCCGCCTGGTTGTAAGGTTGAACTAATAAGTCCTGGTGTAGTAAGTGATATAGGGGCAACAAGTTATGAGCTGCCGAGTGGAACCAATTGTACAGATTATTTTCCGAGATAAAGGATATTCCGGCTTGCTTGAGTTTTTTGCGAAAGCGATGAATAGGCGTGTGGAACAAGATCTTCTCCACGATGATCTGCGCCACCAGGCTTTCATCTACCATTCCTTTGGGAATCAACCGTAGAGGAATAGGCGCCTGAGCAACTCCCTGTTCTTCATCGGCCTTGTTGGCAAACCGGGGGCGAATCAGGCACTTGACATAATAGTCAGCCGGTACATAGGCGAGCAACTCGGTGACATCTTCACCGATCTTGACCATATTGTCCAGGTCTACTCCCTCAGGGAGAAGAATATGCTCATCTCTGCGTAAGCTAGTTGGGAAGGTGTTGCGCTGGATAGCCCGGCGAGGTTTTTTGCGTTTTTTCTTCGTGGTGATAACCTCTTCGGTCTCTTCCATGGGTTGACCGGCCGGGGGGTGGTCTTCGAACAGCAACCCCTGATTGGGGTTTGCCTCACTGATAAAGCGCTCGCGCTTAGCGCCGAACAGCAGCTTTTTGAGCTGGGCCAACTCTGCTCTGAGCATAAAAACCTCTTCCTTTAGCGCTTTATTTTCTTGTTCCAGTGCGGTCATAATGATGACCTAAATATAGGAAAATCAACTCGCTTCTACCTTGTTGAAGTCAAGGAAAATCGCTTCCTTTTTACAATTTTATCCGTCTTGATACCTCGCAAAATCAGCAGCAGTTTTTCATACGATAACTCAAAGCCGTTCTCCGATTCCGGGTGCTCAAAGGTGCCTCGCTCCAGGCGCTTGTAATACAGGCTAAATCCATCGTCTTCCCACATGAGCAGCTTCAGGTGAGTCTTTCGCTTATTGATAAAGACAAAGCCGGCGCCACTCAGTAGCTCCAGTCGCATCTGTCCGGTGACCAGTGCGCCGAGGGTATTAAAGCTCTTGCGCATGTCACAGGGTTGGTCATACAAATAATACCGGCGGGAACTCTCAAGCATTTTGCAGATATTGAAGGAGGGACTCCGTCAACGCTCCACTGTACTCTAACCGGATTCCATTAGGAAACGAAATGGCTATCATCTCAGGATGCTCCTGGCTCTGCGGCAAGGCAACAAATTTACCCGGCACCTCAGTATCTTTCTCCAATTTGAACCAGGTTAAAAATGTGCTATATTTAAGTCCATGTTTGCGGCAATATTCCGGCCGCGACATTCCACTGACCCGCCAGGCTTGAACATGGGCCAGTCGATCGGCTTTCGGTGTTCTGCTCATCTTTTTGACCGTAAAGATCCGCAATCTGGAATTGGATCACAAGGTGGGGTGCAGTGGGGGGTTACACTTTTATAACCGATCTTCAACATCTTCCAAGCCAGGCTCCTAGCTTCACAATACTCCTGCGCTTTTTTATGAGCCGCAAAAGCCTTGAGATAACGGTTAAAGTCTTGAACGGGATCCGCTTTTGGTGTTTTCGCAGGTTTTATTTTCGGTGCTTCTGCCACTTCGCTGGCCATCTGTTTAGCTTTTTTGATCGCCTCATGCTTACTACTTCCATCCATCTGCATGATAAAGTCGATCGTATCCAGATTACTCACCTTACAACTGCCCGCAAAGCAGTAGACCGTGTTGGTCTCTTCATACACCTTCATACTGGCCTTGCTATCTTCATGGAAAGGGCAACGCAGCATGCCGTTACGATCCGTTTCCAAACCGTAATGGGAGAGTACCGTCAGTATGGAGAGCTTCGATTTGATCTGTTGGATGGTCATAGAGGAGGATTTTGGGATTTTTTTTCTTTCAATTGAAAAAAAACCTTCAATTGAAAGAAAAAATTATAGAACAAAGTAGTTCCAAAAATATAAAACTTGTTCTATTAAGCAAAACTAAAGCGACTTTTTCTTAACTACTTTGTTTTGTATATTTACCCATATCATTGATTTTCAGTTCAAAAAGTACATAATGAGTTTTGGAAAAAGACTGATGGAAGTAAGAAAAAAGAAGGGACTTTCCCAGGAAGATCTAGCTACCTTGATCGGAACAAAGGGACCGGCTATTGGTCGATATGAGCGTGGAGCAGCCAATCCAACTATTGAAGTGGCCATCCGATTGGCTGATGCCTTGGATGTGTCTTTGGATTACCTGGTAGGTAAAGTCGATATGGCCCTAGATGCAGATACACTCAAACGAATGAAGGATATTAATGCGCTGCCTGAAGAGGACCGGCAGTTTATTCTTAGAGCTATGGATGGGCTACTACGAGATATTAAAACACAAAGAGCTTATGCTTCATGAAAATAAAAGGCCATTGCAGATGACTCCGCAAAGGCCCTTTAACTCTATTAAAGAACATAAGGCTTTAACCACGTTGTATCATTTTCGATGATAATGCCATCTTGCCTTATAATTGTAACAATAAAGAAATTGTGTTCTCCTGGTTCTTCAAAAGAGTAAGAAAAAAAAGGTATGTTATTTCTTACTATATACTCTGATTGTACTGCTAAAGAATCTTCCCTCTTTTCCCCAATAAATAATTTAACATTGCTTTTAGGGACCTTTGGAGTAAGTACTGAAAATTTTATAGGCTCACCTTTTAGTAAGGTATCGCTTTGATTAATAAATAAAAAGAAAGTTGGTTTACCCTCTGAAAAATTGTAAGAACCATCTTCATTAAAATTAACTTTATATATAAGCTTTCCATCTGCATTATAAAAATAGCAAGAATTAGGTTCACCGTTTGGATAATAAGTTAGGGTCGTACCAAATTTCTTACCATTAACATATCTAGCTTCGCTTTTAACTGATCCATCACTATAATAAGATCTAATGGTTGTGTCAACTTTAGATTCAATGTTTAAGGGTAATTCTTCATTTTTTTGATCATTAGAGCTAAAAGTACACGAAAACAAATTGATTAAAAATGTTATTAACATCATAGCAATCGTTAATCTATTCTTTTTCCTTTTCATTTTTATTTTCGTCTATTTTGTTGGTAATGAGGGTATCAAATTGTGACTGCAACAACTTAATAAATGAATCAGCGTTTTTTCCTTCCAGATGGTAATTTCCATTTTCGTCTAAACTTATTGTGTCCCCATTGATGGTTGGGCCGTCTATCCCCGTGATGTCTAGCTCGCCCCGCTGCTCCAGCCAGTGCAGGAACTCGCAAGCGTAATGATAACGGCTGCGGCTGGTCTTAGGATGGTAGCCCAGGCGCAGCAGATACTCGTAAAACTGCCCGGCCAGCGCCCGGTATGTTTCGTTTAGCAGTATGATGTTTCTCGGCCTTGCCATATTTGTGTGCCTTTGGTACATATACATCTTTTGGTGAACGGTGAACGCCAGGCCAGTTTTTCGCCCTACACGCTTTGTTTGCAAGGGCCAAAGCCTTTCAGCTTTTCAAAGAACTGCCGAAAGCTGCCGTCCAGCTCGCCCACCTTCAGGATGATACTCTCAAAGAGGATATCGCAGGCTGCCTGCAGGTCGGCCGGTGTTCTTTGTTCTTGTGGAGTTGCTGATCCCGGTAATATTCCAGCAAGCCTGTCAACCGCTGCAGGCCTGCCTCCAGAGCGGAAGTACAGCCCCGTGATCCGGTAGCCCTCATCCCGCAAGGGGAAGGCCACGCACCATTTGCCGAAGGGCTTGTAGGCCGGGTTGCCCGTGCGGCTCTTCGTGCCCAGGCCCAGCAGGATGCCGTGTTCCACACACGCCCGGATCAGCCCCTCGTCCTTACGCTTGCCGTGGTGGAACTGCCCGGAGTTGTAGCCTACTTCCGTCCTGGTGTAGTCCAGGCAGCGTTTTGCCAGATATTCCCTGGCGGGCCCCGAGTTGTGCACCCCGTTCTTGAAGTAGGTGAAGACCTGTTCCAGCAAAGCCGTGCGCTCCGCTTCCTTCTCCCGGCCTAGCTTCCCGGCCCCATTTTGAGGCATTTCCACCGCCTCACCTTCCACCATCGCCTTCGCTTTCAGGATCGCCTCGTGCTTGGTGCAGTTTTCCTTGTGCAGGATGAAGTCGATCACATCCATCGCCCTCCCGTGCGTGCGGCAGTTCGTGGAAAAGCAGTAGCAGGTGTGCGTCTTGTAGTACACTTGAAGGCTCGGCGTGCGGTCGTCGTGGAAGGGATGAACGAGTGGAGTTTTAGGAGAAAACTAAATGTCCGGTGGACATTTAACGGAGTGAACCGCAAAGCGGGTGGGATGGTTAGCGCAGGTTCTTGTCCG